>Ga0197143_1001466_pt1 | contig 19853 bp, 16 predicted proteins | sample GBS70_MetaG_FD_148603 | JGI IMG/M metagenome (GOLD analysis project Ga0197143, IMG submission 148603) | Sediment microbial communities from Great Boiling Springs, Gerlach, Nevada, United States - GBS 70_MetaG | ecosystem: Environmental > Aquatic > Thermal springs > Hot (42-90C) > Sediment...
ATCCATGTGAATATCAAATTCATCCACAGCTCTAAATGGAGATTTTATGAATCTCTGAGCTGCCAATAGAAATGATACTATCGCAATTGTCCTCTCACCACCACTCTGAGAATACCCATCAAGTAGGATAGGCTCAGAACCCCTAAAACCGACAAGTATCTCTAAACCCGCCTTATCAACATCATCAAGATTGGTGATCCTAACATGCCCAGTAGCATTAAGTTCAGAGAGCAAATCGCGATAGATCCCATTGATCTCAGAGACAATGTTTAATATAGCTTTCCTCCAAGCTTCAACACGATCATTAAGCTCCCTCAATATCGCCTCCCTATTCCCACTAAGTATCTTAGCTCTCTCAGAAAGCTCATTAAATGTGGAGCTAAAGCTATTATACATTTTCTCAGCTTCAGGTGAAACAGGACCTAAAGCTTCAATTCTAGCATTAACCATCATTAAATCAGAATTGATTTCATCGAAATCCCTAATAACACTTGGCATAGGACCAACCCTCTTGGCACTCTCCAACAAAGATTCCAATTCACCCTCCAAAGACCTCAAATCCCTCTCCCTCAACCTAATTTCAGAAGACAATTCCTCAATCATATACCCCAAAATAGCCCTAGACGAAAACTTACCAACATAATCCTTAAATATGAAATCAAAGCGTTTACATACATCTTCAAAATCCACTCTAAGCTTGGAAAACTTTGACGATACCTCTTCAAAATCCCTTGAAATCCCCCCTAAAGCTTCAAGTCTACCAATAATCCTAGAATACTCTATAAGCATATCCATAATCCTCCTCCTCTCCAACTCAATTTGAACCATAAGATCCTCCAACCCCTTAATTTCAGAGCTAAGCTCATCATAAGATCTCTTAAGAGAATCAAGCTTAACTCTCAAACCATCAATCTTAGCCTTCAAATCATTAACAGACTTCAATTTACGGTTAACCTTAGACCATGAAAGTTCAATTTCCAAATCACTTTTACGCTTCATAAGCTCATCCCTAACCTTAAGCTTCTCATATTCACCACGCCAGAAATCTAGATTGGCTTTAGCCTTATCAAGCATAGATTTAACTTCAGCCTCATCCTTCAAAACCTTCTCCAACCTCTCCCTAACATCCATAACCCTCTCCCTATAATGAGTTAAACCCACAGCATCCTCCAGAAGCTTCAACTTATCCCTAGGCGAAATAACAACAAACTCTTCAACCATATTCTGATGCATTATTACAAGCATATTATCTGGATTAAACCCAAAAGCTCTAAGTATACCTTGAATCTCCCCTCTACTATACTCAACACCATTAACCTCAAACCAATACGAACCATCAACCCTAAGATACCTTGAAACCCTAATGACATCAGATTTGATCTTCGGGTAAGGCCTCCCCCTACCCCTAACACTATTATCCAATACAACACTAACTCTAGCAAGCTTAGAACCCCAACGTATCAAATCCCTCAACCTCCTACCACGCTCAGTATACTGAGCACCTAAAGCCACAGATATCCCAAGCAATATAGAAGACTTACCAGAACCATTAGGACCTGTAACTATATTCAATCCAGGACCAAGAGGGATCCTACCATACTCATAAGACATGAAATTCTCTAAAACAACTTCACGTATAAACGTCAATAAACATCACTCCACACAATTATAATTTAATCTGTAGGGGCTAGAATATATTTTATGAGCAAAATTGGGTAATGTAATTGAAGGTGTAGAAAATGGTGTTAGCAGCAAAAGTATTTAGAGTTAATGAAGAAATAGACTTGAAAAGCATAGCAAGAAAACTACAAAACTACCATGTAGAAGAAGAATATGGAGAAGGGGAAAAGCTGGTAACGGAAATCATAGACCTAGACCTAACAAGCGAATCCCTAACTGGAACATACTTGAAAGATAGCGTAATATACATAAATAGGAGGGGGGAGAAGACTCCAGCAATAATAACCCTCGAAGCACCATTCAAATTCAGCAAATACAAAGACAAACTACTATTAACAGTAATTGGTAAGAAGAATTGGGCAAATCAAGTTGCCAATGAATTAAGCAAGATAATATTCATCACCATAGGGGGGATAGTGGAAGCCAAGATAAGTCCTGAAACCCTCAGGAGATACCATGAAGAGAATCCAGAATCCACAAAAGTAATATTCTTTGACAACATAGACATACCAAACATAAATAAACTAAGCCTATACGGAGAAGACTTAAAGAACACTTCACTATACACTCAATACCTATCCCATGGAACAATATGGTATATAGTGGCAACATCAAAGAAGAGTGGATACGTTATGGGGATAACTAGAAACTGCGTTATAACAGCCTTCAGCAAGATAAGCCAATACGATCTACTGAAATTCATAGAGGAAGAGATATATCCACTAATAGACTAAATGTTAAAACATGAGCAAAGAAGCAAAGGTTGGCAGGATAATAGTTGCAAGATTAAGGGAAAACGAAGACTTAATGCAAGAAATAATGAGAATTGTAAGGGAGAAAGAAGTTTCAGCAGGACAGATAATGGTCATAGGAGCACTTAGCAAAGCAAGATTTGGAGTATACGTGAATGGAGAATACAAAATCATAGAAGTCTCAGGACATCTGGAAATAGTGTCATGTATTGGAAACATATCTGAAGATGATGAAGGTAAGATTATACATGCACATATAAGCATAGCAGGAGAAGACGGCGTATGTCATGGAGGACATTTAATGAGTGGATGTATAATAAATCCAACAGCAGAATTAACGATAATAGAGGGGGAGAATCTAAAACTCTTAAGGAAATACGATCCAAAAACAAAACTAAAGATGTTACAACCATAACTAGGCTAAATCCACAATAGGCTTAGCCTCTAAACCCATATTCCTCTTAAGCCAAATGGAAAAATGACGGGAAAATGCTCCAATTGGATAAACCTTCTTAGCACCTGAAGCCTCCACATATGATACAAGCTGCTGAAAATCAGCGTGATCACTAAGTGGAAAGGAAACTTCACAATCAGATAATCGATATATGGAAGCCCAACCTGTAGTCATTACACCAGGCATACCAATACTCCTAGCATACCTGTAAATGCTAGGTTTAGAGGTAACCAATGGAAGAGAGAGGGATTTAAGGGATTCAAAACCCTCACTGGAACGGAGGGGAATATACGTTAAATCCACACCAGCTGAACGGTAAACTTCATTAATCCTAGCAATCTTAGAATCCACCAAAACCTCCAATCCAAGAAACCTATTGATCAATGCAATAACCTCTTGAGCTTTACCAATAGAGTAAACCTTCAAAACAGGGGGTTTACCAGACTTAACAGAGAAATCAATAAATTCAACTAGATCTTCATAGATCTCCCATCTATCTGGAAATGAAATTCTTGGACTACCATAAGTAGCATCAATAATGAGTTCATCACACTCCAAAACTCTACCAGCATTGGTAATTATGGTATCAACCAAGTTTATGTCTCCAGTATAAACAAGCGATGATGATACACTTTCAAATCTAAATTGCAACGACCCTAAAATATGCCCAGAATCATAAACTTCCAACATTAAACGGTCAAGAGGTATTCTTTGACCATCCATGAATAGAGGGTATAACCCATTAACCCTAAAATTTGTAGCTGCTTCATAAAGTTTAATTGTATAGTAAGAAGCCAGCTTAAGCCCCCTACACTTTAAACCAACCACATGATCGCCATGAGCATGACTAACAACGATTGCATCCCCAAAAACACTATTAGAATTTGGATCCATCAAGAAAGCTTTATCTTCAAAGAGGAGGAGTATTCCACCAAACCAATGTAAACTCCAATCCATCAAGACACCATACCTACTCCTTAAACAGATCTGCTAGAGACTTCTTTTCACCCTTACGAACATAATATATCCCAGTTGGAATCCTAACATTTAAACCCAAACTCAGAAACAAATCATAAAGTGAATACTCATCAATATAGTCTTTAATGTACCCAGAATCTATAGCTCTACCCAAAACCTCAATTATCTTCTTAGTCTCTTCAGGATACTGAACTTCAGCACACCTCAAAATTTCCTTAGCCCTCTCAGTCAATTTATCCATAAGTATACTCCTATAATCCCTCTTCTCAGAGGGTTGAGCCCTCTTAAGTGAGAGAGCTTTCCTCTTAAGATCAGCCATAATCCTCAACTTCAAAATCTCTAGGTCAATGTCACCCTCACTCAAACCCCTCCACCCAAGTAAATATGTTATTATAAGGGTAAGATAAAAGCTTACATCACTAAACTAAAATTTATTAGTTTGAGTCTGAATAGGTGAATTGTAAAAAGCCATGACTATAAGGATATATTGTGAAAGATGCGGCTTCATATTTTATAGAGGAGATGAACTAGCAAACCCACAAGAAATAATAAAGAAGTATGGTGGGAAATGTCCAAAATGCTATAAACAATTACAATTAAATCCAAAAAACATAAAGATAATTGGAATAGAAACGAGAAAATAACATCACCCTCAGTAAGAAAAGTAAAAGAGAGAAATATATTTATTCAAATTAATTCCAAAACTACTGATGAATGATGAAATGAGAGAGAAAGTTTACGCTATATTCAAATTTCAATGCCCAAACTGTGATGGAAACATAACAGACCTAAGGCTAAAACTGGGAATACCATGCGATAAATGCATACCATTAGAAGATGAAGAAATATTGAAACAAATACGTGAAACAAACAATGAAAGAGCATTAAAGGGAATCATAGAATACCTCGAACAACATGGGAGAATGGGTAAATACAAGGAAATACGGGAATTAGAGTTAAAGGTAAATGAAGTTGAAGAACTTTTCAAGAAAGCCAATGGAAGTAGATTTTGGAGTGCACAGAGAACTTGGTGTAAAAGAGCATTAAGGGGGAAAAGTTTCGCGATAATTGCACCCACAGGAATGGGGAAGACAAGTTTTGGCATAATATACTCACTATACTTAGCCAAGAATGGTGGGAAATCGTACATCATACTACCCACATCTCTACTAGCACAACAAGTACATCAAACAATGGAAGAGTATAGGAGGAGACTTGAACTCGACAATATCAAGATAGCCGCATACCATGCACTACTAACAGAGAAGGAAAAGAAGGAAATGATGGAAATAATATCAAAAGGAAATTACAATGTACTCATAACAACATCATACTTCCTATCAAGAAACTATGATGCTATAGCCAACATGAAGTTCAACATGATATTCGTAGATGATGTAGATTCATTCGTGAGGAGATCAAAAAACGTAGATCTAGTACTAAAACTGCTAGGGATAAGTGACGAGGAAATAAAGGAAGCATACAAGAGAATTGAAAGTAAAAGTAGCTTTAATGGTGGAAGTCTAATTAAACCAAGAGATAGCATACTAATAGTTTCAGGGGCATCGATAAGAGCTAGGAGAACTAAAAGGATAAAGTTGATCAGAGAACTTCTAGGGTTTGAGATAAGCGGGAGGATAGAGGGGTATAGAAACATAGTGGACGTATATGTACAACCAAGGAAGAATAGAGACTTAATAGATGAAGCTATAAGAGTTATAAAAGAACTTGGTAATGGAGGATTAGTATTTATACCAGTAGACAAGGGGATGGAATACGTTAAAAAGGTTACAGAAGCATTAAATAACAATGGTATAAGAGCAGCATCATCAGCACAAGTTAAGAGAAAACTACTCGAAAGATTTAGAAACGGTGAATACGATGTACTAGTAGGAATAGCTTCATATAGAAGCCCATTAACTAGAGGTATTGATCTACCTGAAACAGTAAAATATGCGGTATTCGTTGGAGTACCAAAAATAAGAATATCATTAGATATAAGCGAGTATAGACCATACAAGGCAGTAATTCTACTAAGCAGTATAAGAGAACATGTGAAAACAGAGAGAGATAGAAATCTAATAGATGAGCAAATAGCTAAGATAAAAAGGTACTTTGAAACTGTTGGAGAAGAAGTGTTAATGGAAGTTATAGAAGCAACAAAATCAAATGTGAAACTCGAAGGATACAAGGGATTCCTCCAACAAATAATAAATGAAACAATAAAGTTGGTACAAGACTACTTGAGCAGAAAGGAGGTTAAAAGGGGCATAAAGAAAAGCCCATACTTAGATGTGGAAGAAGGAGACAAATTAACCATAATTGTACCAGATGTAGTAGCATACATCCAAGCCTCAGGGAGAACATCAAGATTATATGCAGGTGGAGTTTCAAAAGGACTTGCAGTAACCATAATTGACAATAAAAAAGCTTTCAATGGACTAATGAGAGACATAAAATGGTATTTAGAAGACGTGGAATTCACCAGATACAATAAAACGGAAATGAAAAAGCTGATTAAAGAAATAAGCGATGAAAGAAAGAAGATAAGAGATATCAGGGAGGGGAGAATTGCTGGAGAACTAAAGGATATAGTTAAGACAGCACTACTTGTCGTTGAATCCCCAAAAAAGGCATCAACAATAGCAAGATTCTTCGGCACACCACACAAAAGAGCCATTGGAGCCATCACCATATACGAGGTCAGTACTGGAGACTACATGCTGAACATAGCTTCAACAGCAGGGCACGTCTTCGATTTAACAACTCAAGAAGGATACTATGGAGTTATAATTAGAAATGGAGAGATGATCCCAGTATACGACACCATAAAGAGATGTAAGAAATGTGGAAGAACGATAAGTGATAGCATCAATTTATGCAATATATGTGGTGGAGAATTGTACGATAAAAGAGAGATAGTTGATGCATTGAAATCCATTGCAAGAGAAGTAGATATGCTCATAATAGCCACAGACGACGATTCTGAAGGGGAAAAGATAGGATGGGATATAGCTCAAGTCCTATCACCATACGTTAGAGAAGTTAAAAGAATGAGATTCCACGAGGTAACGCCAAGAGCCATAAAAGAAGCACTTCAAAATCTTGGAGAAATAAACATGAGAATGGTGGAAGCACAACTACTAAGGAGAATAGAAGATAGATGGATAGGATTTGAATTAAGCAGGAGAGTTCAAATCAGCTTCGGTAAGAGAGAGCTCTCCGCAGGTAGAGTACAAACACCAGTTTTAGGGTGGATTGTAAACAGCACAAAGGAATTAAAAGAGAACGTAGTTGACATGGTGGAGATAACACTTCAAAACGATAGGAAGATTACTGTGGTAATGGAGAAAACAAGGAAAAATGAACTTACAAAGATACTCAAAGATCTAGAATCATCAGATGTGGAGATCGTGAAATTAGAGGAAGTCGAGGAGGAGTTAAATCCGAAACCCCCATACACCACAGACGCCCTTTTAAGGGATTCATCTGAGATAATAGGTTTAGGAGCATCAAGAACCATGAGAATAGCACAAGACCTCTTCGAGTTAGGTTTAATCACTTACCATAGAACGAATAGTACAAGAGTATCTAACGTTGGAATGAAGGTAGCACAAGATTACATAAGTGAGAAGTGGGGGCCAAACTTATTCTACCCAAGAAGATGGGGGGCTGAGGGGGCTCATGAATGTATAAGGCCAACAAGACCAATAGATACAAGTAGATTAAAGTATCTAGTGGCATCTGGAATCATGAGGCTTGGTAGAAGATTGACAAGAGACCACTACGATTTATACGATTTAATATTTAAGAGATTCATTGCAAGTCAAATGAAACCAGCAAAAATTTTGAGGGAAAAAGCCACAATAAACGTTGCAGTATTGAATAAAGCGGTCTCAACAGAGGAAGTAGTTGATATTTTAGATGAAGGGTTCACACTAATTTCACCAATAAGAACTATGCCAAAATTGAACATTGGTAGGATGACGATTAAAAGTGTAAGGAGCTGGAGAACATCACTTAAACCACTATTCACAGAAGGAGAATTAGTCATGCAAATGAAGGAGAGAGGGATAGGGAGACCATCAACATATGCACATATAATCTCAACACTCTTCGAGAGAGGATATGTAAAGACTACAACTAAGAAGGGGAAACTAATAGCCACAAGTCTAGGATCAAAAGTCTTCAACTACCTAATATCAAATTATGGCAAATATGTATGTGAAGAAACCACTAGAAAGCTGGAAGAACTAATGGATAAAGTGGAGGAGGGAGAAGCCAACTACACTGAAATCCTAAGGGAATTATATAAAGAGATGACAGAATTAGCCATCAGCGTATCCACCTAAACTCAGTTGTCAACTCCATGTAAATCTTGCAAATATATCCCACAATCTTATATGCTCATGCTAAACTTTCTTGAATTCATTTTCCAATTCTAATACCTTTTACGTGAAAAGCTCACAACCAAAATATATAAAGTTTTCATAAAATGTTAGGACGGGGTGAAGTATGTCATATTTGGAGTGGATGTTAAGTGTTTTAAAGAATTCTGTTGAATTAGCTGGGTTGCCTCAAGAAGTCTATGACTATTTAAGCAAGCCTGATAGAGTACTAATGGTTAAGATACCTGTTAGAATGGATGATGGAAGGTTAATGGTATTCGAAGGCTACAGAGTACAACATAACAATGCTTTAGGCCCATACAAGGGAGGCATTAGATATCATCCTGAAGTAACCCTAGAAACCGACATAGCATTAGCTATGGGCATGACATTGAAAAACTCTCTAGCAGGAATCCCATATGGTGGCGGGAAAGGTGCTGTTAAATGCGATCCTAAGAAAATGAGTATGAGAGAATTGGAGCAACTGAGTAGGGGTTACGCTAGAGCTATAGCCAACATAATAGGTCCTGAAATCGACATACCAGCACCAGACGTTAACACGAATCCTCAAATAATGGCTTGGATGGTTGATGAATACAGCAAGCTTAAGGGATATAATGTTCCAGGAGTCTTCACAGCTAAGCCACCAGAACTATGGGGTAATCCAGTAAGAATATATTCAACGGGATTTGGCACAGTAATAGCCGCTAAAGCAGCTGCAGAGAAATGGTTAGGAGGATTTGAAGGTAAAACTGTATCTATACATGGATTCGGTAATGTAGCCCAATATGCAGCTTACTGGGCAAACAAGTATGGTGCTAAAGTGGTTGCTGTAAGCGACACTTCAGGAACAGTATATGACCCCAAAGGCTTAGACGTTGAACTAGCTATGAAAGTTAAGAACGAGACAGGTAAAGTGATCAACTACCCACATGGGGAAAAGATAAGTGACTCCGATGCATCCCTCTATGTAGAAGCTGACATACTAATGCCCTGTGCAATTGAAAACGTCATAACCGAAGCAAATGCTAATAAAGTGAAAGCTAAGTTAATTGCTGAAGGAGCTAATGGACCAACAACCCCAGAAGCAGAAAGGATACTATATAGTAGAAAGGACTTCATAGCAGCAATCCCCGACATTCTAGCTAACGCTGGTGGAGTCATAATGTCCTATTTAGAGTGGGTTGAAAACCTCCAGTGGTACTTCTGGGAAGAAGAGGAAACTAGGGAGAGAATAGCAGCAATAATGGAGAAGAACTTTAAGAGAACTGCTGAAAGATGGGAGAAGCTGAAGGAGGAAAGGAAGGATAAGGTAGTCACCATGCGTGATGCAGCATTCGTCCTAGCAGTTGAAAGAGTTTATAAGGCAATGAAGCTACGTGGATGGCTATAATCCAAGAAGATCTTAAGTCAACAGTTAAATTCTCAAATCTTCCTACATTTTCTTTAGAGTGGAAGAGTTAAGTCAATGTAGTAGGAAGGCTAACTACGATGAGATCCTTGAATGAACTTCTTTAAGTCTACACTTCCAGAACTCTTATTCAAAATTTCAGAGCATCTTTTAGGATCTAAACGTTTAAATTCGAGACCAAGAGAGGAAAGTAGACTTTGAACACCTTTAGAAATTCCGGGAGCTACAAGTATACCCCTAACCTCCCTATATGGACTTCTACTCTTAACTTCATTTACATACTTAGCCAACTGTAAAACTGCAGATTTATCAGCAACCCTCCTTTTAATTTCCAAAATAACAAGTCTACCTTTAGAGTCTAAACCGTAAAGGTCTATGAATCCAGGATCCACATGTCTTTCGAAACTTATAATTTTAAGACCATCCTCAATAATGTTTGGATAAGCAATTATAGCTTTTTGCATATCCAACTCAGAAGCATAAAGTGAGAAATCACCTTCATCAACAAGTGTACAGCACACTAAAATGGTTATCTTATCGAAAATTACATCAACAACCTCCCTAGGCTTAATCCTAACTGCTCTCAAACGCAAACCATCATCCACCACGTCAACATGGAATATACATCCAGGAGGCTGCCAATTCACTGGAGAAACATCCCATGGTCTATGAATCTGAATAGATCCATCAGGCTTTACTATGACCAGCCTCTCCCCCCTAGTTAAAGTTGATGAAGCTCTCCCATGATAATTGATAACACAAGACCCAACAATTACCACCATCCTTCTACGTTCAATACCATCCCTCAAAACAACTTCAGCTTCACCAAAACTTGGCATATGAATACAATTAAATGATGATTCGCCCAAAATAGCACCAAAAAATTAAGTGTAAAATTTATGTAAATAGTTTTTGATTGAAGGTGTTCTATAAACCATCAAAAATTGATGTAATGATGAAATACAATTTAACATCCAGAGGATACGATGAACTATACGGTGAAGAACAAATAGAGAAATGCTTAGAAGTAAGGAGGGAAATAAAAACTTTGAAAGATAAAACTGTACTAGACATTGGATGTGGAACTGGAATCATAGAGGGAATGCTACTTGAAGCAAAACATATCATAGGATTAGACATATCAATAGAAATGATTAAGATAGCAAAGAACAAGTATAAAGGGGATTACGTAATCTCATGGATAAATGCAGATGCAGAAAACCTACCCATAAAAAGTGAATCTATAGACATATCACTAATGATAACAGTAATGCAGAATATACCAAACCCATTAAACGCCTTAAGAGAAATTGAGAGAACATTAAAAATAGGAGGAGAAGCAATAGTGACATACCCAAAAGCCCATTACAAACCAGAAGAAATCCTCGAAGACACATCTAAATTAGAATTCTTAAAGAATATAGGATTCAAAACTACATGTACAAAGGACATCATAGTAAAGCTTAAAAATGGGGGAATTGGAAAGAGAAACCTATATAAGGATTAAACTATACTTAAAGAGTTTAGGTAACAGCCACCTTAAATCTAAATGTGAGGTAAGTCCGCTTGAAAATCACACCACTAAAAATGCTTGGACGCGCAGTAAATACGAGAATAACTGTAAGGCTTAAAAGCGGCGACGAATACACTGGAATACTGGAAAGATGCGATCCAAACATGAACCTAATAATAGTTGATGCAGAAGAATTAAACAATGGAACAGTAATAGCAAAGTATGGTAGAATATTCATAAGAGGGAATAATATTCTATACATAAAACTTGATAGCACACAAGTGATATGGGTTTAAAAGATTTCACTCAACAAAAAGTTTAAAATTTAAGGCGTAAATCATAATTATTCAATAACATTACAAAATAACAGTGGAAAGTGAAAAGGCTATGTCAAAAAACATAATTATAGAAGCAATTAAGAGCACCCCGGTAGAAGAGATGAGCACAGAGATCGTTGAGAGAAAGGGGCTTGGACACCCAGACTACATAATAGATGCATCAGCTGAAAGTGTTAGCATTGCACTATCAAAATACTACATGAAAAACTTCAATACAATACTACATCATAACGTGGACAAAGGGCTACTGGTTGGGGGGAGAGCTTCACCCAAATTTGGCGGAGGAACAATCGATGAACCAATATACATCATAGTGGCTGGGAGGGCCGTAAACGAGATAGTTAAAGATAATGAAGTAACAATGATACCCGTAGGATACATAGCAGTAAATGCAATAAAAGACTTCATAAGGAGAAACTTTAGATTCCTAAATCCAGATGAACATATAATAGTGGATTACAAGATTAGACCTGGATCTGCAGATTTAAGAAAACTATTCCAATTAGGCGTCGATGTCCCATTATCCAATGATACATCCTTCGGAGTTTCCTTTGCACCATTAACAGACACAGAGAGGCTAGTCTACGAAACTGAGAGATTCTTAAATTCAAAGGAATTCAAGAAAAGGGTACCTGAAGTTGGTGAAGACATAAAAGTTATGGGTTTAAGGAGGGGGAGAGAAATAGAGTTAACAATAGCTGCTGCAATAATAAGTCAACTCACACCAGACATGGATCACTACATAAGCGTAAAAGAGGAGATAAAGAAGAGCGTAGAAGATTTAGCATGCAAAATAACGGAGCTACCAGTAAAAGTCATGGTAAACACGGCAGACAAAATAGATGCAAATCTAGTTTACATAACAGTAACAGGGACATCAGCTGAAAGTGGAGATGATGGAAATACTGGTAGAGGGAATAGGGTTAACGGTCTAATAACACCATGCAGACCAATGTCCATGGAGGCAACTGCAGGGAAAAATCCAGTTAGCCATGTGGGGAAAATATACAATGTAATGGCAAAAATCATTGCAAACAAGATATACAATGAAGTTAAGGGGATTAGAGAAGTATATGTGAAGATACTAGGCCAGATAGGTAGACCAATAACAAATCCATTACACATATCAATAGAAACACTACTCTTCAATGAATACAAACTAACCGAAAGTATGAAAAGCGAAATAGAGGGGATTGTCTGGGAACAATTCAGCAAGGTAACTGAAGTAACAAAACTAATACTTGATGGTAAAATCGAGATCTTTTAACTCCTTTAAACGCATAGTCCTATACTCATCGAAAAGCTTTTTTAGTCTCTCCCTACGCTTCAAACTAGATCTTTCAAAAAGCTTCTCCCTCGCATTATTAAGAGCTTCACTCAATACATTAGCTTCAACATATGGGTAACCATCAAAAAACTCCAATTTAATGCTAGAAGCATCAATGAATGGTAATTCAAAATCATCAAAAGCATCACAAACATGTTCTGGAGGTGAGAAACCCACAATACCAGCACATCCAATACTGGAAAGCTTCTTCAACGAATCAACATCAAAAACACTGAAATCAGATATGAATACCACATCACCTCTACGTATATTATAATATTCAATGGAATTACACACATCATCCAACGTCAGATTCTTAATTGGCTTCAAAAAGACTATCTCACCTCTAAGAACCTTCAAGAAGATTTTCATCCAACCATCAATTTTAGCTTTAAGAGACTCATACTCGGACTTCATAGATAGATAAGCTGATTGAAGTTCATTTAACCTAGACTCTAAAGCAGCAACTTCACGATCCCTCTTAATTTTATAGTTAAGCTCACTACTAAGTGAATTAACAAGGGAATTAAGCCTATCAATCTCAGATTTCAACTTCTCCACTTCCATGACAAGTTGATCCCTCTGAGTCTTCAAATTCTTAACCCTTTCCTCTTCAATACTAAGCTTACGCTTCAAATACTCAATGACCCCAGAAGATTCAGCTTCCACCTCTAATTCAACATCATCTGGTTTAATCTCAACAGTAACTGGACCCTTAACCTCACGGGTTAAAAATTCAATAGCCCTCTTAATACTATACCCCCTCACAAGTAAAGCTCTAAGCTGTTTACGTGGAACATCAACTCCAAGTTCCGAAACATTTGAATCAGCCTTACTGAATAGCGGTTTAAATCCATAGAAAACCTTAACAGCAGAAGCCAAAGCATCTCTTTCATGAACATTCAAATCCAAATTTAAATTGAAATCTCTACAATACCTATACACCAAATCCCTCTTCTCATCAACACTTAAACTTCTATCAAGCTCATATACTCTTGCACCCCAAATGGAAGCCATCTTAACCACAAAGAATGATGGTGGATGCACATCAGTAGCCACAAGAATTGGAGTACCAAACTTCATAACTTCAGATATAATCTCATTTCTACTCCAATTCCTCCTACTACCAACATAAATTAGTTTACCATCCATATCCAGTATAGCTAAACCAGTAATAACCCCTGGGTCAAGGCCCACTATCAAAGGCTCCCTTTCACAAGCAACATCAGACCCAGAGGAGCCAATAGGTTTAAAGATTATCCTATCAGAAGACTCTTCAAACACCCTAATCTGCACATCACCCAAATCCATACTTTTAATCAACCCTCTTAAAGAGTCTTTTGGAGAATACACTATGAATAGACATCTATCAACCCCAAACCCCCTCCTATTAAAGAAGACGTCATACTCAATGCCATGGGAATCAAGAGTAGACTTAATGTTCATCGATGCAGCATAAACTGCAGTTCTAATCTTCCTCTCATACCTATCCTCACTCATACCACCCTCACCGATTCTCCTCCCCCTACACACGAGAATCCTAGTCTCATTTTTCAAGTATTCAACCTCGGATCCTACACCCATACTTGCAAGTTTAGCTGAAAACTCTGCAGCCATCATGGGGCTAAGCTTCCCAACCCCATCAGTCAAACCATGATCCCTAGCCAATACTGAAAGAGGTTTAAACCCGCCAAAAACCCTAGTAACTTGAACAACTTTGACATCTGATGGGAAAGCCTTAAGAAATTTTAGAAGCCTAGAACTTGAAGATGCAAACTCATAAACATTATCTATTGCAACTATTGAAGGCTTAAAGGTCCATATAAGCTTCAAAAGCTTCCTCCTATTCACATTCTCAAATCTCGATGCCACCCTCCCCTCATCCAACACAACAACGGAATATCTTGGTTGAGAACGTCCTGATGGTGTAGACATGGGCATTAAGTCAACGCCTAAAACAACTCCACCCAAATTTAACACCATGAATTAAACTATACACCCAAGACATATGATAGGGAATCAGTGAAATTTAACTTTAACTTAAACCTCCTAGCAAAGAAATCCACAATATTCCTCAAATCTCTCTCCAACAACATCATAGCTGAAGGGTGATTAACCTCCACGGCTTGAGGCCAATCTATTATGACACACTCCAAATCTGGCGTGACAATTACATTATACTCAGATAAATCTCCATGGACATATCCACAATTATACGATAAACGCATTTCATCCAAAATCATTTCGAAAAATTTGTGTGGATCTGGAAGGTAATCACAAACGTAGAGGAGGTCTCCCTCCACATAGGACATCACAACCACATGTCTATTCTGAACTATGGGTATTGGCACTTTAACACCAGCTTTAAAAACATCCCTCAAAACTTTAAACTCCCTCTCAGCAGACAACTTAGACCTGAAAATCCATGGAAGCTCATACTTATGGGCTAGGTAATCCCTAATTCTAGTTGCACTTTGAAGATTGACAACCCCCAAACGATGAAACTTCAAAACCACAGATTCCTCAGTAGGTGTAAAAGCCATGTAAACATCAGACTCTTTACCAACACCAAGAGAACCTCCAACACCAACAATATAATTGAAATCCACAAGATACTTCATAGCCAAAACATCATATCCAGCATAAGTCAATACATAACCCTCATATGGAACTCTCTTATACAATACGAGACCCATATCATGCATCCTCTTAAGTGAATCCAAAATAAACCCCCTACTAAAACCTGAATCAGAAGCTATTAGATCCAATGGCACATAGAGGAAACTCTTCATCCTATTCTCCACGATACTTAAAATGTGAAAATCATCAGCATCAAGAGACTTGAAAGCTTCAATTGGAAGCATAACCAAGGGTAAATAAATAAAGCCTAAACTAATACTTTTCCCATATAAATACATGTTAGAAAAAAGAAGGGAAAACAATTTTAAATAAATAATTAACATAACTAACAAATGTACATGTGAAAGGTGAACAACATTATGAACACGATGAAAGAGGATAACGAGGTTTTGAGAGTTGAAGGAGACAAGATAATTGAAATAGCATATGTACTCTCATCAAAAACGAGACTTGAAATACTTAGAAGAACATTGAATGCCGAAGTAGATGTAGATGAACTTGCAAAGGAAATAAATCAGAGCAAAGCAAACACAAGTGCCCAGATAAGAATACTGGAGAAAGCTGGACTTGTAAAAACCATCTACAAACCTGGAGTTAGAGGTGTAAAGAAGATTTGCACATCAAATGTTAAGGAAATAATATTCGTTTTAAAGTAAAGTGAAATAAAGCTAGCTTCTACCCTCAAAGTAATCTAATGCAGCTTTAACAAAACCGAGGTATGGTGGTGAAGGCCTTCCAGGACGGGAATTAAACTCTGGATGAGATTGAGATGCAAGGAAGAACCGCAGCTCCTTAATCTCAATGAACTCAACTCTACGTCCATCTTCACTTAAACCTGAAAACACCAGTCCAGAAGACTCCAAAGCATCCCAATATTTTGGGTTAACCTCATACCTGTGCCTATGCCTCTCACTTACAACACTACAACCATACAGTGCACGAACCAACGTATTATCCTTCAGAATTATCTTATGTGCACCAAGCCTCATACTCCCCCCCTTAACCTCAACCCCCTTCTGCTCTGGAAGTATATCTACCACTGGGTGTGGAGTGTTTGGATCCACTTCAGTGCTATTAGCATCTTTTAAACCTAAAACATTCCTAGCAAACTCCACCACAGCCATCTGAAATCCAAAGCATATCCCTAAGAATGGAATGTCATTTTCCCTAGCAAACTGTACAGCTCTTATCTTCCCCTCAACACCTCTAACCCCAAATCCCGGTAAAACCATTATACCATCATAATTGGCTAGAGATTTAACCATAGATGAATTCTTTTCAAGCAATTCAGTTTCAATCCAATTTAAATCCACATGTACACCAAGTTTAGCGCCAGCATGCTTCAAAGCCTCATTAATACTGATATATGAATCTGCAAGCATAGTGTATTTACCGCACATAGCCACTTTTATTCTACGATCACATTTACGGAAGGAATCCACAATCCCCCTCCACTCACTCCAATCTGGCTTCACATCCTTAAGCCCTAATCTACGCATTATATAGCTACCCATACCCTGCTCATCCAGTATCAATGGAACCTCATAGATGCAATCCACAGTATATGATGTGAAGACAGCATTGTAGGGAACATTTCCGAACAATGCAATCTTCCTCTTAGCCGACTCCATTAATGGAGAAGCACATCTAGCAACTATTATGTCAGGTTGAATTCCAATCCTCCTAAGTTCATTAACGCTATGTTGACAAGGCTTAGTCTTCTGCTCCCCAGTAACATCAAGAATGGGGACTAAAGCCACATGGACAAATAATGTATTCTCATATCCTTCCTCCAATCTCATCTGTCTAATAGCTTCAAGAAATGGGAGACCCTCAATGTCCCCAACAGTTCCACCAACTTCAACTATAACAACATCTACACCACTCTTCTCACCAACCATCCTAATTCTCCTCTTAATCTCATCAGTGATATGTGGAACTACCTGAACACAAACCCCCAGATAGTCTCCACGCCTCTCAGCCTCAATTACAGCCTTATAAATTTGACCCGTAGTTATATTGTTATACTTACTTAGATTTATATTGAGGAAACGCTCATAATGGCCTAAATCGAGATCCGTTTCACCACCATCATCAGTAACGAAAACCTCACCATGAATATATGGATTCATAGTTCCAGCATCAACATTCAAGTATGGATCTATCTTTATTATTGTTGGAGAATAACCTCTAACCTGAAACATCTTACCAATAGATGCTGCAACTACACCTCTGGGGGGAGGTTAACCTCCTTTCCCCACACTAGACAAGACACCACCAGTAACAAAGACATACTTCAAATGAAGCTCCACCCCCAATCACAACAATAATGAATAATTACCAAAAACATATATAAATGTAAGTTGCTAAGTGGAATGCTCAAATACTTCCCATTAAACTTAAAGGCAACTCAATTATCTTTGGGAAAGAACGTTTATGTGATGATGAATCCACCATCCCCTTAATCTTAAGAACATCATTTAAACTAACATTAAGCTTCGAAGCAACCTCCACAGGGCTTAAACCAACATCCACAAGCAAATGTAATATTGGATCTATGAAGCTATAGGGGTATCCAAGCTCATCCTCAGCAAGATGTCCAGGCCATAAAGCTGGACTACTAGGTTTATTCACAATTTTAGAGGGGACTCCAAGGAAATTGGCAAGAAGCCTAACCTGAGTCTTATATAATGAGCCTATAGGCAGGAAATCGCATCCACCATCACCATACTTGGTGAAATAACCTAGAAGTATCTCACTCTTATCCCCAGAACCAGCTACAATCCACCCCTCAAGATTAGCGAAATAATAGTTAATACACATCCTAATCCTAGCCCTCAAATTCCCCACAGAAAGCCTTGATGGTGAACCAAAAACCTTAAGTGAATCTATGAAAACGTTTAGGATAGGCTTAATATCTAAAACCCTATACTCTATACCAAGAAGTCTTGCAACAGTAATTGCATCATCAAAATCATCTTTAGGGGTAACATCAGAATCAGGTAAAATTAAACCCAAAACCCTACTTGAGCCAAGAGCCTTAACACAGAGAAATGCAACTGTAGAGGAATCCAAGCCTCCACTCAAGCCAACTATAACCCCTCTAGACCAACTTGGAACAAAACTCCTAATACCACTACATATGTGCTCCGTAATAGCACCCCAATCTAGATCGTAAAGCAAATGGTGACACCAATAAGTAAGTTTAAGGGATTCTAATAATTTAATTTAGCCCTCTGTATTTTAAGAAATCTATGAATATTTATGAAGGAAATCTGTGAGTTTGCCGAGAATCACTATACCATCATTAGGAACTATGTTAAACACGTACTTACTCATATCCATTGGAGACCATCTCATCTTACGTGCATACAGAATTCTATAAAGGTTTGGTCCATGCTCAAATATGTCCAAGACAATTATGCCAGAAGATATAAACTCCTCCACACCATACCTGCTAAGTGCACTTGAACCTGACGGGATATCAGCCGTTATGACAGTTGTTGATCCAATCTCCTCCTCAATATAGCTTACTATCTCCCTAATATACTCCCTAACCCATAGTAAGTCGCCAACACCCTGAACCAATGAGGATATGGGATCTAAGACAAGTCTATCTACTCTCCTCCTACCAGTATACTGAAGTATATGCTTCACAAATGATTTAGACTCTTTACCATGCTTCAAATCCTCAGTCTTCAATCTGATCTCGAAGGGTATGAAGTTCCCAAACTTCACATATTGATCGAAGTTCCAACCGAGATTTAAAGCTCCAATTAAAACATTGGATATACGGTCATCAAGAGATATGTAAACACAAGTTTCATTTTTCTTCAAACCATCCAGTATATATTGTAGAGACATTATCGTCTTACCAGTCCCCGTCCCTCCAGCAATTAGATAAGTCCTCCCCTTAATGAACCCTCCACCAATAATCTCATCAAGTTTACTTATACCAGTCGAAACTCTCTCAAGCATTGAAATACACCAACAAATAATAATTGTAAACAATAAAATTTAACTCTTTTTAAATCACAATTATATGTTGGCGGATGAAGATGGGATTAATGTTGAGCTTTTGGAGAGGCTATGAAACGCGATGGGCGGTCTGACGCCAAACAAAAGGTGGCATCATATGATTAAAAGTTTTGAAAGTGTTGGGGAATTAATTGTGGAAACAAATATGGAAACACTAAGAGAAGCAGCTAAAATAGTCTTTGGAGCATCATTAAAGGAATATGAAGAAGATGGAAAGACGATATTCACATTAGAAGTTCCAGTATGCCCATCACTAATAGTAGTTGAAAAAATTACTGAAGGAAAATATAGAGTTACATGTAGAAGTAAATGCATGATAAAAGATTGCCCATAC
>Ga0197143_1001471_pt1 | contig 19825 bp, 17 predicted proteins | sample GBS70_MetaG_FD_148603 | JGI IMG/M metagenome (GOLD analysis project Ga0197143, IMG submission 148603) | Sediment microbial communities from Great Boiling Springs, Gerlach, Nevada, United States - GBS 70_MetaG | ecosystem: Environmental > Aquatic > Thermal springs > Hot (42-90C) > Sediment...
CTCTATCAGCTTCCTCAACACCGAGAAGGCAGTTCTACTTATCCTACAATTTACATATAGAAACTTTAAGTCGACTCCTTTCTTTAAAGCTTCTGAAATAGCTTTCTGCCCAAATAATTTCACCAGTGCACTCTTACCTGTGCCGACAGATCCCGAAACAATAACTCTAGTAGATATCGATGGTGATCCATCAATAATACTACTGAAAAATATCTTTAACATGTTCAGCTCATTTTCACGATGTGGAAGATTGGGGGGAACATACTCTGGTGAAAGCTTTTCTTCATCTTTGAATATCTTCATCACTATAATGTAGTTGAAAACGGATACATATAAGTTAAGCTGATGTCAACAGCACCTTAGTGAGGTCTTCTACTTGGTTAGATATTTCCACGATAAGATTATGCCTACTGTTGTTAGAAGTATAGCGAAGACTGTTAGATATGTGAAATCTATTAGTAGAGTTGCGTAGTTCGTTTGATAGATCGTGAGTTGGCGGAGAGCATCTGTGATATAGCTTACAGGATTTATGGATGCGATACCTTGAAGCCATTCAGGCATCATCCTAGTTGGAAAGAATGCATTGCTAGTAAACATTAATGGTAGATTGAATAGGTTTACTACCGCCATCTGTGTCTCATGTCTTGTAGATCTTAGAGCAAAAGCTAGGAAGAGCGATGATATACCCATTGAGAAGAGGAAGATCGCTAGATAGATTGCTAGTATATTTAGTAAACTAAACGTTGAACTAAATCTTATCCCTAAGATTGCCGCTAAACCAAGAATTATAGTAGATTGGAAGATTGAACGTAAAGCTGCATTAAAGACTTTAGACAACACTATTGCCGACCTCGGAACAGGTGTACTTAACACCTTATATAGAAATCCAAGTCTTCTATCCCATACGATAGACATACTAGAGAAGGTTGAGGTAAATATTGTTAGCATAGAGATCATTCCTACAGCTAGATAACTAAAGTAGTCGGAGACACCGAAGGTCGACTCCATTGCTTTCAGACTAATTGTTGGGAAGATACTTCTAAGATTTTCGGAGAGTACAAAACTTGGTATGGTTACTACTCCATCGATCTGTGGGTTCAATAGGTTGCCAGGTATTCTTATATCTGGGATATTTATCTCGTTCAATGTACTAGTAGATAAGATTGCTCCAATATTCATTGATTTCCCGAATAGGGTCATCCATATAATTGGTTGTATTATGGCCATGAATAGTATCAGTGGTTCCTTCATCCATTTTTTAAGCTCTCTACTTGTTAAACCCCAGAATCCCTGAAGCATTGCCTTAAACTTAACTCCATCATTTGACTCTAACATCATCTTCTCGCCCTCCTTAATGTAATTCTTTGTGACATTATTGTTTCTCGAGCCTCTTCTGAATCTCTCATAGCCCTACCAGTATATGTTAAGAAGACCTCATCTAATGTTGGCTTACTTATCGACAACTTTACAACATGATATCCTTTCTTGCTAAGATTATCGATAATTAAAGGGGCTACTATCTCTCCATTCTCTAGTCTCACTATGTATGACCTATCACTTCTCTTTTTAACTTCTTTTACATATTCTATTCTATTGATTAAGTTCGTAACATCATCTTCCTCCAAGATTATGATCTCCATAATATCGCTACCTATTGAGTTCTTTAACTCTTGAGGCGTACCCGTAATCACGATCTTTCCATGATCAATTATAGCTATTTTATCACATAAATTATCTGCTTCCTCCATGTAATGGGTAGTCATAAGTATAGTCATATCATATTCTTCTTTCAATTTCTTAATATAGTTCCATATAGCCGATCTAGTTTGAACATCTAAACCTAGAGTAGGCTCATCTAAGAATAATACTTTAGGCCTGTTGATGAGACCGCATGCAAGCTCTAGTCTCCTCCTCATCCCTCCAGAATATGTCTCAACCTTCTTATCCTTGAACCTCGTTAACTCCATAAGCTCTAGAAGCTCCATAGCCCGCTTCTTTGACGTATCTCTAGGTATTCCATATAAGTCTCCACATAGAATTATGTTCTCGTATCCTGTAAGGTCTTCATCGGCTGTGTATTCTTGTGGAACAACACCGATCGATCTTCTCACAATACTTGCATGTTTAACCACATCGTATCCCATTATGAATGCTCTGCCTTCCGTAGGTTTTAAGACAGTAGTCAACATATTGATAGTGGTTGTTTTACCTGCACCATTAGGACCGAGTAAGCCGAAGATCTCGCCTCTCTTAACATTGAAGGAAACATGATCTACAGCTACCAAGCTTCCATTAAAAATCTTGGTTAAGTTTTCAACTACTATAACATCCTGATTCATCTTTTTCCCCCTCCATTTCCTTCTCTAATTCTTCAAGTCTGGAAGTTGCATCTTTCAAGATCGTGATAGCTGATTCGACATATTCTTTATTATCTTTTTCACGTATCTTAGCTTCAAGTTTAAAGAATGCTTGCATGAAGTTTTTTAATGCATTAATTAGCTCCTGTCTATCATCTCTGGATGTCTTATAGAAAGCTAAGTCTAGAAAGTAAGGTGCAAATAGTTTACAAGATCTAGCCATGAATGCTTTAACCTTTCTTTGTTCTTCAAGGAGTTTCATACCTTTTTCTGTTAGAGTATATTTCTTTGTACTTGTTTCATCGCTTTGAGTTTCTTTTATGTAACCTCTACTCTTTAACCATTCAAGCAGTGGATAAATCGAGCCAGGGCTAGGTCTCCATAAACCGCCACTATGTTCTTCCACCAAATCCATTATTTCAGAACCAGATCTAGGTTCTTCAGATAATAATTCTAATACGTAGTATCTGAGTAATCCCTTAGGAGCGACAGCCATATGCTTCATCCAGTGTTTACGTCTAGCATGGTTTAGTAGAGGCCACATTTCTTTATCGATTTCGATATCTTCATCAATATATTTAAGCCTATTTCTTCTTCAAGATTTTAGGTTTTAGGGAAATCTAAAATTTAGAAAACAGATTAATCGATAGAAGTAGGAGTCTCAATTCTAACCCCGGTTAGTGGAATACATTCTACAACATCTTTAAAATCGTTATGCTGGACAATGTAGACACCGTATTCATTAACGATACATAATTCTTCTGAGCCACCTCTTATTTTATCGAATAAGCATATTGTATTTGATCTATTATCTAAGATCTTTACTTTTTCAAGATCTTTTAAAGCACTTACTATGACTACTTTATTCACTGTACAGTAAGCATTGAAAGTCTTCTCTATAGAATAGAATGGAATGGTTCTACTTAGATAAGTAATATAGAAGTGAAGTACAATCGAGGCAATGATGATCAATGCTATACCTATCAAGAATAAACCTATTTTAGCGAAATCTCTTAGAGAAGAATCTGCAAACACCTTACCCATCAACTTGAAATCCAGCTTTGGCCTTACTTAAATCTTATTAAGAGTGATGAACTGTGTAGTCTTGAGAAGAGAGGCGGCAATAGACATACTCTAGCTTAGATTTCTTCTCAAATCTTAAGTGAATCAGATGATCCTCAATGAAAAATTACTTAAACAAGTATGAAGATTTGTTTAATCTAAAAACAAATAAAGATGTTTGTCATGTCTTAATGTTGTCATGAGAGTTGTTGGGATCGACCCTGGAACTAAGAGTTTTGATATATTTGGGCTAGAAGACGAAAAGATCTTCTTAGACGAATCTATACCGACTGAAGAGATAGATAGAGATCCTGATAGATTGGTGAAGCTACTTCTAGATGTAGTACCTATAGATGTCGTAGTCGGTCCATCTGGATATGGTATCTCGTTAAAACATATCTCTCAAATAACGAATGAAGACCTCTTCCAGATCGTTCTCGTTAAGGATGATGATGTAGGATTAGCTGTCCTTACTGGACTAGTAAAACTAATAAAAAAGATGAAAGACACTAAGTTAAACATTTATCTAATACCTGGTGTTATACATCTTCCAACAATTCCAGATTATAGAAAGTTAAACGCAATTGATATGGGCACAGCTGATAAACTATGTTGTGCAGTTCTAGCAGTCTATGATTATTCAAGAAGACATGGAATCACATATGATGAGGTTTCATTAATCTTAGTAGAGGTTGGTTTTGGATTTAATGCGGGGATAGCGATAGAGAAGGGTAGAATAGTTGATGGAATAGGTGGAAGTAAGGCAGGCTTAGGTTTCTTAACATGTGGAGGTCTAGATATGGAGGTAGCATATCTCTTAGGCTCATTCAGTAAGAACATCTTATTTACTGGAGGAGTGAAGACGATAATCGGTGATGATAAACTTACACCTGAAGATTTCCCAAAGGTAGCCATGATAAACGAGAGGGCTAATCTAGCCTGGGAAGCATTCATGGAAGGCATAGAGAAAATGGTTAGAGCGTTAAAGACTTCAGTTAAGAACCCTAAAGCAGTAATTCTCTCAGGAAGATTAAGTAATATTCCTGAAATCTATAAAGAATTAGAGAATAGACTTTCAGAAATAGCTAAAGTTGAAAAGCTTGAAGGCTTCCATGCAAGAGCTAAAGCCGCTGCACAAGGAGCAGCCTTAATTGCAGATGGATTAGCTGGGGGGAGAACAAGTAAACTAATAGAACATATGAAGATAACCGAAGCAAGTGGAACAGTCTTAGACCATGTATACATTGGAGACATAAGAAGTAAATATCTTCGGAAGTAGAAAATTAGTAAACCTAGACGTAATTAAAGTTTCAACTATTGTTAGATAAAGTATGTATGCGGCCGCCGGGATTTGAACCCGGGACCACTGGCTCTCTTCATACTCTATAGCATTCGGAAGGCCAGTGTCCTTCCAGACTAGACTACGGCCGCTATATATCATTAGTATCTAGGTCGTATTTTTGCTTAACTTTAAGTTTTTCCCCAGTTTTAAGTCATTTCAAAGTACTTCATAGCAGATTATCCTTGTCTACTCCATTTTCAGCCAAGTCTCTCTTAAATAAATTCAACCAGTTACAGCTATGTTATAGAGAAGATGGGGGTCGAAGCCATAGTAGAATCGTTTAGGAAGCAGCTTGAGCTTGTTAAGTTAGAGTATGATAACGCTGAGAAGAAGGTTGTCTTATTGAAGGATGTTCAGAGGCTTGCTCTTCCAGGTCAAGTATTTGAAAATTTAAGGAGAGGGACTACGCTAATGATTAGTAAGTGGGCGGCAGCTAGACTCCATGAGGCAGGTATAGTTGAGTATGGAGATAAGGTTATAGATTTGAAGAGTTTAATACAACTAGAATGGAAGGAAAAGAATAATCCTGGGGAACTACAAGAGTTACCAAGATTTTTCTATTTAATGATAAAAGAAGAAGGGGATAAACTTGACCAGAATATAAAGAACATCATAGTAGATATAATCTCATTGAGGCTGAACAAGATACTTGGACTTGCTTCTAAAAGAATTGATACAAGCTTAGTTGAGAATCTTACAAGAGAAGAAGGGCTCTTCTATGACGTAATTAGAAGCATAATTGATGAATGGTTGAGATCTATCTCGCCAGTAGGGATGAGGGAAAAATGAGTAGTATAACAAATATGGAAGATAAGATCGTGGAATTCTTTAAACAAGAAAAATACCGTTCTATAATAGCGAGATCTGCAGCTCAAAGATTAACAAGCATAGCTTTAGATTTTAATGACTTAATCATCTTTGATGAAGAACTAAGCCACCTAATTGTAAATGAACCTTTAAAGTATCTACCTTTACTTGAGAAAGCAGCATGGAATCAACTAAGAATAGAAGACCAAGAGTATGCAGGTCAAGTTAAAGAATTCAGAGTAAGAATCTACAACCTTCCTGAAGTAATCTTAATCAGAGATATTAGAGCATCTAATCTTAGAAAGCTTATCGCTATAGATGGACTAGTTGTGAGAGCTAGCTCTGTTAAACCAATAATAAAGACTGCTATCTTTAGATGTAGAGCATGCGGCGTAGAGCAGTCTATCCCGCAAGATGGGCAAAGACTAATACTGCCTGAATCATGTAACAGCATTAAATGTAGGGGAAGAAGACAGAGATTCGACTTAATAGAAGAGAAGAGTGAATACTATGACTACCAAGTAGTTGGAGTTCAAGAGAAGCCTGAAGACCTACCACCTGGACAGCTACCAAGAAGCATAGACGTAGGGCTGAAAGGAGACTTAGTAGACAAAGCTAGACCAGGTGATAGAGTAATCATAACAGGAATACTATATGCAGTTCAAGAGAGGACAGTTGAAGCACCATTAAAGACTTCTAAAATGTATTTAGAGGCTACAAGCATAGAAACAGCAAGCAAGGAGCCTGAAGCCCTCCAAATAACCCCTGAAGAAGAGAAAATGTTTAAAGAAATGGCCCGTGCTCCAGATATACATCAGAAACTAATAGAGAGCATTGCTCCATCCATCTACGGTCTTGAACATATCAAGAAAGCAATAATGCTACTACTCTTCGGAGGAAGAACAAAACAATTTCCAGATGGTGTAAAAGTAAGAGGAGATATACATGTCTTACTGGTCGGAGATCCAGGAACAGGAAAGAGCCAACTACTAAGATATGCTGCACAGATTGCACCTCGAGGTCTCTACACTTCTGGAAGAGGCTCTACCGCTGCAGGTCTCACCGCCGCAGTAATACGGGATAAAGGAGGAAACATGATACTGGAGGCTGGTGCACTAGTTCTTGCAGATATGGGTGTCTGCTGTATTGATGAAATAGAAAAAATGAGACCTGAAGATAGAGTTGCTATACATGAATCGATGGCGCAGCAGACTGTTAGTATAGCTAAGGGTGGGATCGTCGCTACTCTTAATGCTAGAACGTCTATACTTGCTGCAGCAAACCCTGAGCTTGGAAGATATAATCCATATGAATCATTTACTGTTAATGTTAACCTTCCTATCACGATCTTGTCTAGATTCGACTTGATATTTGTTCTTAGAGATGAACCTATCCCAGAGCATGACCAGAAAATCGCTACACATATTCTCAGCTTACAAAGCAAGTCTACGCCACCTTCTGAGCCTCTGATAAAACCTGAGATACTGAGGAAATATATTGCATATGCTAAGAGAATTCAGCCTGAATTAACTCCCCGTGCAGCAAAACTCTTAGAGAATTTTTACCTCCAAATGAGAAGCATATATCAGCAAACCTCAACTATAGCTATTACAGCCCGCCAATTAGAATCCTTAATCCGGCTGGCTGAAGCTAGAGCTAGAGTAGCCTTAAGAGATTATGTTACAGAAGAAGATGCAATGGATGTTATTGATTTAATGAAGAAGAGTTTATCAGAAGTAGGTATAGATGTCGAGACAGGGAAACCAGACATAGATGTCATAATGACTGGAAAACCTAAAAGCATTAGAGATAAGTTTAGCATTGTTTTAAAGATCGTTGGAGAGATCCAAGATAAGAAAGGATATGTTGAAGATGCTGAACTTAGAGAAGCCTTAAGAGAATATGGAATAGACGATCAAGAGATCAGGATGATTCTAAATAGACTACTAAGTGATGGAAAATTATTCACTCCTAAACCAGGAATATATAGGCTGACATAGTTTATGCAGGCAAGTGATTGAATATTTTTCTAAATCTGCATAATCATCTCTAATATGATCTTATCCACCATGAAGGTATTAATATGGTTTTATAGAAGTGGAAGAATGAGAAATAATTTATCTGCTAATGCCTGCTTTTATAGTTAGGAGGATGGCGTTGAACATAAGAGATTTACCTATCCCCCAATACGTTGTAGAGAATCTGGTCAAGAAGAATATTAGCCAGCTATACCCTCCTCAGATTGAAGCTATTAAAGCAGGTATACTTAAGGGAGAGAATATCATCCTTTCTACTCCAACTGCATCAGGTAAGACCTTAGCAGCCTTATTAACAGCTTCTCTTCATCTCACTCGAGGAGGTAAAGTCCTCTATCTCGTACCTTTGAGAGCTCTAGCCTCAGAGAAGATAGCAGAGATTAATGAGATCTTATGTAGTGGCTCAAACTTTAAAGCAGCTATATCTACTGGCGATTATGACTCCTCGGATCCATGGCTGCAAGCATACGATGTCATCGTATCAACAAATGAGAAAGCTGATAGTCTTTTAAGACATGGTGCTCAATGGATTAGAGATATATCGTTGGTAATCCTTGATGAACTCCATCTAATAAGAGATAGTGAACGTGGCCCAACACTTGAGATGGTGATTACCAGACTTAAAAGAACGTTACCAAAAGCCCAATACATAGGATTGAGTGCAACTATAAGCAATGCTGGAGATCTCGGTAAATGGTTGAACGCAAAGGTAATCCAGCTAGATTGGAGACCAGTCCCATTGAAAGAAGGTATACTATCGGACTCTAAAATAGAATTCAAAGATGGAGAAGTCAGAGAATTAAAAATCCTCCATAAAAATATCGTAGTAAATGCTGTGTTAAATATAGTTGAAGAAGGTGGTCAAGCTTTAGTCTTTGCTTCTACAAGAAAGAAGGCAGAAGATTATGCATTAAAGATAGCTCAAGCATTCATTGAGAGGCTTGATACAATATCATGGGAAGAAAGAGATAGACTAAGAGAGTATGCGACAGAATTACTAGTAGAAGAAAGAAGTAGCTTTATAGAGAACCTGGCTAGACTTGTAGAAGCAGGAGCAGCATTTCATCATGCTGGATTATCTTCTCATCATAGAAGGATAATTGAGGAAGCTTTCAGAAATAGATTCTTGAAGGCTGTGGTTGCTACTCCCACCTTGGCAGCAGGAGTAAATCTACCTGCGAGAATGGTCCTGATAACTGAGGTGAAAAGATATATTTCAGGATACGGATACCAGAAGATTCCAGTAATAGAGTATAAGCAATTCTGTGGTAGAGCTGGTAGACCTTTATACGATGAAATCGGATATGCTTTAACGGTTTCTCGGACAAATGAAGAAAAAGAATACATTATTCAGGAATATATTAATGGAGAATTAGAAAAGATCGTCTCTAGACTATCTTCAGAAAAACATCTGAGAACTCATGTCTTATCAATAATATCTTCAGCTGAAGTTGATAGTATTCCTAGTTTATTAGATTTTTTTGAAGAAACGTATCTTGGTCAACTCTATGGATCAAAGAGTGTAAGAAGCAAGATAGAGTCAACTATAGAATTCTTAAAGTTATACGGGTTCATTGAGGTTAATGGTCGGTCTCTGAAGGCTACAAAGCTTGGAGTAAGAGTTTCTCAGTTATATATTGATCCTCTAACAGCTAAGATACTGTTAGAAAACTTTAGAGAAGCACCTCCTACCTCCAATACATTTGGCATGTTACACTTGATTGCTTTAACCCCTGAGATACCTAGAATACCTATGAAGAGATTAAGTATTTCACTACTTGAAGAATATCTTGAAAAGAATAAAGACTGGATGATTGTACCACCGTCGGACCCTGATGATGCATGTTACGATGAATACTTAGATGCAGTTAGATTGGCCATGGTACTGGAAGGATGGATTGAGGAATTACCTGAAGCTGAACTCTATGAAAGATTTGGTGTACAACCTGGAGACATGGCCGCTTTAAGAGAAACCGCTGAGTGGATTGCTTACTCCGCATCACAGATAGCTAAGGTTTCTGGAATCACGAGGTTCATCATACCCTTCGAGAAGCTTACTGAAAGGATAAAGTATGGTGTTAAAGAGGAACTTATACCTCTCACTAGACTGAAGGGTATAGGGAGGGTGAGGGCAAGAGCTCTCTACAGAGCTGGATATACATCTATCGAGAAGCTGAGATCTGCTACAATTGAAGATTTGACAAGAATATTGGGGATAGGTAGAAAGACGGCGGAGAAGATCTTAGAACAAGTTTAAGCATAAAAGATAGATACCTACGTCTGATTTAATCTTCTATAGAATTCATATACTGATTTCTCTTGGTTCTGCTCTATTGATCCTGGTCTAATCTTTCTAACAAAACTTATTGCATCTTCAGGTGTAATGCTCTTCTTAGCTATAATATAAGAAGCCAGTATGACTCCTGTTCTACCCAGACCAGCAGCACAATGTACGAGTACCCTGCCTCCAGCCTTAACTTCTTTCATTATCTCCTTAATGATCTTCTCTATTGTTTCTACGCTTGGTGCTGAATGATCTTTGATTGGAACATGGATATACTTAAAATTGAGAACCTCTATCCATTCATCGGGCAAGGGTGATTCGGTTAACGATATAATCATTGAGATACCTTTTTCCTTCACCCATTTAACCTGCTCGAAGCTAGTAGGTCTACCAGAGCCTGAAACATATTCATCTATCCAACCAAAGCGATGCGGCATATCTTGAAAGATCCCTCGAATCCTCCTAAATATCTCTCCGCCCAAACTCATAGAAAATATTCAGAAGCTCGTATTAATATACAATATTATTTTTTATACATGAATATATGCAGGAAATACTTTTCATTTAGCTTTAATATCTATTATTCAGAATGACAGAGCTTCTTTACCTAGGAGATTGTTATATTAGTAGATTCGAAGCAGTAGTAAGAGATGTAACAAGCGAGGGTGTAATACTTGATAGAACCGCCTTCTACCCTGAAGGCGGTGGTCAGCCAAGCGATACAGGCTGGATAGAATGGGGCCAGCATCGATCACAAGTAACACATGTCATAAAGAAGGATGAAGATGTATATCATGTACTAAGTGGAGAGTTGCCTAGTAGAGGAATGGTAGTAAGGGGAATCATAGACTGGGAAAAGAGGTATAAGTATATGCGATATCATACTGCAATACATATCCTTGCAGGAGTCGTATATTATCTATACAATTCAACTATTACGGGAAGCCAGATCAGTGAAGATAAGGCTAGGATAGATTTTACCTTAGAAGATCTGAGTAAAGATAAAGTCGATAGAATAGAGTATGAAGCTAATAAAATTGTTGATGAAGCTAGAAATGTTAAGATAAAATTTATATCTAGAGAAGAGTTAATAAGCAATCCTCAGTTAATCCGTATAAAACCTGAACTCATACCGAATCTTCCCTCTTTGAGAATAATTGAGATAGAAGGTTTCGATGCTCAACTAGATGGTGGAACACATGTATCGAATACTAAAGAGGTTGGGAAGATAAAGATATTGAAGACCATCAATAAGGGAAGGTTCAATAAGAGATTGGAAATAGTCTTAATGTAAATCTGTGGAGAGATAATATATGAAGCTACTCGCAGGTCCAGCATCTATCGAGATTGCTTACAAGATATCAAGTATGATGAAAGCTGATCTAATCGAAGTTGAACATAAATTCTTCCCCGACCATGAAAACTATATTAGAGTAAAAAAAGCTGTAAGAGGAGAAGATATAGTCGTTGTACAGGGTATGCATCCACCTCAAGACATACATATAATACAGACATTTTTCCTAATTGATGCATTAATAGATCTAGGTGCAAACTCAGTTGAACTAGTCTCACCTTATCTTGCTTATACTAGACAAGATAAGAGGTTTCTAGATGGTGAAGCCATAAGCTTCATGACATTATTAAAGATACTCAAGAATCTCGGATTAAGAAAAATATATACAGTAAATATACATTGTCCATGGCTTATTCCAGAATCTCCTATTCCTATTATAGATTTACGGGGAGAAAAACCCTTAGCTGTCTATATCCATGAACATAACTTCAGCAACCCAATCGTAGTCTCTGTTGGGAAGAAGGGGCTTGATATGGCCAAAATGGTTGCAGAATACCTAGGAGTAGAGTATACGGCAGCTCAATCGGACAGAGATAAGATTACAGGAAAAGTAAGAGTAGAGCTTGACGGTATCCCAGGGATGGAGGCGATAATAGTTGATGATATAATAAGTACTGGTGGCACAATGGTTGAATTAATTAAGCTCTTAAAGAAACGTGGGTTCCAGAAGATTTATGTAACATGTATTCATGCTCTACTAGTCGGAGACGCTGTCGATAAGATCTTTAACGCAGGTGCAGATAAGATAATAGCATCAGATACTATCCCGAACAAGTTTGCTGAATATAGTGTCGCTGGAATAATCTCAGAAGAATTAAAGAAAAGCTATGGATGAAACATATCTCTTCTTATTATCAGGATTAGATGTAGACTTACCTCTCGGTGAGATAAAAGCAGTCCTCTCCCTTCTTCATCCTGAGCATAAAATAATCAAAAGAGAAGGCAGAGTATTAATTGTAAGAACGTCAGGTAGAGTTGCAGAAGAAGTTGTGGAGAGAGCTGCATACACTAAGTTGTCAGCTCTATTATTGTTTGAAACAACGACAGATGAGAAGTACATACTATCCTCAATCGATACCTCGGTTATCAGGGATATAGTTCCACCTAATTCAACAATACTAGTAAGAGGAATAACTATTAATGGAGCAAACATTAGAAAAACAGATCTTGAAAAAAAGATTGGTAGCTTAATCATTGATGGCCTACTTAGTTTAAAAGTAGATTTGAGAAGACCAGACTATACAATAATCTTCATCGCTTCTCCAGAAAAAACATATATCGGAGTCCTCAAGAAGATTAAACCTAAGAGATTCTTCTACTATAGAGTAGCTGGACGGAGACTCTTCACTCTACCTTCTGCTATGCAGCCTGACCTATCTAGATGCCTCGTTAACTTAAGTAGAACCAGGATTGGTGGAAGAATATTAGATCCTTTTGCAGGAACAGGAGGTATAATGATTGAAGCAGCACTCTTAGGATACGAGGTCTACGGTATAGAGTTGAAGAAATGGATAGCTTTAGGAGCTCTAAAGAATCTAAAATATTATACCTCAAGCTCCGAGAACATAATCATAGGAGATGCAAGAAAACTAATGTTTAGAAGATGCTTCAATAGTATCGTAACAGATCCTCCATATGGTAGGTCAACTACGATCCCAGATTATTCTCTAATCAATCTATTAGAAACATTCTTCTACGAATCGCTGGAATGTCTAGAAGATAATGCATCAGTAACCTTAGTTACACCTGAAGAGATAAATATCGAAGATATCGCATTACATGCAGGTTATACTGTAGAGGAATCATATAAGGTAAGAATACATAGAAGTCTTGTAAGAAAGATAATGGTGTTTAGATGAGTACTCTAAGGCTAACCTTCCTCGGTACAGGTGGAGGTACTCCAAGCATTCGTAGAGGACTCCCTTCTATCGCAGTAAATTATAGTGGGGAGCTGATCTTATTTGATTGTGGAGAATCAACTCAGAGACAGATGATGAAAGCTGGAGTAGGATTCAAGACAAAGTTTACTATATTTCTCACACATCTTCATGGAGACCACGTTCTAGGACTACCTGGGCTACTCTACACGCTCTCAATGCTAGATAGAAAAGAGCCTATAACAATCTATGGACCTAGAGGAGTAGAAGATTTCATAGAAATGATTCAGAAGACAAGATATGGAAAGATCCAGTTTGAGATAGAAGTTATAAGAACTAGAGAAGGATCAATCTATCAATCTAGAGAATATGAAGTAGTAGCTACTAGGTCTAGCCATACTATCGAGTCTTTCTGCTATATGTTTAGAGAGAAGAATAGAGCTGGAAAAATGAATATAGAGTTTCTTGAACAAATAGGCTTGCCTCGAGGTCCTCTATGGGGGAGACTTCAAAGAGGAGAAGCAGTAGAATGGGGCGGTAGAATAATAAGACCTGAGGAAGCTGTTGGACCGCCACGTCCTGGTAGAAAGATTATCTATACAGGGGATACTATGCCTGATGATAGAATTGCCGAGTTTGCAAGAGATGGAGATGTATTAATTCATGACTCGACATTCGATTCAAGCTATGAGATGGAGGCTGCAAAACAGGGACACTCAACTTCGAGGCAAGCAGCTGAGATCGCTAAAAAAGCTAGAGTAAAAAGGCTGTATTTATTTCATATAAGCCCTAGATATGAGAATAATTCAGATAAACTACTTCTTGAAGCAGTAAAGATATTTCCTGAAACATATCTTGCAGAAGACTTTCATACATATGAAGTCCCATACAGTGATTGATCTACTAATTTAAGCTAGTCATCCTACTCAGTTAGCCATTCAATTACTTTATCTACATCATTACTTTCTATCTCTATTCTTATAGGTGGTAGAGGTGACTCAGTAAAAGGCTCAGTAAAAGATGCTTGCCTTACATATGCAGCCTGCTTATTCATATAGAATACCAACTTACTATTAAGCTTAGACTGTCTTAGAATACTTCTCGCTGCAGCTCTAATCTTCCTACTTCTCAGCATATTCTTCAAGTTTTCTAGAGACTCTAACTTAGAGCCTTCCCCGACTACAACCTCTATATTCCCCTGAACTTGAACATGGAGATCAATATCTGGAAACAGGTTCTTGACAGCTTGAATAGTTTTCTCTCTACTCTCAGTTGGATATACCTCGGCTTCAATCTTAATCTTCATATACTATTCACAAATATGTAAGAAAAAGATGATAAAAATGTTTAACATTGAATAAGGATGCATCCTTTCATACTTTATCTAAACTAATCTTAGAGAAAATCTTAATAACCGAGAAGAGAAGAAAAATATAGATGATGTATCTGACCAGGCTGACCCAAACGGGGATGATCGAGATCTTGAGCGCTGAACCAAACTAATGATTATGATAAGTTTCCTTAAGTAACCTTAGGACATCCAATGCTCTGAGAAGCTGAGAGAAGAGGTTATCGCTCTCATAATACAGGACCCCCTCTATTAGTCGAAGGCTTAGCAAACTTAAACTATAAAGAAAAGAGAGATAGTTTCATCTTTAAGATTCTTATAACAAGTCTATCCACCGTAATGTATAAAGTTAGCGGGGGCTGGATTTGAACCAGCGTTCTCCGGGTTATGAGCCCGGCGGGTTAGCCCTGGCTACCCTACCCCGCTTTTATCCCTAAATACAATATTATGTGGAGGGTCTTAATATAGGTTACATTTTTCTTACAGCCTTAAATTTTCTCTCTAAATTTTTGAGGAATTCTATTTTACACTCTTCATAATTCATGCTCTTTACTTTTCTTGCTAGGTTTATCTCTTCTAATAGATGGGGGAAAAGATTTCCAGTTGTCGGTAGTTTCTCATCTTTACTTAGTAAGGAGACATAAACCAAGGATTGGGCGGCCATCAGTTTCTCGTATCCATCTAACTGCTGGTTTAACATATATGCTTTAGTTAGAGTATCGCCAGGATTCTCATCTAGCTCTAGGTTTAATAGTTTACATGCTTTCTCTAGTAAGTTAACGGTTTCTACTCTTACATTGTGTCTCTGTAAGAACAATGGTAGAAGTATGTGGAGGTATCCAGCTTCCACTATTATCTTTTCATCTTCTCGGAGTTCTGCAATCGCAGCCGCCCTCATATAATCTCTTAGCTTAAATCTTTCAGAATCCTTTCTAGCAAATTCTATAACCTTGTCTACTATCCTATCAAACTCTCCCTTCATTAATTCTTCTTGATACTCGATAAGTTTCCCAACAGCATCTCTCTCAACTTCAAGAACATTCTTGACTTCTGGATTACTGATATATTCTTTGAATTTTCCCACCTTTATAGATATATGTATTCTCTCTATTATATCAAGATAAGGCTCAATCTGAAGCACCTTCAGACCTTGATTATGTAGATTCTTTAAGAGGCGGGCTTGATGAAGAGTATACTGTGGAAAACTAGTATCAGAACTATTAACATATTCTTCTAGGCTGATAGATCCTTTTAAATATCTCTCCAATAGAAAATCGCTCGGTTCTTCTAAAACTAGAACGCTATATCTATCAGCTTCTTCTCTGAGAAGCTCTAAAAACTCCACTCTATGGGCTAGGAAGACAACCTTGACCTCCATAAACCCTCATCTATCTTACATACACCGTTAGCAAGCTCTCTCTACAATGATATTAATATTTCTAAAGATAAATTCTTTAAGTTAGAAGAATCTGAAGGTTATATCCTCTATCTTAATTAATCTCCCTGTAGAAGAAGATAATGAAAAAGCCAAGATGGATAAGAAGTTATGGATAGGTGTAGATGATACAGATTCAAGAAAAGGTGGATGTACAACCTATATCGGAGCAATACTTCTTAGAAGAATAAGAGATGAAGGCTACAACATAATAGGTTATCCCAGGCTGGTTAGGCTTAATCCAAATTGTCCATACAAAACTAGGGGAAATGCAGCCATAGCATTAGCTGTTGAAGCAGACAGTCCTGAGCCATTTGAAGATATTGTATCAAGCATAATTGAAGAATATGCTGAGCTTCAAGCTGTAGGAACAGATCCTGGAGCTGCATTACTACTTGGAGAACCTAGCTATGAATTGAAAGAATACTATTGGCATGTTGTTAGAGACCTATCTACAAAAGAGGAAGCTGAGAAAATTGCTAGACAGAATAAAGTTAGACTACTTGAATGGAATATGGGTCGAGGCATTATTGGGGCTCTCGCTGCCATAGGTGCTGATTTAACTAGAGATAGGACGTATGAATTGATCGCTCATAGGAAGAAGGAATACTGGGGAACCGTAAGGTCGTTTGACCCAAGAAGTGTATGGGAGATGGATAGAAGAACATATCCATTAACTTTCGATAATGTTGATAGAGAAACAGGAGAGATCAGAATTACACCTCATACTCCATGCCCAGTCCTTCTCGGTATTAGAGGGGTTACACCAAACATCCTAGAAGAAGCTTATAAGATGCTGACAATAAACGAGCCAGTGGAGTTTTACACCATCTTTGAAACTAATCAAGGAACGGATGCTCATCTACAATTAATGAGGATAAAAGATGTCAAGAACAATGTCTCAGCTATAATAGATGGAGTTGTAAAATCTAAGCCAAGATTTACCGTCGGCGGTCATGTATTCTTTACTTTAGGAGATGACACAGGAGAGATAACCTGTGCTGCCTACGAGCCAACAAAGAAGTTTAGACACATAATCATAGAACTGGAGCCTGGAGATAAAGTCACAGTATATGGCGCAGTAAAGAAGAAACCTCAAGGATTTACACTGAACCTAGAGAAGATACATATCAAGTCTCTAGTAGATTTAAAGATAGTTAAACCTCCTACATGCCCCATATGTAGTAAAAAGATGGAAAAAATTGATAAAACAAGATACTTCTGCAGAGACTGTAATGCTCTCTCTCGCAGCCCCGAGGTTATTAACATTGGGAGGAAGATTCTATGCGGTATTTATGAAGTGCCTCCTTCAGCTAGGAGACATCTATCTAAGCCTTTAGCTCTCACCAGTGACTACCAACATGGTTAAAGTACTTCGTACTTTATCCAACCTTCTTATCTTCCATGATATTATCTCTTTAAGTTTATCCATGTTCTCTGCTTCAACTTTCGCTATAATATCGTACACTCCGTAAACAACATAGGCTTCTTTCACATTAGCGATTTTTTTCAATTCTTGAAGTATCTCTTCTTCTGCTCCAATCTCCGTATTTATTAATACGAACGCTGAAGGCATACATTTTATTTCTTCAAAGGGATAAATAAACGCTTCTATTAATTATGTTACTCCTAAATCGGGCTTCTAGACTAATCTAGGAAGGTATTTAACATGATTCTATACTTCCATATTAAGGAATGGGAGAAAACACTAGGATAATCTTCGAGGAGTTATGCCCTAACTGTGGTGGTAGCATTGATGATATTAAGCTAAAGACGATAGGAGTATGTGGAGAGTGTCTACCAACTCCAGCATATAATCTTTCATCCTCAAACATAGCAGAAGCTCTTAGAAGAACTAAGAAACTAAGAGGGTATAGAATTATAGCTGAGGTCGAAGAATTCATGGAAAAATTTAGAGAGATATTTACAAAATCTACAGGTTTTAAACCATGGGCTCTACAAGAAGTCTGGGCTAGAAGAGTATTCCTTAAAGAGAATTTTACATTAGTAGCTCCCACAGGCATAGGTAAGACTATGTTCTGTATTGTTATGGCCCTTTTTCTCGTAAAACATGAAGATAGTAGATGCTATCTCATGTTACCGAGTTCACTGCTTGTTGAGCAAGTATCAGAAAAAGCTATTAGCATGGCCGAGAAGATAGGTTTGCCATCCGATTATATTGTCTATTATCATGCAGGTATACCGAGAAACAAGAGAGAAGAAATTCTCAAAAAGATTAAGTCTAGAGATTATAAGTTATTGATTACAACTGATAGATTTCTAATTGATAGAAGTGATTCTCTAAATGGCACACGCTTTGACTACATATTTGTAGATGATGTAGATTCTTTCCTAAAGTCTCCTAAAAATATTGATAAAGTGATCTCGCTGCTAGGATTTGATCCAGAGATAATCGATACCGTGATGAGACTTGTTGAAATCAAGAAGAGATTAAGCTCTCAAGTTGATAGTAACCTTCTGGCTGAATATGAAGAATTAAAGAAACAAGTTATGAAGGAGAGACAGAAAGAGCATGGTAGCCTCGTAGTTGCAGGCGCCACGCTTCGTCCTAGAAAAACTAAACGTATACATATTTTTTCAGAATTACTTGGCTTCGAGCTTGGAACTAAACCAGAATTTATCAGAAATATCGTAGATTTTTATTTACCTGTAGATGGTGACCTTGAAGAAAAAACAATCCAAATAGTAAAGAAGTTTGGCAGTGGAGCATTAATCTTCGTTCCATCAGCATTAGGAAGAAATTATGCGAGGAAATTAACTGAGAAGCTTAAGGAAATAGGAATCAGACCCTACTTCTACGAAGTTATGGAAGAAGATATTCTGGAAAAATTTTCAAGAGGAGAATACGATGTACTAATAGGTATATCAACTAGCCGAAGTCCACTAGCTAGAGGAATAGATCTACCTGAAAGAATAAGGTATGCAATCTTTGTCGGTGTACCTAGGAGGGAGATCAAAATAAAGAAAGACGAAGTGAATCCAAATAAGATATATGCTCTTTTAGTGAATGTTGTTGAAACATTAGATGAACCATTTAAGATGGAGGTCTTCAAGATGATCCAGAAGTTAAAGAATATCGTTCCAGCGTCAAGAGAGATTGTTATGAAGATTCAGGAATCATTCGAGAAAGATGTTAGACTCAATAATTATCAAGGATATATAAAGCGTATAGTCGAGCAGTCTAGAAGGCTATTAAATAAGATTCTCACAGAAGAATTCTTAGAAAAAATAGCTAAAGAAACAGACATATTAATCAATATATTGGATGATGGATTTTCTTTAATAATTCCAGACACACTTGGATATGTTCAAGCTTCTGGGAGGACTTCAAGACTCTATGCAGGTGGAATCTCCAGAGGCATAAGCATATTGTTGGTTGATGATATAAAGACTTTCACAGGTTTAACTAAAAGACTTCGAGTAATATTAGACGACTTTGAATGGGTAAACTATAGTGAAGAAGAAGTTGAAAGAATCTTCAAAGAAGTAGATCATGATAGACAGTTAATTAAAGATATACTAGCTGGGAGAATAATGTTCCCATCAAAAGATATCATGAAGATGGCTCTAGTTATTGTTGAATCACCTACTAAAGCAAAGACGTTTGCAAGCTTCTTCGGTAGACCATACAAGAGAGAAGTTGAAGGTATACCTGTTTATGAGACAAGCACACCGAACCTCGTATTACAGATTGCTGCAAGTATGGGTCATGTTACAGAACTTTCTATAACACCTGGCTTCCATGGAGTCTTAGAAGAAGATGGAAGATACCTCCCAGTATTCTCACCTATAAAGAAATGTAATAAATGTGGTTATCAATTTGTGGAAAACAGTAAATGCCCTTCATGTAGTTCAGAGGACGTAAGCTCAAAAAGAGATATCATAGAAGCCTTAAGAAAGAT
>Ga0197143_1001472_pt1 | contig 19824 bp, 14 predicted proteins | sample GBS70_MetaG_FD_148603 | JGI IMG/M metagenome (GOLD analysis project Ga0197143, IMG submission 148603) | Sediment microbial communities from Great Boiling Springs, Gerlach, Nevada, United States - GBS 70_MetaG | ecosystem: Environmental > Aquatic > Thermal springs > Hot (42-90C) > Sediment...
CACTGGCACGATTCTGGAGATACCTGGTCGCATGGGTGACGGGCAAGGTGGAGCAGCTGGAAGACCCAGAGGTGCTGCTCGATCAGGCGCGTCGCGAGATGCAGCAGACCCTCGCGCGCAACCGTGAACGCGCGATTCAAGCCATCACCCAAAAGAATATGCTCCAAGCGGAGGTGGAGAAGCTGGAGCGCACGGTGCGCGATTTGGAGCGCAAGGCGGAACTCGCGCTGCAGCAGGGCAAGCGCGACCTCGCGCTGCAAATCATACGCGAGAAAAAGGCGCAAGAGGGCGCGTTGGAGACCATGCGCGCCTCGCTGCAACAAGCCATCGAAACCGTCGAGTCGATCAAGCTTGCTATCCGCCGCCAAGAGGAGGAGGTGCGCGTCAAGACCGCACAGGCACTGGCAATGAAGGCGCGCTGGAAGCAAGCGCAAATCCAGAACGCCATCAACAAGGCGCTGGAGGGCATCTCCATCGAGAACATCGAATCGAGCTGGGCGGCTGCCGAGCAGCGCATCCAGCGCGCGGAAGCTGAAGCCGCCGCCCGACAAGAGATGGCAGCGCAGAGCCTGCAAGGGCGACTCGCCGCCTTGCAAGACGCCCAAATCGACCACGAGGCGGAAGAGGAACTCGCCAAAATCGAGCAGCGGCTCGGTCTGCGCCCAGCGACCGACTCTGTCGCCGCGCCCGCCGCCACAACCCCCGTGGACGACTCCGACGCCCTGCGCGAACTGGAGGAACTGGAGCGCAAACTGCAAGCGGCACAGGGTGAGGGAAGCTCCCCAAGCAGCGGGTAGCCGGCGAACGCATCACCCCCACACGCGTGGTTCCCCCGCGGAGCGGGGGGAACCACGCACGGGTTCGGTTCCCCCCTGCTCGCAGGGGGGAACCTCAAGGAGGGTGGGTGAATCTCACCCGCGCTGGTCGATGGGCACGAACTTGAGGTCGCGCGGACCGTTGTAGTCGCTGCGCGGGCGGATGAGGCGATTATTGTCGTGCTGCTCGATAATGTGTGCGGACCAGCCCACAATCCGCGCTGCTGCAAAGATTGGCGTGTAAAGCGGGATAGGAATGCCCATCATGTAGTAAATCGCCGCGGCGGGGAAGTCCACATTCGGGTAGAGGTTCTTCTCGCGCAGCATCACGCGCTCCATCGTCTCTTGAATCTGGTAGAGGTCCGTGCGTCCTGTCCGCTCGGCGACTTGGCGCACATAGTCTTTGAGGATAACCGCGCGGATGTCGCCCGTTTTGTATTCGCGATGCCCGAAGCCCATGATACGCGCTTTTTGGGCGAGTTTCTCCATCACCCACGCTTCGGCGCGTTCGGGCGTGCCGATGTCGAGCATCGCTTCCATCGCGGCTTCGTTTGCACCGCCGTGCAGGGTGCCGCGCAGCGCACCAATCGCGCCCACCACCGCCGAATACATGTCCGCCAGCGTCGAGGCAATCACCCGCGCCGTGAAGGTGGAGGCGTTGTAGCCGTGTTCGGCGTAGAGGATGAAGGTCAGGTTCATCACTCGCGCGAAGAGCGGCTCTGGCTCGCGGTCAAACAGCATATAGAGGAAGTTGCTGGCATGACCCAAGCGCGGGTTCGGCTGGACAGGTTCCTGCCCCTGCAGGATTCGGTAGCCGTTGGCGACCAGCGTCGCCATGCTGGCGGTAAGGCGAATCGCCTTCTTGAGGTTTGCCTCGTGGGAGTGGTCGTCGGCAGTTGGGTCGAGCATGCCAAGCGCAGCGACGCCCGCCTGCAGCACTGCCATCAAGTTGCCCTGGCGGGGCAGCGCACGCAGCACAGCGTACACTTCAGCAGGTAGCTCGCGGTTCGCCACCAGTTCCGCTTTGAACGACTCCAGCTGGGCGCGGGTCGGCAGCGTGCCCATCAGCAGCAGATAGGCGACCTCTTCGAACTCGCAGTGCTGCGCCAAGTCGCGGATGTCGTAGCCACGATAGATGAGGCGGTTCTCGGCGGCTATCACATCTGAAATCGCGCTGATGCCCGCCGTCACGCCTTCCAAGCCCGGACGATAGGGAATAATCTCTTTATCGCTCATCGTTGCCTCCAAATCTGTGGCGACTTCGCCTCTGTGCGCGTATAGGATACCCTATCAACACCCCGCGCCGAACTGGAACAGCAGCTCCAGCAGATCGGCGTCATCCACTGTGCCGTCGCCGTTCACATCGGAGTCTAACAGGAACGCCGACCGCCCGAAGTCGAACAGCACGCGCAGCAGGTCAGCGTCGTCGACGCAGCCGTTGCGGTCAATATCGGCACGCAGCAGGGACTGTTCCGTGTTGAGCGCGTAGGCGACGCGCACGGTCGCCGTGGCGAATGGCTGCAGCTCCAGCGTCCACTGGTACGCCCCTGTGAAGTCGCCCTCAAAAGGTAGGTCACCGTCAGTGAGGTTATCAGCGACCGTGTTGGTCAGCAGGTCGATAATCTGCGGGTGGGGTGAAACTTGCCAGTGCGTATACGGCGTGAGAGCAGCCATCCGACAGAAGTCGTTGAGGGTCTCCACGCGAATCTGTTCGCCTTCCCAGCGGGCTTGGTTCGTCGTCGCGCCGCTGAGGTCGATATCGGCGTAGTGATACAGGTGAATGACGCGCGGGCTGAACTGGAAGTTGATCACGAGCAGGTCGGCATACAATACACTGCCACCGTCCGCCGTCGCGCGGAGGTCGTACTGCTGGGCGAGAATTAGTCCCTCCTCGAGGTACGCTATCACCACCTGGTCGGGCGTCGGTTGGTCGTAGTAGTAGAAGTTGCTGGGCGTAAGTTCGCGCGTGTGTGCCCCCTCCACACGATACCACCAACCAACCTGATAGAGGTGGTCTCTACCGTTGTGCAGCCAGTCCGCGTTGTTGTACGGGTTGCGGGTGGGGCTACCGCTAAGCCGTCGTAGGTGGAACTCGGCGTTCGCGCTGCGCAGGACAATCTCATTGGGCAGCGGCGCGCTCACGCGCACCCGATAGTAGCCGCCACAGCGGGCGTAGCCGCGCACGAACACATAGTAGGTTCCGCGCGGCGCAAGCGGAATCTGCACCTCCGACGCGCCAGGATTCATCGGATCCCAGTCCGAGTCGTCGTTGTCGTAGGCTTGTCCGTTGGGCGCGATAACGCGAATCTGCGTGTCCACATAGGTCTGCGTGCGAACGGTCAGCGTCTGCCCCGTGTTGTCCAAATCAAACCGATACACATCGATGTCGCCGCCGCCATAACTCAGGAAGCGGTACTCCTGTGTAATAATCTCGCCGCCCGACAGTCGCCCCAGATTAATGGCGCGCTCTAAGGTGTCGTTCGGCTCGGTGGGGTCATGGTCGGGTGCGTTAGTGCCTGGGAACACGCGCAGGGCATAGCGGGCACGCCCCAGATTCAGGTAGTAAGCAACCTCCGCAAAGTAGGTTCCCGCCCCCAGGTTCACCGTGACGCCCGATGCGAGACGGTTCAGGGGCATGTCGGGGTTGCCGTCGTTGTCGTTCTCGGCGATTAATGTGCCACTGGCGTTGTAGAGGCGCAGTACCGTATCGAGGTTTGTGTCCACCCGTATCGAGTAGGTTCCTGCTTGCGCCACTTGGAAGCGGTAGAAATCGCGTTCGCCGACAGGCAACAGCGTCGCATCCCAGACTACGAAGCCTTTCGAGGAATTCACGGGAACCTCGATGATTTGCGGTGCGCTCAGGCTGTCGTTCGGCTCTTGCTCCAAGTAAGGCGTCATCTGCACCTGCGCCAGTGCGCACACCAGAGTCGCGCCAATCCCTGCCAGTAAGCCTGCCTTTCGTCGCATAGTAGCCTCCAAATCAAGGCAAATAGTCGTACCTCATGCACTTTTTGAACGCTACACAGACGCTCTTGCGCTCCGCCCAGCAGCAGTCTTAGTCTATGCGGCATTGCGGGGCGCGATTGCCGCGCCCTGCGGAATGTCAACTTTGTGAGGCGCGTTCCCGTTCCTGTTGTACCAGCACGCGCCGTAAGATTTTACCCGACGGCGATTTCGGAATCTGCTCCACGAATTCGATGCGTCGGATTTTTTTGAACGGAGCAACTCGCGCAGCGACATACTCCATCAGCTCTTCTTCGGTAGCTGCACCTTTGAGAACGATGAACGCTTTGGGTACTTCACCCGCTTCTGGGTCGGGGCTGGGGATGACCGCCGCGTCCGCAACCGCGGGGTGGGTCAGCAGCACCGCCTCCAACTCCGCAGGCGCAATCTGCAGCCCCTTGTATTTGATCATCTCTTTCACGCGATCGACGATGTAGAAGTAGCCGTCCTCGTCGACATAGCCGACATCGCCTGTGCGCAGCCAGCCGTCGGGCGTAAGGGTCTGCGCGGTCGCCTCAGGATTGTTGAGGTAGCCCTTCATCACCTGCGGACCGCGAATCCAGATTTCGCCTTCCTCGCGCACACCGAGCGGATTGCCCGTCTCCAAGCTCACGACGGCGCACTCAGTGTTGGCAACCGGCACGCCGACCGAGCCGAGCTTGATGCGTGCAGGGTCCTCGGGGTTCACATGCGTCACGGGGCTGGTCTCGGTCAGCCCGTAGCCCTGCAGCACGATGCAGCCGATGCGCTCCGCGCACGCCTGCGCTAACTCCGCGCTGAGCGGCGCCGCGCCCGACATAATGATCTTCAGGTGCGACAGGTCGTAGTTGTCCACAATCGGATGCTTCGCCAGCGCGAGGATTATCGGCGGCACGAGATTCGCCCGCGTAATCTTGTAGTCCTGCATAATCTTGAGGAACTGCTCCAAGTCGAACCGTGTCATCGTGACGATGGTCATGCCCTTATACAGGCACAGGTTCAGGATGACCAGCATGCCGTAGATGTGATAGAACGGTAGCACGCCGATTACGCGCTCGTCGTGTTGCAGGTTCACGCCCGACCCCAGCACCTGCACCATGTTCGCCACGAGGTTGCGGTGGGTCAGCATCACGCCTTTGGGTAGCCCCGTCGTGCCGCTGGAGTAGGGCAACACGATGAGGTCTTCAGCCGGGTTGAGGGCGACCTCGGGCGGCTCGGCGTCGGCGAGCAGCTCGGTGAACGGCGTCGCGCCTTCCCCCTCGCCAATCACGAACACCTCTTGCACGCCCGCCTGTTGCGCCGCAGGAATCGCCTTCTCCAGCAACGGTCCGACGGTGATAAGGAACTTCGCGCCTGAGTCGCGCAACTGGTACGCCAACTCGTCGGCGGTGTAGAGCGGGTTCGCGGTAGTGACCACGCCGCCCGCCAACGCGACGCCGTGAAACGCCAGCGGATATTCGGGCAGGTTCGGGCTGTAGATCCCAACCACCTCGCCTTTGCGCAGCCCGCGCTTGGCAAGGTTGCCCGCCACGCGCCGCACGCCCGCATACAACTGCGCGTAGGTGAGCGTGCGCCCCGTGTGCCCATCAATCATCGCGGGCTTGTCGCCGTACTGCAACGCATGCTGATAAACCATCTGCGCAACCCCAACATCGGGGATTACCACATCCGCATAAGGACTCTTGAACACCATCGCCGTACCTCCGCTTGTCATATATGCTGAAAACCGCGCGTTTCCTGCATGCCGAACAGGTACAATTTGCGTAATGATTCTGGTGATTGGCGGTGCGGGCTACATCGGCTCGCATATGGTCAAGTACCTACAGCACAAAGGCGAGTCGGTCGTCGTGCTGGACAACTTCTCCACGGGACATCGCGGCGCGCTGCGGGGCGTAACTGTGGAGCAGGGCGACCTGCGCGACTTGGAGACGCTGCTGCAGGTGTTTCGCAAGTACCCCATCGAGTGCGTGATGCACTTCGCCGCGTACATCTTCGCGGGCGAGTCGATGCGCAATCCTGCGAAGTATTACGACAACAATGTGCTGGGCTGCCTGCGGCTGATGGAGGCGATGCGCATCACGGGCGTGTCGCAGATAATCTTCTCCTCCACGGCAGCGGTCTACGGCGAGCCTATGGAGGTGCCCATTCCAGAAACGCACCCGCTCGCGCCCACGAACACTTACGGCGAGACGAAGCGCGTGATGGAGGGGATGCTGCACTGGTACGGGCAGGCGTACGGAATACGCTCTATCGCGCTGCGCTACTTCAACGCGGCAGGGGCAGACCCCGAAGGTGAACTCGGCGAAGACCACCGCCCCGAAGAGCATCTGATCCCGCTCACGCTATTCACGGCGTTGGGCAGGCGCGAGTCGATCGCGGTGTTCGGCACGGACTACGACACGCCCGATGGCTCGTGCATTCGCGACTATGTGCATGTGTGGGACTTGTGCGAGGCGCACTACTTGGCGTTGCAGCGACTGCGAGCAGGCGCGCCCAGCGATGTTTACAACCTCGGCAACGGGCAAGGCTACTCGGTGCTGGAGGTGATTCGCACGGCGGAGCGGGTGGTCGGCAAGCCGATCCCGACCGTGTACGCGCCGCGCCGCGCTGGCGACCCCGCACGGCTGGTCGCCTCGTCCGAAAAAGCCAAGCACGAACTCGGCTGGCAGCCCCGCTACCCCGCACTGGAAACAATGATCGAACACGCCTACCGTTGGTTCCTTACACACCCGCACGGATACGGATAGACACGCCAACCCAAAACGATTTCGAACACTCGGTCAAATCTCACGCTGACTGGGGTATACTCTACAGCGAGGAGGCAAGATATCGATGAAGATATTAGTTTCAGTGAAGCGTGTACCTGACCCGTATGCGAAGATTAGCCCGAATGCAACAGGCACCGACATCAATCGCGACGGACTGCAGATGGCGGTCAACCCCTTTGATGAGATCGCGTTAGAGGAAGCGATTCGCCTCAAGGAAGCTGGCAAGGCAACCGAAGTCGTCGCCGTGTCTATCGGCAGCGCCGAGGCGCAGGAGCAGTTGCGCACTGCGCTGGCGATGGGCGCGGACCGTGCCATCTTGGTGCAGACAGATGAACCTCTCGATGCGCCCAGCGTTGCCAAAATCCTTGCGGCGGTCTACAGGCGCGAGCAGCCGAACCTGGTACTGATGGGCAAACAAGCCATCGACATGGACGAGAACCAAGTCGGGCAGATGTTGGCAGCGATGTTAGACCTGCCCCAAGCAACTTTCGCGTCGAAAATCACTATTGAGAACGGCACAGCGACTGTGGAACGCGAGACGGACAACGGGATTGAGACGATTCGGGTCTCCCTGCCCGCGATAATCACGGCGGATTTGCGTTTGAATGAGCCGCGCTATGTGGCGTTGACGGGCATCGTGCGTGCGCGCAGCAAGCCGCTGGAGACGCTAACCCCTGCCGATTTGGGCGTGCAGCCTCGTGCGCGCGTGCGCCTGACCCGTGTGGAAGCCCCGCCCCCACGCAAGGCGGGCAAGCGCGTAAGCGATGTTCGCGAACTGGTGCGCCTACTGCGCGAGGAGGCGCGTGTCATCTAAGGAGGTCGAGCAATGAAGACACTGGTACTGGCAGAGACGGACGGCGGGCGCGTCTCGGAGAAGAGTCTGCCTGCAATCGCGTTCGCGCAACAGAAGTCGCCCGATGCGTTCGTGGTGTTGGCAATCGGCGACAACTTGCAGGGTATGGAGACGCTTACAGGCTACGGCGCACAGGCGGTGTTGACCGTGAACCATCCTGCGCTGGCGAAGCCGCTGGCGGAGCGGTATGCACCTGTGGTCGCCCACTACGCGCGGCAAATCGGCGCAGATGCCATCGTCGCCACGACCACCACCTTCAGTCGCGATGTGCTGGCGCGCGTCGCTGGGCTACTGGACGCACCGATGCTCAGCGACATCATCACGCTGGAGCAAACGAACGGCAAACTCGTCGCTAAACGCCCCATCTACTCGGCGAACCTCATCGGCACCTTCGAAGTCGAGGGCAGCCCCGTTGTGATGACCGTGCGCGGACCCGCATGGGGCAAGCCCGAACCCAAAGGCACGGAATCGCCCGTGCAGGCTGCCGACGCACCCGCTGACATTCCAACCCGCTCCGAGTGGCTACGCTTACAGGGCAGCGGCGGAGGGCGTCCCGACCTGACTCAAGCCCGTGTGGTCGTCTCCGGCGGACGCCCGCTCAAAGACCCCGAAACCTTCGAGAAATACATCGGCGGGCTGGCGGATGTGCTGGGCGGCGCAGTCGGCGCAACCCGTGCTGCCGTCGACGCAGGCATCGCACCCAACGAACTCCAGGTGGGACAAACGGGTAAGACCGTCGCCCCTGAACTCTACATTGCCGTCGCCATCTCAGGCTCCGTCCAGCACCTTGCGGGCATGAAAGACTCCAAAGTCATCGTTGCCATCAATATTGACCCTGAAGCACCCATCTTCCAAGTAGCAGATTACGGGCTGGTCGCCGATCTTTATCAAGTCGTGCCCGAACTGATTGAGCTGCTGAAAACCAGTAGAGGGTAGCCGCTATGCTTTTCAACCCTAGCCCTCCCCGCGTCCGGGAGGGCTGGGGCAAGACACGAGTTCGTGAATGCGAGGGTGCTCAACCGCGCAGTCCTTTCTCGCGCAGCAAGGCGTCTATCCACTGCGCATCGTCCTCGCTGAAGGCGGGCGGCGGCGAGTCGCGGCGGTAGTCTATCGTGTCCGCATACGCACCGTCCACATAGCCCTGCTCCACCACCGCTCGCACATCCAACTTGGCAGGCTTGTCGTCGGGTAGCAGCGGGATGGGAATAACAGGCAACCGCTCGCGCCCCGTACGCGGGTACAGGGTAATACATGGATCGCTCGAACCAACAGTTCACGCTCACCAAAAAGGCACTTACGATCCCCGCATGGGGCAGGCGTGCGCGTGCAGGTCGGCGCGCTGGCAAGCATAGACCGATATGAGCAGCACGCTACCGGTCACTGCCAACGGCTGGCGCGCGAGTAAAACCCCACCCAGTGGGTAAAATATGCATCGGTGAGGTCGCCGATGACACAACGAAAACCTGAAGGCTACATCGACGGAGTGCCGCTCCACCCCGAAAGCCTAATGATGAGCTACGGCTACAAGCCCGAATGGTCAGAGGGTGCGATAAAGTGCCCCATCTTCCAAACTTCCACCTTCGTGTTCAAGACCGCTGAGGAGGGCAAGGCGTTTTTCGAGGTGGCGTATGGCTTGCGCGAGCCGAAGCCTGGCGAACAGGTCGGACTCATCTACAGCCGCATCAACAACCCCGACTTGGAGATATTAGAAGACCGCCTGTGCCTGTGGGATGAGGCGGAAGACGGCGCGGTGTTCGAAAGCGGTATGGCGGCGATAGCGACCGCTGTGCTGGCATATGTGCGCCCGGGCGACATGATTTTCCACAACGAGCCGTTGTACGGGGGCACCGATCACCTGTTTCGCAGCGTGCTGCGCGAGTTCGGCATTCACGCTGTGCCCTTCCCTGCAGGTGCGCCGAACGAGCAGGTGGAGGCGATATTGGCGAACTGCCCCCTGCGCGATCGCCTCGCAATGATTTACATCGAAACGCCTGCTAACCCCACCAACGCGCTTGTCGACATCGAGTTCTGCAGTCAGCTGGCTCGCAAGTATGCTCCCAAGGGGCGCGAGGTAATCGTGGCGGTGGACAACACCTTTCTGGGACCGCTGTGGCAGCATCCGCTCAAGCATGGCGCGGACTTGGTGCTTTACTCCGCTACGAAGTATATTGGCGGGCACAGCGATGTGATTGCTGGTGCATGCTTGGGCAGCCGCGCCAAACTTGCCCCCGTTAAGCGGCTGCGCACCTTCTTGGGCACGATGGCAGGTCCGTGGACGGGCTGGCTGCTGATGCGCAGTCTCGAAACGCTCAAGCTGCGCATGACCGCGCAAATGAAAAACGCCCGCTATGTTGCCGACTTCCTCGCAGACCACCCGAAAGTGCAGCGAGTTTACTATCTCGGACACCTCACGGAAGAGCATCCGCAGTTCGCGCTCTATCGCAAACAGTGCCTTGCGCCTGGGGGAATGATTTCGTTCGAGATTGTAGGCGGCGAAGCAGAGGCATTCCGATTCTTGAACGCGCTCAAACTCATCAAGCTCGCCGTGAGCTTGGGCAGCACAGAGTCGCTCGCTGAACACCCCGCCACGATGACGCACGCCGATATGCCCAAAGAGGTGCAGCGGGCGTTCGGCATCACCGACTCGCTAATCCGCCTCTCGGTGGGAGTGGAGCATCCCGAAGACCTGGTGCTGGACCTCAAGCAGGCATTGGAGCAGGTGTAAACGATGTGTTGGCGCATGCGCCCTTGCCCCTTGACAAAGCGCGCGGGAGTGTGGTATAATTACGCCGCCTGACCGATTGGGCGAATAGCTCAGCTGGGAGAGCGCTTCCCTTACAAGGAAGAGGTCGCAGGTTCAAACCCTGCTTCGCCCACCAGCGAGCTATCGCGGGGCTGTAGCTCAGCCAGGTTAGAGCGCTAGCCTGTCACGCTAGAGGTCGCGGGTTCAAGTCCCGTCAGCCCCGCCATACACGAAACGCCGAGGTAGCTCAGTGGTAGAGCACTGGACTGAAAATCCAGGTGTCGGCGGTTCGAATCCGCCCCTCGGCACCACCACACGGGCGAGTGGTGGAACTGGTAGACACGCCAGACTTAGGATCTGGTGGGCTTTGCCCGTGGGAGTTCGAGTCTCCCCTCGCCCACCAAATCGGGTATAATATGGTCAGATGTGCGGGAGTAGCTCAGTGGTAGAGCATCTCGTTGCCAACGAGAGGGTCGCGGGTTCGAGTCCCGTCTCCCGCTCCATTTTCATTTTAGAGGCAGTGTTATGCAAACGCAATCCACACAACCTTACCAAATCCTAAGCCGCGAGGAACCGTCGCCCGTCACTATTCATCTAACCGTAGAGGTCGATGCGCACACTACACAGCGCATGTTCGAGCGCGCCCTACGGGGCATCGGACGCCATATACGCGTGCCAGGCTTTCGTCCAGGGCAAGCACCCCTGCCGATGTTGCGCCGCATGGTTTCCGAAGAGAACCTGCGCCGCGCAGCAGGCGAGCTAATGATGGAAGAATTCATCCCTAAAGTACTGAAACAGGAACAATTAGAACCCTACCGCCCACCGCAGGTCGAGATCGAGCGCCTTCAGGAAGGCGAACCGTTCCGATTCAAACTTACTGTTCCCCTGCGCCCCGTCGTGGAAAAACTCGGCGAGTACCACGACCTGCGCTTCCCTATTCCGCCGCAAGAGACCAGCAATGAGGAAGTGGAAGAAGCCCTCGAATCGATGCGTCAACAGAAGATGCGGCTCGAATCCGCACCTGACCGACCTGCGCAAACGGGCGACCGACTTATTGTCAGCATTCAGTCGCTGGAGGAAGAGAACGCGCGTCGCAACCGCTACATGATGACGCTGGGCGAAACCTTCGGCGCGCTCGACAACCTGCTTGCGGGCATGCGCGAAGGCGAGACCAAAGAAGCAACGCTTACCTTCCCCGAAAACTTCGACGACCCAGAACTCGCAGGCAAAACGCTCACAGTCGCCGTCACGGTGGACCGAGTCTACATGCCTGTCTACCCCGAACTCAACGACGATTTCGCCAAACAGTTCGGTTTCGAGTCTTTAGAGGCGATGCGCGAGAATGTACGCCAACGCATCACACAACAGAAGTTGGAGTACCTTCGGGACCAAGCACGCGACCAAGCGTTGGCGGCACTGCGCGAGCGCAGCATCGTCCACCTGCCTGAAGCGCTCATCGAAGAACAACTGCGCGAGGAGGCTGAAGAGTTCGCGCGTGAACTCCGCCAACAAGGGCTTACCCTCGAAATGTTCCTCCAACAGACAGGGCTCACAAGCGAGCAGCTCCGCGAGCAACTACGCCAGCGCGGCATTACGCGCCTACAGAACACCTTCCTGCTCATGGCAATCGCTGATCGAGAAGGAATCGAGGTCAGCGAGGCAGAGATTGATGCACTTACTACAGCCATTGCCGCCGACGCTGAGCCACGAATGCGTGCCCGCCTCAAAGATGACCCCGAACTGCGCCAACGCATTGCACACGAGATTCGACTCGACCGTGCCCTACAAAAACTAATTGATATCACCCAAAATGCAGAGCAAGGAGATTGAGACGATGATATACCGGAAAAATCAACTGATACCAATGGTAGTGGAGCAAACGGCGCGTGGCGAGCGCGCCTACGATATCTATTCGCGTCTGCTCAAAGACCGTATCGTGTTCGTCGGCACGCCCATAGACGACGATGTCGCAAACCTCGTGGTAGCGTCGCTGCTGTACCTGGAGAAAGAAGACCCCGACAAGGACATCGACATGTACATCAACTCGCCTGGAGGTGTCGTAAGCGCGGGGCTGGCAATATACGACACGATGCAAATGATTCGCCCCGATGTCGCTACAATCTGTATCGGGCAAGCCGCCAGTATGGGCGCCGTGCTACTGGCAGGCGGCGCACCTGGCAAACGCTATGCCCTGCCCCACGCGCGCATCATGATCCACCAAGTGCACGCAGGATTCCAAGGAACCGCTATTGACATCGAGATCCAAGCCCGCGAGGTGCTGCGCTACAAAGATATCCTGAACAACATCCTGCACAAACACACGGGGCAGCCAATCGAGCGCATCGAGCAAGATACCGCACGCGACTACTTCATGTCCGCACAAGAAGCCAAAGAGTATGGAATAATCGACCATGTATTAGACCGCAGCAGTCGCCAATAGGAGGCACTCGTGGCACGAACGACTGAGACACGATTGACAGACCGGTGCGTGCTGTGCGGTAAGTCGCGCGATCAGGTGCGCAAGCTGATACTGGGGATGTACGGCGGTGTATGCGCCGATTGCGTGAGATTAGCAAATGACATCCTCCGTAGCGAATCGGGCGTGACGCCTACCCCACAGCCCATCGGCTCGGTAGACACCATCCCGAAGCCTAAAGATATCTACCGCGTACTGAACCAGTATGTGGTCGGGCAAGATCGCGCAAAGCGCGTGCTCTCTGTCGCTGTCTACAACCACTACAAGCGCATCAAGGCTGGTCCAAGCAGTGAAGTCGAACTGCAAAAAAGCAACATCCTACTAATCGGTCCCACCGGTAGTGGCAAGACACTGCTGGCGCAGACACTGGCGCGCATCCTCAATGTGCCGTTCGCTATCGCTGACGCAACCGCGCTCACCGAAGCAGGCTATGTCGGCGAAGATGTGGAGAACATCTTACTGCGCCTAATCCAAGCCGCCGACATGGATATCAAAGCCGCCGAGCGCGGAATCATCTACATCGACGAAATCGACAAAATCGCTCGCAAATCCGATAACCCGTCCATCACGCGCGATGTGTCGGGTGAGGGCGTGCAACAGGCGCTACTCAAAATCTTGGAAGGTACCATCGCCAATGTACCCCCACAAGGCGGACGCAAACACCCGCACCAAGAGTTCATCCAGATCGACACCACCAACATCCTGTTCATCTGCGGCGGCGCGTTCGAGGGACTGGAGAAAATCATCGAGCGACGGTTAACCGACCAGTCGATGGGCTTCCGCTCTAGCCCAGAGACGCGCAAAAAGCGCAACGTGGGCGAACTGCTCCGGCATGTGATGCCCGAAGATCTGCTCAAGTTCGGGCTAATCCCCGAATTCATCGGGCGACTGCCTGTTGTGGCAACGCTGGACGCGCTCGACGAAACGACACTGATGCGAATCCTGGTCGAACCGAAAAACGCGCTCGTGCGCCAGTACCAGAAGTTTTTCGAGCTGGATGGTATCGAGCTGGTCGTCCAGGAGGGTGCGCTACGCGCGATCGCCCAAGAGGCAATTCGACGCGGCACAGGCGCACGCGCCCTGCGCGCTATCCTCGAAGAAATCATGCTGAATGTAATGTATGAAGCCCCGTCTAACCCGAACATCAAGCGCGTCGTCATCACCGAAGAGACTGTGACGCAGCGCAAAGACCCCGAAATCCTCACCGCTGACGACATCCAGCAGGCATCGTGAAGAGCAAAACGCACACGCCGTGTCAGGGCACGGTTCTCGCACCCTGACACGGCGTGTGCATCGCAAATGTTCACAAATCGGCTACCGAGATGGCATGCGCAGCGCGTCTGAGCTATTGCGTACCTCTCAAAGAGGAGGTACAATTGAGTTTCCACAGCCATGAGGCTTTTCCTGTGCGCATCGTATCGCGAAGGGATAGAGGCAGCCAAAGTCGCGTTGGGCAATGGTGCCACGACAGTTCTGCCCACAGGCGCTGCGCGGCTGATGGCAAGCGGCAACGAGACCCATGACTGGTACACTTTCCTTCGTGGGCTAACGGGAATCGCGCCTATCGTGCAGCCCTCGCCAGAGATGGTCGCCCTGCTTGGCGAAGTGTGCGAGCGCGCGCTAACCCCACATGACTACTTCGGCAAGGTACGCCGCTCACCGCGATTCCACAACGCACTGGCACACGGCTTCTGCCGCTGGAGCATGGACGGCTTGACCCCAGACCGCTTGGAGCAGGGTGCGCAAGTGGTGCTGGAGCAGTATGCCGCGCTTGCCGAACTGGACGACGACGCGCTCCGCGATGAGTGGTCGCATAAGACGCGCGAGTTGGCGCGTTTATGGCGCAACTGGCAAGCCACCCTTACCGAAGCGGGTCTGGTGGAGCCGATACGCGGCTGGCAGTTGCTGTTGAACGCGCTGCCTGACCACCACGCGCCACCACTCCTGCTGGTGGGCTTCGTGGAGCTGAGCGTGATGGACCTTGCTGCGCTGCGAATCTTGGACGCCCGCACGCAGGTTGCGATGGTCGCCCTGCACGACGACGCGCACCCCGATGCCTACCGCCCTACTGAACGGTTGATTCGCATGCTTCGCACAGCAGGTATCCCACCGGAGGAAGTTCCCCTGCCCTCGGCGACTGCCGCGTTGCCCCAGATGACGATTTTGGACACGCCGAACCCGCTGTACGAGGTGGAGACCGTTGCCCGCGAGATTTTGAAGTTGCAGCGGTCGGGTGTTGCCCTCGACGAGATTGCGCTGCTGGTGCGCCAGCCCGACGCGCTTGCCGAGACGCTGGCAGTCATCTTTGCCCGCTACGATATCCCGTTGCAAGGCGAAGTAGGGCTGCCGTTGGAGCGCTCGTGGCGCGTCCGCTGGCTGATGGATGGCATCCGCCTGCTGATGGGCGTGGGCGTCGGCGCAGACTGGCTGCACTGGCTGGAGCATCCCGCGCATCGGCTGGACTACGCCACGCTGCGCTCGCTGCACGCGCTTAGGCGTCACCAGCCTGCCCGCTCGTGGTTGGATGCCGCGCTGACGCGCGCGGCAGAACCCAACCTGCACCGCTTGCTCCAGCAGTTGCACGAGATGCGGCAAGGGCTGCCCGCCAACTTGCCCCAAGTGGCGCGACGACTCATCACGCTGCTGGGCACGCCCGCGCAAGAGAGCGCCCTCACCGAATGGCTGCAACTCATCGACGCGTACGCACGCCAGTGGCGACGGCTGAGCCTCGCGGACGCCGTCAACCTGCTGGAGCGCGTGGTGCGTGGGGCGCGCTATACCCATCGGCTGGGCAATTCGGGTGTGCGCCTCCTGCCGATGGAGCATGCCGACTTGGTGGGCGCGCAGGTCGCCTTCGCTCTGCAGGTGTTGGAAGGCGTGCTGCCGCGCCGCTGCCCCGATGACCCGTTTTTGCGCGAGGCAGAGCGCAACGCGCTTAACGCCGCGCTGGGCGCACAAGGGGTATACCTGCCCACTCGCGCCGACGCGCAAGCCGCCGAGCCGATGCTGTTTCAGCGCGTACTGCACACCGCGCGTGAGCAGCTCTACTTCAGCTACCCACGCACGCAAGGCGGCGATAGCGACGCGCTGCCCTCGTTTTACTTGGAGACGCTCAAGGCACGATACCGCAACGCTGTTCACACGCGCTTCTATCGGCTCGAAGATATCACACCCGCGCCCGAAGATGCCCTGCACGCCTATGACCAGTCGCTCTGCGAGCCGACAGCGTATGCCGAGCCGCCGCCGATTCTGCGCCATCCCGACCACCGTGCCCGCCTCGCTGACCTTAGTCGCCCCTTCAGCGTCACAGAGCTGGAGACCCTGCTGCGCTGCCCGTTCGAGCATTTCGCGCGTTATGGGCTGCGGTTGCGCCCGCTGGTGCGCGAGTTGAGCCTGCGCGAGGTAGGTAGCCTCACGCATGCGACGCTATGCCGCACCGTGCGCCAACGCCCACGCAGCCACGACCCACACGAGTGGGTGCAACGGCTCGTGGAGCATCTGCAGGAACTGTTAGCCGAGCGTGCGCCCGACCTGCCCGACTGGCAGATAGCCGTGTTGCGTGCGCTGGCGCAGCGACTGGCGCGACGATTCGGCTGGCGCGAGCCACGCTACCTGCAGCAGTTCGGACTGGAGCCACACGCCTGCGAATGGGCGTTCGGCAGCGCAGTGGACGACGAGGACGAACGCACGCTCGCCGAACCGCTGCACAACCAGCAACAGCCTCGCCGTGTGGTCTACACCCTCGCTAACGGGCAGGCGATTGCCTTGTGCGGCGTGATTGACCGCATCGATCTTAGCCCGCAACGCGATATCGCGCTCGTGCTGGACTACAAGCTGGGCAGCGCACCCTCCAGTACAGACTTTCGGGAAGGACGGGTAGTGCAAGGCTTACTGTATGTGCATGCCGTGCGCAGCTTCCTGCCGAATGCGCAAGTCGTGCTGGCGTATGACCGTCTCAAGGCGGGCAAGCGGGTGCGCTTCGTGCCCAACACCACGCAACTCGTGCAGCGGTTCAATAGAGGCAATTGGGAAGACAACGGGTGCATGGTTCTGCTTTCACAGGGTCAGTGGCAACAAGCGGAGAATCGCTTACGCCAAATGCTTACGCAGGCGATTGAGGGGCTACGCCACGCGCAGATTACCCCAACGCCAGGCGACCACTGCCGTCGTTGTGCCTTCGCCGACCTGTGTCGCGCCGAGCAGCGGTGAGGATAACTTCAGCGCAGCGTGAGGATTTCCACCGTGCGTTCGGGCAGCGTGATCACGGCGCAGGTGGGGTTATCCGTCAGCCAGCCGCACACCTCACCAGGGTTCAGCACGAGGCACGCGCCGACCGTGCGCAGCTCCTGCTGGTGCGTGTGCCCGTAGATCACGAGGTCGTATAGCCCGCTGCGAGCGAATGCCTCCACAGGCTCTGGCTCATGCACCATCGCGATACGGCAGCCTTCCAACTCCAGAAACAGTGGCTGCACCTGTACCTGCCCGATTTCGCTCAGTCGGCGCGTCAGCCCGACGCGCTCGCCGTCGTTGTTGCCGAAAATCCCCAGCATCCGACACGGCAGTCGCTGGAGTTCGTTCACCACAAACGGCGCGACATAGTCCCCCGCGTGCAGCACCAGATCCACCTGCAGGTCGCAGAGCGCGTCCACCGCGCGACGCAGGTAGCCCAGATGGTCATGCGTGTCCGACAAGACGCCGATGCGCATGCCAACAGAGTTCTTCGCAGTTCCCGTGCTTCCTGCCATTCAAGGCTTTACGCCCACCGGGGCTTTATGCACCTACTGGAGATGACCCGCGAGCTGGAGCGCATCTTCGGACGCCCTGTAGACCTCATTGACAAGCGCGTACTGGAGCAGGACAGAAACTACATCCGTCGCAACCACATCCTGCGTCATCGGGAGCGCGTGTATGGAGCGTAGGTATACTCCCGTTGCGATGCAAAACCCCGACTTTCACGGGCGCACGCGCGTACTGATTGTTGGTGGCGGGCTGGGTGGGTGCGCGGCAGCGATGGCGTGTGCGTCGCTGGGCGTGCCCACCCTGCTGGCAGCCAACCCCGACGAGTGGCTCGGCGGGCAACTCACCGCACAAGCTGTGCCCCCCGACGAACACCGTTGGATCGAACAGCAAGGCTGCACGCGCCGCTACCGACTCCTGCGCGACTCCATCCGCGACTTCTACCGCCGCTACTACCCCCTCACCGACGCTGCCCGTGCTGAACCGTACCTCAACCCCGGCGGGGGCTGGGTCAGCGGGCTGTGCTGCGAGCCGCGCGTCGCCCTCCATGTGCTGGAGGGGATGCTGGCGTATCCCCAAATGCGCGGCGACCTGAAGATTTGCCGCATGTTCCCCATCGACGCCGATACCGACGGCGACCGCATCCGCGGCGTGCTGTTCCGAGCGCCCGACCTGGGCACGACCTTCTTCGTGGAGGCGGACTACATCTTGGACGCCACCGAAACAGGCGAGCTGCTGCCGATGGCGCGCGTGGAGTTCGTCACGGGCGCGGAATCGCAACGCGACACGGGCGAACCACACGCCAAACCCGAAGCCGAGCCGCACAACATGCAGGCGTTCACTTGGTGCTTCGCGATGGGCTACGACCCCGACGGCGACTATGTGGGCAGCAAGCCGCAGGGCTACGACTTCTGGAAGGCGTACCAGCCCCCGTTTTGGCACGCGCCGTTTTTCAGCTGGACGGATGTGAACCCCATCACGCGGGAGCCGCGTCGCCTGAGCCTGTTCGGCGAGGACGGCACGCCCGCCATGTTCCGCTACCGCCAGATTGTGAACCCCGACCTGTACCCGCCCGACCGCGCCCCGCGCCCCGTGACCATCGTGAACTGGCCCCAAAACGACTACTTCCTTGGCAACCTCTACCCGCCCGCAGGCGCAGAAACACACACTATCGACTGGGAGCAGGCACGCAAGGCACGGGAACTGTCCGAGTGCCTGCTGTATTGGCTGCAGACGGAGGCGCCCCGCCCCGACGGCGGCGTCGGCTACAAGGGGCTGTACCTGTGCCCTGAGGTCGTCGGCACAACAGGACCGTACGGCGGCTTCGCACAGGCAGTCTATGTGCGCGAATCACGGCGCATCAAAGCACGCTTCACCATCCTGGAACAGCATGTGAGCGCAGAATGTCGCCCAGGCGCGACGCTGGCGGAGCCGTTCCCCGACAGCGTCGGCGTCGGGCACTATCGGATTGACCTGCACCCCAGCACAGGCGGCGACAACTACATCGACATCGCGACGCTGCCGTTCCAGATCCCGCTGGGCGCGCTGATTCCCGTGCGGGTGCGCAACCTGCTGCCCGCGTGCAAAAACATCGGCACGACGCACATCACCAACGGCTGCTACCGTCTGCACCCTGTGGAGTGGAACATCGGCGAGTCGGCGGGGCTGTTGGCAGCGTTTTGCGTCCTGCGCGGCGTCGAACCGCACCAAGTGTACGAGACGCCTGCCCTGCTGGAGGCGTACCAGAACTTGCTGCGCGATCAGGGGATACAGTTGGAATGGCGCTTTTAGCACCTTCGGGTACACTTCCCGTATGCCCAACACTGTAGAGCGTCTGCGGCGCGGATATCGGGTGTGCCTTACCTCGCATGCGCCGCTGGTGCTGGATGTGGTGTGGGCGCTGGGCGTGATTAGGCGACACGGCGGGACAGACGCCGATGTGCGCCGAATGCTGAACCTTAGCCCACAGGAGGCTGAAGTTGCCAAGCACGCCCTGCAGATTCGCCCGCGCGTCTATTACTTCCAACGCGACGGGCGCGCGGTAGACATCTCCGACTTAGACCCAGGCGCAGAACGCCTCGAGGAGAGCGGCTCGGGCGGGCTGACCGAGTTTTCGGGCAAAATCGGCGAGGTAGTCGCCGAAGTGATCAATCGGTATGAGCGGAAAAAGCGTCATAAACAGGGTATCCTGTAGGCACAGGCGTTCGCATGCAAGGCATCTACATCCACATCCCGTTCTGTCATCGCAAGTGCGGCTACTGCGACTTCAACAGCTACGCGGGGCTGGATGCGCTGGTCGCGCCGTTCGTGGACGCGCTGCACCGCGAAATCGAACAGTCGCCCTACGCAGGCGCGCGCTTTGACACGGTCTTTTTCGGCGGTGGCACGCCCACCTACCTGGATGGCGCGACGCTGGCGGGCATTCTGGAACACCTCACGCGGCGATTCGC
>Ga0197143_1001474_pt1 | contig 19800 bp, 24 predicted proteins | sample GBS70_MetaG_FD_148603 | JGI IMG/M metagenome (GOLD analysis project Ga0197143, IMG submission 148603) | Sediment microbial communities from Great Boiling Springs, Gerlach, Nevada, United States - GBS 70_MetaG | ecosystem: Environmental > Aquatic > Thermal springs > Hot (42-90C) > Sediment...
GAGGGTCTGGCCGACGGCGGCCCGCAAAGCGGGCAGCCCGCCGAAGACGACTTAAACGCCCTCATGCCGGGCGAAAACCGAAAGATTACCAGCCCGAACGGCCAGGTGATCTAATCCAGGTCGATACTCTGGATGTTAAGCTTGCTACTCTGACCTCAGGAGAGAAGATCGGACAGCTGGTCAAGAGCAGTGGGTTGACACCGGCCCGATGCCCCTATGAGCAGCCTGAACACACGACCGGAGCAGGCTAAACAAGGCCATAGCCAGCCTCAGGAACGGTAGTGTCCGAACTGCGGTCTGAAGGTCAGATAGGGTCTGTCCCAGAGATGGTGGGGCGAGCATGTAGAAAAGGGGCAGGCGCTCCCCTTATGCTTGTTTTAGACCAAAAACAACCCTTCCGGGGAGGCGCCTGCCCATGAAAGTTTTGACGATCCGACCGCGTCGCCGAAGGCGACCGACCAAGCCCGAGGGCCGGCCTGAGAAGTGCCCCCACTGCCGCTCAATTTACCTGCACCGGCACGGCTACTCAACCAAGCAGCCGCCTTCAGCGGCGCCGGCGAAGCCGGCTGACCATGAGGTCAAGCAGGTGGTCACCGTCCGTTACAAGTGCGCCCGGTGCAGCCGGACCTTCAGGCATTATCCGAGCGGTGTAACCCGAGCCGACCAGAGCCAGCGGCGGCCGCGAAGCGGCGCCGCCGTTGCCTGGGCGAAGGCCCTTCGGGCCTGTACCAGGTCAGCGGGCTTTGCCCGCGCCGCCGAAGGCGGCTGGCTCTTTGAAAAGTTTGGGGCCGGAATTGGCAAATCAACGGCCTTGAGGGATGTCCGGACCGTCTCGGAGCAGCAGCGCAAGGTCAGGGTCCTTGGGCTGGATGGAACCCTGGTCAAAATCAGGGGGCAGGAGCACGGGATTATTATTGCCTTGGACCTGGGAACCGGCCAGCCGGTGGGAATTGCCAGGATACCCGAGCATGACGTTAAAGCTCTACTCAACTGGCTTGAGCCCCTGGTGAAGGCCTGTGGGGTTGAGGTCATCGTGCGGCGAAGCCGTGGTGGCTTCGCCGCCTTCCCACGTACAACCTGGTTGCTCAGGCAGCGGCCTCTGGCCGCGCAGGCGCACTGCCGGTTTCACCTCAAACGGCGGTTAGGGAGGCTCATCAAGACTTTTGAAGCCGAGCTTGGTGAGCAGGTAAAACCCATTCTTGATGAAGTGAGACGAATAATCGATGAGCTTCCCCAGGATGGGGGAAAGAGGCGAAGCGCTGCGCGCTTGGCTTGGAAATCAAGGCCAGGTTTGACCCCACCAAGAAGGTCCAGGAGCCACTTTACAGGCTAAAGCAGTTTATCTTGAGGTTATCCCAGCAGTGGGCTAAGTACCGGCTCTGGTTAGTTGAACCCGGGGTTCCCTCGACCAACAACCGGACCGCGCAGGCCATCGGCAAGCTCAAGATGAGGGCCCGTACGGTCCGCGGTTTTAAGACCTTTGGTGGGGTCGAATCGGCGCTGTTCCTGACCTGCGCCAGGCTCGGCTGACGGCCTTGAAAGCCCGGGTTCAACAGGGACCACCCAGGACCTTAAATTCCTCCCACCGCCTTTGGGACAGACGGCACCTGCGCAATATTAACCCAGATATTAACAGCTGCCAGTCACCCATCAGCCAGCCGCACTCCCCGCACGTACACAAAGTCGCCCGGGCGAACCTGGCCTGGACCGGCAGGTCTGCCCTTCCAGATTCGGGCCTGCCCGACGATAACTTTCTCGGCCACGCCATCGGGTCGCCGGATAACAACGCTTTCGGCCTCGACGTTCGAAACCAGGCCGCCGATGAAGACCGCCCCGGGCGCCGGAGCTGCCGCCACCCGGTCAAGCTTGGGAACGGCCAGAATCCCGGCGGCAGTTCCGGCCGCGGCGGCCAGACCCCTTATGAGCTCCCTCCGGCTGACCCACCACAGTTTCATCGTTGGCTCCTCTAAAAGTGTGTTTCAACCGTCACCGAGGTCCGCTCCACCTCCAGGGGTGCCAGCTCGCTGAAAGCCGCCGGCGTAAGGTCGATGAGCGGGTGGGGCCAGGCCAAACAGTCGCCCGCAATGAGGCCGCACAAAGCGTTCTGATCGGGCCCACAATCCACCAGGGCGATATCGAAGGCCGTGGTCCCATAGCAGTGGGCACGGACGTTGATAAGCTGCCCGCACCAACCCTGAATCTGGCCCACGCACTGCCAGGTGTAATTGCAGCCGGTGTTGCCCAGGTTGGGCCAAGCGCAGGCCCGGGCAAAATTGTCACATGTCTGGCAGGCACCGGAACCCGCCGGGAAATCGCACCAGCCGGGATAGAGATTGGGTCCGCAGCAGAACCAGCTTGCATTCCCATCGTAAAAGGCCATGGTCTCCTCCCATTGCTGGCTTTCGCGGCTATTTTAAGCGGGGCGCCGGTTACCGCGGGTTACGCGGTGTTACGGTTTTGTCACAGGCCGTTGCAGTTTCGTAACGTCGGCGACGGGCAGCCGCACAGTAACCAGCGTCCCAACCCTCGGCCGGCTCCGGATTTCAATCTCACCCCCGTGCCGCAACACCACCTGCCGGGCTATTGCAAGCCCAAGGCCACTTCCCGGAAACCCCTGGGCGTTCCGGCCCCGGTACAGCTCCTCGAAAATGTGGGGCAGGTCCTCTTCGGCAATTCCAGGACCCTGGTCGGCAACCTCAACCACTACCCAGCGCCCGTCCTCCCTTAGCCGCACTTCCACCGGCCCGCCCCCCAAACTTAAGGGCATTATCTACCAAGTTGAAAAACGCCAGAAACAAAAGGTCCCGGTCCCCAACGACCGGCCCGGGGGCCCACGGCAGGGCCGAGACCGAAAGGGTCGGCACACGGCCCCACACCTGTCCCGCCTCGGCCACTACCTCCCCAAGCAGTCCGGCCACATCCACCTGTTCCCCCTCAAGCTCAGCGAGCCGCCGAAGCTCCGAGGCCAGCCGGCTCGGCCGGCTGGCCTGCTCGGCAATGACCCCTAACCCGGCGGCCTGAGGGGAAACTCCGGCCCCGAGGTTAGCCACCGCCGCCAGGATGACCCCAAGGGGGTTTTTCAGTTCGTGCTCCAGCGCCCGCAGAAAACGACGCCGGCGCAGCTCTTCCCCGGCCCGGGCTTCCCGCTGGGCGGCCTTCAGCCGGCCCGGGTGCCAGCGGTAAAGGCCCAGCAGGCCCCAGGCCACAAAACTTAAGGCAACGCCTGCCCGGAAGACCAGCCCGGCGAGGTCGGCCCGGACCTCGACAAATAGCCAGGGGTCGGGCATGATCCCCCCTCGAACAAAAGCCCCAGGCCCACGCCGGCGACCGCCGGCAAGGAGGCCGCAACCGCGCCCCAGGGTCTCACGGGTAACCTTCAACCCGGCCCAGGAACCGATAGCCCCGGCCGACCACCGTCTCGATGAACCGGGGCTCGGCCGGGTCATCCTTAAGGGCGGCCCTCAGCTCGGCAACCCGGGTATCCACCGCCCGGGTCCCGGCGGCCCCGGCCCAGCCCCAGACCTCATCCAGGAGCCGGTCCCGGCTGATGATTTCACCGGGGTGAAGCATCAGGTACTCGAGCACCCCCAGCGCCCGGGGGCTTAAAACCAGCTCCCGGCCCTGATAAAAAGCCCGCCGGCCCTGGCGGTCAAGGATAAGCGCCCCGCAGGCGAGCTACGGGGCGGCCAAAAGGCCCGGCCCGCAGCTCGCCCGGCGCAGGACGGCCCGGATGCGGGCGAGTAACTCGGCCGGGTCAAAGGGCTTGTTGACGTAGTCGTCGGCTCCCTCTTCCAGACTTATGGCCCGCTCGGCGGGGCTCCCCACCCGGGTGAGCAGGATGACGGGGACCCAGTTGCCCCCGGCCCGGAGCCGGCGCAGAACCTCCCGGCCGTGGCAGCCGAATCCCGGTGTGTAAATTCGAAACATTCGGGACAGGGGGCGCTTCCCGGATGTTCAGCCGGCTGTTTTAACCGCCTTCCCAGGTCCGCAAACCGCGATTTACGGCCGCCGCTCGCCCCTCTCCTGAAAGCGGTTGCGGTGGGCCCTGCTTGCGACCAACCCGGCCGAGCGGGTGAAACCTTCCAGGGCGGCGCCCCGGCCGGAGGCCCTCCGGGCCCTCTCACCCGAAGAGGCCCGCCGGTTCCTGGAAGCGGCCCGGGAGTACGATTACTACCCGCTTTTTGTCCTGGCCTTAGCCACCGCGATGCGCCTGGGGGAGCTACTGGGCCTGAAGTGGGAGGATGTGGACTTCGAGGCCGGGGTGGTTTACGTCCGGCGGAGCGTTTACCGGGTCCGGGGCGAGTGGGTCGAGGGCGAGCCCAAATCTGCGGCCGGCCGGCGCAAGGCCATCCTGCTGCCCCTGGCCCTTTCGGTCCTTAAGGAGCACCGGGTCGCCCAGCTGGAGGCCCGGCTCAAGGCCGAGGCCGACTGGGCCGCCGAAGGCGCCGGGCTGGTATTTGCCACGGCCACCGGCCGGCCGATTTGCCCCGGAGCGTGACCCGGGCCCTGGAATCGGTGCTGAAAAGGGCCGGCCTGCCGCCCATCAGGTTCCACGATCTGCGCCACAGCCACGCGACCATGCTTTTGACGGCGGGTGAAAACCCCCGGGTGGTCCAGGAAAGGCTGGGGCACAGCCAGATAAGCCTTACGCTGCAGACGTATTCTCACGTGCTGCCGGACCTGCAGACCGAGGCGGGCGAGAGGCTCAACCGGACCGTGACCGGCGCCTGAGCAAAAGATTACCCCCTTATTACCCCCCAAATGCGGCCGGACAAGCTGAATTGGCTTGTCCGGCTACTATATATTGTGGTCTTAGGGCTCTCAGGCCCGATATTTAGTGGGTTGCGAGGGACTCGAACCCCCAACCCGCTGATTAAGAGTCGGGAAAATGGCCGGGTAACCACAATATCTAGTATCATATTTGTTGTTGGACCACAACATATTGTGCCACAGTTTCCACCAGACCCATTCGTCTCGGATGTTTTGGTCCAGGATTGGTCCAAAGCCTGCGGGCGGGGAATATTACCCGGGCGCATCCGGGACGTGACTCCGAGCCCGCGGGACGCCCGGCGTATCGGGTAGCCGGCGTTGCGAACCCTCGCCGGGCCGTGGCCTGGGCTGACCCGGGCCCATAGCCGGAGCCGCCTCAGCCTTGAGCGGGCCCGCGGGAAGCCAGGGGCCTCACAGCTCCCTTCACGGTTGGGGGAGTTTAGCCTGCTGCGTAGCCTCCAGAGTATTGCGAAAGCCGTTGTCCAGGCCGCGACCATATGCGGCTCACCCGCTTTACAACGGTTTGACCACCCATGGCCCCCTCAAACAGACCGGCCGCCCCTGAACCGGATGACGGCCGACTGGTTGATAAACTCCAGGTTTAACCGGAAGTACGTAAGCTTGAGCGCTGATGGCCGCCGGTTATCCGGGGAGGGGAGTGGGCCCGGGCGCCCCCCGGGGACGAAGTGGCCCGTCCGGACGGCGAGCCCCATGGGGCCGCCGTACAGACCAGGGCGGCCCCTATCCTGGGGCCAGGCGAGGGCCGAAGTTCCGGGGAGGCCCGGGTCCGTAAAGGTGAAAGCCTGATCCGCCTGGGCCGGACCGCTCCGTCGGCGCGTGTACACGCGTCGACCGTCGCTTCGCCGGGACGCCGGGAACCGGTCTACGGGTTCTGAGCCCGCCCCTAACCGGGACCCCGCTTTATTTGCACCGTGGACAAGGTTAAAAGCCGTATCGGCCCCGACCCGCCCGGTCGTCGACGTGTTCATCCGCCCCCGCCGGCGGTACCGGCGGCCACTGCTTTTGCGTCCTTTCTGCTTAAGGAGCTGCGGGGGCCGGCCCTTCTTTCGGGCGGCTTGCCCGGCGGGCGGGGCTTTCGGCGGCGTATCTGCCCGGTCCCGGACGGGGACCTGCGCCGGCCCCCGCCCCGGTGGTTCTCCGCCTGGCCGAAGCCCTTTCGGCCGACCCGTACCCCTTATGGGTTGCGGCGCCCGGGCGCCGCCGGGTGGTGCTATCCGTGGACGGCGAAGACGTCGCCGAGGTTGCGGCGCCCTTCGCCCTGCCGGTTCCGGTCCTTTGGCCGGGCCGGCGATATTAAAATCCCTCAGGTTTCCCGGGGAGGCCCGGCAGAGCAGCCCTTCGGGCTGCCGGCCGAGCGCCCTGACAGGACGGCCTCTGGTTCGAATGTGCGACTTTGCACCCCGGCATTGATATCTGCTATGATACAACTGATTGCTACGAGGAGTAAGTACATGAAGGGCGTACTGGTGCACGTTCGGCTGGAGCCTGACCTCATCGAGGCCCTCGACCGGGAGGCGGCGGCCGAGGGCCGCTCCCGCAGCGCCGTCATCGCCGGGGCCCTCAGGGAGTACCTGCGCCGGCGCCGGCTCCTGCGGACCATCGCCCAGGGGGCGGCCAGCCTTTCGCCCGAGGAGGCCGTCCGCTGGGGCTCGGCCGAGGCGGCCGACGCCTGGGTCCGGGCCCTCAGGTCGGAGTGGGAGGCCTCCCGGTGAACGGCTACCTTTCTGGACAGCACCGTTATCATCGACTGGCTGCGGGGCCATCCGGCCGTCACCCGCTGGCTGTCGGCCCGGGCGGCCGCCGGGGCCCGGCTGGTCCTCTCGCCCATTACGGTGGCGGAGGTGATGGCCGGGGTTGCGCCGGGGCTGCGGCAGCGGCGGCGGGAGGAGCTTGGGGCCTTTGACTTTGCCCCCCTCGAGTTCGAGGCCGCGGCCCTGGCCGGGGAGACTTACGCCGACCTTTCGGCCCGGGGCCGGCGGCTGCCCCTGCCCGACCTGCTGCAGGGGGCCCAGGCCCGAACCCTGGGCCTCATCCTAGCCACGTCAAACCCGGCCCACTTCCCGGACCTGGAAGTCGAGGACCCGAGACTGCAGCCCGGATGACCGCCGCGCCGGCAAGCTGCGGCCCGGGCCCGGCGCTTCCCCGTCCGCCTTGCCCCCTGGGTGACGGCGGCGGCCGCCGGCGAGTCGGCCCCGGCCGGTCCCGGCTTTCGCCGGGCCGCCGAGCTTGAGGCCCTGGCCCTTCCGGCCGACGGTCCCGAAGGCTTCGGGGCCTTCGCCGCGGCCGAAGGCCTCTCGGCCGCCGACATCGCCCGGCTCCTCCTGGCCATGGCCGGGCGGCTCCTGGAGCCGGCGGTCCTGGAAGCCCTCTACGCGGAAGCAGCCGCCAGAGGCGGCCGGGGCGCCCCGGCCGTCCACCTGCTGGGCGCCGCCGCCTTAGAGCTTAAGGCCCTTTCGGAGCTTGCAACCCCGGCCGGGATAAAGATCAAGGTTCCGGCCGGCCCCAGCTTCTGCCCGCCCGGTTTATCGCCTACCTGGAGTTTGCCGGCCGGGGCCTTTCCCCGGCGGCCTACCGGTTCTTCTACGGGTCGGGCGACCCGCCGGACCCGACGCCGAAGCAGCCCCCTTCGGGGGCGCCGGCGGATGCCGGCGTGCTCCGGGCCCTCAAGGTCCGGCTTCTGGAGGAGGCCGCCGAACCCCGCTACGCCCCCGAGGGCGGGGTTATTCTCCTCCTTCCCCGCGAGCTTGAAAACCTGCTGGGGGCCGACCGGGTCTTCGTCTACGCCGACGGCCGGGGGCTGTGGGCGGCCCCGGCCTCCGGCCCCGGCGGGCGGCCCGCCCTCTGCTGCCGCTGGGAGCCGGATGCGCCCTTTACCGCCTTTCTTCTGCCCGAGGACCCCCTCCAGGAGCTGGTCCTGGCCGCCCTCTGGCATGATCTCAGGGTGGGCGGGCCCCAGGCCTTCCGACGGCCCGCCGCCGGGCAGCCCTTGCGGCCGCCGGCCGAACCCGAAGGGTCCCCGGCCCCCCGGCCGGTTCTGCTGCCCCGGACCCGCTGGGTCTTTGAGCCGGGGGAGGAAAGGCTCTGGGGCAGCTACGCCGAGTGGTCCCACGCCCGCCGGGCCCACGGGGTGCGGGGGCACCTGCGAAGGCTTCTTAATCACCAGCGGCCTTCGGCGCAGGCCTTAAAATTTGCCCGGGACTACGGCCTTATCGTCCCGAAGGGGTACACCTTTGTCCGGCCCCACGTCCGGGGGAGGCGGGCGGCCGACGAGGATTCGGGCCAGAATGCCCAGCTCACGGTAGGCCAGGAGGCGGGCATAGCCGAGGCCCAGATGCCCAACCCAATCGACCCCAAGACAGGGGCGGCCAAAGGCCGCAACCGGGAACCTTCTGCTTGGGAGTCCTGCCTCGGGTTGGTGCCGAATAGCCGGCAAGCCCGGCCGCTTCCGGCCCCGGACGGTTTTGCCAGGATTCAGGCAATCGTGGGGGTGCCGATACGGGGTGCGGGTCCCAGTCGCGGGACGTCAGCAGCCACCCTGCATTACTTGTCCGCCCCGCCGGCAGGTCAGGCATTTGGGGTCTCGCGCCCGGCGCCGGGCGACTCAGATGGGGAGCCGACGACCCTTCCAGCTGGCCCGCCCCAGGCAGTGCTGGACCAGGGAGAAAATGGCCAGGAGAAACGCCACGAGGCCGATGATGGGATACAAGCCGACCACCACGGCCGGGGCGCGTAGCCGCCAGGCGAAAAGGGTCCAGCTTGCCGCCCCGAGCCCGATGCTAGCCAGCGCCAGGGCCGGCGGCCCCGTACCAGAAAGGAGCCCCCAGGTAACCACAGCCCACGGACCGACCAGAGCCAGCGCCAGCCAGCACCAGACGAACAGGTAAAGGGGAAAACTGTAATTAAAAAATGCAAAAAGGTTCTTCCCAAAGCCTGCCAGCGCCCCACCAAAGGAGGTATACATCCGGCACCTGGCCCGCCCGGCTCCGTTAACCAGGAGTTCACGGCACCCCATGCGAGCCATCAGCCGGGCCAAAGCCACATCTTCGGCGACCCGGTCGGCCACAGCGGCGTGGCCGCCGGCGCGCCAGTAGGAATCCCGCCGAAAAGCCATTACCTGTCCCACCGCCACCGCCAGCTGGAATGGGCCTGCCCGGGCCGGGGCCAACGGGAAATGGGTAAAAAGGCTCCAGCCTAGCAGCGGCACCGTCAGCTTCTCACCCAGGGTGAGCATAAGCTCTTCGGGGATTACCGAAACCAGGTCGGCATCCTCGGCGGTGAGGGCGCAGCCCAGGCCGCGAAGCATATCCCGCTCGTGCCAGGTGTCTGCGTCCACAAAGACTAGAACTTCGGCTGCGGCCGGCGCGGCGGTCGCCAGCTGATGGCAGGCCCAGCACTTTCCCACCCAGCCGGGCGGGGGCGGGAGGCCCCGCAGCACCCGCAACCGCCGGTCAGCGGCTAGCTTGGTCAGGACCTGCAGGGTACCGTCGGAGGACTCGTCGTCCAGGACCAGAACCTCGAAGTCCGGGTAATCCTGGTTCAGCAGGGACGCCACACACCGGTCAATAACCTCCTCCTCATTTCGGGCCGGCACCAGCACCGCCACCTTCGGCCATCGCTTCGGCTCGGGATAAGCACCCAGGGACCGCAGGGTCAGGGTGTTGTAGATGGCCACCGCTGATAGCGCAGCCAGGTAAACCAGCAACCCTACCAGCACGTCGGTCCAGCCGAAAGGGTTTCCGACCGTCACGCGGGCGCATCCCGGTACTTCCAGAGCAGTAGTCCGGTCAGGCCCAGCCAGGTCAGCAGCAGCTCCGGCGGATGTTTGCGGACGAGCAGGGCGGCCAGCAACAGCCCCTGACCGAAAGCTACCGCCTCCAGGTCCCGCAGCCGGAGACCAAGGCGGCCCAAGGTCAGCCCAAATCCGAGTACCAGGGGAGCCTCCGGGCCGGTGACGCCGGCCCAGACCCCTAAGGTCGAGGCCAGCCCTTTGCCGCCCCGCCCGCCCAGGAAAGGCGAAAACCCGTGGCCCATGACAGGGGCGAGACTTATGGCCACCAGCCAGCCGCCCCGCCACCCAACCCGACGGGCGCAGGCGACCGGAAGCGCGCCCTTAAGTACGTCGGCTGCCAGGACCGGCGCCCCGAGCTTCCAGCCACCGGCTTTCCAGGCGTTGAACGCTCCGGGGTTGCCGTCGCCCACCCGGCGGGGGTCGACCCCGGCCAAGTGACCCAGCAGGACAGCAAACGGAACAGAACCCAGCCCGAAGGCCGCCACCACCCACACTGTTCGCATCATTCCAAAGCCTCCTGCTCCCTGCGGTTGCTCTGGGTCAGAACCAGGGCAACACCAAATCCCACAAGGCTATTGGTAATCAAGAAAAAGAGCGCCTCTTCCACAGGCAAACCTCCCGGCAGGGTCCGGCCCAGGCTTTGTTCCGGACTTATTGTCCAGATTCCGGCCCGGATGGCTACTGTGTCGGCGGCCGCAAGGTAGGCGCTGGGTACCAGTATCCCGGCCGCCAGCCACCGCCACTGGCGCCGCAAGACCCAGCCGCCGGCGGCCAGCTGCAGGCCCAGGGGCGGCAGCGCCCACAGCAGGATGAGGGCCAGGTAGCGGGCCCGGCGGCTGCGGGCAGCCAGAACGGCTGCCGCCGCCCAGCCGGGAAGCAAGGCCAGGGCCCGGACCGGTCTCCATTCCAGCCGCGGCACGGGGGCACCGCGGTCAGCCAGCTTGCCTTCCAGCCAGAGCAGCCAGCTGCCGGTTAGAAACGGCTGCAGCACGAAAAAAGCATACTCTTCAATGGGAACCCAGCCCAGGGTGAGCCCGCTGACCCGTCCCGGGTCGTACCACCAGACCCGGTTCTTCACCAGGTAGTTGTCCCATGGGGCGGTGCAGACCAGGGCTATGAGGCTGTGCAGACCTACGGCCCATAGGCCCCGTTCGGGGCGGCTGCCGCACCGGCGGCCCCGAACCAGAAGGCCTACCAGCGTCAGGGTCGGGAGCGCCACGAAGAGGGCCAGGAAGCGTCCGTACGTCACCGCAGCGCCACCTCCATCAGGACGCCGGGCCGGGGCTCGAGGGTCGCCCCCATGTGCGCACGGACCCGCTCCTGCGTCAGGCGGAGGTCCCACCGCTGCAGCAGGCGGGCCAGCACCAGCCGCGTCTGCAGCCAGGCGAAGGTGGCCCCGATGCAGCCGCGGTGGCTGCCGCCGAAGGGGAGGTAGGTAAACGGCCGGGCCTGGAAATGAGCCCAGCGCTCGGGGCGGAAGGCCAGCGGCTGGGGCCACCATTTCCCGTGGCGGTGGACCAGGTAGTAGCTCAGCATAATCCGGGTGCCGGCCGGTATCCTGTACCCCTGGAGGGTCACAGTGCTGCCGGCCAGCCTCATCCCCACGTGAATGGGCGGGTAGAGGCGCAGCGCCTCCCTGACCACCCGGTCGAGCCAGACCAGCCCGTCGATGTTGCCCGGCTCCGGGGGCTCCCGCCCCAGGGTCTCCCGTACCTCCGCCTTTACCAGGTTCAGCCAGCGAGGGTGGAGGCCCAGCAGGTAGAGGGTCCAGCTCAGGGCTGCCGTGCAGGTGTCATGGCCGGCGATAAGCATGGTGAGTAGCTGGTCAGCGGCCAGGCCGTCGTCCGGGACGGCCCGGACCACTTGGGTGAGCAGATCGTCGGGCGGGTCGGACGCCTGCCGGCGCCGGCGTATCAGAGCGGTGAGGTAGCTTCTCAGGTGGGCTGCCCCGGGCGGCGGCTCCGCCGCCCCCAGGACCAGCCAGGGGCCGGGCCCGATGTAGCTGACGGCCGAAAGCACCGGTTCCCACAACTCCGCCAGCTCCGGGCCCGGGTCGTGGCTGAAGTAGACATGTTCGAAGGCGGTCAGGGTGATCCGCCGCATTTCCACCAGCATATCGCGACAGCATCCGGACTGCCAGCCGTCCGCCAACCGGTCGACCAGCCGCCACAGCTCACGACACCGGTCCTCCAGGTAGGAGCGGCGGTTAGCCGGCTCCAGAATCCGGCGTAGCCGCTCGTGCTCGGCGCCGTCGGTGACCAGCACCCCGCGGCCCATCAGTCGGGCCACGGGGTCCGCCTCCGGCCGCCAGCGGTAGACATCCGGCGGCCCGGTCAGCACCTGCCGGATTGCCTCCGGTCCGGCCACCACCACTGCCCGGAACCCGGGCAGGTCCAGCCGGAACACCTCCCCAAGCTCCTGCCTCAGAAGCTCCAGCACCGGCAGCAGGCCGCCGAACCCGTGGGGCAGGGCCCGCAGCAACGGCCTCAGAACCCTCAGACCCAGTCGTTCGGGGCCGGGGGGAGCTTCAGGCGCCGTCACGGTGTTCGTTCACCCCGGGGCTATATTCCAGGGCCTGCCGCCGGCCCACGCCGGGTCGACCATCGGCCGGGGGTAACTGGCCGGCGGCGATTCCGCCTCCCACGGCGCGTGGACCCACCGGCTGTCCAGCCCAGCAAGCTCCGGACACCAGCGACGGATGTATGCCCCAGCAGGGTTGAAGCGGCGACCCTGGCGCACCGGGTCAAAAAGGCGGATGAATGGGGGCCGGTCTTCTCCGATGCCGGCCACCCACTGCCAGTTGCCGAGGTTGACGGCCAGCTCCCCGTCCACGAGAAGCCGGCGGAACCAGCCCTCGCCGTGGCCCCAGTCCACCAGCAAAAACCTAACCAGAAACGAGGCCGCAACCAGCCGCGCCCGATTCGGCATCCAGCCGGTGGTCAGCAGCTGACGCATGGCCGCGTCCACCAGCGGGGAGCCGGTTCGCCCCTCGCACCAGGCCCGGAAGGCCTCCCTACCCGATCGTCCGGGAGGCCCGGCGCCCCGGCGGAAGGCCGCCTCCGCCTTGTGCAGCGGGTGGTAAAGCCGGGCCTGATAAAAGTCCCGCCAGATCAACTGGCGGAGCCAGGCCCGGGCTCCGGCGCCGGCCTCAGGGTCACTGAGGAGGGCTGCTGCCGCGGCTGCCGCCAGCCGGGGCGACACTATTCCGAACCGCAGGTAGGGCGAAAGGCCAGAGGTGGAATCCAAATCGAGCCTGTCCCGTTCCCGATGGTAACGGGCCACGGGGCCGCTCAGGAACTTCCGGAGGCGCCGCAACCCCTCAGCCTCTCCGGCCGGAAACTCCGCCGGGGCCCGGTCAGCAGGCACCGGCAGGCCCTCCACCTCCGGGGGCACGTCGAGCCGGCCGGGGGCCGGCAAAAGGTCGGCACGGGTCGGCAGCGGACGGGCCAGCCAGTCCCGCTCGAAGGCCCCAAACACCAGGTAGAACCGCCCGGTAGCCTTAACCAGCTGGTCCGGAGGCCGCACGGTGGGAGCACCCACCAGCTGCACGGGCAGCGCCCGGCCAACTTCCTCGTCCCGGCGCCGGGCATACGGACTGGCGAACACCGCCACCGCCGAGGTTTCCTGCCAAAGCCGGCCCAACTCGGTGAGCGGGTTCCCTCGCCGCACCACCAGCCGGCCGCCTCGCGCCCGCAGCTCGGCGTCCAGGGCCCGAAGCCCCGCCAGCAGGAAAGCCCGGCGGGCGGGCCCGGACCCGGCCAGCAGAACCGGGTCCAGAATAAAGCATGGTATAACCTGGTCGGCCGCAGCCACGGCCGCCCGGAGGGCCGGGTTGTCGTGGGTCCGGAGGTCCCACCGGACCCACCATATCGCCGGCCCTCGGCCGGCGGACTGGCTGGTCCCGAGCAGGGCAGCGGCCACCCTGTTCACTTCGCCGCCTCCTTGCTGCGGGTCGGCACGCGGCCAGAATCGGGCCCGGGCGCGCCGAAGACCTCGGCCAGCTTTGCCCGCCGATATTCGAAAATCATTTCCAGACGCTTTCTAACCCAGAGCCGGTGGATTAACCGGCCCGCCAGCCACCCGGGGAGGGCATAGGTCACCCGGTCGATGATACAGGTGCCGCCGGGCGCCAGCCTGAAGATGTGCTCGTGGTACCAGAAGGAATACGGTCCGAGCCGTTGCTCGTCGACAAAACAGCGGAACGGTTCCAGGTGGCTGATCTCACTTATCCACACGGTTCGCCAGAAAGGTAAGAGCCGGACCCGGTAGCCGATAAGCTGACCGGCGCGAAGCGACGCCTCGCCCCCCCACAGAATCTCAAAATCGAGGTCCGGAGGCGTCATCAGCCCCAGAGATTTGCCGGGTCAATAAAGAAGGGCCAGACCAACGGGATGGGACTGGCTACCAGCTGGGTGCGCACGAGCCGGTGCATTATTATAACCTCCCTCACATTACGGCGGTCCGCGCCCCCCGCAGCACCCGGGCGGCAAAAGGGGTAAGGCCAAGCAAAAGCGCGGCCGAGAAGAAGCCGGGCCCGGCCGTCCCGAGCCCCTCCATGAGCAGCCCCCCAAGGACGGGGGCCACCACCCGCATGAGGCTCTCCCCCGCCGCCCCCAACCCCAGGACGGTTCCCACCTGCTCGGGTCCGACCGCCCTGGAAAGGGTGGCATTCAGACTGGTGTTGAGGAGGCCGCCAGCCACTGACGCCGGCAACAGCACGACCAGAAGCCAGGGAACCGAAGGCGCCAGCGCCCAGCCAAAAAGGGAGAGGGTCATGAGGGCCAGGCCGGCCGGGATGAGCCGGCTCTCCGGAACTCGGCGCCCGAGCCGACCCACCAGGAATGTCTGGGTAAGGACCAGAAGGACACCCACGTAGCTCAGGATGAGGCCGGTATCCTGACCACTCAGGCGAAAGCGGAGAAGGGCATAAAGGGGAAACATCGTCTGAAAGACGGCGAAGGCCAGGCTGAAAAGAACCCGGACGGTCAGCAGGGCCGCAATCCCGCCGCTGCGGACCACCCTCTCGGGGCGTTGTGCTGGCGGGCAACCGGCCCGAACCCCTTGCCGGGACTCCGGCAGACGCCAGACTACTAAGAAAAGATTGAGGACAGCCAGCAGCGCAGCCGCCAGGGCAGGCAGACTGTAACCCCAGCGGCTTAGGAAGCCGCCCAGGGCCGGGCCCAGGATGAAGCCCAGGCCGAAGGCGGCCCCGACCAGCCCAAAGCCCCGGGCCCGGTCCTGGGGCCCGGTTATATCAGCGATATAGGCCTGGGCCACGCTCAGGTTTCCGCCGGTGGCCCCGGAGACCAGGCGGCCGGCGAAGAGCATGGTCAGAGCCCAGCCGCGGCCGTCCAGCCCCAGCCAGCCGGCCAGCTGAGGTGAGAGCCCTTCTGCGGCGGCGAGCAGTCCAAACCCGGCGGCGCTTCCGGCCACTGAGACGACCAGGACCGGCCGACGCCCCAGCCGGTCCGAGAGCCGGCCCAGCAGAGGAGCTGCCACCAGCTGCATGGCCGCATAGGCGGACACTAGCAGGCCGACGCTACTCTCGGTGGCCCCGTAGGCCCAGGCGTAGTACGGCAACAACGGCAGGATAAGGCCGAATCCCAGCAGGTCAACGAAAACTACGGTAAAGATGCTGAGAAGTCGGGGGTCGACGGCTTTCCACGGCACAGACCGTCGCATACTAACATCCTTTCTTGCCCGCAATGATCCGATCTATTACCTTGGCCGAGGCAAGGACGCCCGGCAGCCCGGCCCCGGGATGGGTGCCGGCTCCGACAAAGTAAAGGTTTACAATATCCTCGGAGCGGTTGTGGGGCCTGAACCAGGCAGACTGACACAGCAGCGGCTGGAGGGAGAAGCCGGTCCCTAGGTAGGTGTTCAGCACATCCCGGAAGTACCTGGGGTCGACCACCTGCTCGGCGACGATGTGGCGGCGCAGATCTGGAAGGTAGTTCTTCTCGAGGAAACTTAGGACGGCCTCTTTTAAAGCCGGGCCGACCTCGTCCCAGTCGACCCGGGCACCCAGGTGGGGCACCGGCACCAGTACATAGAACGTTTCGTGGCCGGGTGGGGCCACCGACGGGTCGGTGACCGTCGGCCGGTGAACGTACAAAGCAAAGTCCCGGGGCAGGGCTCGGCCGGCGAAAAGTTGGTGAACCAGCTCCCGGTAGGGGGCAGCCAGGATGATGCTGTGGTGGCCCAGGGGACTTTCCCGGTAAAGGCGGGAGGTTCCGAAGTAAACGATGAAGGCCGAGATGGTGTAAGCTGCGAGCCGAAGGTACCGGAAGTCGCTGTTGCGCAGGCCCCGGTGCTCTGGCCGTACAAGCTGCAGGTAAGTGTAAGGGACGTCGGCGTTCGACACCACATGGTCGGCCGGGTGGAAGCTGCCGTCCCGCAGCCGGACGCCCAGGGCCCGCTTGCGGCGGACCAAGATTTCGGCAGCCTCGGCCCCGAACCGGAAGCGGACACCCAGCTCCCGGGCCAGGTCGACCAGGGCCCGGACCAGGGCGCCCATCCCGCCCCGGGCATACCAGACACCCCACCGCCGCTCCAGGTGGTGGATGAGGGCGTAAAAAGCCGGCACCTGGAAGGGGTTTCCCCCGATGAAGAGGGGGTGAAAGGAAAAGCAGAACCGCAGAAATTCATCCCGAATAAAGGAGGCCACGTAGTCATAGACCGACCTGTAGGCTCTCAGGCGAATAAGGTCCGGAACGATTCCCAGCATATCCGTGAACCGCAAAAAGGGCCGGTCTGCCATCCCCAAAAAGGCCCGCTCGAAGAGGTCCTCGCTCTGAGCCATCAGCCGACGGTAGCCGGTCACGTCTGTGGGATTCCACCGGCGGACCTGCTCCTCGACACGTTGGGCATCGGCGCTCATTTCGAAGCAGCGTCCGGCAGAATCAAAGATCCGGTAAAAGGGGTCCAGTGGGACCAACTCGACGTGGTCGGGGCGATTCCGCCCACACAACCCGAAAAGCTCATCGAAAAGAAACGGGGCGGTGATAACCGTCGGCCCAGCATCGAAGGTAAATCCGTCCCGGTAAAAGGCCCGGGCCCTGCCCCCCGCCGCCTCCAGCTTTTCGAACACCTCGACCTCAAACCCGCGGGCCGCCAGCCGGATGGCGGCCGCCAGCCCCCCAAAGCCGGCGCCGACTATCAAGACCCGTCCGCCCACCCCTAGCCTCCTGCATTCCGACGTGTCCCGGCGCGCCAGTACACCCCCCACTTCACCCGCCACCAAATGGCCGGAAGTCGAGTGACCTTCGCCAGAAGGCTAAGGTGGGCGCGACGACCGAACACGTCGTAGTTGTTAGCCTCGATGGCATCGAGGATACCACCGTAAAGCTCGGCTGCTGCGGCGACCGCCAATCGGCCGTCCGGGTGAAGATAGCCGATGCCGGGCAGCGCCGCGCGGTATATAGCCCTGGCCCGGGCCACCTGGAACCGCATGAAATCTCGCCAGCGGTTATCCGCCCGACCGGCCGCCACATCCTCCTCACCGAGGCCGAAAGCTGCCAGCTCGTCCAGGGGCAGGTAGAGCCGACCCCTACCCCAGTCCTCGGCCACGTCGCGAAGGATGTTGGTGAGCTGCAGGGCGACTCCCAGCCTCACGGCGTAGGGCACCGCCTCAGGGCCCGAATAGCCGATGATATGCATCGCCATCAACCCCACGGTAGAGGCAACCCCGTAGCAGTATTCAGCCAGGGCCTCGAAGCTCTCGTAGCGGCTGGTCTGCAGGTCCCGGCTCACCCCCTCCAGCAGCTGCTCGACGTAGACGGCCGGGATCCGGTACTGACGCTGGACCAGACCCCAAACCACCAGCACGGGATCAGGCGGGCCGGCATCGGCGCCGGCCAGGCGGGCCTGCAGCTCGGCCAGAGCTTGCTCCGGGTCGGCGGAAGCATCCACAGCGTCGTCAACCCGCCGACAGAAGGCGTAGAGGACTCGGATCGCCTGCCGCTTTTGGGGCGGCAGCAGACCGCTGGCCAGGTGGAACGTACGGCTGCGGGCCGCAGTTATTTGCTCACACCGGCACAGGGCTGCCTTCAGAAACCCAGGGTCCCAGGGTTGGGGCTCCAGACCGGCGGCCGCCCGCTGGAGCAGCCGCTGCTCCCAGGAATCCAGACCGTCAGGGCCAACAGCCCCTGACCAAAGCGGGCCGTGGGACACCGGCCCCCCGGGCTGGCGGCGCGGCCAAGGAGCGCCCCACTTCACCGGCCGGCTCCTCCGGCCCACACTTCAGCGCGTTGAGCCAGCCAGGTTGCCAGCGGCTTAGCGTCATCAGGGGCGAGTCTAGCCAGCCCTTCAGACAGGACCAGGCAGAAGCTGCCCACCAGCCCCGGGTCGAGGCCCCGTGTTGCAAGCATTCCGCCGACCCACTCCAGTTCGGGGTCGAGGAGGTCCAGGTCACCCAGCAGAACCGCCGCCCGAATGATAGAAAGGGCCTGGGCAGCGACCGCGACGACCTGGACAGCTTCTGCGCCTGCGGCTCCAAGCCGCTCTGTCAGGTAGCTGTTAAGGCGGGGGGCGACGGCTTCCAGCGCCCCGGCTGCCCGGCAGACCCAGGGGGCAGTCCGGGGAAGCTCCGGCTCGGGTGGGGCAGCTTCCAGAAGGGCATCGACGCCGCTGACGGCCCGGGCCAGGTCGTCGGGTAGCAAAAAGCCGGGGACTTGTTCCGCAAGCCGGGGGTGAATCCGGAACACCCGGCCCAGAAAGGCTACCCGAATCCCGGCTTCCAGCAGCCTCGCGGCCAGACGCTGAAGGGCCGGAACTGGTCCCAGCCACTGGCAGGAGAGGACAGCAACGGCCGGCTGCAGATGGCCGGGGGGTTGCCCGGGAAGCTGCGCCCCAAGGAGGAGGGTTCGGTAGCCCCGGCGGCGAAGGAAAACCGCCAGGAAAAGGACGGGCAGATCGTGGAGCTCACCCTCGGGCGTTCCCAGCAGGACAACCTGCCGACGGATACCGGGAGGCTGCTGGGAGAGCAGGGCATAAAGGCGGCGGGAAGCCACCTGGCTGGCGAAATGCTCCTGCTCGACGGTGGCCTCATTGCGGTACCAGAGGTCACCCACCTGCCGCAGGCCGGGCCGGAGAACCTGCTCCAGCACCGTCTCTATGTCGTAAAGGGCCAGCGCCCGAGAGATTACGGCGTCAGCACCCTCCTCATCATAGGCTAGACAGGCCTGCACCCAGGCGGTCCGGAGCAGGTCCGGATGCTCGGGCCGGAATGGGCCCGGCTCCCGGAGGGGATCGACACCTTGGACCACCAGCTGCCGCCAAAGCCCCACAGCCTGACCGATGGACATGCCCTCATTCATACGGGCCTTCAACCACTGCAGGGTGGCCACGTCACGCCCTGAGTAGAGGCGGTGCCCGCCACCGGTGCGGCGGGGCTGCGGCAGGCCGTAACGCCGTTCCCAGGCTCGGATAGTGTCCGGCGTCAGACCGACCTTACGGGCGACAAACCCAAGCCGGTACAGGGGTATTTCCTCAAGCTCGGCCATTTTCAATTCGAATTATACAATATTTGTCAAGCTTTAGGCTGCCTGAGGGGGCGTAAAGCTGGACAAAATATTAACAATCTACTCCAGATTTTGACGGTGACCCGGTGCAAATTTGCCGCCAATCCGGCGCAGATTCGCCCTTTTTCGTCCGTTGATCTCACATAGCGGCCGGCGAGGACGGCAACAACGCCAAAGCCGGTTTTAAGCCATAGGAACAGGCTGAGAAGAAGACTCCAGACTGTTGGAACTGGAGAAAAGCCCCCTGGTTCAACCCAAGGTTCGGCTCAGGGCCCTCGAAATCGGGAGCGGCCAAAGTCCGCTGGGCTGGACTGCGCCCCCGAAGGGGGCTGCGCCCGGCGCAGCCCCCAAGATCACCCCCGAGGTAGAAGCTTATCTTCGGGGCCAGCGCCAGAGGCCCTCGACCGGACCCGGACTGCCCAGCAACCTGGTGAAGCTGTTTTCGAAAAGCTTGGCGTCAGGGTTGACCGTTCGACCGCAGCTCGGTTACGTTTACAAACGGACCGGCAAGCCTGACCTGGAAGAGGTTGAAATGTTCCGGTCTGAAGGGAACCGGGTAAAAAGGGGGCGGCCGAAGGCGCCAGCGCCGGAGGCGCTCGGCTTTGGGCTTTCTTCGCCGCCGGCTTTGTGCCCAGGGCCTGGGGCAAGTCCGGTCGGGGAAACCAGGCATAAATCGCTTGGCGATTTATGCCTGGTTTG
>Ga0197143_1001475_pt1 | contig 19791 bp, 16 predicted proteins | sample GBS70_MetaG_FD_148603 | JGI IMG/M metagenome (GOLD analysis project Ga0197143, IMG submission 148603) | Sediment microbial communities from Great Boiling Springs, Gerlach, Nevada, United States - GBS 70_MetaG | ecosystem: Environmental > Aquatic > Thermal springs > Hot (42-90C) > Sediment...
AATCCTTCAAACGGACCCGCCTTATGTCTACCCCACTTATGCGTATCTCCCCCTCGGTCGGGTCGTAGAAGCGGAGGATGAGGTTTATGAGCGTGGACTTTCCAGAGCCCGTGGTCCCGATGATTCCTACGGTCTCGCCCGCCTGGATGGTAAAGTTAATATCGCGGAGCACGCACTCTTCGGCATTCGGGTAGCGGAACGATACGTGGCGGAACTCTATCGTAGGCCTGAAGGGATAAGGCAGCGGCATGGGGTTTTGGGGGTCTTTTACGCTTGGCTCTGTCTCCAAAACCTCGGCTATGCGGTTGGCAGCTACATCGGCCCTGGGGACCATTATGGAAAGCATGGAAAGCATCATGAAGGAGAAGAAGACCTGCATAGCATACTGGAGGAAAGCCATCATATCCCCAATCCTTATCGTAGCCTGGGCTACTTGATGCGCCCCAACCCAGATTATGAGGATTGAAACGCCGTTCATCAAGAACATGGTCAAAGGCATCATCATCACAAAAACGCGGTTAACGTATAGGGCCGTTTGAGTGAGCTCCCGATTGGCTTGGTCAAAGCGTTCTTCTTCGTACTTTTGCCGATTGAAAGCCCTGACCACCATGGCGCCAGCCAAATTTTCCCTGGCAATTCTATTTAGCCGGTCCAAGAGCTCTTGGATTAGCTTGAACTTGGGGACAGCAAGCCTGAAGCCAAGAGCCACCACACCCACGAGGATTCCAACTCCAAGGCCCAGTATCCACCACATGGATGGACTCTTGCCGATGGCTCGGACCACGGCCCCTATCCCTATAATGGGGGCATAGAAAGCCATGCGCAGCAGAAATACCGATACCGTCTGGATTTGGGTTATGTCGTTAGTGACCCTGGTTATGAGGGAAGCGGTGGAAAAGCGGTCCATCTCGGCTCCGTAGAAGCTCATGACCTTTTCAAAGAATAATCGCCTTAAATCGCGTGCCAGGCCTGCCGCTACCTTTGCGGCCAAGAAGCCAACGGTTACAGTTATGGCTGCAGCGAGCAAAGCTATGAGAAGCATCTGCCCGCCTGTTCGGAGTATGTAGGAATTTTGGAGCCGGCTTACATCCATGCCCATCGCCTCGTATTCGGCCCTTACAGCTCTGGCCGCGGCTTGAACCAAAGCTTTCTCTCCTCCTAAAACCTCAAACCTTTTGTCCACGGCCTCAACTAAGCTTTTCCGCTGTTCAAATGGAAGGCGGCTGATGAGGGCAAAGAGGTCGGTCCCCGCAGGAAGCTTGGACAAATCCAAGCCAAGGCCGGGCATAAGCATTCGCGCCTGCTCAGGATGAGCTTGGATTTGCTCTATCCCCTGGACCAAAACAATGGCCCTGGCTATGACCGGCTGTAGCCGCTCAAAGGTAGCGGCATCGGTAGTCTTAAGCACATAAATCGGGCCTTGAGCCAAGGCCGGGTATCTCTTAAGATAGGCCTCGTAGTTCGGTGAAGTTTGGTCAACAAGCGAGTATAAAGCCGTAACTTCGGCCTTCTCCTCCTCAGTCAGGAAGAGGGAAAGGCGGTCCATTGTGGATTGGCGTAACGCTTCCGGTATAGCCTTTTCCACCCCACCCTGCTGTATTCCCACATTGACGATGCGGGACATGTAATCGGGCAGAGCCAAATCGGCGTTGGCTTGGATGAAAAGGAGAACGACGATGAGCAATATAAGGGGGTAAAAAGGCTTGGCATGCCTGAGGAGCTTAAGCATCTGTTACCTCCCTTTCCCCACTCTCCAAGGCTTGAATTAGCTTTTCCAGGATTGAGTTCAAGGAAGCAACCTCTTCTGGGGATAGTCCTTTGAGGATTTCCTGCAAGGTGCGGTTTCTCTCGGCTTTAATCTGGGAAAGAAGGCTTTCCCCTTTCTCCGTCAGGATTACCACTACCGAGCGCCGGTCTTTGGGGTCCCGCTGGCGCTCCACCAGGCCTTTCTCCTCAAGCCTGTCCACAACTCCAGTCATTGAAGGTAGGCTCTGCAAGGCCGATATCGCCAAAGGGCCCATCCGGCAGAAACCTTCGCCTTTCTCTAAAGATAAGAGGGCCATGAATTGCGGCAGGGTAAGGCCGTAGCGTGCCAAATCGCGATTAAACCTCATCCTCAGCGCCCCCATTAGGCGCAGGACATTCATACCCAAGGTTTCCAGCTCCTTGTTTTCCTCCATCACATCCTCCGGAAGATTAATGGCATTAAATTTTAATGGCTTTAATTGAGAATGCCAAATTAGGGTTTAGCCTGCTTCCCGGCTTACCGCAATGAAAACAATAAAGCCTTATCTGAGGCATTGAGTTGGGGCCTTAAAGCGGAATTACCCTGCCCATGTAGCCGTCCACAGTCACAATTTGCCCATCCTTCAAGTTTGACGTAGCGCCCTTTACCCCAGTTACGGCCGGGATATTGTATTCCCTGGCAACTACGGCTCCGTGGGAAAGTTGCCCTCCGACTTCCATTACCAGCCCCTTTATCTTGCCGAAAACTACTGTCCAACCAGGGTCTATCGCCCTAACCACTAAGATATCGCCCGGCTGGACTTTATCCAGCCCAGAAGGGGTTAAAACGACCTTGACCGGCCCCGAAGCTATTCCTGGGCTTACCGGTATCCCCTCCCATGCCGCTTTTTCCCCCAAAGGCTTATCCCCTTGGAGAAAGAGGGGGTAAACCGTTGCCGGGTCCGCTTTCTCTAACTCTCTGAAGACCATTTGCCGAGCTTGGGCCAAAGGTAGGGGGATGGGTTTACCAAAGCAAGCTTCTTTAAGCTCGTCCCAAGTGAAGAAGAATACGAGGGAACCATCCGGAAGCTTGCCTTGGCTTTCCAGCGCTCTGCCGATTTTCAAAGCCGTTTGGCGCATAAAGGCTAGGATTTCCTGCCAATAGAAGCGTTGCTCTTCCCTCAGAAGGGCATAAGGCCTGGCCAAGGCCAATAACAGACTCAGGAGGACTCCCCTAAATGGGTCGCGGAAAACAACGGGTTTGGCACTTTTACTTTTAGGCTGGGGGCCCAGGGAGGAGGCCAATTTGAGCACTTGCTTAGGTTCTTCGGCGAATGTAGGACGGTAAATGTCCAAGGAGAAAGAACGATGCCCATGGACTCGGAGGAAATCGTCCAAGGCTTTTTCCCGATTGGGGCTATTAAGCAATCCCAGCAAGGCTTGACCCATATCGGCTGTCTTTGTGCCCAAGCCGGAAAGCAACTCCGAAGCGACTTTGGTTGCTTCTTGAGGCTTTAGCCAGAAGCGCAAGAAAAGCTTTAAGAGGCCGTAACTTATGTCAGCCCAGGTGAGGCTCCAGCGATGGATGGAAAGAAGCCGGCGGTTAAGAGCCTGCGCTTCTTCCATAAACGACCACAGTTCGGCAACGTCGTCGGTGGACTCTGAGGCTAAGCGTAAAGATTGCAGTTTGGCCCGATGGAACGAAGTGTAGCGTTTCCAGACCAAGTAGTTCAAAGGCGACCAGTTCAGGGGGTCACGGAGGAAGTGGCACAGCAAGGAAATCGGAAAAAGGAGGGGTAAGGAGATTGCCCTGCGCAGCCCAGCGTTTCCATCCGGAAAGTAACCCCTTGCCCCTTCCGGCAATAGGAAATCGGGGAAAGGCCTGTAAATCCTCTGGAAAATGGCCAGGTTAACGTAAGGCCGCCCGAAGTAGAGGCGCGTTGCCCGCAGCTTTTCCGCATCCCGAAAGCCCATGTAGCGCAAGGGGTCACGGAAGGCCAGCTCTTCCACCAATGGCTTTATTATGCTCCAGCCAAGCGGGGATAATGGTTCGGAAAAACGCTCGTTGAAGAAACCGCTGGTCCAAATTTCCTCACCCCCGGGCTCGGTGAAGAAAAGCCAAGCCTTCCGACGGAGCGTCCCCTCAACCGTGAGCGGTCTTGTCTGGAGCAGGAAAAGCTCGCCCCCACTATAACACCATTCCACATCTTGAGGGGAACCGAACACCTCTTCAAGGGCCAAGGCCATCTCTGCAACGGCTTTTAACTCCTGAGCCGCTAAGATTTTCCCACCTTGTGGTTCCTCCCCTCTCCCAATTCGGTAGCATTCCGGCTGAGCCGCGCCACTTACCAGCGCTTCCCCAAGGCCTTCCACCGCTTCTACCACCACTACCTCTTCCCCTGTGACGGGGTCACGGGTAAAGGCTACCCCTGCTTTCTCAGCCGGGACCATCAACTGGATGAGGATAGCCATCTCTCCGGTTGGTAAATTATGAAAAGCGCGGTAGCTCAAGGCCTGGGGGTTATTCAGAGAGGCAAAGCAGTCCGCGATTGCTTCGTCCAAGCGTTCAGGAGGTATGTTGAGGAAAGTGGAAGCCTGGCCAGCGAAAGAAAAGGCGCTGGAATCCTCTACAGTAGCGGATGAACGGACAGCCAATCGGCCTGGGGGCAAGCTCTGGAGGTGCTTTCTTAGCTCTTCCCTAAACTGTGGCGATTCCCCCTTTTCCCTCAAAAGCTGGGAAGCGAAAGTAGTAAGGCAGAAGCCAGGCGGGACAGGAAAACCCTCCTTCAAAGCCCTGGCCAGGTTGGAAGCCTTGAACCCCACCAACGAGGGGTCCAAGCATCTTGGGTCCTCCAAGCTTAAAACCAAAGGCTTTTCTATCATAGCAAAAAATTAGCCCCTCAGGCTTTAGCCTTCGGGGCAACGATTTTAATCCTGCGCTTTATTTAAGCGGCCGCTTTGGCTACGTAGGAATTAAACAGCCTCATCAAGCGAGACTTACGCCTGGCCGCATTGTTCTTGTGGATGACGCCTTTTTCGGCTGCTTTGTCCAAGGCACTTATAGCAAGCCTCAACGCCTCCTTAGCCTCTTCAATTTTCCCTTCGGCCAAAAGTTTGCGCACTTTTTTGACGAAAGTGCGTGCCCTGGAGCGATAATACATGTTCCTAAGGCGCCTCTTTTGTGATTTCCTCAGCTCTTTTTCCGCCGATTTAGTGTTAGGCAACGCCCACCTCCTAAGGCAAGGATTCCTTTATCTAAATAATACACCATTTTGCTAAGCTTGTCCAATCATGCCTTCGGCGGGTGTGTCCCAATTTCGTCGGGCTTTTTTTCATGCCGATTGAAATCAGCCTTTTGGGGCCTTCGGCCAAAGGTCGGCCTTCGCCGACCTTAATCAAAACGGGGGGAACCTCCCGTAACCCCTGCGAGGGGTAAAGGCCAGGGGGTTGTGAGGGGTGCAGCTTGGCAGACCTCCTGCCAGCAGGAGTGGCCCCACAATTCTGGGACACATCCCTTCGGCCAGAGTGCGCACCAGATTAGGCGGCCTGATTTCGCTAATCCCAAGCGCCTGCAGCCGATTGGAAATAGGCCTCCTCAGGCCTGCGTAGCGCCAGCGTCAGCCTTCGTTGACGCTGACATTGCTGCTGGTTAGCGGAGGCTCAAAGAGGACGACTTTAATCGGCGTGCGCAGCAAATTTGCTTTTCAAGTTAAGGGAAGATAAAATTAACCCGAAGGGAAGACATGGTTCACTTACTGGTTGTCATTTTGGATGACCTTAAAGCATTACCGGACCTGCTGCAGGCGTGGCGGGAAGCAGGGGTGCCTGGAGCTACGATTCTGGAAAGTGTCGGCGCATACCGGGCCCACACTTGGCTGGAGCGAGTCGGGCTGGGCGCGCTGGAACGGCTCTTTGAGGCCGAAGAGATCCGTCGCCGCACCCTGCTGACCGCCATAGACGACGAAGCCCTGCTGGCCCGCGCCATCGCCGAGGCAGAGCGGGTTGTGGGCGGGTTTGAGCGCCCCAACACCGGCATCCTGCTGGTCCTGCCTGTGGCCGAAGCACGAGGGCTCCGGAAGGAGCACCCCAAAGCCCCTGAAAAGGCCGTGCCCTACCCTGTCTGCCCTGGCTGGCGGGAAATGCGCATCGGCCAAATCACCAGAGCAGTCGGCATGGAACCAGTCACTGTCCCACCTGATGCTACGCTGGATGAGGTAGCGAGAGCCTTGGCCGCCCACCCTGGCGTCCGGGTCGCTTGCGTCGTAACAAAAGAGGGCCGCTTAATTGGGCTTCTGGACGTACACACTATTGCCGAAGACCTACTATTTTACATCCTCCCCGAAGAACTGCTGCGGGAAGTAACTGACCTGGACCAAGTGGCAAAGTTTGCAGAAAAAACTCGCGTCCGCACTGCCGCTGATGGGATGCAGAAGCCAGTCTGGGTTAAGGAGACAGATACGCTCAAGCAAGCACTGATGCTCATGCACGAACACCGCCTCTCAGGCCTGCCAGTCGTAGATGAGGCGTACCGCGTGGTGAAGTATATAGACCTCTTGGGCCTGCTGACCCATTGCTTAGCCTACCGGGATGCCGAAACTGAGGGCTCGCAATGAACCAGGCCTGGATCGCTGCCATCATCTTCATCGTCACCTATATCCTCATCGTCACCGAACGGGTCCACCGGACGGTCTCAGCCATGCTGGGCGGGGTGGCGATGATTCTCCTAAGGGTCCTAACTCAAGCGGAGGCCTTCCGCGCCATAGACTGGAATGTTATCTTCCTATTAGTGGGGATGATGGTCATCGCTAACATCTTGCGGGAGACAGGGCTCTTCCAGTGGCTGGCGGTCCAAGCCGTCCGGCTGGGCAAAGGGCGACCAGTTCGGATTCTGCTTGTCCTCTGTGTGGTGACCGCTCTCAGCTCGGCCTTCCTGGACAACGTGACCATCGTCGTGCTGGTGGTGCCGGTCACCCTCTTTGTGACCGAGCAACTGCGGCTGAACCCATTGCCTTTCCTCATTGCTGAGATTTTGGCTAGCAACATCGGCGGGACTGCAACCCTCATTGGTGACCCGCCTAACATCCTTATTGGAAGTGCGGCAGAGATTGACTTTACCACTTTTCTCGCCAATATGGGCCCCATTAGCGTGCTCATCCTGTTGGTCTTCCTGGGGTTAGCCTGGCTCATGTTCCGGAGGGAACTGCAAGCCCGGCCAGTGCACGCCGCCGAACTCTCTGCTTTGGAAGCTGCGGAATTGATAACCAACTGGCCCTTATTGCGGAAGGGGGTTATAGTGATGGGCGGGGTAATCCTCGGCTTCCTAATCCACGGGGCGCTGCATTTGGAATCCGCCACCATAGCTCTGGCCGGAGCGACCATCCTCCTTCTCTGGGCTCGGGCAAACCCGCACCACGCCATAAGGGAGGTGGAATGGACTACCCTCTTCTTCTTCGTCGGCCTGTTCATCGTTGTAGAGGGGCTGGTTCAGACCGGAATTATCCAGGCAATGGCTCAAGCTGCATTGCACCTGGTGGATGGAAATGTCCGCTTGGCTTCCATGATGCTTCTTTGGATGTCAGCGCTGGTCTCCGGCGTCGTGGACAATATTCCTTATACGGTAACGATGATACCGCTGGTGGAGAATCTACGGCAAGCAATGCCGCTGGAGCCATTGTGGTGGTCGCTGGCGCTGGGGGCTTGCTTAGGGGGCAATGCCACACTGGTGGGGGCCTCGGCCAACGTGGTAGTGGCCTCGTTGGCGGAACGCAGCGGCCACCCTATCCGCTTCTGGACCTTCCTGGCCTACGGCGTGCTAACGACCTTCGTTTCCCTTCTTCTGGCGATGGGATACATTTGGCTAAGATATCTGCGCTGATGGAGGGGACCGATGGACCCTATGCTCCAGTTTCCGTTAGCCCTTGCCATAATCGTCTTTTCGGCCAAAGCCTTCGGTTACCTTAGCACTTATCTGGGGCAGCCAGCTGTGCTTGGGGAGTTGCTCATCGGCCTCATTTTAGGGCCAACGGTGCTGGACATGCTTCACTGGCCCTTGTTCGCCGGTGGGCATTTGGAAGAAACGCTGCGCTATTTAGCCCATTTGGGTGTTCTTTTCCTCATGTTCATTGCTGGCTTAGAGGTTGATTTTGATGCCATGCGGCGGGCAGGGCGACCTGCAGTATGGGCTGGTGTCCTTGGTGTCCTATTCCCTGCCGTTATGGGGCTTTGCCTTTCGCTTCTCTTTGGGTTAACCCCATTAGATGGGATATTAATTGGCTTGATACTGGCTGCGACCAGCGTCAGCATATCAGCTCAGACGATGATGGAACTGGGCGTCCTGCGCAGTCAGGTAGGGGTTGCGCTCCTGGGCGCTGCTGTCGTGGACGATATCTTAGTCATTCTACTGGTCTCTATCTTCAGTGCGTTGGTCGGTGGGGGAAGTGGTTTTTGGCAAGTCCTATGGGTCCTAATTCGGATGTTGTTGTTCCTGGCCGTAGCCATCTGGGTAGGGGCAAAATTAATCCCTCGCCTACCGGCCCGTGTAGAGCGGCTTCCCATAAGCGAAGGAGTCATGGCTTTAGTCGTGGTCATGCTCCTGTTCTTTGCCTGGGCCGCCGAAGCGCTTGGAGGAATTGCCGCCATTACTGGTGCGTTCATAGCTGGCTTAGCCTTCGCCCGCTCGCCTCTTCATCACCATATTTTAGATAGAATGCACACTTTAGCTTATGCCTGGATTGTACCCATATTCTTTGTCAACATTGGCCTGGAGGCGAACGCTCGTGCCATTGGCCTAAGCGGCATCGGGTTTGCTCTGGCCCTGATCGGCGTGGCAATGCTTTCCAAAATCATCGGTTGTGGGTTAGGCGGATTAGTTGGGGGATTCCGTTTTATGGACGCTTTACGTTTGGGTGTAGGGATGATGTCCCGAGGGGAAGTTGGCCTGATTGTAGCCACGGTAATGTTGGAAAGTGGTCAGATTACCCAGGACATTTTTGCCAGTGCGGTCCTGGTCGTTTTAGCCACGACCTTAGTGACGCCTATAATATTGCGGGCCCTTTACCGAGGCTCGTCCTTAGCGGAGGGCGGGCTCAAGCCTTCTGAGCGGGAGGGCCAAGATTAGGAGCATTTCAATAGGGCCAAACTCGGGCAAGTTTTCAGCTCAGGAGGGGTCAATAATGGCTTATTTGGTAGTCTTAGTTCTAGACAACCCTGATCAATGTCAGGATGTCTTACAAGCGTGGGAAGAAGCCGGAGCCTCCGGTGCGACGATCTTAGAGAGCACGGGCTTAGCGCGTCTACAGAAAGCCATCCGGGACGACCTCCCGCTAGTCCCCTCCATCCGGAACCTGCTGGGCATCCAAGAACTCCACCACCGAACCCTTTTCACCGTTGTTCAGGATGAGGAAATTGTAGAGCGAATCATTGTGGCAACACAAAAAGTTACTGGCGACCTCAACTTACCCCACACCGGAATCCTCTTCGTTGTCCCGGTAACCCGCGTCCTGGGGCTGGAGAGGAAATGAGTGGTTAAAAGAGGGGCTGAACTTTTAATTAGGACGTTTCTAGGCCAAGCCAAAAGAGCATGAAAAAGAGGAGAATCCGCACAGCTCAATTATGCTGGCGCGAACGATGATTACCATGCGTTAATTTGAGTACAGGCTCCTTAAGGTGTTATCTACTCCTGCTCCCTTAATGGTCCTGCGTCCTTTTGAGCAAGTTAGGACAGCGCCGGTGGACATCCAGATAGACTATCTGGGCTTCGAAACTCCCGACGCCTGGGTGGTGGGCTACAGCCAGGAGTACGCCAATGTGTTCCGTACCCTCCTTTACATCGCGGCGCTGAGGCGGGAGGTGTACGAATCCCGCTGAGGCGAGCCTGAGGGAAACAATAGAAACGAGGCAGCGGCCTTCGACCGCCGCATCGTATAGGCTATATTGAAAGCAATCAAAAAACGTTGACCAACAAGTAATGAGGAATCTTTAGCTGTCTCAAAAAGCACGACAAGGGAGACCAATCACTTCCCTTGTCGTGCCTTTTAGTATATAGCTATGTTCACTGATTGCCCTCGGAGATGTGTTTTCTAAGGCACGGGCATAGCATTATAGTCTTCAGCTGCATAGGTGTTGGCGGATGGTACATATGTAGCAACACGGGCAATTGCTACGAGTTGACATCCAGGCACAGTGCAGTTAATAATGGCACCACCACCAAACCCACTTGCAGGGGGTTCGGCCATACCGAACCAAGTTAGGCCGGCCATACTGGCATTAGAGTTAAACTTTGCCCCTGGTGCCAAAGCCTGGTTATAAGTATGGGTGCCCGTATGGCCAAAGGGGTCCTTATAGGTAATAGTGATTGAGCCTGCCGGAATTGTATCGGCCCCGACGTTTTGAATAGCGATAAAGGTGCGCTGGCGTGAGCCATTATAATAATAGGCATCAGGGGCCCAGCGCACGTAGGGCAGTGCAAGTTTAGCATACCCTTGGGGCTCTCCTAAGAAAGCTGTGGATAAACCAGCACCATATGCTTTGCCAATCACAATGACATCCGTCACCGAGCTTTCTACAACGGCAGACCCCACAAATCCAGCAGATACGGTTTCACATGCAGGGAAACTAGCCTTGGCTCCAGGACCGATGGACTTCGTTGCGCTTAGACCTCCAGGATAATAGGTAACTGTAACAGTGGTAGAGGTGCTCAAACTGGTATTCTGCACTGCATAAGAAGTGCTTTGTCCACCAAAGGCATTACAAAGCGCAGAGGGCATGTAAACTTTCCGAGCACCCGCAGCAACGCTCTCAAAAGCTTTTGCACCTGTTCCAGTGATATCCAGCTCCATCGCAGTTCCGACAATTTTTCCATCAGTATTATCCGCCCGCTTAGCAATGACTACAGCCGATCCGTTGAAACTGGGGCCCAATTGAGGAATGGTAGCAGCATCTACGTAGAAGGAAGCCCCAGGCTGTATGGTCTGAGTAATAGTGTGGACCAGCGAAGCAGAGGTATTATAGAACTGAATAGTTACATTGTTGGGCTCGGTATCTACGTTTTGGATAGAGAAAATAGTATTGGAACCAAACATATTCTTCAATACTGTAGCGATGAGAGCCTGTGGGCCTCCTTGCTGGAATCCATTGGATAGCGGTCGCACAAATACCGTACTTGAGCCTTGTGGAATCTGCACCAAGGTTGCCAGCAGAGGTTGATCGGATTGGATCACAGCGGATCCCCTAAATCCATCAGCAATTTCGCTCAAATTGCCGATGAAAATGGAAGCACTTTCGCCGGGCCCCAGATTAGGACGAGAAACTACAATTGGTGTAGTCGTAGTAGGCTGCTCGTAAAATAGAATCTGCAATGTTGCTTCTCCACTCCCAACATTTTGATAAGTAATTGAGGTAGTAAAGCGGGTAGAATAGGCTTGAGCCTGCACATTCTTAGGTAAGGACAGAGTAGCTATTACAAGTGTTAAGATTGTTAAAAGGGCAAACATTCTGGCTTTCATGCTATACCTCCTTTTGTGAGGAATTGTCAACCCTATTATCAACTGTAGACGTTTTGATCGCAATACCCATTTGGTATTAAATCCCATGGAGCAGAACGTAAAGCAGGCAAAGTTGGCCCCCTTGCAGAGTTGTGGTATTCTTAAAGATAAGTTGGAATACTCTTATCTTAAAAGGAGGTTTGATGAGAAGAGTCATCGGATTTATAGGCGCGGTAACATTAATGGGCTTGATCGCATGCACAGCTCCGATTGTTTCTACGGAGAGTGTAATCCCCAATCCTATATTTTCCCCAACCCCCCCTTCCCAGCCCATTCCTGGCAAAGCGACGGTGACAGGTATTATTCTCTCTCTCTCTAATCAGCCAATCCCTCAGATCCCAGTATGGCTGGCGGAGGTGTTTCGGCAGGGCGAGGGAGGTATATATGTGTTAGATAGTACTTCCAGCCCTGGCGCATATACTGATGAAAGGGGGATATTTGTTATCCACAATGTAAATCCTGGGGAATATGTTATTGTTGTGGGGGACCCCGAATCCTGGTATGAAATTATCGCCGAGCCTTCTGGTAAGGCAAAGGTCTGGAATATCCCTCCCAATCAAATTGTTGAAGTTGGTAAAATACAAGTCGTTACTTGGAAGCAATGAATTAAAATCATTCGGGAGCGAAGGACTTAAAGATTCTTTCATACTTATCTGCGACCAGGTCCAGCGAGAATGAGCGAACAGTTTGTCGGGCTCGCTCGGCAAATTGTCTTCTTAAGTTTGCATCTTTTAACGCTTCTATAATTGCTCTTGCCAATGCATATGTATCTCCTGGCGGAATAAGCCAACCATTGTAACCGTTTTGAACAATTTCACGTGTCCCTGGAATATCTGTGGCTACTACAGGCACACCAGAAGCCATGCTTTCTAGGATGTTAGTAGGTAAACCTTCCCAAAGGGAAGAAGAGACAAAAAGATCTAAACAACTCAGAATTTCCTCAACATCTAAACGCGAGCCAGTAAATATTACCCGATGCTCTATACCTAAGATCGCTGCTTGGTTCTGAAGACTTTTTTTTAGATTGCCTTCACCCACAATCAGGAAATATGCATCGGGAATCTCTGCTAAAACCTGAGGAATTGCTTCTATTAGGAAGCGAAACCCTTTTTCCTCTGAAAGCCTACCCACTGTCCCAACTAGCGGCACATTGTGCGGGATGCCAAGGCTATTGCGCTTGACTTGTTTGTCAATTTTCACTGCTTGGAATCTACTCAAATCTATAGCGTTGTGAATACAAACCGCCTGACGTTTAAGTATTTTTGCCAAAGGCCTTGCATTAAGTCTATTAGTAATTGTCTGGCTGACGCCTATTTCTAAGTCAAAGAGAATCGGATAGAGGATGTTGGTTAGCAATAACCTCCGCCAGGGCCTCTTCCGCCACTCATACCGGAAGCCGCCATGGATAGTCCGAATAATCACTGGCCTTGAAGGGTGAAATTTCAGCATGAGGGCTGCGATATCGCTGAATTCTGAATGGCTGTGAATAATTCTCGCCCTATATTTAGACTGCCAGTGCCATAAACTTTGAACTGCTTTCCCAAAACTGTAATACGGATTATGCTCATTCCAACTGCTTGCGCAAAAAGCAGGAATGCCCTCCCGGCTTAATCTCATTAGTAATTCTTTCTCAAGGCTATCGCCGAAACCAAAAAGTCCACATAAATGTACATCGAGCCCTCGGCAGCGAAGGGCCTTGGTCAGTCCAATCCCAAATCGTGTGATACCGCCCCCTCTATCTCCCAACGGGAATCCATAAACCATTTCAAGTACCCGCATAGTCCCAATTTGCCTGCTGTCCTTTCGTAGAAACATTTGTTCTACTCATATATGAGGGTAGCGGGCGTGATTATGCCCACATTAGCGGTAGGATGCGAGCAAGCCAGGAGACTCGTATCTGATCGCCAAACGCTAACCCCTACATATGGGGGCAAACGCCGTTGCACCTCTATATATTAGTAAATTCGCGAAAGTCCTTTTCAATTTCCCCGAAAGGACAGTAGAATGCTATGCATGGTGATATCTTGCCGGACGATGCTTATTCCTAATCAGGTCAAAATCAGAAGCAATATAAAAGCTGACCAAGTTGGTTTTGTCGATCAGGTCTTTCACTTTGGTTCTTATTAGTTGTCTAATCTGTTCCCGCTCTTGCCATAACTCAACCAGTTTACTTATTAGAACTTCTGGGGTTACTGCCTCAATGTCAATAACCCATCTTTCAAGGCCTAACATCTGCATAATCCCCCAAGTTTTGTGAAAATAAGCTATAGCTATGAGTGGTACTCCTTGAGAGAGCGCGAAAATATTAGAATGCATTCGGGTCCCAATAAAGAGATCCATTAAACCATACATCGCTTTAAGAAGATCTGGCGATAGGGATTCGGCAACGAGAACTACGCGGCGATCCCCTGCAAAACGTTCAACGATTCGCTTGCTCGGTATTCGATCATCATTTACCAAAACCTTGCTACATACATGTGAAAACACCACTACTTTCCCTCCAAAATTATCAAGATAATACCTTATCGTTGCAACGAGGGACTCCTCATATTGTGATTGTATTTCTTGATTCCCTGCGTGTATTCCCCAATTAATAGCAGTTATTCCCAACAAAGGTCTATCTGCCTTAATATTTATACCTAACGCGTACAGGCGCTTTATCGCTTCTTCAGTAGGAGCGCTTGGGAAAGCAAAAGCTGGGTCGGGCACAAGATAAAATTGTGGATTTCTTATGCCGATTCTTACTGCTTCCTGAAAAGAGATAGGTTCTCTCACCATTACAATCCGCGCGTGGTTCAATATCCAGCGAACCAGCATCTCGTCACGCTTCCTATAAAGTGGCCCTATGGATTGGGGAAATAAATATAATGGCTTGCCAAGCAGTATTGCATATCCCATCGTGTAGGTAATTAGTATAATGGTAAGACCAAATTTCCCCGAACTATACAGAAAATTGCCCGGTTTACTAACTACTAAATCGGCTTCAAAATACACTCTCAAAGTATCCTTTTGCGCTGGTTGCAAGCCCCAAAAGCGTGGGCGTCCCCACAATTTGTAGCTGATGAATGCCCATATACTGGCTAACAGTAGCCTGGCTGCAGTCCAACAATGCCAACGCATTTCCCCTTTTACTGAAGGCCTGTGTATCCAGTAAATGAATGAGCCTACTACAGGCTCGCTTTCTGAAAAGCTATCCGGGTCATCCGCGGCTATGGTTATGGAACTTCCAGGGAAGGCCTCACGCAAACTTTTAATAGCCATCTTTAGCAATGCGTCATCGCCTTTGTTATCAGCCGAGTGAACGTTGATTATAAGTATTTTGAGCGCTGGGCGGGGTTCTATAGTAGAATTAGGCTTCACTTAATCATACCCCTTGCAGATTTTTAGATATAGTAGACCAAGGTATCCTTTTGCCGCAATAATCGAGTACCCAACCGAGAGAAAAGTCTCGCTGATTACATACACCCAGGCTGCTCCAAAAACTCCGTAGATAGGTATCACCAGAAAATTTAGTCCGACATTCACAAGGGCAACGATTCCCTGAACAACAACTCGCCATATCTGATAGTTTGTCGCGATAATAATTGTTGCTGAGGCATAACTGCATGATTTTAGAAAAAGTATTACACTCAGGATCATCAGTATATTTCCTGCCAAGTTAAAGTTTTCCCGCAAAATTAGCTTAATGAATATTGGCCCTGCCTCAAACATACCTAGCCATAACCCTAAACCTGTTATGCATAACCATAGATAAATCCGCCGAGCACTTTTAGCAAAAAGGGGCAGATTGCCTTGATGTGCCAGTTGGCTCATAATCGGGGTCATGACTGAATGGACCGCTGCAGGGAGCACAAAAGCAGCGCGCAGGATACTGGAAGCAGATGAGTAGAGACCAGCAGATTGGGCATCAAGTAAAAGGGCTACCAGGGTGACATCTATCTGAGTATAGATAACTAACAAAATATCAGATATCGCAAACGGCAGGCTCCAGATTAAGACCTTCGGAATATAATTGCAGTTTAATCTTAGGGGTGAAATCCTTGTTAACCAGACGAGCCCCATGCCCGTGGTAATCGTATCAACAAGCCCGCGTGCCAGCAAGAACAAGATGGGATCATTACAAGGGATGGATGCTAAAGCCAGTGTACTTATTAATAGACCAGAGGAAGAAATTGCTGTCAGCCTCAAAGTCAAGTAATTTTTCAGGAGAATATTATAGCCTTGCCATACAGTGAGCAGCAATGCTTCCATCCAAGTTACAGCCGCGCTGATGCAAAGCACCGGTATTGGATAGGTCTCTGGATTAAGGAATCTTGATAGCATCAGCAAGAACAGCCACCAGATCATTCCAAGAGCAATTTTGGCAGCTATAGCACCAGCAATCGCAATACTCGCAGAGTTTTCATCTCTTCGCCCTCCACGAAGCAGCCAGGTATCCATACCCAAATTGAATATAATTGAACTCAATTTCGTCAGAGCAATACAAGCTGAATATTGCCCAAAGGATACTGGACCAAGTGAACGGGCAGTAATCAGTATACTTAATGCGGCAAATCCCTGGCTTATTAAAGAAGATGAAGATAACCAAAGTACATTGGATAAAATGGTTCTTTGAGGTGGAAGATTTTCAACGAGCATTTCCTTATGCCAAATAGCAGATCCGCTGTACCTCGTACACTCTCCAGCATTGAGATCTGAACCATACGTGCATTTATATGCCTGGGTTTGCTAAATCATCCGACATAGGGCACATCCTATGATGGAATATCGTAAATGTGCATAAAATCCTTGACCAAAACATCCCAATAATACTTGCCGCGAAGTGACTCGGCTGCCTGTCGCAGTTGTAAAGCCAACGGCGGATTTTCTATAATCTCTAATATCCCGGAGGCTAGGGCATAGGCATCACCTGGTTTTACCAATTTACCAGCACGTCCCTCGCCCAAGAGTTCATATCTATCCCCAACATCGCCAGTGACGACAGGTACTCCAGCGACCACACTTTCTACTATCTTTAAAGGGCAGCGAGCTCTGGCTACCAAGTCATCATATACAGGGTCTACCGAAACATCAGCAAGGCGGTAGTAAAGAGGCACTTGAGCCGCGGGTACCTTGCCTACAAATAATATGTGAGAGCTGATTCCTAATGACGCGACCTTTGATCTCAGTAAATCATAATCTTCCCCACCTCCTACTAGCATCAAAACCACTTTCTTTGCTGTTTGGCACACGAGTTCAAAAGCCTCTATAAGCAAATCAACCGCATGGTTAGTTAAGCTTATAGAACCGACATAAAGAATTACTTTGCGATCATAAAGATTAAATCGTTCGCGCAAGGCTTTCACTGCGGCCTCATCAATGCTTGCGAAGCGGTCTCTGTCGACCCCGTTGGGTACATAGACGATGCGATCTACTGGGCATCCCAAATTTTCCAACCTTTTTAACATAAATCGTGTGTTTGTAGTGACACCAACAACAAATTTAGGAAGATGATCTTCAAACCAGGCAATAACTTGCTGCTGCCAGTGCCAAGCAAAACGGTTGGAAACGGCTTCGTAGTCATCACAATCCAGAAAGACTTTTTTCCTCCTAAACGCTTTAGCAAATAAACCAGCCAAACCATTCATTGGATGAGGCTTACAAATATGGTAAACATCAGTCGGTATCTGGATTGCGACTTTCATCAAGTTCCATGTCGCAAGTGCCGTAATCCACAACAGGCGGGGAGTACTGAAGTAAAACTTGGCATTACCTTTTTTGAGAACATGCATCTGTCCAACGTAGTGGACTCTGACACCATCTATTATAGTAAACCGCTCCTTCAAAGACGCGAGATCGTGGTGGAGTGCCAAGATCGTCACGTCATGCCCAAGACGTGACATCTCTTTTGCTACTGGCCAGCAACGCCCCAATCCGTATGGGCTTTCTAAGCTCTGTGTCAGCAAGAAAGTGATCTTCAAGCATTCCCTCCAACAATTTGGCTTACCAGGTAACCCCAAGACACCTGTTCAGCGTCAACGTGGTAGTCTGCATTTATTACTCGCTCTCCCTTCAATAAACGGATAGTCTCATTTGCAAGGCTCTTTGTACTCCCCTGTATTCTAATTACTGGTAACTTAAACCCTCTTGCCATCTGTATCGCTCCGCTTCCCGTCACTCGCCGGTGCGGTGCCACAAGTGCATCAGCCGCTGAGAAATAAAGCCCTACTTCTTCATTCGGAATGTAGCGGTCCTCAATAAGTACCGAGTCCCCAATTCCCAAGCGCTCAACCATCTCAAGATAAGGTCGCTTATCTTCCCAGAATTCCCCTGCTATCAAAAGTACGACCTTTCCCAGCCGTGCTTGGACTTCTGGAATCGCAGTCAGCAGGTCTTTCAATCCTTTGTATTCCCTGATAACCCCGAAGAAAAGCAAAACCGGAACATTGAGCGGCAACCCTAAGCGTCTGCGTGCTTCATCTTTTGGAATCCTCTGATCAGCAAACATATCATATACTGGATGAGGGACAATGGCTACCCGGGCCCCCGGCATCAGTGTTAAAAGCCGTCTGTGCTCTTCCTCCGATTGCACAATGAATCGTGTCCCCCAACGCAACACCATCCGCGCCAGCCACGGATCCCACCTTCGCGCTTCATGAGGCAATACGTTATGGCAAATGAAAACCAAGGGCCGCCGCAAAAAAAGACGGTTCAATACTCCCAATGTAACCCATACAGGTGTCCAAAATGTCGTCCACCATTGCAAAACTAGCACATCTGGCCGATAGCCACGGATACGCCAGAAAGTGGTGAACCAAGTAATGGGATTAAGTGAATCAATCCAGTACTTAGCGTTCTCGACAATGAGCGGTCTCTTGCTTGGGTCCTTATCACCCCGACCAGGATAAAGCCAGCGCGGGTACTGGCGTTTGAAAGAGACCATCAACACATCGTACCCCTGCTCTCGCAAGGCACGATACAGCATCGTTGTGTAATGCACAATCCCGCCCCGATACGGATACACTGGCCCAACAAGAGCCACCTTCATTGTTTCATTGCCTCTGAAACCGGGACCAGAATCACCGCCCCTCCTGTGCTACCCGCACTTCGCCTTCTTCCACCGTTACCTTTGCCACAGTCCACTCCCCATACAGAAACACCATCGCCGCACGCAGACCAGACGTGCCGGAATACACCACATCCAGACCGGACGAGCCCCCCGCGCGCTCCAGAATCTCCACCCGGCTATCGCCATCCAGAGGGAGCAAGAGGGCCTCCGCCGAGCCACTACCTCCATCCAGACGGAAACGATATGCCCCCGTCTCTGATCCGCCGACCAAATGCCAGGTGATTGTCCCTCCGGCCCCCACCGGCCCCCGGGCCTCATCCACCACCACAACCGGCCCACCGTTGTGGTAGAAGTAAATCCACCGGTCCTGCTGCCAGCCCCGCCAGCTGGTCAGCCGGATGTGGGCCCTGTCCATCTCCTCGCCCGTCTCAAAGGCCACCACTTCGGCGTAGTACGGCGGAACCTGCGCCCAGGGGCCCCCGACGCCGGTCAGGGTATAGAGAACGGCCGCCACCCCGGTCTTCGCCACCACCAGACCGTTCAGGTTCTCCCGGGGAATGCGCTTGTCTCGGAAGAGACTCCGGCCCACAGGCAGCCAAGAGAACGGCTGGCCGTCCAGCACGTCGGCCGCCAGGGCTTCACCCCGGTAAACCAGTGTTATTGTGCCCGTCGCTTTATAGCGATGCCAGCCGGTGAAGCGCAGGTTGACCAGAAGGTACATTGCATCCGGCCTCCAGCCGTCCCGAAAGATGATCTTATCCGGCGCCAGCGGGCCCTTTTGGTTGGGCAGGCCCGAGTCACCATAAAGTAAACACGAGCCCTCAGTAGGAGAGCGGCCCTCCAGCGGGACCGGCTCCTCCACCCCTGGTTGGGCGAAGAGATAACCTCCACTCCGCTCCAACGCTTCCACCGCCCGGCCAGCCAACCAGATATACCGAGGGTCGCCAAAAAGTTTCGCGCCCAGATAGGCGATCCCGGCCAAAGTCGCCCACCCAGGATGATTATACCGTAAAGGTGTCCCATCTGGCAAGGCTTGAAGGAGTAGCCACTCAAACGAGAGTCGGGCGTTCGTGCCCAAGGGTTCGCCAGTGTACAGTGATTGGAAATAGGCATTGTAAATCCACTCAGGTTGATAAATGATCGCGTCGTCAGTGACCCGGAAGCGAGCAGTCCAGCCTCGCCGGTTGCGGGCCAGGTAGGCCCGGTTCGCTGCTGAGAGGGCGGGATCGGCCAGCACCTCCGCCTCCAGCAGGGCCGGTAACCTTGCGCCGTTCTCCTGCGTTCTTGTATGGCCTTCCAAGCTTTTAAGAAAGCCTGCGCACATGGGACGTCTTCACAGTTGAGGGGGCTTGTTACCGCACTATTTCAAATATCCAGACTCGGTCTTGATGATAAACCAAACAATAATGCTCGCTTTTCAGAAGCACATCGGGGTTCAAAGGTCCTGGCCCCTCATAATTTACTTTGCCGCCTCGT
>Ga0197143_1001476_pt1 | contig 19790 bp, 11 predicted proteins | sample GBS70_MetaG_FD_148603 | JGI IMG/M metagenome (GOLD analysis project Ga0197143, IMG submission 148603) | Sediment microbial communities from Great Boiling Springs, Gerlach, Nevada, United States - GBS 70_MetaG | ecosystem: Environmental > Aquatic > Thermal springs > Hot (42-90C) > Sediment...
GTCAAAACCACTGGTGACAGTAGACACTCTTCTACGTTGCCCAGTGGTACTGTCTGTTTGATATACATTGCAACTTCGTCGATTAGCAAATTTTTCACCACTTTAGGCAACGTACCTATTGGGTGAAAATATCCGACGTTCACGCCTCTATTTTTAAGCTTCCTAAGCAACACCAAAGATATCCAACCTTTGCCCGCATAATAGTCTGTAGAGACAATATAGACTGTTTTCATTGTTTTTGCTTCACCATCCTTTTAAATTTTAGTAAATTTTTTTGTTTTTTATATCTTCCCGAAACGCCTTTCGCGTCTTTGGTAAGCTATGAGAGCTTTCAAAAACTCTTCTTCTCTGAACTCAGGCCAGTAAACTTTGGTGAAGTACAACTCTGTGTATGCTATTTGCCACAATAGAAAGTTAGATATTCGGCACTCGCCACTTGTGCGTATAAGCAGATCTGGTTCTGGGATGCCGCTTGTGTAAAGATATTTTTGCAATGTTTCTATAGAGAAGTCTTTTTCGCCATTCTCTATACCTTTGTTTATAGCGTCAATTATCTCCTGGCGGCCACCATAGTTTAAGGCTATGTTTAATATTAATTTAGAATTATTTCTTGTTTCTTCCACTACAGAAGTTATACTTTTTACAACTTTAGCTGGCAACTCTCGCCAACGACCTATCACATTGAGCTTTATTTCTTCTTTTTGGAGCCTCTTTCTCTCTTTACGCAGAAACTCTTGTAGCAGTTTAAACAAAGCATCTATTTCATTTTTAGGCCTGGCCCAGTTCTCGGTAGAAAATGCGTAAAGCGTCAAATATTTTATCCTGAGCTCAAGGCATACTTTAATAACAGCTTTTACCGAGGCTACTCCCACACGGTGCCCAAACGTGCGCGGCAAGCGGCGCTCTTCAGCCCACCTGCCATTGCCATCCATTATTATGGCCACATGTTGTGGAAGCTTGTTGGCATCTATTTGTTTTAACAGCTCTTCATACATATTTTTCTCTAAAAAGCTTCACCCCTCTTTCACTTCTTTTTCCTTGGCGGCATAAAGCTTATCAATACTTTCAATATAAGCATCTAAGGTCTTCTGCATAACCTTCTCCAGATCAAAATATTGATCCTCGGTAATTTCTTTATTTTTCTCTGCTTTTTTCAGCAAGGCTAAAGTATCGCGTCGCACGTTACGTAGAAGCACTTTATAATCTTCAGCCATTTTTTTTATAACCTTCAATATTTCTTCACGTCTTTCTACAGTTAGTATTGGAACTGTAAGTTTTATACTTTTACCGTCGTTGATAGGTGTTAGGCCCACATTGGACGCTAGTATTGCCTTTTCAATATCCGGAAGAGTAGTTTTATCCCAGGGTTTGATTTCCAAAGTGCGAGCATCTATTATACGAATGACGGCGAGCTGAGACAGTGGCATTGAAGTATTGTAGCATTTGACTTGTATGTTTTCAACCAATGCTGGAGAGATACGCGATGTACGTATAGTGCTAAATTCCTGTTTTGCTTTTTCGACGATTTTTTTCATTTTTTCTTCTGCTTGCGTGATATAAACGTTTTGCATGGCTGTAACTTCTCCTATCTACGACAATAAAGAAAGATATATTTTACCAAAAACTTCTATTAAAATAAAATAATCTATCTTAGCATTTATGATATAAAAAATCAAACTTTAACACTCTGGAGAAGTTTAGATATTACATCTTCAACTTTGATACCTTCTGCTTCTGCATTGTAGTTTAGAATTATACGGTGTCGCAGTACAGGGTATGCCAGTACACGAATATCTTCAACTGAGACGGTTAATCTTCGGTTTAGCAAAGCACGTGCTTTCCCGGCAAGAATGAGGTTTTGCGATGCTCGTGGCCCTGCTCCCCATGAAACCCAATGTTTGACAAACTCCGGAATGTTATCATTTACGGGGCGTGTCATACGAGTAAGTGCCACTACATAATCTATTATGTTATCCGAAACCGGAATCTTACGCACTATTTCTTGTAGAGAGATTATTTCTTCCGCGGATAATATTTTCTCCACAGAAGGCAGGAAAACCGATGTAGTTTGTGCAACAATGCGTTTTTCTTCCTCTTCCGAGGGGTAAGTTATATTTATTTGGAAGAAGAACCTATCAAGTTGTGCTTCTGGCAGGGGGTACGTACCTTCCTGCTCTATAGGGTTTTGTGTAGCGAGCACAAAGAACGGCAATGGTAAAGGGTAGGTAACACCTGCAACGGAAACCTTATATTCTTGCATTGCTTGTAGCAGTGCAGATTGCGTTTTTGGAGGTGTGCGATTTATTTCATCCGCGAGTATAATGTTAGCGAAGATAGGGCCTTTAACAAACTTGAACACGCGCTCACCGGTTGTAATGTTTTCCTGTATTACCTCCGTTCCTATGATATCTGAGGGCATAAGGTCTGGGGTGAACTGTATCCTACTGAACTGCAGATCGAGTATTTCTGCGATTGTTGAAACAAGCAATGTTTTTGCCAGTCCTGGGACACCTACTATAAGGCAATGACCACGGGCAAACAGTGAAATTAATAATTGCTCTATCACGTCATCCTGTCCAACAATGACTTTATGTAGCTGTTGAAGTATGAGGTCACGCGCGTGCCACAGCTTCTCTACAAGCTCCAAATCTCTGCCCCTGACTACATCTTTATCTTTTTGCTCCATAAAAGCCTCATCCCTTCCAAAGTTAATTGTGGGATATAAGAAATGTTTTTTATTTTATTTTTAAGTAATGGTAGGAGGTATTTTGCAGCCCCCCCTGTAAATATTACTGGATTACTGCGAGTATATTTTAATTTTTTCATATACAACACTACTAACTTTTCAACCATACCCGCATATCCATATCTTATCCCAGCGAGGATACATTCTTTAGTATCCTTACCAATCTGATTGCGAAAGGCTCTTTTTTTATCAAACCCAACCAGAGGCAATTTTGCGGTATTACGGTGCAATGAAGAGAGCAACATCTCTATTCCTGGCAGTATTGCACCACCAATAAATTCGTATTTTTTATTGACGCAATCTATTGTTGTTGCGGTACCTGCATCAACAACTATTATTGGTGGTTTGCAAATTTTTTTCTCTTTTACTGCATAAATATTAAGCACCCTATCAACGCCAAGAGCTCGTATATTTTTGTATTTAATTTTGAGTCCAGCTCGAGTAAGGTCTGAAGTTTTTATTTCGTAAATTTTTTTTTTATACTTATTAGAAAAAGCTTTTAACAATTTTGTTTTTGCAGGAACTACACTTGCTACTACAATAGAACCAATTTCTTCTGTTTCGAATATTTTCCGAAGAAATGTAAGTTTTACAAAAGAGGTTTTTATTTTTCCATAATGTTTTAATTTAGCATCTGGAGACGATAAGAAGGCAAAGCTAGTGTTAGTGTTACCTATACTGACAAGCAGTGTTGCTTTCTTCACTGCAACTATTCACTCTAACTATGGATATATAATAACTCAAGAAGAAGCAGCATATATTTCGTACATCTTCTTTACACACTTAGCTTCTACCACAAGAGAAACGCTATCTGAAGTAAATATTACTTCTTTTCAGGTTTTATTATTTTTTCTTCTGGTAAAACTGGTGGCGGTTCTATTTCTTCTTTTCTTTTATCTTCTCCTTCTATTGTCTTTCTTTCTGGGAAGAGCTCTTTTTCCAACTGTATACGCAGTGCGTGTTCTTCTGCAAAGAGTTTCTCCAGGTCGTATACTTTTACTTCAAGGTCACGTATTTGTGACTTCAATTTTTTTATCTCTTCTTCTTTCTCTATAGTTGCTGCTATTAACTTTTTGGCCAGTGCAGTTGCTTCTTCAAGTTTTACACGTAACCGCCGCTCTTTAGATAGCACATCTTCTAACTTTTTTATTCTATCCTCAAATTCTGCCTGCAAGACTTCTTTCTCTTTCAGCTTACTTTCCAGCTGCTCTATTTGTAAAGTTTTCGAACGGAGTAATTTCTTATAATGATTAACCAGATAAGTGCTTTCTATCACTATTACACCCACTAGCAATACTATCCAGATTACATAGGGGCGATATTTTTTCATCGCTATACTATGTATTTAGAAAATTTCATCTTTTCTATTTCTCTCTCAATTATATTTTTTTGTTTTTCGTATCCTGGACGCGCCATTAAGGCGTATGTGAGTTCTTTACCTAATACAACTCCTGGCTGGTCAAAAGGGTTGATTTCGAACAGCTCGCCTGCATAAGCTGCGGCAAGCTCAAAAAATTGGAACAGCTGTCCAAGGTAGTAAGGTGATATCTCTGGTATAGAAATTGTTAAATTTGGGCGCAAATTTTTAGTTAATGCCAGGCGTGTTGCTTCTTCTTCAGCCTTTATGAGCTGGTTTAAAGTTTTGCCTCCAAGGTAGTGATCGTAAAATAGCGGGATATCCACTTTAACAGAGTATTTTTCTAACGACAAGAAAGTGACAACTTTGTCATAGGGGCCTTCTATATAAAGCTGGAGCTGTGAATGTTGATCCGTCACACCTAAGGCCTTTATAGGTGTTGGCCCAACATTAACAATTTGATTATTTAGGTTATATTTTTTCCCTAAGCTTTCAGCCCACAGCTGCCTAAACCAGTCTGCTAAGTAATAGAGGTTATTAGAGTATGGCAACATTACGGATATATGTTTCCCTTTTTGATAAAGCAAATATTGCAGGACCGCGTACATGCCTGCAATATTGTTAAACAAACTATCGTTTTTACTGCATAAAGTATCTATTTCTCTTGCCCCTCTAAGAAGCATTTTTATATCCACACCGGTGAAAGCTGCAGAAACTAATCCTACAGGCGATAATACAGAAAATCTACCAACAACGTTGTCTTCTATCACGAATGAAGTATATCCTTCTTTATTAACTAATTCGCGCAGAAAGCCTTTTTCTGGGCCTGTTGTGATTATAATATGTTGCTTAAACTTATCCAAATCTTCTTTTTTGTAGCATTTTTTTAATTCCTTTAGTAGGACGAAGAAATTAGCCAAGCATTCTGCCGTGGTACCTGCTTTTGAAATTATATTGAACACAGTCTCTCTCACATCTATAATATCTAAGATATCCTTTATGAACACGGGGTCGACATTATCTAAAACAAACAACCGCAGCCATCCCTTCCGTTCTTCTTTGGACAGCATATTCCAGCAAGAGTGGTGCAATGCCTGCTGTATCGCTATATTACCTAATGCAGAGCCCCCTATACCTATAACTACGAAATTATTGTACTTGTAGCGATATCTTTCTGCCAGAGATAGTATCTCAGGCACTAATTTAGTGTTGTAAGGCAACTTTCTGAAGCCTAGCTTACCGCTTCGTGTATCTTCTTCAATTTTACGATGTATTTCTTTGAACTTCTTAGAGAGCTTTTTTATTTCGGCGAGCTTTACTCCGTGTTGTTCAACCCTATTGTTTAAGACGTTTGTATAATTCAACCTTATCCTATCATCCATTTTATTTTACAACAACAAGTTTTTGCTTCTCTATTTTCTTCCCAAGTTTCATATACGCCACATATACTCCTGAAGAGACAGTTTTCCCGTTTTTATCGTCTCCGTACCATTTTATAGTGTATTCTGCGGGAACATTCACGTCTTCATCTATTAATATATTAACAAGATTGCCGGCAAGGTCATATATTTTTATTGTTACTCTTTCAGGTGCTGCAACAGTATACTTGAACGTTACGAAATTGTTTTTTTTCATATCAAAACAAGTTGGCGCGGGAGGGTAAAATTTAGTTTTAGTTGGTGCTGGGAGCTGTGGTACGACACAGATACCGTCAGTAGGCTGGGAAGGGGAGGACTTTAGCCCAACGTTATTTTCTGCTATTACTATAGCATAGTAGGTAACCCCTACAGTCAACCCAAGGTTTGTAAGTGTATACTCTGTCACATTACCCACTTTTTTGCGATAAACTACATCTTCTCCTCCGGGTGTAGTTCCCACGCTAAGATAATACGTTTTTATACCGCTTTCTGGGTCACTTGCAGGTGTCCATTTAAAATATAGTTGGGAGGTTGAGTAAGTATATTGACCTTCATCTTCTACACGAGCTGGTGGTGTTGGTGGTGTTGTATCTTGGAGGTTCATATTGAACTCATAGACATTTGACCACTTGCTATAATTTGGAGGTAAAATGCGTACACGCCACCAATATTGCCCGTTAGGTAAGAAATCTATAACAAAAGTTGTGGATTGCGTTACAGTGCTTTTGTAAATTTTTTCAAAGGTAGATGTGGTAGAAATCTGCAATTCATAAGTTGCAGGCGGAAGTTCTACATCCACTTCAGACCATTTGAAAGTTACTGGCAGTGTTGTAAGTGTAGTAGTGTGTGTAGGTAATTCTGGTATTGGTGCTGGCAGCAGCGAAGTTATTTTTATTTCCACATTATCAATACCAGTTTTATTCCACGTGTGAAGTTTTGGCTGGTTAAGCTCAAGGAATATTGTCACAAAATTACTTTGTGCAATAGTGCTTACTGAGATCCTTGTCCATTCGCGGAAGCCATACCCTTTTTCACTCCAGACCATCTTTGGAGAAAATCGACTTACGCTGCCTGTAGGCTCTATTCCTATACGGCACCAGTTGTCTTCAGGATAATCTACATCTGGCATGCCATCATTATTTGTATCATCCCAAGCATCAGTAAATACGTCACAAGATGCAGTTATTATACTATCAGAGGAGACATTAATTCTTTGGTACACTCCTCCGGTTCTATACCCAGCACACACTATTATCCCCAGATAATAATTACCGCTAGCTGGGCTTACCGCGAATTGTTCTCCGCGAACATCGTGGTGAGAAAGGTCTCCAAAGGGTGTCCACCCAGTGAGATCGCCTGTTTCAAAGTCTCCATTAGTAAAAACAAGCAAGAAATCAAAATCTACCACTTCTGTAGTGCCATGAATTATGTTTACTTCTTTCTTAATTTTGCGAGTACCGCGCTGTGCTATTACTGTATAAGGACCCGGAGGAATGTCGTTAATCATATACACACCATTTTCGTCGGTCTCTCCACTGTAATTCCCAGGAATAACTGTTACTGGAATGAGCGGCAGAGGATCGCCATTTTCGTCCCTTATTGTTCCTGTTAGATTTCCTGCACCTATACTGAACCATGAAGAGTACGGTCCTTCGCGGTAATTTGCCTTTTTAGAAGTAATCCTGTAGTATACTACATCGCCAACGGATGTTGGTATAGTCACGGTATGCGAAGTTAAGTCTGGCGTTGTATCATAAACTATATTTCCATAAGTTACCGAAGAGCCATACTCTACAAAACCAGAATCGCATGGCAAGTTTGTCTCCCAGTATATTGTAGTTTCTGTTGGACCTGTTGACACTGATACGTTGTGCACACCAATATTTATAAGACTATCACCGAAACATATGTGAGAACTGACGTGTATAGGAGAATATTTTGTGGAATGGCCGTGCAGTGTAACGTGATCCCATTTATACCATAGAAAGAAAAGTATCTGAGGGTCGTTCCTAACATCGTCGATATACCACTGCTGTTGCTCAGGAGAAGGTAAAACATGATTAAAAGAGAAACTTTGCCCTACGAGCAAGAAAAATTTATCTTTCGGGGCCGTTGATTTTAAATATTTGATATCTTCCTTCACAACTGCCTCATAGAAGCTACGTTGTGCGTCGTCTGCTATGGATGTCTTTGGCAAAAAGTACGAGTAGATACCAATCACGTCTGGTGAAGATACTGCAATTTCTCCTAACTTCTCTATTTCGCTCCTACTTCCATACCATATTGATGCAGGAATAAAGATATTACGTTCTGTGCCCTCTTGCTTATATAGTTCAATAAACTCTGCGATACGCTGCGCAACTTCTGCATCACTTAAGTTACCTTTCTGAGAAGAAGAGGTTGGCTGATCAAACAGGCGTGCAAGCACACAGTGAGTACTGTAAGGAGCTACTGTATCGTAAAACGCTTCTATATCAGAAAGCCACGTGCTAGTATCAAATGTAACAGAAAGCGTTACAATTATTTTAAAATTAAGATCTACAGCATCCTGCATTGATCTCCAAATTCCCATTCTGTGGTATTCAGTATAGCCCATCCCATCAATTATTACAATATTGCTGAAGGTAGAGACTGCCACCCAGTCCTCTTTATTATCCTCGTCTGGCCATTCGCTATAGTATTTCAAACCGTATACTGAAGAAGAGATAAAAAGAACTAATAAAGCTACACAACACAATATTTTTATTTTATACAAACCCTCCATCTTCATACAGAAAAAAAACTCCCTCCTTCCTTTATTTGTCAAATTCTCGTTAATCATTAGAAACCAAAATGATACAAAATTTTAAAATACAAAAACAATATAAAAAAATATAAAAATATTTTTATTTAAATCTAAAGAAAACAAAAGGAAGGAGGGTGTGGTACTTTAAGCACGATTTCAAAACAATCACTAATTCATCTTTCTTTGTACTGAGCGACTTACTTACAAACTTTCTTTTGAACCTAACAAGTAAACAATACTTATTAACGCCTCTAACCTAAACTACGTCTATTCTATCCCTTTAAGATAAGCTCAAAAAAATCTTAACATTCATTGAACGTGAGGATCTTTTTTAGGGCATTGCTTGCGCAACATTTGTGCTATTTTTTAATTTATATAGATCAAAGAAATTAACTAAAAGTGAAGCAGTTTATTACACTTCCTTCTTGCAAGATAAAACAGATACGAGCTATTTAGTAGTTAGTAGGGCTAAAATGGCTTTTCTTAGGGCTGTTGTAGTTCCAAATTAGAGAGGTAAACTTCTATATCTTTGTATCCTGGATGAAGCTTATTTAATTCTGCAAAAACTGCCTTTGCTTCCTCCAATCTATTAGCGTGATAGTAGGCTACCCCTAAGTAATAATTTACTTCCGGATTCAATGGATACAACAACCTGCCCATAGTACTTATGTAAATAGCTTCATTTATTTTCCCTTCTTTTAAATAGAGACGAGCCAAATTGCCATAAGCCAACTCACACCTGTTCAATTCAATACTTCTTTTGTACAACTGTTCCGCCAATCTTAAATTGCCTTCATTTTCGTAAATCGCCCCTAAATTGTTATAAGCTACTTCGTACTTATGTCCTGGGCTCACTTCTATCGATCTAAGAAACGCTTCTTTCGCTTTTTCAAAATCACCTTGACGAAAATAGAGAACACCTATATTGTTGTGCAGAATAAAACTATTTGGCTCATATTTTACATCATGCTGATATAAGCGCATTGGGTCACCCCATTCATAATTTCTCTTTATTGTACCAAACACATAGAAACAGATAAGAGCTGCAAAACTTGCTACAAATACTCTTTTCCAAAAGGATTTTTTTAATTTGTCGTAACTACGGAAAAGAATTAAACTGATAAAAGTTAAAAAACCTATCCCCGGGAAATATACCCAATGTTCGGTCAACGTCGCGTGTAGAACAATGATAATATTGTAAAAGGGGGATAGCCCGATAAAAAACCAAATTGCGAAAAATAATATTCTTTTTTTAAAATTATTCTCTGTTTCTGGCAAGGAACTTATGTATCTATAAAGACGATAAACAATCGTGAGTAAAGCTGGCACACCTAACCAGACGTAAGCATCGGCAAGAGTTCTTACTACAAACAGATATTCCATATGCAGATGTATTGGGAAAATTAATAACCTTAAATAAGTAAACAATATCCGAGGCAAAGTCAATATTCTTTGCCATAAAGGCGCATATGCAATCGGAGACAAAGGGGATGTTGTAGAGACAGTAATAAATCCGGTTCTAATAGCACTATAACCTACTGCTATCAAGATGAGTGTCCACAACAACCAGTTACTACTTCTGTTTTTTTTATATTGTTTTTCCATTATTTTTTTCCTTCCAGGCAATAAGCGTTCATCTTGTCCCGTTAATCTTTTGAATAAAATTGTATAAGCCAAAATTATGAAAGGAACTACTACAGCCCATTCCTTAGCTAACAATGCTAATAAATACATTCCTAAGGAAAGAATAGCAAATACTATCCTCCGCTTTATTGTATTTTCTGCTGAGAGCTTTAGAGATTTAGTAGTTACTGCTCTACACCTGGTTATGCCTTCTCTAAAGTAGATAAAAAATATAATCGTTAGCAGAGAAAACAAAGTAGCTAATAAATCTCCTCTAATAGAATAAGTTACTACTTCAGTATTCACCGGATGGATGGTGAAAATCAAAGAAGTTACAAAAGCTATTCGCCTTTCAATTTCTAATTTTTTTAGTAGTAAAAAAATTAACAATGAGTTACACAAGTGTAGAAATATACTGGAACAGTGATAACCGAATGGGTTAAGCTTCCAAAAAGTATAATCTGTCATATAAGATATTACTTCTAAAGGACGATAAAAACCTATTGCAGTAAGTCTTCTACCTTCCACATTTGTCATGAAGACCAGCGGCAAATTTTTCCAGCTACGTATCAGCGGATTACCAACAATAACTACCTCTTGATCCCAAATGAACGGATTATGCAGGCTATTGATATAACATAAAATACCAGCTGAGACAATAACAATCACCAACCAGAAATCACTTTTCCGGACCGAGAAATGAGTTTTTATATCCCCACCCATTTTTCATTATTTCTGCAATTATTCGTGTAATACACAAAATATGCTATTTAAAAAATTCCGGTGACAATATGTATTTAGGATTGCTATTGTTGATATACCTTCCAAATAATATTTCTGACAAATAAAAATCTTTCCAAATGTCTCTTTCTCGTATATTGATAATTTCATCTTCTGGCGGGTGAATAGCTATTTTGAACGAAAAATCAGGCTCTTTGCGGTGAGCTTTCACAAAACGGTTAATTTTATCTATAAACAACCTCTTGGGAGCCAAACTATCAGCGTATTCTGAATTTATTTTTCGTACTAATGCGGAATTTAAATAAATCAAAATAAGAACTAAAATTATACCAAGCCATTTAACTACAAGAGGTGTATGTTTTTTTAATGTTTCGTGAGCAAGTAAGGAGTAAATAATTATTATAAAATAAACCCAAGGGAAATATGTATAGTAGGTACACATTTCAAATGCATTCTTAATACCTCGCTCCAGAGTTCTTCCCACAATTATCAATAATAAATAACTAACAAGCATACTGGCAATTAAAATTATAAATTGCAACTTATCACGACTTTGTCTAAAAGAAAGGATGTTCATTAGAAATAAAACAAGTGCCATTACCACTACAACATTAACGACCATTTCTGGCTGGAGATTTACCATATTTGTCTCGTAGATGAAACTATATATTCCAAATCGCGGCCCAGGATATATCCTAAAAATTGTTGGAAAGAGACCAAACTGGATCCATTTGTAAAGCATTTCAAGGGATAAATTAAATATAGGACCAACGTTAGAAAAACTGACCTGTGACAATAAAAGCATATCGTACTGTTGCTGAGATTTTGGTATACTTGTACTTCGTAACTTATAATCAATAACATTTGAAGCAACGTACAGCAGTACCGGTAGTAAAACTAATAAATATTTTTTCTTAAAATAAACTTTTTCTTCTTGTTTTGCTACTAAACATAGATATATAAAAAACAAACAAGCATAAATTGCCCCTATTTCATAAGTAAAACAGGCGATTAACAAACTAATCATCATCACGTTAAAATGATGTTCTTTTTTATCTTCTTTCTGCACATAAAGCACAAGATGATACAGAGATATTAGAATTAGGATCATAAATATAATGTAAGCATTTATATGATGCCACACTACCATATCCATAATTATCATCAAAGTAGAAAAGTAGCCAACAAAAATTAACGCTATCCTGTTAGGGTGAATAAGTTGCAGTATTTTATATAACCGCCAGACAAGAAATAAATGTAGCACTATCCCCACTGCCTGCGGAAGGAGAAAATTGGTGCCAAAAAGCCATTTCTCTAACCCTAAGAAAATAAACATAACTGGCCGAAAAGCTAATGAATCACCTGGGGCGTAGACTCGCACACGGTTATAAGAGTAAAAATCTTTTATCAGTAAAAATAAATTATTTGTCTTTACCGTATCCAGAAGGTACCATAACTGATCTGCCCGGGGAAGATGATGGAGGGAAGGGAGATAAATATACGCAGTTACGATACAGATAAGAGAGAATATCATTTTCTCTAAAAACCGTTTCATTCAACAACAAATTCTTGTATTTGGGATACTCTACTTTTTTATTAACTTTTACGGCTATAATATTTATAGCTCCAAAATCGCACACACTATGCTATAATCAAGAGCGTTATATCATTTATTGAGAAATTACTTCTAAATTCCCTTTTACTCTTATATCTTCTGAAGAACTTCCTATCATAATTTCAAAACTTCCCGGCTCGATAATATATTTCAAGTTTATATCAAGAAACGCTAAATCTTCTGGAAGTAGAATAAAAGCTACGGTTTTCTTTTCTCCAGGCTCAAGGGTTATCCTTTTGAACCTTTTTAATTCCTTAAAAGGTCTGCTTAAGCTACTAACTAAGTCGCGTATATACAACTGCACAACTTCATCACCTTTGTAATTGCCCACATTCTGTATATCCACGCTTATTTTAATTTTATCGATGGAACTTAATTTTGCCTTGAGAGGCTCTATTCTTAGATTAGTATACTCAAATTGTGTATAACTTAACCCATATCCGAAGGGGAACAGGGGCTTTCCGGTCAAATTGGTGTAATCGTAGCCCCGTCCTGAGGGTTTATAATTATAGTATAATGGCACTTGGCCAACTGCACGCGGGAAAGTTATTGGCAATTTGCCGCCAGGGTTATAATCACCAAACAATACTTCTGCAATAGCATTTCCACCTTCTTCTCCCGGATACCATGCCTCAATTATCCCTTGAACGTAGTTTATCCAATTTTCCATCACCACAGGCCCACCATTTATAAGGACGACTATTGTTGGCACACCAGTGCCCGCAACTCTTTTTATTAGTTCTTCCTGTTGCCCTGGTAAGGTGAGTTCTGCGCGGTCCTTACCTTCACCTTCTATAATACCTACTACTATCACTGCAGCATCGCACTTCTGTGCTATTTCCACAGCTTTCTTTATCCCTTGTAGGGGATCTATGTCAACGACCCATCCTAAAGTTGCAACTGCGCCGCCACCATTCTCGTAATATTCCATACATATTTCATATTCGCGTCCTGCCTCAAACTTCACTACTGCTGTATCCATGGTCGCTGGACGGTCATACCAACTGTCTATGACTAACTTTCCGTCTATAAACAGACGAACGCCGTCGTCAGTGGTAACACCTAAAGTGCACTCCTTACTTATTGGAGAGACTATTTTACCTCTCCAGCGGACAGAAAACTTGTCTTTATTTATCCTAGGGTCTGGGGAACCTTCAAGCCAGACAAAGTCTATGTCCTCGTCTACACGTACAACTACAGGCTCACCCGATAGCTCCATGTTATTAAAATATTCTGCCTTCAAGCCAAATTTGTATCCTTTAGCTCGCATATCATCCGGTGGGATAAAATTCTCTTTAGGTATAGGGACTATATTTTTTGGAATAATATCGCATCCTTCCGTATAAAAAACTTTTGTTCTGGGTGAAACTTTATTTTTGATACCTTCAAGAACCGTCACTACTTTTATACTCCACCCGCTGTATCCGCCAAGCTGCACCTTATTAGCGTTAGGTCCTATCACTGCAATTGAGTTTATATCTTTTTTTAATGGTAAAACATTATTTTCATTCTTCAGCAGCACAATAGCTTCGCGTGCAGCCTGCAAGGCTAATCTGCGGTGCTCTTCACAATCGCTTATCTTATCTGCGTAGTCAGGGTCAACGTAAGGGTTCTCAAAGAGGCCCAATTTGAACTTCGCCTCTAAAATGCGACTTACGGCTTTATTTATTGTTGACTCCTTCACTAAACCCTCTTTGACAGCTTCCAACAGTGGCTGACCGTAAATATATCTCCGGGGCAACTCTACATCTAAGCCAGCCTCTATAGCTTGCTTAGCAGCTTCTTTCTCTGTAGCTGCGGTATGATGTAATTGCAGTATATGTCCCACAGAACCATAGTCAGAGACTACAAAGCCACGGAAGCCCCATTCGTTACGTAAAACTTCTGTAAGGAGCCACCTGTTTGCGGAACATGGTATGCCGTCTAAGGAATTATATGCAGCCATCAAAGAGGTAGCATTACCTTCTTGAACGCAAGCTTTAAATGCTGGGAAATAAATCTCCCGTAATAGCCTTTCCGAGAAGTGCACTGCATTACTATCGCGCCCACCATCACCCACGTTAGCTGCAAAATGTTTAGGCGTGGAAATTACACCTTCTCTTTCCAGTGCACGACAGAACGCTACGCCCATACGCGAAGTTAAATAGGGATCTTCTCCATATGTTTCCTCAACGCGTCCCCAGCGGGCGTCCCTTGCAATGTTTATCACAGGCGAAAGCAGTTGCCGTATACCGCGAGATTTGCTTTCTTTAGCAATGACAGAGGCCACTTCCTCGACTAAATCTGGATTCCAAGTTGCAGCTAATCCTATAGCTTGCGGAAAACTTGTTGCTCTACACCCTGTAAGCCCATGTAGACCCTCGTCATGGATTATTACCGGTATACCTAAACGTGTTTTTTCCATAGCAAGCTTCTGTATTCTATTAGCCTCTTCTGCGGCTTCTCGTGGTGTAGCGCAATTCCTCAAAATATACCCTAAATTGCCAACACCTACACCATCTTCAAAGATTTTTTCAATATCTGTGTATTGAAATTCACACTGCAACTGCGCAATTTTTTCTTCTAATGTCATCCTACTGAGCAAATCCTTGACGCGTTTCTCTATAGGTAACTTAGAATTACGGTAGGGATAACTTGTAAGACCTGCTTTACAAAGAGTGTGCGCATCGCAAAAAATCAAAATTCCTATTCCTATCATTAAGTACTCTTTCTTCATCTCTCTTTGCAAAAACCCTATCCTTTTTAAAACCTTTCTCACCAGAAAAACTTTAATCACCTCGCACTAATACCATTTTATCAACTGTAAACCATTACCGAGAGAGTCTCTACTTTTTTTAGAACTAACTTCTGAGCAAGCAGGGAAACAACTTATGGCGTGACCGTCATTATTTTTCTTGCCTGCTCAGGATATTTGGCAATGAAGCGCAGCTCATCATCTGTTAGAGGTTTTTGCGTATGAACATTTGCGTAACGCGCTAACTCAAGTATTTTATATGCTTCTTCTTCATCTTTGAATTCTATCTCCAACTTACCTGTAACATTTCTGAAGCCTTTTATCCCAGAATATTCGCCAACAACAATCTGCCTCCCAGTCTCCACAATTTCCGGCTCCCCACGGCCTAATTCTTCGTAATGGTAAAGCTCGTAATTGCGCCAATCTTTTATCGCGCCATCCGCGTGTATACCTGACTCATGCGCAAATGCATTCGCTCCCACACCAGGCTGATTAACTGGTATAGGCACACCGAATGCATATGAGGCGTATTTAGCAATTTTCCACGCCATTGCGAGGTTAACACGTTCATCTAAAACGTACTTATTAGAGTTTGCGAAGCCGCTGGACTTCTTCAATGCTAAAATGGTAGATACAAGGTCTGCATTACCCGCACGCTCTCCTATACCATTAATTGTAGTATTAATATAAGCATCAACACCAGCATCTATTGCAGCTTTCGCACCACTAACAGAAGTTGCTACTGCCATACCTAAATCATTATGGCAATGTAATTCTATTGAAATTTTCACTTCTGAAGCTAATTTATATATCCTCTCATATATGGTAAAGGGGTCATCATATCCTAAAGTGTCGCAATAGCGTATTCTATCGGCACCGGCCTCTTTCGCAGCTAACGCAAACTCTATCAAATATTCCATTCTCGTCCTTGAGGCGTCTTCCGCGTTTACGCCAATAGTTTCTGCACCGAGCTCACGTGCCAACTTTACAGCCTTCGTCATCTCCTCTATTACAGCCTTGTGGTCGAGCTTACCTTGAAATTTATGTATTATCATCTGGTCAGAAGTAGAAATTGACAGATTAACGTGTTTGAGCTTTGGCACATTCTGGAAGGCGATCTTCACATCTTTGGCTGTAGCCCGCAGCCACCCGCTTAGCCTTATTGGTCTCAAGAGACCTATTTCTGCAAGTTCTAAGTTTGCATTGAGGTAATTTTTCTCGTGATTAGTCACCGGGAAGCCCATCTCACTTTGAAATATGCCCATTTGGTTCAAGTAGATGTTTATCATTGTTTTTTCCAACTTAGCTAATCCGAGGCGTGCCGTTTGCACACCATCGCGGTTTGTAACATCTATGATATAAATTTTATTCATTTTCTTTTCTCCTTTTCCGATTCTATAAAAAGGTTTTATAATTTAATTTTTTCCTTCCTGATGTCTTCGGTTTTATCTTCTAACTCCCTTTCCCACTGTTTTAGACCTATACGTGTTTTTCTGAGCAATTCTTCCATCTCTTTTTGTTGCATGAGCTCAGCAGCTTGCAACTTGCGTATTTCTTCTACAAATTTTTTCTCCAAAGAATGCAACTCATCCTCTTTATTTTCAAGTTTTTCTATATAGTATTTCTCTTTCTCTTTGACGAGACATTCTAAATCTTTAACTTGTTGTTCAAGGCGCAAGTTAACCTGCTCAAGTTCTTTAATTTTAAGTTCATATCCTTTTACTAGCTCATTTTCTTTATTTACAGTGGCAAGGCGGAATTCATTAAATTCTTCTTTTTGGCGTGCTATCTCGCGGCTGAGCTCGCTTATTTCTGCAACTTTTTCCTGCAGCAGTGTGCGCAAGGAGGATATTTCATTTTGCAACTCGCTTTCGCGCAACTTCGCCTTATTACTCTCTAATTCAATCTTTTCCCTCAACAAAGCAATTTGTTTCTCATATTCTTCGCGCAAGGAGGATATTGCAACATCTTTTTGCGACACTAGATTTCTCAAATTATCTATTTCTTTTTCTTTGAGCAACGCTTGTATTCTTAGTTCTTCGTTCTTCTTGCTTATAACGTCGTTCAAACGTATCATTTCATCGCGCAGCTGCGATAGCTCAGCTTTTAACTTTTCCTCCTTCGCCAAAAACTCTGCTTTAAGAGCATTTTCTCTATCCTTATATTCCCTTTCCAAATTCTCGCGTAAAGTTTTTTCTTCTGACAGCTGCTTCTCCTTGTTATCAATTAACAGCTTTAACTTGTTCTCCGAATCTATTTTATTCTGCTGTAGTTGCAAGTATTGGTTATTTTTATTTTCGATTTCCTGCAGCAGGCTTTTCTTCTCAAGCTCAAATTTATTCAACAACTCGTACTGCTCAATCTTATACTTGTTCTCAATCTCAAGAGCACGCTGTTTCTCTTTATTTAACTCATCTCTTAAGGAATTAATTGTGCGGTTTACATCTTCAAGTCGTGCCACCCAACCTTGCCTCTCTTCTTCAAGTTTTCTTCCCAAGGTTGCAATTTCTTCTTTCAGCATTGATATCTGGGTATTGTAATTATTTTCCTTCTCTTGCCACTCCAACATCTTGCTTGCATTATCTTCTTCCATTTGCTTTAAACGCTCGTTATATGACTTAACAGTATTATCTAATTGTAGTTGCAGTTCTATTATTCGCTGCTCACGGTGTTTAATTCTCTCTTCCAATTCACTTATAGCGTTAAATTTATCCTGCAATATCTTGACGCGTTCCTCTTCAAATTCTTTATCTTTAGCATTTAGCAACCCTGTAAGTTTAGTTATTTCTTCCTCGTAAGACTTTATTCTTTTTTCTTTCACTTCAACTTCTTGCTGTAGCTTCAAAATCACTTTTTCCTTATTGCTAATTTCGCCCACTAAAGTGTGCTTCTCGTATTCACTTGTTAGTTTCAAATTGCTTATTTCACCTTCGTATTTACCTTGTTGCTCTTTCAATCTATTCTCCAACTCTATTATTTTCATTTGCAGCTCTTTCAATTCTCTGTCTTTGGCCGATATTTCCTCCAGGAGTGAGTTTTTTTCATCCGTGTATTTAGCACTTAAGTCATCGATTGTTTCCTCTTTTTCCTTTATTTTATTCTGATATTCTTCAATTTCTTTTGCTAAGAGACTCTTTATGTTTTCTATCTCTTTTTCCTTTTGGGATAGTTTATCGGTATAATTTTTTATCAAACTATCCATACGTATCTGCAGGTCAACGATTTGCTTTTCCTTCTCGTTAATTTTGCTATTATACTCGTTGGTGAGGGAAAATTTTTCCTGCAGAAGTAGTAATTTCTCGGATTCTAATTTTTTTATTTGTTCTCTTAGGCTATTTTCTAAAGCTGCGAACTCTTCTTTTACTTTAGAGAATGCATTTTCTTTGGATAGAAGCTCTTTTTTCGCTTCAGCTATACTTTTTTCTTTCTCCTCCAGTTGCATTTTCAATCCTGCTAGCTCATTTTCGTAATTTCTAACAATTTCACTATTTTTATTTTCCAACGCAACAACTTTAGCCTGCAATTGGCTCAATTTCTCATCTTTAGCGGATACTACTGCAGTAAAATTTTCCCTCTCCTCTACCAGTTTTTTATTGAGCACAGAAATATCGTTATTTTTATCTTGCAAGCACTTCTCATAAGTATCTTTTAGTGATAAAAGCTCATTTTTCAACAGTTGTATTTCATTGTCTTTTTCTTTTATTAAAGACGAGTAATAAAGTTCTTTATTTTCAATTTCTTTCAAGAGCGAAGCAACTTTGTCATCGCGTTTTTTCAGCTCCTCTGTGAGTAAGTTTTTATCTTTTTCTGACTGCATTTTGGTGTCCAAGAGCTCTTCATTTTTCTTTTCTATTTGTTCTATGAGGCTTTTTCGCTCTTTTTCAAATTTGTAGTGCACATCCTGTAGTTGTCTTTCGTAATCGGCTTTTAAAGTTTCCAATTTTTTTTCAAGCAATTGTATATTTTCGAGATAATTTTTCTGTTGCTGCGTAAGAATGTCTATTTTATCAACGAGTTCTTTACGTTCTTTCTCTGCACTCGTGTTCAGCAATTTCATCTCATTATCAAATTTTAACGTCAAGATATTCTTTTCATTTTCTGCCTCTTGCAGCTTCTCCTTAAGAGTGCCTTCCATTTTTACCAACTCAGCACGCAATTTTGCTACTTCCTCTTTCTGTAGATTAAGTTCCTCCACAAGTTCTTTTTCGCGTAATCTCCACTCATTAGTTATACGTGTTAGATTATCTTCGTACTCGCGTTTCAATTTTTCGCGTATTTCGTCTCTTTCAGCAAGTAGCTTTTGTCTCTCTCTCTCTCTTTCTTCAAGGGAAAATTTCAAAACGTTTATTTCTTTCTCTTTGTGCAAGATTTCTTCTCTAAGTAGCGATAATTGTTGCTCAACGGAGGCTTGCTTTTCTGAAAGGTATTTATCAATTTTCTGTTGCAGGTTATCTTTCAACTTTTCCATTTCTTCTTCTTTTTTCCTTATCTCAATATTATATCTCAGACTCTCTTTTATCTTCTGAGCTGCCAGCTTTTTACTCTCCTGTTGTGCAGTCAAGTATCTTGTTAGATAAGTGGCGGGGATTTTGCTTGCACGTGCTTTGTATTTGTATATCTCCAATTTGGGGTTGGAAACCACAGTGGTGCTTTCTACATTTTTTTCTTCGTTTGAAGATTTTTCCTCTAAAAAAGTGTTCTTTTCATCATTCGTATTATTACTGCTTTTCTCCTCCATAAACTTTTTACGCATCGTGTCGTCTAACTGCTT
>Ga0197143_1001478_pt1 | contig 19780 bp, 17 predicted proteins | sample GBS70_MetaG_FD_148603 | JGI IMG/M metagenome (GOLD analysis project Ga0197143, IMG submission 148603) | Sediment microbial communities from Great Boiling Springs, Gerlach, Nevada, United States - GBS 70_MetaG | ecosystem: Environmental > Aquatic > Thermal springs > Hot (42-90C) > Sediment...
TTAGATAGAATGTTTAATATAAGATTTTAAAAATGAGGAAAACAATTTTTCTTTTTTTATTTTTGACTTTTAAACTTTGTTTTGCTTTGACAATTACTGAAATTATGTATAATCCTGAAGGCAATGATAGTGGTCGAGAATGGATTGAGGTTCTTAATAATACTTCAGAAATAATAACTATTCTAGGAGGCAGAAATGGCTGGAGAATAAATGATGGCAAAAATCATCTTTTTGAAGAAAACTTGACTATTTTCCCAGATGAAATTTTTATTATTGTTCAGGATAAAAATTTTTTTCTAAAAGATTACCCAAATTTTCAGGGAAAAATAATTCAGGCCAATTTTTCTTTAAAAAATGAGTCTGGAAAAATTCAAATTTTTGATGAAAACAAAAGATTAAGAGCTGAAATTAGTTATCAAAATTCTTGTGGTGGGGATGGTAATGGCTATTCTATTTTTTTCAAAAATGGGCTTTGCCAAGAAAACAAAGTTAAAGGAGGAACCCCAGGAAACTTGCTTGTCAAAGATAAAGAGGAAATAAAAATAGAGCAAAAAGAAAAAACAGAGATACCCATTTTGCCTATATCAGTCACATCAACGGTAACTTCTTCAATATTATCGGAAACATCTACAGAGATTTTTCAAGAATTGGAAAATTTTGTCAAAACAGAAGAAAAAACGATAGAAATTTTTCAGCCTACAATTATTATTTCAGAATTTTTACCTAACCCTAAAGGTAATGATCAGGGTAAGGAATTTGTTGAAATTTATAATTATGGCGACGAAGTTTTGAGTCTTGATGAATTTGCTCTCTGGATAGGCAAGAAGAAAATTAATTTAAGTGGCAAAATAGAACCACAAGAATATTTTTTGATTACCAATAAAGATTATAATTTTTATATTCGTAACCAAGGGGAGGATTTAAAACTTTATTTTGATAATAAAGAAATTTTTTCTATTAGCTACAATGGCAGAGCTCCTGAAGGAAAAAGTTTTTCTCGAAAAGAAGATAATAGTTGGGAATTTACAGAGCCTACTCCTGGCAAAGAGAATGTTTTTCATAAAAAGGAAACTCAAATAAAAACAAACGATCAAGAAGCAGAAGTATCAGAAAAATTGGCTCAGGCAAAAACCTTGCCTCTGCAGAAAATAGAAGAAAAAACTGGCATGTTTTATATTTTAGGCAGTTTAATAATAATTTTATTCCTTGTTTTTCTTATATGGTTTAAATTATAAGAATTATAAGAAATCAAAAACTAAGTTTTTATATTTTTTTAAAAGAAAATTATGTCTATCATTTTTAACTTTATTAAAAATATTTAAAGCTGCTTCTGGTAAAAATTGATATTTAAATTTTAATCCCCAGATTCCTTTTTCAACACCGCCAATGGCTACAAATTCTCCTAAAATTAGTTTTTCACTGATGAGATGTTCTGAGTAATGATTTATTTTCAATGACGAAAGACCTAAAAGAAAATAGGCTAAACTTAATTTTTCTAAATCTTTTTCACTTAAAATATTTTTTGTTAAATCAAAAATAGGTGCTGTGGTAAGAACTTCTAATTTAGTGATGTCTTTATCTTGAATTTCAGCGTGAAGTAAATTATGCAAAGTTATATAAATTAATGACCATCTTTTGGCTTCACTTTTATCTAAAATAGGAGAATCAAGTTTGACTAAATATGGGTTCAAGTTATTAGCTGCAGCTAAAAATATTTTTGCTTCTTCTTGAGGAAGATGATTTAGGTCTAAAGTATTTCTCTCTGGATCACTTTTTTCTAAGATTAATCTTATCTCCTGTAGTGTTTCACCCATTTTTCAATTTCAAACTTTAAAGGCCCCCGGGTTGCGGGGGCCTTTAAAGGGATTTTTCCTTGTTTTTTAAAAATTAAATTAAGACCCCCGCTTTAATGGGACCTTGAGTTGGGAAATAATAAATGTCAAAACCACTCCTCTTTTCATTTTTTTAATTTTACCTCAAAAATTTTTAATTGTCAAGCGAGTTTTCCACAATAAGTATTTTTAAATATGAAATTTCTTGTGGTAAAATTTAAAAAAGGTCGCCAATTAAAATTTTAAGGCTTTTATGGATTCTACAACAAACTTAACACCCGCAGATATTTTAACTAATTATTTTATTTCTCTGTACCCTTCAGTAATTAATATTATTTTGACGGTTGTTGCCGCTTTAATTGTTTTCCTCGTTGGTTGGTTAGTTGCTTTTTTTGTTAGGTTAATTTTGGAGTTCGTTTTATCAAGGATACAAATTAAAGAATGGTTTAATCGGATTGGTTTAGGTAAATACGTTGAGGATTTTACTTGGGAAGAAAAATTGGACAAAATTTTAGCTGAAATTGGTTTTTGGGTTGTGTTTGTCGTGTTCTTAATGACCTCTTTTGATCTTATAGGACTTTCCTCTGTTAGTTTATTTATTAAAGATATTGTTAATTATCTTCCTAAAGCTGTTGCCGGTGGTTTAATTTTACTTGCTGGTTTTCTGTTTGGTGAGTTGACAAGGAAGGCAGCAAGTGGTGTTTTGCGTGGTTTAAATAAGAAAAGCGCTGCCGGAGTGGCTGGTTTTATTAAATGGACAATAGTTATCTTTGCTTTCCTGGCTGCTTTGAATACATGGGGAGTGGCCGTTGAAATTATTAATACTTTAGCTATGGGTATTGTTTTATTTGTTGCTTTAGCTGGTGGTTTAGCTTTTGGTCTTGGAGGCCAGGAAACAGCCAGAGAAATACTTGAAAGTATTAAAAGACACTTTAGCTCTTCATCTTGACAAAGTTGTTTCTATTATAGTATAATAATAAGATAAAAAAAGAGGGTCTGAAATTTTGAAGCAAATGTTGCTTTGTTGTTTTTTTATTGTTCGCTAAAAAAAATTTAGAATGGAGTGCTGAGGTGATAGAGTTGGATTCCAAAAAGTTTAAAGGCTAAGGGTGGATGCCTTGGGAGGTGAAGGCGATGAAGGACGTGGCTAGGCTGCGATAAGCCTGGGGGAGGCGCCGAGCAGCCGTTGATCCCAGGATCTCCGAATGGGGTAACCTGATACCGGCGAACCGGTATCATCCAACACTAATTATTAGTGTTGGAGGCGAACCCGGGGAAGTGAAACATCTCAGTACCCGGAGGAAAAGAGACCAAAAGGCATTCCCTGAGTAGCGGCGAGCGAAAAGGGAGAAGCCCAAACCTACTTAGTACTAAATTCTTAGTACTGAGTAGGGGTTGTAGGATAAGAAGGTGCTAAAATTGAAGTTACAAAAGAAGCCTTTAGCCGAATGATCCTGGAATGGACAGCCATAGAGGGTGAGAGCCCCGTAGGCGAAAAAGGCTTCTCTTCAATTTTAGCGATTAAGCCTTCTTATTCCTGAGTACTTCGAGGAACGAAAGCCTCGGAGGAATCTGCCAGGACCCTCTGGCAAGGCTAAATACTTCACCTCACCGATAGTGAACTAGTACCGCGAGGGAAAGGTGAAAAGTAGGCCGGTGAGGCCGGTGAAATAGAACCTGAAACCTTTAGCCTACAAAGAGCACAAGCCCGAAAGGGTGAGTGCGTGCCTATTGAAGAATGAGCCGGCGAGTTCAGATCGACCGCTTGGTTAAAGCCAGTCAAGGCTGAAGCCAAAGGGAAACCGAGTGGTCTGAAAAGGGCCACTTAGTGGTCGGTCTGAGACCCGAAGCCAGGCGATCTACCCATGGCCAGGGTGAACCATGTAGAAATACATGGGGAGGCCCGAACCCGTTGGTGGCTCAAAACCATGGGATGAGCTGTGGGTAGGAGTGAAAAGCTTATCGCGCCTGGGAATAGCTGGTTCTTCCCGAAATAGCTTTAAGGCTAGCGGCCGTTACAACCTTTTGGGGGTAGAGCACTGATGAATTGGTAAAGGCCGAAAGGTCAGCCAATTCGTCAAACTCCGAATACCAAAAGGTGTTCCGGCTAGTCAGTCTATGGGGGATAAGCTCCATGGACAAGAGGGGAACAACCCAGACTATCGGCTAAGGTCCCTAAATCCTGGCTAAGTGGGAAAGGTAGTGGGCTTTCAAAGACAGATAGGAGGTTGGCTTAGAAGCAGCCATCCTTTAAAGAGTGCGTAACAGCTCACTATCCGAGAAAGCCTGCGCCGAAAAATAAACGGGGCTAAGCCAGGTACCGAAGCCATAGATCTAAGCACTTAAATTAGTGCTTAGGTGGTAGGGAAGCATTCCATTCGCGTTGAAGGTCCATCCGCGAGGAGGACTGGAGCGAATGGAAGAGAGAATGCCGGCATGAGTAACCGCAAATCAGCTGAGATGGCTGATCGCCGTAAGGCCAAGGTTTCCTTGGCAATGGAAATCAGCCAAGGGTTAGGCAGGACCTAAGGTGTAGCCGAAAGGCGAAGCCGATGGACAGCCGGTTAATATTCCGGCCCCACTCTATCCTGCGATGGGGTGACGAAAGAAATAAGGGGAAGAGGGATAATGGTTACCCTTTCTCTTTGAGCTAGACTGAAGAGGGAGGAAAATCCCCCTCTTTGCCTTAAATGGCAACAGTCGATCAAAGAGAGGAGTCTGTTTAAAACAGACGACTTCCCCGAAGAGCTTTCCAGGAAAAGCCTCTAAGCATAAGGATAGAGTGCCTGTACCGGAAAACCGACACAGGTGGCCGAGGCGAGTAGCCTAAGGCGAACGAGTGAGGCCTCCTCAAGGAACTCGGCAAAAAAGCGGGCGTAACTTCGGGAGAAGCCCTGCCCACCGTAAGGTGGGCCGCAGCGAAAGTTCCCCTGGCGACTGTTTACCAAAAACACAGCTCCCTGCTTAACTGGATAACAGGATGTATAGGGGGCGACGCCTGACCAATGCTGGGATGTTAAAGTCTCGGGGTTTTGAGAAAAATTTTTTTCTCAAAGCTCACGGGACTAAGCACCAGTCAATGTCGGCGGTAACCCTGACCGTCCAAAGGTAGCGCAATTCCTTTCCGGGTAAGTTCCGGAGCGCATGAAAGGCGTAACGACTGGGGGACTGTCTCGAGGAGGTGCTCGGTGAAAATGCAATCCCCGTGAAGATGCGGGGTACTGGCAGCGGGACGGAAAGACCCTAGGAGCTTTACTGGGCTCACTCATTGACTTTGGCTTAATAGTGCACAGCGTAGTGGGGAGGCGATGAAGCTTTGCTTCCGGGCAAAGTGGAGCCGTCAATGGAACACCCACCACTATTAAGTTAAGGTCTAACCTAAAGAAAAACTTTGGGGACAGTGAGTGAGGGCCAGTTTTGCTGGGGCAGCAGCCTCCTAAAAGGTAACGGAGGCGTTCAAAGGTTGGCTTGTCCTGGATGGAAACCAGGATGAAAGTGTAAAGGCATAAGCCAGCCTGACTGCGAGGCTGACGGGCCGAGCAGAGGCGAAAGCCGGACTTAGTGACCCGACGGCTCTTTAGGGAAAGGCCGGAGACAACGGATAAAAGTTACCCTAGGGATAACAGGCTGGTTGGGCCCGAGAGTCCACATCGACGGCCCAGCTCGGCACCTCGATGTCGGCTCACCCTAGCGCGGGGCTGAACAAGGTCCCAAGCGTCGGGCTGTTCGCCCGTTAAAAGGGTACGTGAGCTGGGTTCAGACCGTCGTGAGACAGGTCGGTCCTTATCTGCTGTCAGCGTTTGGAAGCTTGAGGGGAGCTGGTCCTAGTACGAGAGGACCGGACTGGGGCAGCCTCTGGTGTACCGGTTGTTCCTCCAGGAGCACAGCCGGGTAGCTATGCTGCTAAGGGATAAGCGCTGAAAGCATCTAAGCGCGAAGCCCACCCCAAGATAAGGCTTCTTAAGGCCCCGGAAAGACGATCCGGTTGATAGGCCACAGCTGTAAGCCCAGTAATGGGTTAAGGCGAGTGGTACTAATGGCCGATTTTTGGAATCCAACTCTTATCACCTCAGCACTCCATTTTTATTCCCTCCTCGTGGTCGTATGTCCAGGTTGGAACCACCCCTTTCCATTCCGAACAGTCGGGTGAAACGGCCTGGAGCCGATGATAGGTCTTTAGGGCCGAAAGTAGGTACTGCGAGGAGGAGAAAATAAAATTTCTAATGACTAATTTTCTAATGATTAATTTTTAATGAATTGGAGATTAAGAAAACAGATAATTTATGGTATAATTATTTATCTAATTTTCTTTTCAATCTTTTTTTTAATTTATAAAAAAATCAGAGGCCCAGTTATAGCTACTTGTTTTGATAATAAGAAAAATCAAGGCGAAGAGGGAATTGATTGTGGTGGGCCTTGTCCTCCTTGTGAACTTAAATACGCACAGCCTTTGAAAGTCTACTCAACAAAATATTTAGTTTACCCAAATTCAATAGACATTTTAGGTATTTTGGAGAATCCAAATGAAAATTTGGCTTTAAAGAAAGTAAAATATTACTTTGAAATTTATGATAAAAATAATTTTTTAAAAGCAACAACAACAATCAGAGAAACCACTCTAGATCCTGAAACAAAAAAATATCTTTTAGAAATTAATTATCCCAAACCACAATTTACTTTAAAAGAAATAAAATTAAAAGTTATTGAGCCAAATAAAGAAGACTTTATTAAAAAACGAAAAGAAGAAATCCCCATTTCTTATTATAACGAGAAAGTAATCGAGGAAAATGGGAAATGGAAGATGCAGATGAGTGTGTTTAATAAATCTTTTAAAAAAGAAGAAGCTGAGATAATTGGTTTAATTTATGATAAGAATAATAATTTGCTTGCTGTAGGTAAGACGAAGGTTTCTTTAAACCCACAAGAGGTTAGGGATATTTTTATTTTCTTTCCTAAACTTTTAACTAAGCCAGCAGGTTTTGAAATTTATTTACAAAAATGAAAAGAATATTAACAGGAATTAAACCAACTGGGAAAGTTCATTTAGGAAATTATTTTGGGATGATAAGAGAAATTGTTAAACTTCAGGAAAATCATCAAGTTTTTTTAATGATTGCTGATCTACATGCCCAGACTGTTCCTTATAAACCGAAAGAATTAAGATTTTTAACTTATGAGCTTGCCAGTTCTCTTCTAAGTTTAGGCATTAATCCTAAAAAAACTATCCTCTTTCGTCAATCAGATGTCCCTGCTCACCTATATCTTTATTGGATTTTAGGAAGTTTAAGTTATTTAGGAGAACTTTATCGAATGCATGAATTTAAAGAACAAAGTGAAAGATATAAGAAAATAGGAGTCGGTGCAGGGATTCTTATGTATCCAGTTCTTCAAGCTGCTGATATTTTGATTTACAATGCTGATTTGGTTCCTGTGGGCAGAGATCAGGTTCAACATTTAGAACTTGCAAGAGAACTAGCCAGAAGGTTCAATCAAAGATTTGGTAAAATTTTCAAAATTCCAGAAATTCATCTTAATCCTGAAACAGAAAAAATTATGAGCCTAGATAATCCTTTAAAAAAGATGTCTAAATCTTCACCAGAGGGTTGTTTAGAAATTTTTGCTTCAGAGAAAGAAATAAAAGAAAAAATAAAAAAAGCAATCACCGATTCAGGAGACGAAATTAAATATGATCCAATAAACAAACCAGGAATCAGTAACTTAATGGTGATTTATAAATATTTGACCAATAAATCTTTAGCTGAGATTGAAAAAGAATTTTATGGCTTGGGCTACGCCGATTTTAAAGAAAAAATTATCTCTGCTTTTTTTGAATATTTTAGTGAGGCAAGAAAAAGAAAAAAGAAAATGACAAAAATTTATATAGAGAGACTTTTAACTCAAGGAAAAAGAAAGGCTAATAAAGTCGCGGAGGAAAACTTGAAAAAAATTTTAAAAGTTACTGGTTTAAAATAAAGAAATAACTAAAAACAGCAATTGAATATGCATAATAAATTTAGCCTTAAAGGGTTGACAAAGATTTTATTTTTATGATAAAATTCAATAAAACTACTTGTCGCCAAAGAAATCCCGCAGCCTGTCTTCCTTTAACGGTGATGTTGAGCTGAGACGGGCGTAAGTCGGGACGAGGCAATGAGAACAAGAAGAGAAAAGGAAAAAATATTAAAAGATTTAGTGGAAAAGTTTAAATCTGCCAAGGGCTATTTATTGATTAGTTTGTTAAATTTAAAAACACCTGAGCAAAATGAAATTAGAGATGTCTTAAAAGAAAATAACTCTTTATTTCAAGTTGTTAAAAAAACTTTAGTTTATAAAGCCAACCCCAATTTCCCTTTTTCTGATAGCGAATTGAAATTACCCTTTGCTTTTATTTGGAATTTTGATGAAAATCTTTCGGGTTTTCTTTCTTTGAAAAATTTATTTAAAGAAGGAATAAAGATAGAAATTTTGGGCGGTTATCTTGGTGAGAAAGTTTTATCTAAAGAGGAGGTTTTAGAAATTATTAATTTACCATCGAAAGAAGAGTTAATTTTAAAAATTTTACAAAATTTAAAAAATCAACTTTATCGACTTTCTTATGCCTTGAAATTTCCTTTAAGAAAATTAACTTTTGTTATGTCGCAAATTAAAAAATAAAAATAAAGATAAAAATGGTCGAAAAAATACAAAAAATTATCGAAGAAATTTCTAACCTGACAGTTTTAGAACTTAATGAACTTGTCAAAGCATTAGAAGAAAAATTTGGTGTTCAATCATTGGCTTTTCAGGTATCCACTCAGGCTAAGGTCGAAGAAAAAAAAGAAGAAACGGGAACAGTTGATATTGTTTTGGTTGATAGTGGTGCTAATAAGCTTAATGTTATTAAAATTATTCGAGAAATAAATCCTAATCTTTCCTTAAAAGATGCCAAAGATCTTGTTGATAATCCACCACAAAAAGTTGCTGAAAAGGTTGATATAAAAAAAGCTGAAGAATTAAAACAAAAATTAGAGGCCGCAGGAGCAAAAGTAGAATTGAAATAAAAACCTTTGGTAGTAGCTGATAGATCTTCCAGCAAAAAAGGATATTTTACATAAGCTCAGTAATACAAATTTAATTTGTGCTTTATTTTAAATCTTTCCTTGAAATCAGAAGAAATAACTCTCTTATCACCTATAAAGCCTTTTTCTATTTCAAACCAATAATCTCCAGATGCTTTCTTAAGCCATGTGTTTTCCTCGGTTTTAAAAATCCCGTTTTAAGACTTAAATTAATTATGATAATTTTTATCGAGCGAATACCAAACTTGAGGGCAATATTAAAGGATTTTATGTTTCTATATATTACCCCGACGAACTATCTTATAAATTACTCCAGCCTTATCATCAGAAATATAAATTATTCCTTCAGGTTTAATTAGGATATCAACAGGTCTTCCTATTGCTTCATCTCCTTGAAGCCAACCAGTAATAAAATCTTCTTCTCCTAAATAGTTGCCTTGTGAATCTAAAATATATCTTACAATTTTGTATCCTGTAGGAATTGTTCTGTTCCACGAGCCATGATAAGCAATCAAAAGATTGTACCAGTATTCTTCTGGCCAGCCTTCTTTTGGGAAAAATGCTAAACCTAAAGGAGAAGAGTGGGCAGGGATGTCAATATAGGAAGGAGTTTCAAATGGCTCCATACAAGGATTTCTGATATAAACATTTTTATCAAAATTATCATCATGAATATTTTTTCCATAACAAATGGGCCAACCATAATTTTTTCCTTCTTCAATAATATTAATTTCATCAGGTGGCAGGTCATCACCAAGCCAATCTCTTCCCATTTCAGTTGCCCAAACTTTTCTGGTTACCGGATGTAAAGTTAGAAAAACAGAATTTCTTAAGCCTCTGGCATAGATTTTATTTTCTTTAGTTTTAAAATCATAAACTAAAATTGTTCCATATCTTTCATCTTTTTCATAACAAACATCACAACTTGAGCCAACAGAAATTAAAAGTTTATGATCTTCGGGGGGAGGTAAAAATAATAAAGTTCTTGTAAAATGTCTACCTCCTTTAGGTAAATCTAAAATTTTTTCTGGCTTGATTGGTCTATAAATTTTTTCATTTTCATCAAAAACTAAGTCGTATTGAATTAACTTTTCAGTTTCAGCTACATACAGCTTGCAATCTTTTGGACGTGCGACGTCCCAACATTTAATCTCCATTCCATGGGGATTTTGAAGTCCTTCGAGCAAGATAATTACTTTGTCTGCTCTGCCATCTTGATTTAAATCAGGTAAAGAGACAATTTTTCCTTCTTTGGTTAAACTAACAATTAAATTTCCTGCGGGATCTTCTTTAATCACTCTAGCCCCATTTACTCCTTTAGCAAAAATTTGAATCACAAAACCTTCTGGTAATTTTAAATATTTCAATTCTTCATTAGAAGAAATTTTTATTTTTGAAGGTAGATATCCAGTTTTTGCCCCTTTAAAAAAGATATAGAACTTTGAATATAAAACGAAAGTTAAACTTAGAAACAAAATCAGTATTATTAAAAATATTATTCTTTTCATAAATAAATTATAATCAAAATTTTAGATTTTAATTATATTCAAAAGTTATGAATTCTTCTTTTAAGATTCGATTGAATCTTTTGTTGACAGATTTTTTTGTTTTGATTATACCAAGCTCTGGTGTCTTAGGAGTGTTAAAAATGTACTCATCCTTAGCAAAGTTTTCTTTTAATAACTTAAAGCATCAGCATCTATTTCTTCAATTTCAATATCTTTTAAAATTTTTCTTAAATTAAAATCAAGTTTAGGATCAATCTTTAAAACCAATTCTAAAAAAAATCGTTTTTTGATTTTAAAAGGACGCGCAAAAAGAGGTCCAAAAATTTCAATTTGAGGATTTTCTTTTTTGATTTTTTCTTTAATTAAAGAAAGCTTATCTTGAAGTTTTTTCAGGTCTTGACTTCCCTCTTTTAAAATGACCAATCTTTTAAATGGCGGTAAGTTATTAATTTTTCTTTCATTAATCAAATCATCAATAATTTTTCCTGATTTTATTTTTTCTTCAATTTGAGGATTAAAAATATTACTGACTAAAAATATTTTCTGGCACTTTTCTTTAAAAAATTCTAAAATTCTGATAAATTTTTCTTTTAAAAAGAAATCGTTAGAGAAATAAAATTCACCAAAGTTGTAAAAGAAAAAAGCTTCAAAATTTTCAATTAAAGGATTTAACAAAAGCAAACTGCCAAGCAAATCACCTTTTTTACTTTCATTAAAATTTTTTATTATTTTTTTATTTGCTCTTTCTAAAAAATAAACTTCTCTATTTAAATTCAATAAAAATTGATAAATAGCTTTTGCTCCTTTTTGCGAAATCATAAATTGAGATTTTTTTTGGCAAAAAGGACAAATTTCTGGTAAATTTTCTTTTTTTAGACAATAAGGGCAATAAACAAAATTTTCTTCTAGGGCTAAAAATTTGCCACAGGCAGAGCACATTAAGGGTTGAAAGCAAAATTCACAAATAAGTCTCCTACCAGAACTTTTTTCTGGAACAAAAATGACTGTTTTTTTAAATTCTTTAATTTTTATTTCAAATTCTTTTTCATTGATTCTCTCTATTACGGATAAACGCGGATATTTAGTTATAAAGTAAAAAGATGGTAGACCTCCTTCAATTTCATACTTTATCTTATTAATTTCAGCAAATTTCAGAAAAATTTTTCGATAATCAAAATAAGGAGGTTTAAAAAATTCTTTATAAAAAATTGAACCTTCATCATAGACAATAATTCTTTCTAAATTCTGCCAAGGAAGGAAGATGGAGTTTTTTGTACCAATAAAAACATTGTCATTATTATTAATTATTTTTTCTAAAATAGAAAAAAAACTTTTTCTTTGGGGAAGAATGATATAGGCAAAGGGATATTTTCTCTTTAAAAATTCAAGATAGCTTTCTTGAGGAACAATAATTAAAGTTTTTTTATTTTTAATCGTATCATCTGTTTTTTTAATATTTTTTAAATTTAAGACAAGCATTTTTTTGTAGGGTAAAAATAAAGACAAAGCGGTGCTTAAGGAAATATAGTAATAATTTTTTAACCAAAATGCCAGTTTTAACTGGTAAGGGAGAATTAAAGGATTATGATTAATAATTCGCAAGACAGGTTTTAATTCGATTTTTTCTTCTTTTAAAAATTTTCTTCTTTTTTCAATTGATTCTATTCTCCAGACATAGCCAGGGATTTTTCTTTTTTTAAATTCAACTAAAACAATTGCTCCTGGTTTTATCTTCTTTTTAGAAAAATAAGAAAAAAAATCCGGCGCTGTTGGAGGTAATCTAACTAATGGTATAATATCTATAATAAAATACCTGGTCATATTATTATTTTAATAAATCAATGATTTTTAAAGTAGGTATTGATTTGGGAACAGCTAATACGAATGTTTATTTGCCAGGAAAAGGCGTGGTGATTACTGAACCAACGGTTGTTGCTTATGATGAAAATAGTCAAAAAATTATTGCTGTGGGTAAAGAAGCCAAAGAAATGATAGGCAAAACTCCAAAAGAAATTAAAATTTATAGACCCTTAAAAGAGGGGGTTATTGCTGATTACAAAGCTACCCTGGCTATTTTAAGACATTTTTTAAACAAATTAAAACTAACTAGATTTTTTAAACCAATTTTGGTTGTTTCCGTGCCCGCTGGTATTACTTCAACAGAAAAAAGAGCCATCATTGATGCTGCTTTAGAAGCAGGAGCCCGCGAAGTTTATCCAATTAAAGAACCAATTTTAGCTGCTTTAGGTGCAGAAATGTCAATACAAGGTCCATTGGGAAATATGATTGTTAATATCGGCGGTGGTACAACAGAAATAGCTGTTATTTCTTTAGGTGGGATAGTTACTTTTGAATCTTTAAAAGTTGCAGGTGATAAAATGGATGAGGCTATTAAAGAGTATTTAAGGAGAAAATTTAATTTGGCTGTTGGTGAAAAAACTGCCGAAAAAATAAAAATTGAGATAGGCTCAGCTCTTTTAAAACAGAAAAATAATGACCATTTAGTGATGGATGTAAATGGCGTTGATTTAATTTCAGGATTACCTAAGCAAATAAAGCTTTATTCTTTTCAAGTAGCGGAAGCTTTGCAAAAAGAGCTAAAAGAAATAATCAATGGTATCAAAAGAGTTTTAGCTGTAACTTTGCCAGAGTTGGTGGCAGATATTATGGAAAAAGGAATGGTTCTTTCTGGCGGGGGTGCTCTTTTAAGAAATATTGATGCCTTAGTTTCTGAAGAGACTGGAGTTAAAGCATTTATTGCGGATGATCCTTTATATTCAGTGGCTCGGGGAACAGGCAAAGTTTTAGAAAAAATTGATCTTTATACCAAATTAGCTAAAAGCCATTTATGATTTACGGTAATCAAGAAAAGCAAAAAATTTTAAGAGAATTGATAGAAAAAGATATTTCACCAATTTTAGTCTCCGGCCCTGAAGGTGTAGGTAAATTTAGTTTTTTAAAAGAATATTTAGATTCACAAAAGATTGAAAAAATAGTTCTTCGGTCAGAAGATAAAAATTTTAAAATAGAAACAGCAAGATTTTTAGTTTCTTTAGCACGAAAAAAATCAGAAAAAAGGGTTATTTTAATTGATAATGCTCATAAATTTCAAATTCATAGTCAGAACACGCTTTTAAAAACACTGGAAGAATCTCCATCAAAAACAATTTTTATTTTAATCACTCATCAAGAAAATAAAATCTTACCAACGATTAGATCAAGAACTGTGAAAGTAAAATTTGGCCTTGTTCTTCAAGAAGAGACAGAAAAGTTTTTAAAAGAAAAAGGATTTAATCAAAAAGAAATTGCTTTAGCTTTAGATTTTTATCCTTATCAACCGGGTAAAGCTTTGAAATTTTTGATCTCAAGGAAGTTTGAAATTTTAAATAAATTTTTATTTCAAAAAGAGTTTAACTTCGAAGAATTAAAAAATAACTTTAGTCTCCAAGAGTTCTTGGAAAATTATCTTTTATTTTTAAGAAAAGAACTTTTACAAAAATTAAAAGAGAAAAAATTAATCTCTCCAGAAATAAAAAAAATTAAAGATTGTTTAAATCTTTACTACGATACTGATTATAATTTAAATTTCGAGCTTCAATTAGCCAATTTAGTTTTGAGCCATGGATAATGCTTGGAAAACATTAAAAAATATTGTTTTAATTCTTATTATTGTTTATTTCATCTCTTTTTTGATTTATACTGATTTTTTGATTAATTTAGCCAAAATACAACCAAAATTTGATTTTAGTCGTTATTTATTTAAAATTTTAAATTTAGAATGATAGAGGAATTTAAAAAAGAACTTCAAAGGATAATTAATGAGCTTCAAGAGAAGATAAAAAATGTTCGTTCTCACAAACTTTCTTTAAGTTTTTTGGAAAGTTTAGAAATTTCTCTTTATCATTCAAAATACCCCTTAAAAGCTTTGTGTCATATTTCCCAGATTGATCCTTTAACTTTTAGGCTCGAGCCCTATGACCCAAATGCTTTAAAAGAAATTGAAACAGCAATTTTAGAAAGAAAAATGAGGACAACAATTACTAAAGAAAAAAATAGTTTAGTGATAAAATTTCCTCCTTTGACAGAAGAAGATAGGAAAGAGATAGTTAAATCCTTGCAAATTTTAAAGGAGGAAATAAGAGTTAAAGGAAGGAAAATCAGGGATGAGTTTTTAAAGAAATTAAGGGCCCAAAAAGAGGAAGGGAAAATTTCTGAGGATAATTTTTATAAAACTAAGGAAAACTTTGATAAGGAAATTGAAAAATTCAATCAAGAAGTCGAAAAAATTTTTAATCAGAAAGAAAAAGAAATTTTAGGATGACTGTTTTAGCTTTTTTATTTTTTTTAGGAATTTTAATCTTCATTCATGAATTAGGGCATTTTTTAGGAGCAAGGAAAGTTGGTCTTTGTGTTGAAGAATTTTCAATAGGATTTCCTCCCAAAGTTTTTTCAAAGAGAATTAGAGAAACAGTTTATTCTTTAGGATTAATTTTCTTTGGTGGTTTTGTTAAGCTCAGAGGAGAAAATGATCCCAATGATCCAGAAGGATTTTTAAATTTAAAACCAACGAAAAAACTGATTATCGTCACAGCAGGAGTTTTATTCAATATTCTTTTGGCCTATCTTTTTTTTGTTTTTAGTTTAAATTTTGGTTATCCTGTTGAAGATAGAAAAATTTTTGTCTCTGGTTTTTTAAGCAAGAACACTCAAGCTTATAAATATTTTCAAATTGGTGATGAAATTTTATATGTAAAAATGGATGGAAAAATTTATAATTTTGACTCCTTGCAAAGTTTATCAAAGTTTTTAAGAGAAAACAAAGGGAAAGAAGTTGAAATTTTTTATTTAAGGAATAATCAAAAGCTTTCTGCCAAAGTTGTTCCTCCTGTTGGTTTTTATTTAGCAAATTTTAAATTAGAAAGGGTTTCTTTTATTCAAAGCATCTTTTTAGGTTTTGAAAAATTATTAAGTTCTTTTAAGAAAATTTTCATCGGTTTTGTTAAATTTTTAAAGAGTCTTTTTACTAAAGAAAAGGTAGATCTGGAAATTGTTGGTCCTGTAGGTATTTACAATCTTTTTGATAATTTTAAAAACTTTGGTTTAGGTTATTTATTTTATTTTTTAGCTGTTTTGTCATTAAATCTTGCTTTTATTAATATTTTGCCCTTCCCAGCATTAGATGGTGGCCGAGCTCTTTTTATTTTGTTTGAAATTTTAACAAAGAAAAAAGTTAATTATCAAAAAGAAGAAATTATTCATCGTCTTGGGTTTATCTTTTTATTTTCTCTGCTTATTTTAGTCACTATTAGAGATATTTCTAAATTATGGCTGAAATGAAAAAAGAAAAAAATTTTTCTGATTGGTATTTAAATGTTATTTTAAAAGCAGATTTGGTTGATTATGGTCCTGTTAAAGGGACGATTATTTTTAAACCTTATGCTTATAGAATTTGGGAAAAGTTTCAGGTTATTGTTGATAGAGAAATTAAAAAATTAGGAGTTAAAAATCTTTACTTTCCAATTTTTATTCCTGAAAGTTTTTTGAAAAAAGAAAAAGAACATTTTGAAGGTTTTACTCCTGAAGTAGCTGTTGTTACTTATGCTGGTGGTGAAGAGCTTCAGGAAAAATTAATTGTAAGACCAACTTCGGAAACAATTATTTATCCCTATTTCGCTAAATGGGTTAAATCTTATCGAGATCTTCCAATTTTAATTAATCAGTGGGCAAATGTTGTTCGTTGGGAAAAAAGGCCATTCCCTTTTATTCGCAATACCGAATTTTTATGGCAGGAAGGCCACACTGCTCATAAAAACCATAAAGAATCTTTAGATTTTGCTCTTAAAATTTTGGCTCTTTATGAAAAAATTTATCAGGAGATTTTGGGTATTTATGGTTTTGCTGGTAAGAAGTCAGAATCAGAAAAGTTTGCTGGTGCCCTAGCTACTTATACTTATGAAATTTTACTTCCTGATGGTAAAGCTTTACAAGGTTGTACTTCTCATGATTTAGGTCAAAATTTTTCTAGAGTGTTTAATATTCGTTTTCAAGATAAAGATAAGAAATTAAAATATGTTTGGCAAACATCCTGGGGAATAACCACAAGAGTTTTAGGAGCAGTTATTGGTGTTCATGGAGATGATCAGGGCCTAGTTTTGCCTTCTAAAATTGCTCCTTATGAAATAGTGATTGTTCCTATTTATAACAAGAAAAACGATAAAGAGATAAAGAAGTTTATTGAAAAAATAAAAGAAGAAGTTAATAAGGATATTTTTGTTGATGATTCAGATAAAACACCTGGTTATAAATTTAACGAATGGGAGCTTAAAGGTGTTCCTTTAAGAATTGAAGTTGGTCCTGAAGAAGTCAGAAATCAAATTTTGACCTGTTTTCGTCAAGATAAAAAAGAAAGGTTTAAAATTAAATTAGATGAGTTAAAAAACAAAATCGATGATATCTTTTTAGAAATGGATAGAAATTTACTTATAAGATCAAAAAGTTTTACAGAAAAGAACACATTTGAAGTTGGAGATTATAAAGAATTTAAAAAGATTATGGAGACAAAAAGAGGTTTTATTTTCGCTCCTTGGTGTGAGGAAGAAAAATGTGAAGCAGAAATTAAAAAGGAAACGAAAGCAACTACAAGATGCAAACCTATAAGAAGCCAAAAGCCAAAAGTTAAAAGCCAAAAGTTAAAATGTGTTTACTGTAAAAAGAAGGCCAAAGATTTTTGGCTTTTTGCTCAAAGCTACTGATGATTAAAATAAGAAAAAGTTTATTTATTGGTATAGATTTGGGTACTTCTTATACTAAGGTTTATGTTCAGCAACAAGGAATTGTTTTTGAACTTCCAACAGTGATTGCCTTGAATCGTCGTCAAAGAAGTGTAATTGCTTTTGGTGAAGATGCAAAAAAGATGATCGGTCGCAATCCCCAAAGCATTGATGTAATTCGACCTGTTTTTCGTGGTATTGTTACTCATTTTGATGAAGCTTTGATCTTTTTAGAAATTATTTTAGAAAAAATTAAAAAAGAATATTGGTCAATTTTCGGAACTAAACTTATTATTGGTATCCCCTTAGATTTAACCGAAGTACAAAAAAAGGGAGTGATTGATGTTGGCCTTGGTGCTGGAGCCAAAGAGGTTTATTTAGTTGAAGAACCTATTGCTGCTGCTTTAGGTGCTAATTTGGATATTGAAGAAGCTAAAGGTATTTTGCTAGTTGATATTGGTGGAGGGACAACTGATATGGCTTTAATTTCTTTGGGTGGTATTGTTTTGGGGAAAAGTATTCGTATTGGAGGTGACACTTTTAATGAAAAGATTATTAATTATTTAAAATCTAAATATGGAGTTATTATTGGCGAAGGTCAAGCTGAAATTGCAAAAATCTCTATTGGTACAATTAACCCTAAAGCAGGAGGTTTTTTAATCAAAGGAAGGGATATTCTAACTGGTCTTCCTAAAGAAGTCTATTTTACAAGCCAAGACTTGAAAGAGAGTATTATTGAAGATTTAGAAGATATTGCTATGAATATTAAAGATATTATCCATATGGCTCCTCCAGACCTTTTGGGAGATATTAGTAATTCAGGAGTTTATTTTTCTGGTGGAGGATCATTAATTGAAGGCCTCGATGCTTTTTTTAAAAAAGAAATTGAACTTGAGGTCAATATAGTTGATGAACCACGATATTCTACCATTCGTGGTTTGGGGAAAATAATTGAGGATTTTAATAATTTAAAAAAGCTTACCATCAATGTTTAGAAAAAAAATAAAAAATATTTTGGTCATTTTTCTTTTAAGCTCAGTTTTTTTCTGGTTGAGCTCACGTGCTTTAGCACAAGAAGAGTTAATTTTTAACTTTTCTTTAAATTTTCAAAAATTAATAAAAAATTTCTGGCAAAAAATTTTTCCTTCTACTGAAGAAGATCTTTATAAAGAGAAATATTATGAACTTTTACAAGAATTAGCAAAATTAAAACTGACTCTTAAACAATTTAAAGAAACAGAGATTATTAGTCAAAGAGAAAAATACCTACCACGACTTATTGAAGCTGATATTTTGAAGATTGATTCTCTTGGTTATATTTATTCAGAAAACCCTAAAGCCGGAGAAGGGTCGATAGTTTTGGATAAAAATTGGATCTTAGTTGGTAAAGTAGCTAAAATAGGAAAAAATTATTTAATTATTAGTTCTTTAAATGTGCCAGGAATTGAATTTAATGTTGCTAATATTGAGGGAGAGCTTTTAGGTTTAGGGAAAACAATTTCTAACGGTTTTTTGGAAATAAATTATGTTAGACCAGAGATCGGTGTCAAATTAAATGATTTTGTTTTGACTTATGGTGATGATAATTTCCCTTCGGGTTTTTTAGTAGGTACAGTTAAAAAGATTAATAAAACCAAATTTGGCCAACAAATTATTGTTCGACTTCTTTTTGATCTTGACCCAGGCAAAGTCTATTTAATTAAATGATTTTTAATTTGATTTTATTAATTTTTCTTCAGCCATTATTAACTTCAGTTTTTATCTTTCTTGGTCCAGTTTTAAATTATTTCTTTAAGGAGAAAATTAAACAATTAATCTTGAGCCTCATTTTATTTTCCTTCATAACCGATTTAATTTTTATTAAACCATTAGGCTTTTTTCTTCTAATTACTTCCTTTTCTCTTCTTTTAATTTGTCTTCTAGAAAAATTTTTAGGTCATCAACATTTTTATCAAAGAATAATTTATCTTTTATTGTTTAACACTATTTTTCTTTTTTTATTTTTCTTTTTGGGTTTTGGTAAAATTAGCATTTTCGCTTTCTTTTTAAAGTTTTTAATTTTTAATATAATTTTTCAGGTAATTTATATAACTGTAAATACTTTATTTAGAGCATAAAAATGATTGATGAAGAAGTACTTTTTCAGCACCTAGGGAAGAAATTTAAAATTAGCCGATTTAAAAATCAAAATGTTTTCTTTTTTATTTTTGTTTTGACTTTTCTAATAAGTTTTAGCTATTTTTTATACCTTCAATTTTTTTTAAAAGAAAAATATTTAGCCATTGAGAAAAGCATCAAAACAGTTACTTATTTTATTTTTTCTCCGCGAGGCAAAATTCTCGATCGTCAAGGAAAAATTTTGGCTGATTCTGTATCTACTTTTGATGTTTATATTGATCTTAATAAAGTTAAAGATTTACCCTTTGAACTTAAAGGAAAATTTTTTTATCGTGGTAGCCAGCTAATTATTAGAGACCTTGATCAAAGAACAGCCCTTAATTTAATGATAAAAAAATTTGATGGAATTGAGATTGTTCCGTCATTTAAAAGAATTTATTTAGGCAACGAAGAAATTGGTAATTTAATTGGTTATGTCGGTTTTCCTTCTGAAG
>Ga0197143_1001479_pt1 | contig 19774 bp, 18 predicted proteins | sample GBS70_MetaG_FD_148603 | JGI IMG/M metagenome (GOLD analysis project Ga0197143, IMG submission 148603) | Sediment microbial communities from Great Boiling Springs, Gerlach, Nevada, United States - GBS 70_MetaG | ecosystem: Environmental > Aquatic > Thermal springs > Hot (42-90C) > Sediment...
GCTCGGCGCATTCGGCCATGCCCAGGCCCTGGGCCGCCACCGAAGGCTGGGCGCAGAGCTCCGTAAGCTCGGCCAGCGCCTTATCGATGTTCCGGTCGATATGGTCCGAAACTTTTTCCCAGAGGTCGCCCATGGAAGGCCTCCACACCGTTGGGTTTATTGAATTATGCGTCCCCCGGCCGCCCCTTTTCCAACGGTTTATATTTTCATTCAATGCAATTCTTTGACCAAGGCGGTGGGTTTGGGCTAATATCCGGTGGTAATTTCGCAAGGAGGTTGCTCAGGATGGCCCAACTTCGCCCGCGGGTCCACACGGGTGTGGCTTACCGGCCGAGGCGTCCCGGCCAGCTCGTTGCCGAGGCCCTCGTCGCCGAGGGGGTCGACCTGGTTTTCGGCATCCCGGGCTCCCACATTCTGGACATTTACGACGGCCTAGCCGACTTTCGGGACCGCATCCGGCACGTTACCTGCAGGCACGAAAACAACGCCGCCTGGATGGCCGAGATGTACGGCCGCCTCACCGGCCGGCCGGGGGTTTACCTGGCCACGGCGGGACCGGGGGCCATTAACTCCATGTCGGCCGTGGCCCAGGCCTATACGACGGCCACGCCCCTGGTGAGCATTACGGGCTCGCCCCTTATCAACGATTACAAAGAGGCCCTCCACGCCGTTGACGACCCGGATTTTACGGCCAAAATGTTCCGGCCCATCACCAAGTGGTCCTACCGGGTGAAGCGCCTTGAGGAGCTTCCGGAGGCCCTCCGCCGGGCCTTCGCCGTTGCCCGCTCGGGCCGGACGGGCCCCACCCACCTGGAGATTCCCTGGGATATTCTTCAGGCCGACCCGGCCGAGTTTCCCGAGTACCGGCCGGCCCCCGTCAGGCGCCGGCGGCCCGACCCCCAGGTCGTCCGGACGGCCGCCGAGATTCTGCGCCGGGCCCGGCGGCCGGTCATCTGCTGTGGGGTCGGGGTGGTCCGGAGCCGGGCCCAGGCCGAGGTGGGGCAGCTGGCCGGCCGCGTCGGGGCGCCGGTGGTGGTTACGGCCGACGGCTATGGGGCCCTGACCGACGACCACCCCCTCTACGTCGGGGTGCTGGTCTTGGGCGCCTTCGGCCGGGACCCCTTCCCGGCCGCCGTCTTCCGCCAAGCCGATGCCGTTCTGGCCGTGGGCCTGCGGGTGGGCACCCAGCAGGCCGAGGTCATCGTCGAGGCCGCCCCCAACGACTACGTTTTCGTCGGTTTCGACGATGGGCCCAACCTGCCGAAGCGGGCCGCGGCCGCCCAGGTCTGCGACAACCGCCTCTTCCTGCAGGCCCTTTTAAAGGAGCTGGCCGACTTTAAGCGGGACCCGGACCCGCAGTTGGCCGGCCTCATCGGCCGCTACCGGCAGGTGCTGCGGGCGGGCCTGGGGGCCGAGCTGGAAAACTACCGCCAGGCCCGGCCCATCCATTTCGGCCTGGCTGTTAAGGAGCTCTTCGACCGGCTGGACGAGGACGCCCTGGTGGTCACCGACGTCGGCGTCCACAGCGTCTGGGGCAACCAGCTGGCCCGCATCCGCCGGCCCGACAGCCTTCAGACGGTGGGCCGCTGGGCCGAGATGGGTTTTGCCCTGCCGGGGGCCATCGCGGCCAAACTGGTTTACCCGAACCGGCAGGTGGTGGGCATCACCGGGGACGGCTGTTTTCTGATGTCCGACAACGACTTCGCCACCGCCCTTCAGGAGGGGGCCAATATCCTGATGCTCATCATGAACGACTCCCAGTACGGGATGATTTACAAGATGCAGCGGGACCGCTTCGAGCGGGCCTACGCCTCGGAACTTTACACCCCCGATTTTGCCCGCTACGCCGAGGCCTTCGGGGCGGCCGGATTCCGGGTGGAGGACCCGGCCGACCTGCCGGCCGTCATCGGGAAGGCCCTTGAGGCCAGCCGGGAAGTCCCCACCGTCGTCGACGTGGTCTCGGGCTACACGTACCCTTACCCGCCGGTGGACCGGCTCGTGGCCGAACTGGCCGATTCGGTGGTCAGGATTTGACGGCCAGCCGGCCAATGAGAAGGTAAAGGCCGAAGGAGACGGCCAGGCTGGGCAGGGTCGCCCCGAGCCAGGGGGCAAGGCCCGGCAGGCCGAGGGTCGGCAGACCCGAGATGGTCAGGTAGACGGCCACCCCGCCGGCCCAGACGGCCACGGCCACCCAGTTGAAGCCGCCCCGGTACCAGTAGCGGCCGTCCACCCGGTAGACCTCCTCGACCTGGTAGCGGCCCCGGCGCAGGACGAAGTAGTCGGCCAGCAGGGCCCCGAGCAGGGGCACGAAGAAGGAGCCGATGAGCAGTAAGAAGCTCTCATACTGGACCAGGGGGATGGTCGCCCCCAGGATGAGGACGACCAGGCCGACGGCCAGCGAAAAGGTCCGCTGGCCCACCTGGGGGAAGAGGTTCTGGAGGGAGACGGCCGTCGAGTAGATGTTGGCGAAGCCCTCGTCGGTCTCGTCCACCAGCAGCACCAGCAAGGCCACCCACCCGGCCGTCAGCCCGGCAATGGCCGAAATCAGGGGGGCGATGGGGGCGTTGGGGTCCACCGCAACCCCGGCGGCCAGGGTAAGGAGGGCGCCCAGGGCGTAGAACCAGGCGTGGGGAATGAAATACCCGAGGCCCGTGCCCCAGCCGGCCTCCCGGGGGCTCCGGGCAAACCGGCTGTAATCGGCCACCAGGGGGAACCAGGAGATGGGCATGGCCACCACCAGGTCCACGGCCAGCCAGAAGCTCATTTCGCCCGTCCCCGGCCGGTTCCACCACTCCCGGACGTCGTAATTCAGGAGGACCGCGGCCGTAAGCCAGATGGTGGTGAGGATGACGGCCCAGAAGGCGAACTTCTCCATATACTGTTTGACGACCACGATGGGGCCGCCGATGGCCATGAGGGTCGTCAAAATGGCGAAGAAGACGACCCACAGCAGGTAATTGTCAAAGCCGAAAAGCCGAAGGCTTAGGGCATTGGCCGCCTGGGCCATGACGACGACCTCAAAGGTCGCCCAGCCGATGAGCTGAAGGACGTTAAGAACCGTCGGCAGATACGAGCCCCGCAGGCCCAGCAGGGGGCGCATCAGCACCATGGTGGGGATCCCGGTGGCCGCCCCGATGGTGGCCGCCACCCCCAGCAGGAGGTTGCCGATGACGGCCCCCACCAGGATGGCCAGAAGGGCCTGGGGCAGGCTGAGGCCGGGGACTAAAAACATCCCCACGACCATGACCAGGAAGCTTATCCCCAGGTCGAACCATAAGACGAAATTGTCCACGAACCGGAGAACCCGGAAGCGTTCGGGAATGGGCTGGATTCCGAATTCCCGGGCCTGCTCGGCAACCACCGCCATGACCGTAAACCTCCTGCCGGGGGATTTAACCGACGGGGCCCGGGCGGGAGAAGGGGAGCTTAAAGCAAAACGCCGCCTGACCAGGTGGCGGCAAAGGTGTGAGCCGGAAGAGGCCCACTCCCTCCGCTGGCATTACCCAGATCAGGTTCGGACGGTCGGCAACGGCGGACCGGGTCTGTTCGGTCCCGGTTGCCCTCTCAGCCCGGCTCCCCCGGGCTCCCGCTGGGGCCTGCAAGGGCGGGTCCGTAGGCCCGCCCTTGCCGATATTCGGTTGTCGGTATATTATACAGCCATCCGGCGGTGGTGAGAAGGCGGGCGGGGCTATAATCTCAGACGGGCGGCTTTATGCGGCTTGTCGTCCAGGTTCCGGCCTACAACGAGGCCAAGACCCTCCCCGAGGTTATCCGCACCATCCCGCGCCGTATTCCCGGGGTCGACGAGGTGCTGGTGCTGGTGGTCGACGACGGCTCCACCGACGAGACGGCGGCGGTGGCGGCCGCGGCCGGGGCCGATTACGTCCTCCGCCACCCGGTGAACCGGGGCCTGGCGGCCGCCTTCCAGACCGGCATCGACTTCGCCCTCCGGCTGGGGGCCGACATCATCGTGAACACCGACGCCGACAACCAGTATCCCCAGGCCGAAATCCCCCGGCTCATCGAGCCGATCCTCAAGCGCCGGGCCGACATCGTCATCGGCGACCGCCAGGTCGGGACCAACCCCAACTTCCGGGGCCTGCGCCGGCTCCTCCAGCGGCTGGGGAGCCGGGTGGTGAGCTCCCTGAGCCGCCTGCCGGTAAGGGATGCCCCCAGCGGGTTCCGGGCCTATTCCCGGGAGGCGGCCTTACGGCTTCAGGTGGTCTCCCGCTACAGCTACACCCTGGAGACGCTGATTCAGGCCGGCCACCACCGGCTGGCGGTGGAATCGGTGCCCATCCTGACCAACCCCCCGACCCGCCCCTCCCGGCTGATGCGGGGTCTGGCCGACTACCTTGTCCAGTCGGGCCTTACCCTTATCCGGGTCTACGCCATGCACGAGCCCCTCAAGGTCTTCGGGGCGGCCGCGGCCGTCCTGGCCGCCGCCGGCCTGGCGGGCATCGGCCGGTTCCTCTATTTCTTCGCGGTGGGCCAGGGCGGCGGCCACATCCAGTCGCTGGTCCTCTCGGGGGTCCTTCTGGTCATCGCCTTTCAGGTGGGCCTGGTGGGCCTGGCGGCCGACCTGATCGCCGCCAACCGGCGGCTCCTCGAGGAGGCCCTTTTTAGACTTAAAATCCTGGAGCTGGAAAAGCGCCCCCCCGAAGGGGAGGCGTTGCTCTGGTCGGCCGGCCGTCGGCCTTCAACCAAGGACGGCCAGGGTGACGCCTAAGAAGATAAAGACGGTGCCCACCGCCGCCGCCCGGTTGACTCGCTCCTTCGGGTCGAAAAGCCGGGCCGCCAGCATCGTGAAGAAGGGGGCGGTGTTGGCCACGGCCACCACCCGGGCCACCGGCTCCAGGCTCAGGGCCTGGTAATAGCAGACCACCCCCAGAATCGCCCCGACCCCGGCGAGGGAGACCAGAAAGAGGGTTTTTAAATCGAGCTTACCGACGTCCCGCAGCCGGCCGAGGGCGGCCAGCACCAGGCCCAGGGCCGGCACGGCCACCGCCATCGAGATGAAAGTGCCGGCCAGGGGCGAGACGCCGGTGGCCAGCCCGAACTTTACCACCGTGGGCGTAAGGCCCCAGACCAGGGCCCCGACCAGGCCGATGACCAGCCCCCTCATAGGGACCTGCCGACCAGGTAGACGCCGAGGGCCACCAGCCCCACCCCGACGACGATGGCCGGGCGCAGCGGCTCCCCCAGCAGGACCACCGCCAGGAGGGGGGCGACGAGGATGGAGACGCCGCTTACGGCCGTGGCCCGGCTCGGGCCGATCTCGGCCATGGCCAGGTAATAGAGGGTCCGGCCCAACACGTAGCTGAAGATGCCGGCGGCCCCGAAGTATACCCAGGGCCGCCAGTCGGAGGCCAGCCCCTTAAGCTCCCCGGCGGCCACCACCGGCAGGAAAACCACCAGGGCCGCCAGGTTCGAGACGAAGCTGGCCACCGACGGGCTTACCCGGTCCATTCCCCGGGCGGCGATTACGGCCACCGAACCCCAGAGGACGGCCGTTGCCAGGGCGAAAAGCAGACCCATCGGCGGTCTATAATTATAGCCCGCCCGGCAAGGTCAGTCGGCGGCGAAAACGTCGGTCCGGTTTGAAGGATTGCCGGTGTTTACCTGGACAAAGAACGGCAGAAAGAGGCTCCCGGCGCTGGCCAGGCCCGCGTAGTCGCCCACGAAATAGCCCCCGGCAAAGGGCGCGCCCCGTATGTCAAAGGGCCCGGCGATGTGGGTTTCGGCCCAGTTCGCCGGGTTTGTGCAGTCGGCGGCGGCCGGGTGGCAGTGGACGAACCAGTAGTCGGTCTCGAGGATGGAGCCGGCCGGAGTGTGCCTCCGGAAATCGTAGTAGGTTACGCCCACGGTGCCGTCGGCGGCCACGTGGACCGAGGCCGTAAAGGCGTGGACGTTGAGGGGCGCCTTGTCGACCCGGACCGGCGGCGTCCAGGTGAGGCCGCCGTCGGCGGACCTGGAAAAGGCGATGTGGTGGGCCCCGGCCGGGCTGAACCGCTGGTCCTGCCACACCACGTAAAGGTTGCCGCTGTTCGGGTCGACGGCAATGTCGGGCACGATGTCGCCGGTGCGGACCGGGGTGCCGGTGTCGGGGTCCCGCACCACATCAAACAGAACCTGTTTGCTGATGATTATCGGCCCGGACCAGGTTTCGCCTTTGTCAGTCGAGCGGATGACGGCGATGTTAAACCCCCGAACTCCCCGGGCGTTTTTGGCGTTGTAAATCAGGTCAAAAAGGTTGATGAGCTCGCCGCCCTTGGCCTGGGGCCGGACGACGACCCGGTTGGAGATGGTCTGGCTGACCTCGCCCGGGTCGAAGATAATGCGAGGGGGCTCCCAGGTCCGGCCGCCGTCGGTGGTTCGGGCAAACCAGGTTGGTCCCCGGAAGCCGATGGCCCGCTCGGGGGCCCGGCCCCGGGCCTCTTCAGAAGGGAAAACGAGCCGGTCCCAGACGGCGTAGACGAAACGGGCGTCGTTGGGGTCGGCGGTTATCGACTCTTTGTCGTTAAAGACCGTCGGGGCGGTGTCCCGGATGAGGGTGACCGGGCTGCCCCAGGTCTTCCCCCCGTCGGTGGATTTGCTTACCAGGACGGCGTTGATGGGGTTTGAGTCGTTAAAGGCGATGGCGATTTGATAGACGTCGCCGTTGGGGGGCAAAGGTTACCCAGGGGTCGGAGGCCCGCTCGTAGTCGCCCCCGTTCTGGGGATTGCCCCGGAGCAGCGGCTGAAGGGGGCCATGCTTATCTGCCAGGAGCTGCCGCCGTTAAAGCTTACGGCCGCCAGCAGGCCCCTGGAACCGCCGTTGGAGTAGCGGTCCTGCTGCCAGACGCCGACGATATGCCGCGGGTTCCCGGGATTTACGGCCACCCAGGGCTCGACCTCGGCGTTGGGGTAGAGGGTGCCCGTCTGGGGCGCCCCTTCACAGCCGGGGCTGAAGGGGGTGGGCCCGGAGACCACCGTAAGTTTTTAAAAACTACCGGCCCGGCCGAAACCGGCCCGACGGCCGCCGGCAGGAGGGCCAAAAGGCTTAAGAGGGCCAGGAAACCGACCCGCCTGAGCATCATTCCACCTCCCCGGGTTTATTAGGGGCCCCTTGGCGGCAGGTAAGGCCCGCCCGGCGTTGACCCTGCCGGGTCAGGCCGCGGCTGGGACTGGCGGGGACCGGTTACTTGTTCTTCTTCTTGTAGCGGTTCTTCCGGAGACGCTTCTTGTACTGGTGGCGGTTCATCTTTCGGCGCCGCCACTTAAGGACGGAACCCATCGGCCTGCTCTCACCTCCTTTCGGTTTAAGGATTGCCCACGGGGGATTATAACATCCACCGGGTCGCCGGACAGGCGAACTTTCGTAGTTTGGTTGCCCGGACGCACGGCCGTACGCCCCCGGCAAGGGACCCTTTGCCGCGAGCCCTAACGGCGCTTTTGGCCCCGGGGCGGTTAAAATCGGCCGGGGGAATGGGTCCCATGGGTCTCAGGGCGGCGCTCCTGGCCGTTTGCCTTCTGGCCGCGGCCGGCTTTCCCGGGGCGGCCCGGGCCTCGGGTGGGGCCGTGGACCCCGCCGACGCGGCCGCCTTTGCCGACGCCTTCTTTGCCGACCGCCTGGCAAGCTCCCGGACGCCGGGGGCGGCCTTCGTCCTGGTTGAAGGGGGACAGCTCCTGGTTGCCCGGGGCTACGGCTACGCCGACCTGGAAGCCCGCCGGCCTATGGACCCCGAGCGGACGGTGCTGCGGGTGGCGTCCCTCTCTAAGCCCGTCGTGGCGGCCGCCGTCCTGCAGCTGGCCGAGCGGGGCCGGGTGGACCTGGACGCCGACGTCAACCTTTACCTTCGGGAGCTGCGGGTCCCGCCCACCTACCCCCGGCCGGTCACCCTGGCCGGCCTGCTCACCCACACCTCCGGCCTCGACGAGGGCCTCATCGGCATGGCCGCCCGGGACGAAGCCGCGCTTATGCCCCTCAGGGCCTATTTAAAAGCCCGCCTGCCGGCCAGGGTTCGGCCGCCCGGCGAGCTCATCCGCTACTCCAACGATGGGCTGGCCCTGGCCGCCCTGGTGGTCGAGGAGGTTAGCGGCCTGCCTTTCGCCGATTACGCGGCGGCCAACATCTTCCGGCCCCTGGGGATGGCCCGGAGCAGCTTCGGCCCTCGGCCCGACCTGATGCCCGACCTGGCGGCCGGCTATGAGGTGGGGGGCGGAGCCCCTTGGCGGGTGCCGGCCGATTACTTTAACGTGGGGCCGGCCGCCAACTTAATGACCACGGCCGCCGACCTGGGCCGACTGCTGGCCGGGCTCCTCGAAGGCGGCCGGGCCGGGGTTCTGAGCGGGGAATCGGTCCGGCAGATGTTCCGGCGGCAGTTCAGCCACCACCCCGGGCTGCCCGGGGTCACCTTGGGGTTTTTCGAATACTTCGCCAACGGCCGCCGGGCCCTCATCCACGAGGGCGACTGGCGGGGATTCGCCGGCCTAGTCCTGCTCATCCCCGAGGAGGGGCTGGGGCTGTTCGTGGCCAACGACGGCCACAACCACCGCCTCAATCGGGAACTGGTCGGCCGCTTCCTGGACCGCTACTACCCGGCGCCCGATACTCCGGCACCGGCGGCCGGCCCCGCGGCCGAAGACCTGGGCCGCTTTGCCGGCAGCTACCGGACCATCCGGTACGGCCTGGGAAGTGTCGACAAGCTGGCAACCCTGGTGGAGCAGTTTCGGGTGACGGCCGACGGCGGCCGGCTGCGCCTTTACGGGTTTGGCCCGGAGCCGGCCGAGTTTGTGCCGGTGGACCGGCTGCTTTTCAGGATGGTGGGCGGGGAAGGTTACGTCGCCTTCCGGGAGGATAAGGCCGGCCGGGTAACCCACCTTTTTCTGGGCGGCGACCGCCTTTACCCTACCCCCCTGGCCCTGGAGAAAGTCCCCTGGTTTGAGACCTCCGGGTTCGGGCAGCTGCTGGCCGGGGCCTTTACGGTGCTCTTCGGGTCGGCCTGTCTCGCCCGGGCTTTTGGTCTCCTTGCCGGCAGAGCCGGGCTGGCGGCCTTTCTCCTCGGGGGCGTCAACCTCGGCCTGCTGGGAGGGGTGGCCGTGGGCCTTTTTGCGGTGGACCGCTACGAGTTTGCCTACGGCATACCGGCGGGCCTGCTCGTTATCCTCAGGCTTTCGGTCTTTAGCGGTTTGCTGGCGGTGGCCGTCGGGGTCCTTGGCGTCCTGGCCTGGGTGCGGGGGTGGGGCAGGTTCTGGGGCCGGCTATACTACACGGCCGTTGCCCTCGGGGGGCTTGGGTTCGTCTGGTTTCTGGTAAACTGGAACCTGCTACCGCCCCCCTGACCGGGCCGCCTTTCGGCCCAATCCCGGCGGGGCGGAGGACCTGCCGTGAGAAGATGGCTGCTGGCTTTAACCCTGGCACTGGCGGCCTGCGGGCCCGGGACGTCGGGCGGGCCGCCCCCAACGTCCGGCCCCGGCCCGACCCCCCTGCCCCCGCCCGCCTGGGCCGTTGTCCGGGACCCGGGCCCGGCCGGGTTTGCCGTCGCCGACGGCCGCCACCGGCTTCCCCTGCCGGCCATTAAAAGCCCGCCCTGGCGCCTGGCCTTCACCGCCGACACCGACGGCGACGGCCGGCCCGAGGCCGTCGTTCAGGGCTACACTGGCGGCGCCCACTGCTGTTTCGTTTACCTGGTCTTCGAAAGCCGGGCCGACGGCATCCGGCAAGTGGATGGCTTCGACCTGGGCAATGGGGGCATTGCCCAGGCGGCCGACCTCGACGGCGACGGCCGGGCCGAGCTGGTGGGCGGCGACGACCGGCTGGCCTACTTTGACGACCTGCCCTTCGCCGCCTCCCCCTTCTTGCCCCTCATTCTCTGCCGGCCGGACCCGGGCCGGTTTAAGGACTGCACCCCGAATTTTCCCGACCGGCTCCGGGCCGAGCTGGGACAGGCCGAGGCCGCCCTTAAGGAGGCGGTGGACGGGGCGGCGGCCGGCCGGCTGGACCCGGAGACGGCCCGCTTTATCCAGCGGTCGCAGGCCCTTAAGCTGGTCGCCCTGGCCGTCCGCCTCGGCCGGCCCGACGACAGCCGGGAGCGGGTTCGGCGGCTCTGCCCGACCTGCCTTGCCTGGCTGGATCAGCATGCGGCTGAGCTTTCCCGGCGGCTGGGGAGTCCGGTGCCCCGGCCCTGGCCGTAAAGTTGGGGCCGCTTGGTCTAAAATTAAGAGAAGTCTTTAAGGTTGCCCGGGAGGTGAACCCCCATGACGGTGGAGCAGAAGCGATTCCGGGTCGAGCGGGATTCCATGGGCGAGATGGAGGTGCCCGAAGATGCCCTCTGGGGGGCTTCGACCCAGCGGGCCGTGCTCAACTTCCCGATTTCGGGCCTCAGGTTTCCCCGGCGGTTCATTCAGGCCCTGGGCCTCATCAAGCGGGCCGCGGCCGAGACCAACAAAGAGCTGGGGCTTTTAGACCCCAAGCTTGCCGATGCCATCGCCCAGGCCGCCCAGGAGGTGGCCGACGGCCGCTGGGACGACCACTTCCCCGTGGACGTTTTCCAGACCGGTTCGGGCACGTCGACCAACATGAACGCCAACGAGGTGATCGCCAACCGGGCCGGCGAAATCCTGGGCGGCCGGCGGGGGGCGCGGCTGGTCCACCCCAACGACCACGTCAACCTGGGCCAGTCGTCCAACGACGTTATCCCCACCGCCATTCACCTCTCGGCCCTCCTGGCCATCAAAGAGGAGCTGGTCCCGGCCCTTACGGGCCTTGAAAAGGCCCTGCGGGCCAAGGCCGAGGAGTTCTGGCCGATAATCAAGACCGGCCGAACCCACCTGATGGACGCCACCCCCATCCGCCTCGGGCAGGAGTTTTTGGGTTACGCCGGCCAGGTGGAACGGGGGCTGCGCCGCCTCCGCCACGCCGAGGAGGAGCTTTCGGAGCTGGCCCTCGGCGGAACGGCCGTGGGAACCGGCGTAAACACCCACCCGGAGTTCGCCCGGCGGGCCATCGCCCGCCTCTCGGCCTGGACCGGCCTTAACCTTCGGGAAACGGATAACCATTTCCAGGCCCAGGCGGCCATGGACGGGGCGGTGGAGGCCAGCGGGGTGCTCCGGACCATCGCCGTAAGCCTGCTTAAAATCGCCAACGATATCCGCTGGATGGGTTCGGGACCCCGGGCCGGGTTGGGGGAGCTCTCACTGCCCGAGGTTCAGCCCGGCAGTAGCATTATGCCCGGCAAGGTAAACCCCGTCATCCCCGAGTCCCTTATTCAGGTCTGCGCCCAGGTCATCGGCAACGACACCGCCGTGATGTTGGGGGGCCAGGGGGGATTTTTTGAGCTTAATACGATGATGCCCCTCATCGGCTATAACTTGCTCCGGTCTATAAGCCTGCTGGCCAACGCCACCAGAAACTTCACCGAAAAGTGCGTGGTGGGCCTCAAGGCCACCGAGCGGGGGCCGGAGCTGGTGGAGAAGGGTCTGATGCTGGCCACCGCCCTCGCCCCGGTCATCGGCTACGACGCGGCCGCGGCCATCGCCAAAGAGGCGGCCCGAACGGGCCGGACCATCCGGGAGGTGGCCCGGGAGCGGACCGGCCTTTCGGAGGAGGAGCTTAGCCGGATTCTGGACCCGGCCCGGATGGTGGAGCCGGGCCTGGGGGTGGGGCCGGTTGCCGGCTAGGGGGCAAAGATGGAGGCCCGGGCTTTAATAAGACGCAGGTTTACCGTGGACGAGTACCACCGGATGGCGAAGGCCGGCATCCTGGGCGAGGATGACCGGGTTGAGCTTATCGAGGGGGAGATTGTGCAGATGACCCCCATCGGGAGCCGACACGCCGCCTGCGTCATGCGTTTAATCCGGCTCTTTTCGACCCAACCGCGGCCGGACGTTCTGGTCAACGCCCAGAACCCGGTCCGAATAAGTGAATATTCGGAGCCCCAGCCGGACGTAGCCCTTCTCCGCTACCGGCCGGATTTTTACGCCGGCTCCCACCCGGGAGCCGAAGACGTTTTGCTTTTGGTCGAAGTTGCCGAGACCTCGGCCGAGTACGACCGGCAGGTGAAGGTCCCCCTCTACGGCCGGGGCGGCATCCGGGAGGTCTGGCTGGTGGACCTGGCCACCGAGGCCGTTGAGGTTTACCGCAAGCCCTCCCCCGAAGGCTATAAAGAGGTTCGCCGGCTGGGCCGGGGCCAGACCCTCTCGCCCGAAGCCCTGCCGGATCTGACGCTGGCCGTCGACGCCATCCTCGGGCCGGCCCGGCAAAACAAGGAGGCAGGGGCATGACCGACACAGCCGAAAAGATTTACCTTGAACGTAACCGCCGCTCATCCGAGCTTTACGCCCGGGCCCAGCGGGTGCTCCCCGGGGGCAACACCCGCACCACCGTTTTCTTCGCGCCCTACCCCTTTTACGCCGTCCGGGGCGAAGGGTGTCGGGTCTGGGACGCCGACGGGAACGCCCGGGTGGACTTTTTGAACAACTACACTGCCCTCATCCTGGGCCACGCCCACCCGAAGGTGGTGGCGGCGGTGGCCGAGGCGGCGGCCCGGGGCGCCTCCTTTGCGGCCCCCACCGAATACGAAATCCGGCTGGCCGAGGAGCTCTGCCGGCGGGTCAAATCCGTAGAACAGGTGCGGTTTACCAACTCCGGGACCGAGGCCACCATGCTGGCGGTGCGGGCGGCCCGGGCCTATACCGGCCGGCCGAAAATCGCCAAGCTTGAGGGCGGCTACCACGGCTCCCACGACTACGCCGCCGTAAGCGTCGGCCCCGACCCCGACCGGGCCGGCCCGGCCGACGAGCCCCGGCCGGTGCCCGAGGGCCCGGGCATCCCCGACCCCGTTCTGGGCACGGTGGTGGTCCTGCCCTACAACAACCTTGAGGCCGCAAGCCGCATCCTGGAGCGGGAAGGAAAAGAGGTCGCCGCCGTTATCGTCGAGCCCCTGATGGGGGCGGGCGGGGCGATCCCGGCCGCGGCCGAGTTTCTCCGGGGCCTGCGGGAGCTTACCCGCCGGCTCGGCATCCTCCTGATTTTCGACGAGGTTATCGCCTTCCGCCTGGCCTACGGCGGGGCCCAGCAATACTTCGGGGTGGAGGCCGACCTCACTACCTTCGGCAAGATAATCGGCGGGGGCCTGCCAGTGGGGGCCCTGGGCGGCCGGGCCGAGGTGATGGGCCTCTTCGACCCCAGCCGCCCGGACCGAATCGGCCACGGCGGCACCTTCAACGCCAACCCGGTGACGATGGCGGCCGGGCTGGCAACCCTGGCCGAGCTGACCCCAGCGGCCTACGAGCACCTGAATCGGCTGGGGGAGCTTGCCCGCCGTCGCCTCCGGCAGGCGTTCGAGCGGCTTGAGCTGCCGGCCCAGGTTACCGGGGCGGGGTCGGTCTTTGCCGTCCACTTCACGGCCGAGCCGGTGACCGACTACCGGTCGGCCCGGCGGGGGGCAAACCCCGGGCTTCTGCGCCGCCTCCACCTGGGCCTGCTGAACGAGGGGGTGGTCATTGCGCCCCGTGGCATGGGGTGCACCTCCACCCCGATGACCGAGGCCGAGGTCGAATTTCTGGGGCAGGCCGTAGAAAAAGTCCTGGGCGGCCCCTAGGCCTGGCCCCGGCCCCGGGCCAGCCGGTAGCGCTCCTGGGCCTCCTCGATGAGCTTCCAGGCCGCCTCCACATCGGCCCAGCCGTGAACCTCAACCTCTTTTTCTTCCAGGTCTTTGTAGACCGTAAAGAAATGCTCGATCTCCCGGAGCAGGTGGGCCGGCAGGTCCTCCAGCCGCCGAACCTCCCGCAGGCGGGGCTCCCCGATGGGCACGGCCACCACCTTCTCGTCGATGCCCTTCTCGTCCCGCATCAGCAGGACCCCAATGGGCCGGATGGGCACGACGCACCCGGTGAAGGTCGGCTCGTAAACAATAACCAGCACGTCTAAGGGGTCGCCGTCGGAGGAGAGGGTGTCCAGGATCAGGCCGTAATCGGAGGGGTAATGCAAGGGCGAGTAGAGGACCCGGTCCAGCCGGAACCGGCCGAGCCTTTCGTCGTACTCGTACTTGTTGCGGCTGCCCCGGGGAATCTCAATCAGAGCCAGGAGGGGCTGTTCCTGAAGCATCGGCCAGCACTTCCCGAAGGGTTTCCAAGGTGACGTTGCCCCCGGTAAGAATCAGGGCAACCTTGCGGCCGGCGATCCGGTCCCGGAGCCGGAAGGCGCCGGCGGTTGAGGCGGCCCCGGCCCCTTCGGCAACGAGGTGGGCCGTCTCCAAGAGAAGCCGCATCGCCGCCTTCAGCTCCTCGTCGCTGACCAGGATTATCTCGTCAATTAGCCGCCAGAGAATCCTCAAGGGGAGCTCGAAGGCGACCCGGGTTGCCAGCCCCTCGGCGAAGGTGGCCGCCTCCGGGGTCTCCAGCAGGCGGCGGGCCCGCCAGGAGAGATAGACCACCGGGGCCCGCTCCGACTGGACGCCGATAACTTTGATCTGGGGGTTGACGGCTTTGGCGACGATGGCGGCCCCGCAGGCGCAGCTTCCGGCCCCGATGGGGGCGAATAGATAGTCGATGTCAGGGACCTCTTCGACGATTTCCAGGCTGGCGGTGCCGACGCCGGCGATGAGCAGGGGCTCATTGGCGGCGTGGACATAGCGCATCCCGGTGTCGGCGGCGAACTGCTCGGCGGCCTCCCGGGCCTCGTCAAAGTCCCGGCCGGTCAAGATAAGGTCGGCCCCGAGGCGGCGCATGGCCGCGACCTTGTAAGGGTTGGAGTGTTCCGGGGCGAAGATAACGGCCCGGGTTCCGAAGAGGCGGGCGGCGTAGGCGACGGACTGGCCGTGGTTGCCGGTGGAGGCCGTGACCACCCCCCAGGCCCGCCCCGCGGGGTCCATGGCCGCCAGGAGGTTTACCCCGCCCCGGACCTTAAAGGCGCCGATGGGCTGAAGGCTTTCGACCTTAACGTAAACGTCGGCCCCGAGGGCCTCGGCCAGGGCCGGCGGGCGAATAAGGGGCGTCGGCTTCAAGTAGGGGGCGATCCGGCGCCGGGCCATCAGGATGTCCTGAAAAGTCGGTTCCCAGAGGCTGCCGGGACTTTCGGATTCGGAGTTCATGTTGGGCCACACCCCGACGAACGATGCTGGTTTAAAAGCTATTATAACACCGGCCGGAGGGCCGATGCGTGCCCGGCTTTCTCGCCCAGGGCTTTTCGGTTTTCGGCACCGGGCCCTTTGGAAATACCTGCAAGGCTGCGGCCAACCGCCCTGCAGGGGCGCACGGCCGTGCGCCCCTGCAGACAGGCTATAGGTTACATGTCAGCCTACCATAGATAACTGGAAAGCCCTGACCGGCCGGCAGGCCGCTTGACAAAGGGTGTGGGCTCTGCTATAGGTTAGTAGAACTTGGTCTGACCAATAGACCATTACCCGGAGGGGGTTTGGTGCTCAGGACGGTAAAACGGGTCCGGCTGCACGAAGAGATCGTTATCCAGCTGGCCGAGCTTATCCGCCAGGGCCAGCTTAAGCCCGGCGACCGCCTGCCCCCGGAGCGGGAGCTGGCCGACCGCCTTGGGGTAAGCCGAAGCTCCGTCCGGGAGGCCCTCCGCATCCTCGAACTCCACGGCCTGGTCGCCCGCAGGCCCGGGACGGGCACCGTCATCGCCGGGGGCACCTCCCAGGGCCTCATTCGCTCCCTCACCCAGCTGGCCCTCCACGACGTGATGGAGCTGAGGCTCATCGTCGAACCCGCCGTCGCCGCCCTCGCCGCCCAGCGGGCAACCCCGGCCGACGTCGGCCGTCTCGAGGCGATCCTGGCCGAGCAGGAGGCCCAGATTCGCCGGGGGGAAACCGGGGCGGCCGCCGATGCCGCCTTCCACCTGGCCATTGCCCAGGCCACCCACAACCGGGCCCTGGTTCGCCTGGCCGAAGCCCTGGCCGAAATCCTGGCCGTAAGCCGGGACCCCTGCGTCCAGACCCCCCAGCGGTCCCGCCTTTCCCTGCAGTCCCACCGCCAGATCCTGGGGGCCATCAAGGCCCGTTCGGCCCCGGCCGCCCGGCAGGCTATGGAGGACCACATCCGCCGGGTGGACCTGGCCCTCTTCGGGGTGGCCGCGGCGGGCCTGACTTCGGTCTTAGCCGAAAACCCGGAGGAAAAATAATGATTAAGCGGGTCGAGATCAACTACCGGGGCATCTTCCAAAAGAACCTGGCCAAGAAGATCGGGGGCGACATCGTCCTCATCGCCACCCGGATGGGCCAGGTGGGTTTCTCGAACGGCCGCTACAGCGATTCCCCGGAGCGCAACGGCATCCCCTGCAAGTACTTCGCCTTCGTCTCCCCGGACCTTTCCGAGGAGGAGCTGGAGGCCGAGTGCGGGGCCAAGCTCGACATCGACGAGGCCAACATCTCGGTGGTTTTAGACGACACCATGGTCAAGGGGGTCGAGCCCTGGGCCTGGCACGGCATCCGCCCCATCAACGAAAAAGTGACCGAGGGGGGTTGCCTGCTGGTCGTCTCCCGCCGAAGCCACGGGGAGCTGCTTAAGTTTATCGCCAAAAAGCCTTATAACTACAACCTGGCCATCCTTGAGGGAGATGCCAGCTTTGCCGGCCTCTGGGTCTACAAGGACGACCTGACCCGGGAGCGGGTGCTCGGGGCCATCGCCGCGGTGGACCCGGAGCTTATCAGCATCGAGGCCGTCGAACAGTACCTCTGGGATACCACCCAGCAGGAGCACCGGGTTCTGGCCGCCCGGGAGGCCTACGAGCAGGTCCGGCAGCGCATCAAGACCGTGACCCCGGACCAGGGCATCGAGTGGTCCTACCAGGTGCCGACCCTGCCCAAGTGGTACGAGTTCTCCGAAGGGGTCGTCGTTCCGGCCGTAAAACGGGAATTCCGGCTCGGCCCCGGGGGCCAGGCCCGCAACACCCAGCTCAAGCGGTTCACCAGCCGCACCCAGCGGCCGGTCATCCGGTTCGACCTGTGCATCAAGTGCACCCTCTGCTGGTACGACTGCCCCGACGAATGCTTTGACCCCACCGAGGACGGCTATTACGACGTCAATTACGAGTACTGTGTCGGCTGCGGCCGGTGCGCCCAGGTCTGCCCGGTCAAAGAGTGCATCGTCATGGTGGACGAACTCCGCTTCGAGGACAACAGCAGTCCCTACGAGTTCTGGAAGCGGGACCCCGAAGGGTATATCCGGTGGGCCGAGGAAAAGAAGGGCACCGAGCGGGTGGTCTACCCCTTCGTTACGGGCACCGGGGTCCAAGTCCTGGAAGGGGAGCGGGTGCCCGAGGGCAAGAAGATAATGCTCAAAAAGAAGGAGGCGCTGCCGTCATGACCACCAGGGCCGAGGCTTCGGTTTGGGAACGTGAGGAGCTACTGACCGGCTGCCAGGCCGTCGCCCACGGCGTCCGCCTCGCCGATGTGGACGTTATTGCCGCCTACCCCATCCGGCCCTACACCGAGGTTATGGACGCCATCTCGAAGATCATCGCCGACGGGGAGCTGGACGCCGAGTATATCGTTGCGGCCAGCGAGCACGACCAGTTCGAAATCGTAAAACACGCCAGCTCGGTGGGCGCCCGGGCCTTCGCCGGCAGCAGCGGCACCGGCTGGATGTACGGGTTTGAGGCGCTGGTGGTTACGGCCACCGACCGGCTGCCGGTGCTCTTTCTGGTGGGCAACCGGGCCCTGGACGACCCGGGCGCCTTCGGGGTGGAGCACAACGACGCCCTGGCCGTGCGGGATATGGGCTGGCTTTTGTGCTGGGTGACCACCCCCCAGGAGGCCCTGGAGCATGTCCTCATCGGCTACCGGGTCGCCGAGGATAAGCGGGTGATGATGCCCATGGCCCTGGCCATGGACGGTGCCTTCCTGACCCACTCCCAGCACGTCGTCCGGATTCCGACGAAGGAGGCCGTTCGCCGGTTTCTGCCCCCGTATGACCTGGGGGAGCGGCGCCTCCACCCGGACAACCCCATCTCCATCGCCCCCCAGGTGAACGAGGACTGGGTGATGGAGATCCGGCGGCAGAACTGGGAAGCCGCCCGCCGGGCCCGGCAGGTGATCGTCGAGGCCTACCGGGAATTTAACGCCATCTTCGGGGATGTTTACTCGCCCCCCTACTATTTTGAGGAGTTTATGACCGAGGACGCCGAGGTGGTGCTCATCGGCCTGGGCACCGTCGCCCGTCCGGGTCGGACGGCCGTTCGGCGCCTCCGGGAGAAGGGCCAGAAGGTCGGGTATATAAACCTGCGCTGGTTCCGGCCCTTCCCCACGGTGGAGCTCAGGGAGAGCCTGCGCCGGTTCCGGGCCGTGGGGGTCATCGACCGGGATTTCGCCCACGGCTCCCCCGACGACGGCGGGGCCCTGCTCCACGAGGTCCGCTCCTGCCTTTACCCGGCCCGGGAGCGGCCGGTGGTCGTCAACTTTATAAGCGGCTTGGGCGGCCGGGATATCTCCATCGCCGACTGTATTAAGATGTTCGAAATCACCCAGGAGGCCGCCCGGAAAGATTCCCTGGACGGCTTCGTCACCTGGGTCGGCCTGCGGGAGTAAGAAAGGAGGTTTGCCCGATGCCCCGGGAAGAAGTGGTCCTTTACGACAAGATCAAAAACGTCCGGCAGACGCCCCTCGAGGAGTTCTACACGTCGGGCCACCGCACCTGCCAGGGCTGCGAGTCGGCCATGGTGATGCGGGGCTTTGCCAAGGCGGCCGGACCCCGCACCATCGCCATGGGCTCCACGGGCTGCATGTACGTGGCCAACACCAGCTACATGACCACCCCCTGGGTCATCCCGTGGATGCACACCCAGCTCGGGGCGGGCGGCTCGGCGGCGGTGGGCACGGCCGCCGGCCTGCGGGCCCTGATGCGCAAAGGAAAGATTCCGGCCGAGAAGATCAACGTCATCTCCTTTTGCGGCGACCTGGGCGGGGCCGACATGGGCCTCTCGGCCATCTCGGCCGCCCTGCAGACCGACTACGACCTGCTCATCATCCTTTACGACAACGAGTCGGCGGCCAACACCGACATCCAGGCCACCGGCCTGACCCCCTACGGGGCCCAGACCACCTTCACCCCGCCGGGCAAAAAGCACCGGATCATGCAGCGGCGCTGGAAAAAGAACGTGGCCGGAATGCTGGCCGTCGGCCACCCCACCTGCCGCTACGTGGCCACCGCCTGCGCCACCTTCCCGCCCCTGGATTATCTAAACAAGGTCCGCAAGGCCCTCAGCATCGGCGGACCCACCTTTATCCACACCTTCGACCCCTGCCCCAAGGGCTGGGACTACCACCCCCGCTACTCCCACGAGCTGGGCGAGCTGGGGATAAAATCGGGCATCTTCCCTCTTTATGAGATTATCGACGGCCAGGTCTTCTACACTTACGACGCCCGGAAGGGGCGGATCCCGGTCCGGGAGTATCTGACCCGCCAGGGCCGGTTCGCCCACCTCACCGAAGAGGATATCGAGTACATCCAGAAGATGGTGGACGAGATGTGGGAGGAGTGGGACATACCCGGGGTGGTGCCCGTCCGGGGCTTTCTTAAGGTGGCCGATAAGCAGCCGGCCGGCATCGCCGACTAGGCCCCGGACCCCAGACCCAAAGTAAAAAACCTCGGGCGGCAGCGCAGCCGGCCCGCAACGGGGAGGTCTGCCCATTGGGGTGCCGGGAAGGGACAAAGTATGTCATCATCGGCAACGGGATAGCCGGGACGACGGCGGCCGAGGCCCTGCGGCGGGCCGACCCGGGCGGGTATGTGAGCCTGATAACCGAGGAGCCTTACCCCCTTTACAACCGGGTGGCCCTGC
>Ga0197143_1001480_pt1 | contig 19763 bp, 21 predicted proteins | sample GBS70_MetaG_FD_148603 | JGI IMG/M metagenome (GOLD analysis project Ga0197143, IMG submission 148603) | Sediment microbial communities from Great Boiling Springs, Gerlach, Nevada, United States - GBS 70_MetaG | ecosystem: Environmental > Aquatic > Thermal springs > Hot (42-90C) > Sediment...
TTGGTAAACGTAACCTTCCTTCATATCTGCTTATACCATCTCTTACCATATTAGCAAGTATACGCTCAGCCTCATCCTTGCTATACCATGATGATATCGCCTTAGCATTCCCATCTGAGTCACATAAGCATACTATATAACCATGCTCACCTTCTGCTATGCTAGCAAGGTTCTCCTCTCCAACAGGCTCCCACCCATACCCTCTGTTCTCCTTCAATGCTATTGCTGGTAAGGCATTGTTATTTGTATACCTCTTAAGTAATGATACAGCATCCTTGATCCTCTTCTGCCCTATCTGTAGTGCTTGGAAGTACTGCATTATAATAAATAATCTTAACCATTCTTTATTAATAGCTTCTCAAACAGATGCTTTATGAATGGATCGTTTATGTATGGTTTAGCATACTCGTAGAACTGTTTAAGATGTTCTTTATCATAGCCAACATGCTCATAAACCCTAGCCTGTAGTGCCATCTCAAACTTATCTATCTCATGTACAAGCATGGACTCTTTACTCTTCTTGTTTATATAATCCTCCCATAATAAGGCATACTCTTTTGATATATCCTCTGGCAGTAGAGAGAGTAACTCCCTTATAGCATTATCCTCTAACCTCCTCTTCTCCTCCTTATCTAACTCCTCAGGCATATAATCCCCTACTATAGACTCTGCTAGATCATGGAGTAATGATATCTTTAATACCTTGCATGTATCCATATGCTTAAGATCGGATATAACTAATGCTATAAGTGCTAACATGTATGAGTGATCAGCTACAGATTCAGCAGCAATTGAATCTATACTTGCCTTTGATATCCAACCCTTCCTCTTTATCCTCTTCAGATTACTTGCTGTAATGAGGAACTTTAATATGTTAGAATTATATTCCATATAATCCAGTTATAGTAATATCTATATTTTATTTTTGTACAACGTTCTGTAAGTTATTTACTACTAAAGATATCCATTTCTTTACTTCATTTCAATACTATATTCTGCTGCCTCTCAAGCAGATATTTGATATATAATCCTTTATTATCAATGTTATACAACTCAACGAACGTCTCAGTATTAAGTATTCCATCTATCTTACCTATCTTGTTTATTACTACATCATGCAACTCCTCTAGGTTCCTAACACCTATATTAACTAGCATATCAAACCTCCCAGATACCTCTGATATTAAGGTAACCTGTGGTATCTTCTTTATTGCTTCATAGACTGACTGCTTCTCCTTTGGATCCCTGTTTATACCTACTATTGCATTTATATTTATCCCTAACTTGCTCTCATCTATTACTATAGTGTACTTCTTTATAACTCCAAGCTTAAGCAACCTCTTTATTCTACTATATATAACTGATGTGTTAGCCCCTATCTTCCTGCTCATCGCTGGTACTGATATTGCTGCATTGTTAACCAGTTCATATAGTATCTTCAGATCAAACTCATCTAGCTTGTTCAATCTATCATTAATCTATATAATACTCCTTAATAAATATAATTATTATCATAGAAGGTAGAATTTTTCTAGTATGGATTACTTATAGTAGTGTAAAGGAAACTATTTTAATGGTATCTGTTTCAATTCTCTGTATTGAACATAGATCTACTAAGTATGATAAGGGAGGCTAGGGAGAAGGCAGGTAAGAGGAATTTTAAGCAGAGCGTAGAACTTATAATCTCACTTAAGGATATAGATGTTAAGAAGGGGTTCTCATTTAATGAGGTTATAAACTTGCCTAATGAACTAAGCAAGAAGGCTAGAGTATGCGTAATCGCCTCAGGTGATCTAGCATTAAGGGCAAGGAGGGCTGGTGCAGATAAGGTCATAGAACCAGATGAGTTGAATACTCTAGCAGCAAACAAAAGAGAGGCTAAGCGTCTATCTAAGAGTTACGACTTCTTCCTTGCTGATACACAACTTATGGCTACTGTAGGTAAGGTACTAGGTGCAGTACTAGGCCCAAAGGGTAAGATGGCAATGCCACTAGCATTTAATGCGCCAGTTGATTCTATAATCTCTAGGCTAAGGTCATCAACAAGGGTTAGAACAAGGGGGCAGCTGATGCTTGCGTGTAAGATAGGTGATGAGGATATGAGTGATGAGAAGTTAGCAGAGAATGCACAAGCAGTTATTAATGCTGTAGAGAAGAAACTGCCTGCAGGGGAGGCTAATATTGCAAGAATAACTGTAAAGTTTACAATGGGTAAGCCTGTAAGATCAATAGTAAAGGTGGTTAAGTAATGATGCAAGAGGCAAGAGTTTATCCAGAGAAGAAGAGGTTAATGTATGAGAGATTAAAAGAGTTTGCAATGCAATACAAGGTTATAGCATTGGTAAAGATGAGTAATGTAAGATCAATGCAACTCATGCAGATAAGGAAGATACTTGCCAATGATGCAAAGATGATCATGGTAAAGAATAGGCTTGCTGTAAAGGCATTACTTGAGACGGGTGTTAAAGGGATAGATAAACTGATCAAAGAGCTTGAAGGACAGAACCTGCTCATATTCACTAACATGAACCCATTCAAGTTACAGATGCTGCTAGATAAGAACAAGGTTTACTTGCCAGCAAAGGGAGGAGATATTGCAAGTGAGGATATAGTTGTACCAGCAGGTAACACTGGGCTTGCTCCTGGTCCAATACTATCTGAGTTTAGAGAGGCTAAGATACCAACAAAGATAGAAGAAGGTACAGTATGGATAGCAAAGGATACAGTAGTAGCAAAGGCTGGAGAGACTATATCAATGAAGTTAGCATCCATACTAAGTAAGTTAGGTATAAAACCAATAAAGGCTGGTATAAGTATATACCTTGCATTAGAGGATGGTTTAATCTATACTAGTAATGATCTTAAGCTTAACATAGAAGAGTATAGGAAGAGCCTAGAAGAAGCTTACAGCAATGCTATAATATTAGCAATTAATGCAGCATATCCTACTAAAGAGAGTATAGGCATTATAATTGCTAAGGCATACACCAATGCACTAGCATTAGCACTTAACTCTGCTTACCCTGCTAAAGAGGTTATAAATGAGTTACTTATGCTTGCTAATGCACATGCAGATATACTTGCTAAACGCCTAAACCTATAATTATTAATATTAAATTAATTAAATTTTATTACATACTAACGTATAGAAAGTAGCATTAGTTAATAACCTCATGTGGAGACTTTATGTAAGGAAGGAGTATCTTAACAATGTAATAAGCATGGGTAAGTTCTTCCTTAACAGACGTTTCAAGTTCAACTATGGAGATATACTACTCTTACTACTTACAAAGAAGGATGATCCTAAGCATCTAGGAAGGATTAGAGGTTTACTTCTGTTTGATAAGATGGTTAACGATGATGGTGAGTCTCTACTTATATATGGAAGGAAGTGGAGGTATAAGTTGATAGCAAGTAAGAGTATTATGTTTGCACCTAGGGACTGGTTTGATTTAGAGGATGTACTAGGTATAGATGCAAGGAGGTACTACTGCCAAGTTGAGGCTATGAAGATAGATGATTCAGATATGGAACCTATAATGAGTAGATTACTTAAATACAAATACATAAAATGAATGATTGTTTGTAGTTTAGGGATATATTACAATAGTAATGGATACTACTATTGGTTATTGGTTACTTAGCCGAACAATGCTGATAATCCTGCTAATGCTTCTTCCTCTCCCTTCTTCTCTTCTTCCTCTTTCTCCTTCTCCTCTTCCTTTGGCTTTGCCTCTGCTGGTCTTGTCTCTGTTGGTTGAGTGCTTGGTGCTGCTACAAGAGGAGTGCTCTTTAAAGCCTCATCTATGTTAACCTCTGCAAGTGCACTAACTAAAGCCTTTATCTTTACCTCATCTGGCTCTACGCCAGCAGCCTTTATAACATTCTTAATGCTATCTTCATCTATCTTCTGCCCAACCTTGTGTAATAGTAATGCTGCATACACATACTCCATTGCCATAACAGTTATGCTTACAATGGGTAATATAAAACTATTAGTGTTAGAGTATACCAAGTTGCCTTGCTACAGCAGATAATGTTTGCTTAAAATCAGCATCATACAATGAGTTGTACTTAGCCATGAAGATCTCTCTAGCCTCATCCTTCCTAGGATCCATAGGAGAGAGGAGTATGGAGAATAGCTCTGGATACCCATCTCTAACCCAAGTCTCTATCTCTGCATATCTCTTTGCGCTTATCTTTGTTATCCATGCTCTATTACTTTGGATGTAATCGTTGTATATACCATACTCTACCTTATTTATAAGTACATGTATTACATTATCTGGGGTAGGAGATCTTAGCACCTCTTGCTGTCTAGCAGTTATCCTCCCTTGCTCTAGCCTCTCAATCAAACCTATAGGCTTTATATATATGCCAGAGACCTTTAACTTATCCATCTGAGCAAATGTTACATTACCTGTTATAATATTGCTATAGTTACCCTCGCTTACACTAGCAAATATGTAATCTCCCTCCCTAAACTGTCTCTTCCCAAAACCAAACATATTATTGATTAATACACCTGGATATTTAAACTTAGAGTGCTTATTCTGTCGTTGTTTAAATTAATTATTATTACTAATTACTGCTGCTACTACTCTTACTCTTCTTCTCCTTCTCTTCTACATCCTCTATACCCTTCTCACTTAGCATGAACGTTACCTCCCTCTCTGGATGATATGGACTATCTACCATCCTTGCTATTCTATGCTTACCTGCACGCCTTAGATACACCCTATAAGTACTTGTATGGGCAACAACATGCCCTCCAGCAGGCTTTGATGGGTCTCCAAAGTACAGATCTGGGGTAGCCTGTATCTGGTTTGTAGCAACTACTGCTACATTGTATGTCTCTGCTATCCTTAAGAGCATATGCATGAACTTGTTAAGCCTCTGTTGTCTATCAGCAAGTGTACCCCTACCAAGGAACTCTGCCCTGTAATGGGCAACGGCAGAGTCTACAACTATAAGCCTTGCATTGTACTTCTCAATTATCTTGCTACACTCTTGGAGTATCAGCTCCTGATGTGCACTGTTGTATGCTTTAGCAACTATAACTCTTTCAAGTGCTTTAGTTGGGTCTAACCCTCTAGCCTCTGCTATTGTGTATATCCTCTCAGGTCTGAATGTATTCTCTGTATCTATGTATATTGCAGATGCATCCAAACCACCCTTATCTTTTGGCATCTGAACCATAACACATAAGGTATTACATATCTGAGTCTTCCCTGTGCCATACTCTCCATAGAACTCAGTTATAGCCTGAGTCTCTACACCCCCTCCAAGTAGATCGTTCAAAGCCTTACATCCTGTGGATATCCTATCTATGCTCTGCCTCTTCTTATATATCTCAGTTGCAGTAACGAAGTCCTTCTCTAACAATCCTAGCTCTACAAGCTTCATCCTAGCTCTGTTGCATATGGTTGTAGCCTTATCAAGGTCTAACCCTGTTACCTCTGATATAGCCATGGGGCCTCTAACTACTAGATCCATTATATTATGGACTCCAGCATCCATTAGCTTCTGTTTAGTTACTGGTCCTACCCCTTCTATACTCTCTAACTCTAACTCTTCTAACACATCATCTTTATTAATGATCTTAATAATAAACCTTTATTCTAACATAATTTTACCATATCAAGCCAGAAACATTTATATGTTATGGTTTTATTTACCATAATTAACCATGAGTACATCTGAGCGTGTGCCAGAGAGAAGCATATTTGATGTATATAGAGATATGGTAATGAATGTTATGAATGAGATGGATAAGGCAAGACCAGCATATATACAATCAATAACTAATCTACAACAACAAGCAATGGATAGCCTAAAAAGGTTAACAGAGCTTACACTTAGTGTACAAAGAGATCTTATAGAGCCTATAAGGCTACCAACATTACCAGAGGCATGGATAAGTGGTAGTGAAGAGTTCAATGATGCTTTGGTAAAGACAACCTCTATAGCAAATAAGGTTATAACCGCTAGTATAGATACAGCAACACAGAGTATCAAGTTAGCAACCGATGCCTTTGAGACATTCACTAAAGTAAATCAAAATATGCTTAAGAGCATAAGAGGCTCATTAACTAGAACAGGTTAGTCAAAAGTAAATTACCTCCTTTATTTTTGTTGTCAACCATTAATGGATACCATTGTTTATATTATAGTTATGCTATAACTAACTTATGTCTATAAAACAAGAACAGAGGATTAGTGATGAGGGTAAGAAAGGTAAGGATAGTAGTACAGATAACACTTTAAATCTATTTACAGACCCTAACATTCAGATAGATATAGTTAGGCGTATGTTATCCTTACAGATGGATGCCATGCAGAACTTTGCTAATATGCTACAAATACTTACAAGATTCAATGCTGTATTTAAGACTACGGTGCAGAGCAATGGTAGAATATCCATACCAGAGGCAGAGCGTAAGGCATTGGGTATAGATGAGGGGGATCTTGTTCAAGTAATAATAATACCACTTGAGAAGGCTAAGGGTTCTAATACTAGCAAGAAGGGTTGATATGCATAATGAAAAATAGGATGATATAATAAGCAAAGTCTTTATACTCTACAATCATAAGATACATAATGATAACTGCATATATATTAATAAATACTCAGAGTGGTGCAGAGAGATCCATAGTAAATAAACTAAGGAAGATGCCCCAGGTCAAGGAGAGTAGAGCTGTACTAGGCTCATTTGATGTCTTTGCTAAAGTAGAATGCTATGATATGCTTGAGCTTAATAGAATAGTTAGTATTATAAGGAGTATAGAAGGTGTTACATCAACAAATACACTTACAGCATTTGAACCCTCAACGCTATTCAGAAAGGTTAACGCTATAATACTACTAGTCTCTAACATGGAGAGATCTAAGGAGTTCTACAAGGATATACTAGGATTAAGGATTAAATACGAGTCACCTGAATGGGTAGAGTTCTTGAAGGATGGTGCTGTACTTGCATTACATAAGAGTAAGATCAAGGTTACAAATGATCGTGCCATGCTTAACTTTATAACCAGTGATATAAATGATGTTAGAAGCATACTGAAGAGCAAGGGTGTTAGATTCTACAAGGATATTGAGGAAGATGCTAATGGCAAATACATAATAATAGAGGACCCAGATGGTTATAAGATACTTATAATAGAGCCTAAGGTTAAGGAGACTATGCAAGCAGCAGGTTACTATGGTTTTGCCCCTATATAATATTACAAAAATATTTTAATTAATATGGGATTAACCTATATATTTCTTAACAGATTCAAGTCTATTACAGATATATCTGTAGATAATACTTATATAGTTTACTAACATTATATATGTAATGAGTAATAATATAGATATTGTACTTATTGATGAGAAAGAAGTGAAGAAGCATGTAAATATAATTAAGAAGGAACTACCCATGATGGATGCTATACTTGATGATATTGAGAGTATAATTACACTAACATACAAGTTGATAACATTCTTAGAGAAAGAGAGTCAGGATGCTGTAAGTAAGTATAACGATGAGCAACTCTGTTTAAGACTAAAGTTGGCTAGATCACTTGCATGTAATGCAGCAACATCAACAGCAGCAATAGTATCCTTGCTCTCAGAGTATGTAAAGGACAAAACAATTTTTAAGTGAATACTTAAAATTAACAAACCTTTACATTATATTAATACTATCCTATCAATATCATGAGACAAGATTTCATACTAGTTAACAATTATAGGATAAGGATATTAGAGGATGGTATAGGTAATGATAAGCATATAGTACTCTTACATGGTATAGGTGCTGCTGCGGAGCGTTGGGCTAAGGTTATGCCATTGTTAGCAAAGAAATATCATGTTGTGGCACCAGATATAATAGGATTTGGTTATAGTGATAAACCAAACGTTAATTATACCATACCATTCTTTATAAGCTTCCTAGAGAGTTTTATAACAACCCTAGGCTTAAAGAGGTTCTACTTAATAGGCTCCTCATTTGGGGGACAACTTGCAGCAGAGTTTGTTATAGCAAACAGGGATAAGGGTTATGTTGGTGCTCTTGTGTTAGTAACACCATCTGGGCTCTCAAAGGAGCCTACTGAGGCTTTCACACAATACATAATGGCTTCACTCTATCCTAGTATAGAGAGTGCTAAGAAGGCATTCTCATTGATGTATTGTGGTAAGCAGGTTGATGATGTTTACACTAGGGATTTCGTTAACAGGATGCTCTTACCAAATGCAAAGTATGTCTTTATATCAACATTATTGAATATTAAAGAGCATCCAAGTATTAGAGAGAGATTAAGCATGATAGATGTTCCAACTCTTATAGTATGGAGTGAGAAGGATCTCCTTATACCTGTTGAGCATGCTTATATATTCCATAATGGTATAAGGGGATCTAGGCTTGTTATACTTAATGGATGTGGCCATACACCATACTATGAGCAGCCAGAGAGGTTTGCTAGCATAGTTGATGAGTTCCTTAGCTCAGTTAATACCAAATGCTAAATTAAAATAAATGATTAATTATTGTTATTTAACATCTTTCTGCTCAGCCATTTACCTAACTCTGGTAATATTACATTCTGTGATAACTTGCTTGCTATAAGCCCTATATGCCCGCATGTATAAACCCTAAGGGTCTTATCCTCACTAGATACATATTGGTTTAAGGTTATGCTACACTGTGGTGCAACTAGATGATCATCACTAGCAACTATGTTGAATAATGGTACCTCTATGCTCCTTAGATCTATCCTCTTGCCGCACAGATAGAACTCGCCCTTTGCTAAAGCATTCCTCTTGTATATATCATTTATCCATTGCTTGAACAAACCTCCTGCTATTGCTGGTGTATCATAGAGCCACTTCTCAACCCTTAGGAAGTTTGATCTAAAGTACTCATCATCTATGTTGTTAACGAAGTTAACATACTTGTATATACCTTGGGAGAATGGCTTAAGCATAGTATAGAATCTATGCAAGAACTCTGCAGGCAAATTGCCATATGCATCTATTATCCTATCAGCATCTATGCTCTTGCATAATGTTGCAACAACACTGTTATCCTTGCTTGTATCTATAACAGGGGCTATGGTAACAAGGTTTGCAACCTTCTCCTGCTTCAATGCTGTATACATTGTGCTCATGGTACCACCTTGGCAGTAGCCTATCAGCGTTACCTTCTCACTACTGCTATTATCTCTAACCATATTAACTAGCCTATCAAGGTATCTTCCTATGTAATCATCAAATGTAAGATGCTTATCTATAGGCTCTGGTACTCCCCAGTCAACCATGTAAACATCAAAGCCTTGTCTAACAAGGTTACCAACGAAGCTCCTATCTGGCTGGAGGTCAAGTATGTAATGCTTGTTGATAAGTGCATACACAACTATTATTGGTACCTTATGCTTAATCTGCTCATTCTTGTAATGTAGTAATCTTATCTTCCTACCAACGTATATAACATCTGCTGGTGTAGAGCCTACATCTATCTTATTCTTGCTCATAAACTCTTGGGTCTTAAGTAACCCTTCTGTATACTTGGTCATGGTATCATTAAATGCTTGTGCAAACAGTAAGTATGGATCCATCATATAATGAGAGAGGTATTCAAATATTTAACTTTTATGATATAATAATTGACAAATTATTAAAATAATTATATAATTAAAGTGTTATTTATTCATATTCACTATGTTATTTGTCTTTATACTACCCTTTAGCATGCTTATCTCTTCACTAAGTCTTGCTATATCCCTCTTCATCTTAACCATCTCCCTATAAACACTATCCATCTCACTCCTAGTAGGCAATCCAAGCTCTTTAAGATGCGCTTCAACAAGATCCATTACACTCTTAAGCATATCAGCGTAAGCATTTGTAATATTACCTATAACATTAGCAAACTTCTCACTACCAAGTAATTTATTGAACTCCTTCTCAAATACATCTATCCATAGCTTGATTACCTTCTCCTTATCCCTCTCATCCATATCCTTAATACACTCTAATGTTCTCTTGCTAGCCTCTATCCATGTTACACTAATAAGAATATAGTACTCTATTATGTTAGCATTTAGAAGAGAGGTTATCCTAAGCCAGTTGAGCAATGCCTGCTCATAAGATTCTAAGAACTTTATAGGCATAAATGCCTTGAATTGGGGGATATTGATTACAAACTGAAGTAATTTAATTATTTCATCTTCCTTCTCTTTGCTCATATATATTATTAGCTAAAACAAGTTATTAAATTTTTATTTTACCTAATCATATACAGTATACATATATTTTTGATTAATAATAATGATATAATTATAATAATTACTATATTATCCTTGCTACTATTACGATAAAAATAAATATACTATATTATTATTAAATATTTACTGTAAATGAAGATAGTAACAGTAAATCCAGCAACTGAAGAGGTTATAGCAGAGCATGATATTATGAGCAAGGAACAAGTTAATGAAAGGGTTAAGAGGGCAAAGGAAGCATTTAATACATGGCGCTTGGATCCTCATAGGAGAGCATCTGTACTTTATGAGGTTGCAAGTATATTAAGGAAGGAGAGGGATAGATTGGCAAGAATAGCTGTTCAAGAGATGGGCAAGACTATAAAGGAAGCAAGGGCAGAGGTTGAGAAGTGTGCATTAACACTAGAGTACTTTGCTGATAATGGTGAGCATTTTATAAGGGATGAGATAGCAGCTACAGATGCAAGGAAGACATACATAGCATTTGAGCCTTTAGGTGTTATAGGAAGTATAATGCCATGGAACTTCCCATACTGGCAGGGGATAAGGTTTGCTGCTCCAGCACTTATGGCTGGTAACACAATAGTTATGAAGCCATCAAGCACAACACCCCAATGCGGGAAGGAGTTAGAGAGGATCTTCTCAAGTGTAGATAGTATAAGTATGTTCTTAACTGTCATAGGCGATGGTAAGGTTGGAGAGATGCTTATAGACTCTCAGGTAGATGCTGTAACATTCACAGGAAGCGTTGAGGTAGGTGCAAGAGTAGCAAGTAGGGCAGGGGCATTAATTAAGAAGTGTGTGTTAGAGTTAGGAGGCAGTGACCCTTTCATTGTCTTAGATGATGCTGATATAGATAAGGCAACAAGCGCAGCAGTTAAGGGTAGGCTGATAAACAATGGGCAGAGTTGTATAGCAAGCAAGAGGTTCATAGTGGTTAAGAGTGTAGCAGATGAGTTCATAGATCTCTTTGCTAGAAAGATAGAAAGGGTTAGAGTAGGAGATCCTATGCATGAGGATACAGAACTAGGTCCATTGGTTAATGAACGCTCTCTAAAGAATATAGAGGGTATAGTTGATGATGCAGTAAGCAAAGGTGCTGAGTGCATAGTTGGAGGCAAAAGAATAGGTAACAAGGGTTACTTCTACTCCCCAACTATACTTATTAATGTAAGACCAGATATGAGGGTTGTTAGGGAAGAGGTCTTTGGTCCAGTTGCACCTGTGATTATTGCAGATGATGAGAGGGATGCTATAAGGTTAGCAAATGACTCAGAGTTTGGTTTAGGTGCAAGTGTATGGACAACTAACCTTGATAGGGCTGAGAGCATTGCTAGAAAGATTCATGCAGGTTTAGTAACTATTAACAACGTTGTTGTATCAGATCCTAGGGTACCATTTGGTGGTATTAAGAAGAGTGGGTTTGGTAGAGAGCTATCAAGGTATGGTATGCTAGAGTTCATGAATATAAAGACTGTTAGATTCTACGACCAGTTGATACACTACCATCATGTAGAATAATAATATAAATAATATTAAAATATTAAGATTAAAATTACTAAACATTGAATATGCAAGTATGAAAGAGAATGATGGTATTAGAATAATAATAGATAAGGTTATAAACTCACTTAATTATGAGGAAGTAAGTAAAAAGATTATAAATTTTCTATCAGAACACCTTATAAGATCAAAGAAGAGTTGCTATGTATTGGGGCTTAGTGGTGGTCTAGACTCATCTGTTACAGCTACTCTAGCAGCAATGATGCCTAATAATAACAAAGAGATGGGTTTAAGGGTTAAGGCACTAATAATGCCTCATTCTCAGATAACACCTGCAAAGGATGTGCAAGATGCTATTAGACTTGCTAAGCGTCTTAGCATAGATTATGATGTTATAGATGTAGCTGATATACACTCATCCATGCTTAACAAGGTATCAGGGTTCATCCCTAAAGGGATGATAGGATCTTACAGATGCAAGGTTGCTGATGGTAACCTAATAGCAAGGATAAGGATGTCTATACTCTACTACTATGCTAATATAAACGATGCATTAGTACTAGGAACAAGTGATAGAAGCGAGTTACTTATAGGTTACTATACAAAGTATGGTGATGGCGCAGCAGATCTCTTCCCTATAGCTATGCTATACAAATCCCAGGTTAGAGCATTAGCAAGATACCTTATGTTAGATAAGGATATAGTAGAGAAGAGGAGCAGCCCTATGCTATGGCAAGATCATTATGCAGAGCAAGAGTTAGGGATGAGTTACGATGAGATAGACTCCATACTATACTGTATGTTTGATCTAAGGCTAGGTTTGAATGATATAGTAAGAGAGTATAATATAGATAAGGATAAGGTTATAAGGATTAGACACATGGTAAGAGTAAGTAGGCATAAACGCATGCCTCCAAGTATATGTAATATTAAATAAAATAATTCTAAATCAATAAATAAAATAAGATTTTAACTTATTGTTGTGATTTACCTATCCTAAATAACGTGGTACCACATACTGGGCATGTACCCTTTGTTGCAGGTCTACCATTCTTCATGGTAACTTGTGTTGGGTTCTTCATAGTCACCTTCTTCCTACACTTTACACAGTAGGCTTCAACCATACCTTAGTATTACACGTACTTATTTATGAACTTTTTACTTCATTATGAGGTAAGTCAATTATAATAATTAACTTTAGTTTAGGTTGCTAGCAGGTGCAATTTATAACTGATGCATCTATACCCTTCTAATATAAGAGGCGTAAAAATTAAATAATAAATGGTAGCCCCGGGCAGATTCGAACTGCCGTCACCAGGTACCCCCTGCCTTTATCAGGGATCCAGAGCCTGGCACTCAAGGGTTCTAGCCCTAACTAGCGATAGTAATACCTTCCTTGGCCGCTAGACGACGGGGCTACAGTTTACTTGCTCGTATGTATAATTGTAGTAATAAATCAATTAATTTATTATCTTTTCTTCTAACGTATATTAAAAGGATTACTTAGTACTTACCAGCCTTATAGCCTCACCATAATCCAGCCAGAGCCTCTTACGCATGTATGGAACTAACTTCCAATGTATACTATAAACATCTCTATCTTTATCCTTCAGTAAAAGACCTTTAACTACCAATGATACAAAACCCCCAGCAACCCTACCCCTTAACTCGTTATTACCTGAGCAGTAGACATCCCTCTTTGTATGATACTCTTGTATGGTGAACCATGGCTTATTAAGTTCAAGTATCAATGGCCATACTATATTGTTCCATACAAGTCTTCTATTCTCAGTACTAGAGGCATACTTGCCTTTTCTCTTAACTTTAGCAACAACCTTACTATCCCCAGTACTAACATTCTTAATATCAACATTTACATCTATAGCCTTGCTTTTATCATAGTTATGCTCATTGCTATTATCATCATTACCTTTATCTGCTCTTAACACACTTATCTTAACATAATTATATTATATTAATCATTCTTAAATTAGCTTAAGCTAAACTATTTAACTGCTATTATTCTATTCTAGATATATGGCTGGTTTGTATGGTAATGCGCCTTTCTTCTTTGAGTACTCATCCTCTTTAGATACAAGTATAGATGCATGTAACTCTTGCTCTAATAACCCTTTAGCATCTTTTAATATGCTTACCTCATCTAGCATACCAATACTTAACTTCCTTATCCTTGATGCTGGGGTATCTGATAGTATGCTATCTATCATCTTCTTTACCATACTCATATTCTCTTTGATCCTATTGGTATGATGCTCATCCGTTAGGATGCTACGTATTATATCAGTATAGTTAGTTATGCCTTTTGTTACCAATCCAAGGATATTAAGGTAAGTACTCCACTTCCATTCCTCTGCAGTGTATATTATAACCTTCTCAGGCTTTGTCTTAGTAACCTTTACTATATTCATTATATCATTAAGTGTATTCCTTATCAATGATTCTCCCTCATATGCTATAAGATTGATCATGCTATCATCTGCCTTTGGCCACTCTGCAAGCGATACAAACCCTCCCTTATTGTTATGCAATATGCTCCACATCTCCTCACTTATAAATGGCATAAAGGGGGCAAGCATCCTTACTCTAGCATCAAGGAATAATCTCATAACCATTGCTATATCCTCATCACTTCTATTCTTACTCCTTGCCCTCTTAAGGTACCACTGTAAATCCTGCTCCATTATGTAAAGTATGTTGTTTAGGGCCTCCCTTACCCTTAACTTATCCATGGCATCAGTTACATCCTTTATTACATAGTTGAGTCTACTAAGCAGCCATAAGTCCTCTTGTTGCATACTATTAGTATTGTTATTACTATATCTACCAATTGTATCTGTGCTTAGGCTAGATAATTGCACGCATGTATTGTATATTCTCTCAACTCTCTCCTTTATACTCTTAAGCATATCTAGAGTAAAGTCAGCATCCTGTAGTAACTCTGCAGATATTAATAATGATGCCCTTATTGCATCGCTACCATGCTCTGCTATAGCCTTACGTAATGGCACTATGTTGCCTAGTGATTTACTCATCTTCTTGCCATCCATAAGTACACTACCATTAACAACTATCTGCTTAGGCCATAGTTGCTCTGGGAATAATGCTACATGGTTGAATATAAAGAATGTAAGATGGTTTGGTACCAGATCCCTCCCAGAGTGCCTACTATCCAATGGGTAATAATAAAGGAACTCCTGCCTTATACTCTCTAGTAACTCCTTATCTATCTTGCACTTACTTGCAACATCATCGCCTGAGCCTACTCCTAAGAATACGTAATCAAAGAACTCATCATTAACATTCTCCTCATTGATTAATGAGGAGTTAACATACTTTGCTATTATATAGTAGGCCATGTATATAACAGAGTCTGATAATGATTCTATTATCCAATCCTTATCCCATGGAAGGTTTGTACCTAGGCCAGATCTTCTTGCACATGCCCTCTCCTTTAGCCATGAGATCACATACTTGAACTCCTGCCTTATATCCTCTGGCATAACACTCATCTTATCCAAGCATCTGTATGCTAGATCCTTCCATTCCTTATTAGAGTAGTTTATGAACCACTGATCTGTTAGGATCTTAACCATACACTCAGAGCCACATCTACACCTTACTTTATTTGCAAGTTCTATCATTGTATCAGCCATATGCCTACTTATAAGATCCTGCTTAACCTTATCTCTAGCATCTTTAACACTTAGATTTGCATACTCCATTGTATTATCTAGCATTACACCTTTGTAGAACTCATGTGAGTATAGTTCTTCTGTAGCCTCCTTTAACCTTGTATCTCTCTGACTAGCAATATTATACTTCCTTATAACCTCATGTGCTGGTATAGAGTTAGTATAGTTATGATGATACTCACTCCTTATTATAACTATTGGCTTTATGCCCTGTATTAAAGTATGAAGGTTATGCTTATCTATAAATTCTTGCATCACTCTTCCATTCTTAAGATCATCTAATGCTTGATAATCATATGGTGCATGTGCAGGTACTGACATAACTATACCAGTACCATTGCTAGGATCAACGAACTCTGCTGGCAGTATTGGTATACTTATATCTATCAATGGTGCTACTACTGTCTTGCCTATCAACTCAACACCTTTAAGCTCTTGCTTGATCCTAACCTTCTTATTCAAGTGTATAAGCTTCTCAGCACATACCTTGCTTACTATCCATTGCTCATCGTTAACATCAGCAATAACATAATCTCCCTCTGGATTTACCCATAGGTTAGTTACTCCAAATATAGTCTCAGCCCTTAATGTTGCTATAGGTAAGATATAACCATTGTAATGGAACTTTATTAATAAGTACTCTACAAACTCTGGCTCAACATCACCAAGGGTATCATGCTGGCTCACTGGGCTATGATCCTTTGGGCACCAACCTACTGGGTGTGATCCTTGTACTATCAAACCCTTAGCCTTTAACTTGTTGAACTGCCACGTTATGAACTTCTTATATACTGGGTCTATAGTTGTGAACTCTCTCCTCCAATCTATGGAGTAACCCATCTCCCTCATGCCTTGCTTTATCTCTCTATGAAAATACCTTGCTATGTTTATAGGCTCCTTGAAAGCCTCTATATACTCTGGCTTTACACCATAGATGTTAATGAATGCCTCTATAATATCCCTATCATTCTCAGCTATCCTCTTTGACATGGCAAGTATTGGTGTACCAGTGTAATGAAAGCCCATAGGGAATAGTACATTGTACCCTCTCATACGCATGTATCTTGCATGAACATCAGCTAGAGTATAGGTTCTTCCATGCCCTATATGTTGGGGTGAGTTTGGATAAGGGTATGCTACAGTGATGAAGTACTTTGCTCTATTATCATTAGGATTGCTCTCAAATATCTTTGCATCCTCCCATGCTCTTAACCATTTCTCCTGCACAGATATCCAATCTATAGGCATGCTAGATCACCATTATTTTGTTTAATTAGCATAGTAGTTAGTTACATACTACACAGTTGCAAGTATGATCTCCTCTAACCTATCTAGTATACCTTTAAGCACTGCCCTTGAACCCCCGCCTTGAGCAAATCTATCGTTGCCTCCAGCAGAGCCTTTTAGCATGCTTGCTATACCCTTTGCTATAATGTTTGCCTTGAACCTCTCTCTAGCCTTAGAGCCAGAGAATACTATTATCCTAACATTATCCCCATCGTTCTTACTTATAATTGCACAGTATACTAACGTTGGGTCCAACTCTATAGCCTTCTCACCAACAGCTATATGATACTCCTCATCTAACTTATCCTCATACACTAAGTATAACTTTACATTAAAGCCTTTATCATATAGAATCTTTGCATTACTTACTATATCCTTAGCCATATACTCAGCTACCTTCTTTATCATTAGCCTTAGCATTCTCTTTGCATCATCACCATCCTTAACCTTCTTAAGGAATGCCTCAACGACCTTATCTTTTGGTGAGCCTAGTACATTTGCTATACTTAGCAGGTTATCCTCTTGAGTCTGAGCGTACCTTAACGCTGCCTTACCAGCAACGTACTCTAACCTTACTATACCATCCTGTACCCTCTCAGTCCTTATTATCTTTATCATTCCTATCTCCCCAGTGCTCTTACAATGGGTACCAGCACATGCCTCTATATCCCAGTCCTTTATGTTAACTATCCTTATCTTACTACTAGGTACATAACCTCCTTGGTATATCCTAAAGCCATAGAGCTGCTCAGCCTTACCCCTATCTATTATGCTAACCTCTATAGGTACATCCTTAAGAACTATATCATTTGCATACTCCTCAATCCTCTTTATCTCCTCTCTGCTCAATGGAGAGTGATGAGTTACATCTAACCTAGCATAATGCTCATCCTTAAATGCAGAGTGTTGCCATACCCAATCGCCTAGAACTCTTCTACATGCTGCATTTACTATATGAGTTGCTGTATGGTGCCTCATTATAAGCCCTCTCCTCTCAGCATCAACCCTACATCTTACTATATCTCCTTCCTTGAATCCTATCTCAGCCTCCTGTACCTTATGGAGTATAACATCACCCTCCTTTATAACATCTATAACTCTAGCATCCTCTATGTATCCATGATCAGGTTCCTGCCCTCCTGATCTAGCATAGAATGCTGTTCTATCAAGTATTATGTAAGGCATCTTTATCTTCACAACCCTAGCAGTAAAGTCTAGCATGTATTGGTCATCGTAGAATAGCATGTATGTAGGCTCTAAATCTTTTATATCTATGATTGGTTTAGGCTCTTCTGTCAAGGGTTTAGCGTTATGTCTCTCAGCAATTCTAGTGTAGAAGTTCTTAACATCAACCTCTATACCATACTCCTTAAGCAGATCTGGTGTTATACCATCTGACTCATAAAGCCTTATAAGATCATCCTCACTAAGCCTCTTGCCCTTGTTGCTTGATAACCTCTTAACTATACTCTTCATACGCTCTAAAGAGTCTGAATACCTCTTACTCTCAATGTTAAGTATGGTCCTTACACTCTCCCTCTGCTCCCTTAACTCTGGATACATTGTATGAAGGTAATCTATATGCATATCAGCAATCTCTTCAAGTCTAATACTCCACTGCAATCTATTAAGCATTGATAGTATTCTTCTTAGCACTACCCTTAGGTTATAACCTCCTCCAGTGTTACTAGGCAGAGCCCCATCAGCTATAGCAAATGTTAGTGTTCTAGTATGATCTGCCAGAGAATAGATAACCCCTAATTGTGTTGTTATCTTAACAAGTTTATCGTAGTCAACCCCTAACCTCCTTGCTATCTCATCAAGGCTAAGAGGCTCTATATTGCTAGATACAAGTGTAAAGTAATCACTCAATAACTTGGTATCATACTCAACACCAAACTTATTAATAAGATAATTTATAACAGGACCGAATGTGCAATCATAACTTGTAGGTGTACCCATGGTTACCCAGGAGAACCTTTCTAAGCCAGCACCCATATCAACTACCCTCTCATCCATAACCTTGTATTCCTTTGGGCTTCCCTCAAACTCTGTAAACACTGCATTGCCTAACTCTAAACCCCTAACATAGTACTCCAAAGAGTAACCAAATGCACCATAACCTAGCCATACATCCTCAACAAAGACTATCTCTTCCTTGCTTATGCCTAGCACATTGGTAAGCATCTTATAATCCAACTCTATACATCTATCCTTCCAGTAACCTTGCTCGTTTGCTATACTATGCTGCCCTATCATGCAGAAGGATGTGTAATGCTTACCAGTAACCCCAACGTTCTCTATATCATTGAACCTTAAGCATATCTGAGGTACTATTAAGGGATTGGCTGGTAACTCAAAGACAACCTTACCTCCTATTACCCTCTGGAAGTCAACTATAGATGCAACTGTAAAGAATAGATCCTCTCTCCATCTACATACTACAGGGTATCTCCTTATGGATGTATGACCATTACTTACAAAGAACTCTTCAACAGCTCTCCATGTTTGTATATAATCTAACCTCTTGCTTGTAGGAGGATTACCTATGAAACTATAGGGCTCACAGTTAGGGCATCTATCTCTAGCATTGATAGACCAGAAGTGTCCTCTGCATAACCTGCACTCCTGTCTTATAAACCCTAGGTCATCAAAGAGCGATACCCTATAGTACTTATCTGCATCGCTTGAGAACTTTGCTATCAACTCCTCCTTACTCAATGCATTAGCATGAGGTGATTAAGCCTATTAATCTTTTCTATTCTATTATTAGTAGTAGATAGATTATCAAATGGCTTCTCTAATTTTATGCTCATGTTACTTTACCAACTCATCCTTGCTTACATCTGGAACTATATGGTACTCACCATTGTAATACTGAAGCACCTTTATGTTCTTATTATCTAATCCTATAAGTTGACCTAGCTGGAATACCAATGCTAGAGGACCAGAGAGTATTATCCATACCTCATCATTATCAGAGCATGCATC
>Ga0197143_1001481_pt1 | contig 19761 bp, 9 predicted proteins | sample GBS70_MetaG_FD_148603 | JGI IMG/M metagenome (GOLD analysis project Ga0197143, IMG submission 148603) | Sediment microbial communities from Great Boiling Springs, Gerlach, Nevada, United States - GBS 70_MetaG | ecosystem: Environmental > Aquatic > Thermal springs > Hot (42-90C) > Sediment...
TGGAAGAGGAGATGATAGGGGTAGGGGCTTCCAAGATTCGCTGTAGAACGCTTTCTGGGTCATTGAGGATTTCTTCGTTGGTGAATGTCAATATGCGGAAACCTTGCGCTTCAAGTTCTCGTTTCCGAACTGTGTCGTATTCTGCCTGTTTAGGATAGTCGTAGACTTCAACAATGAGGCGGTGTTGATGGCAGTAAAAATCCACGATGTAGTGACCTATAGTGTGTTGGCGTTGGAATTTCAACCCGGCCAATCTTTGGTCTTTCAAGCACTCCCAAAGTAATTGTTTAGCGGGTATTTTCTTTTTTTGAAGTTTACGACATAGTTGGCGAATATCATCTGGCAATTTTGAGATTGGTCGTCTAAGAGTGTCAACGCTGTGATGTGGGGTTGTAGATTGTGCTATTTGCTTTACTTCTTGCAATCTTTCCTGTATCACGGGCTCAAGGGCGCTTTTGATGAGTTCGCTGACAAGTTCATGAGGGGTGTAGTAACTTCCTGTTGATTTGCGTTCCATTCCAGCAGGGACAAGTTCAAAGACCAATTTGCCAGCTTCTTCCTTGAAGGTTGGGTGAAAGTCTAGGAGGCTCTCGTAAATGCTGCCTAACTCTTCAACATCTAATTGGGCGTAATTGACTCGTTGCCATGGAGATTTTTCTTCGGGTTTGAACCAGCAAAGGTACCAGAGAGCTTTGAGTAAGTCGGCGTTGTTGATGTGGGCGTCATTGATAGAGTCAGTTTCTGAGCGGTTGAAAAGGTTTCCGTTGAGCGGAGCAACGTTGAGTAGTTGGGCTTTGTTTTCATCGGCAAAGATTTCAAAAGTTTTTTGCAAGCCGATCCACAAATCATCGTGTTGTTCGGTCCAGGCGCTTTTGACTTCGGTCAGTTTGCGAAGTTTTGAGACGGAGTAGTGGTTTCGGTAAATTGGGCTTCCGCCAATCAAGTTACGCTCTTCGGCGACCAAAAGGAAGAGCAGACGATAAATGAGTTTTAGGAGTTGTTGGTAAAATTTTTCGGGCTTAAGTTTACCGTTGCGGATTTGTTCTCTTAGGTGTTGGTTTTTCGGGTGTTGCAAGAGTGCGGTTCCGAGGATGTTGAGGGCTTTTTCCACTCCATCCCTTAAATTGTCGCGAACTCTGCTTCCTTGTTCAATTGTCTGGCGATAGTAGAGCTCTAAGAGGCATTCGGAGGCGTTGGCTAAAGATTTTGGCAAACGGGAACGGTGGACGAGGCGGACGAAAAGTTGGAAGTCGGCGAAGAGTTCATTAGCGAACATTTCTTGCAAGTTGAACTCAATGAAGGCTTGTCGGGCAAGATATTGGCTATCACGGAGTAGTCTTAGGATAGCGCCGTTGGTCACGATTGCCCAAAGGTGTTCGGTTCGGTTGAGGAAGTCTTGGACATAGGCGTGTGGAGACATGCGAGGGCCGGATTGAGGTAATCGGTCAAGGTTTTGGCGGATTCCGACGATGTGAATAAAAGGTGCTTCATCTGAGTGTTCAGCGCGGTGAGAGAGGTGGTAGCGGTGGCCGTCAATCTCTATGGCTTCGCGTTGGTAAGTAGGTTTATAGCCGAGGAGTTGGAGGAAAGGTATTACGAAGCGGTCTCGCGTAATAGAGGTTGCGGGGTCGTTGGGAGGGATGGTTTCTAGGCGTTTTTGGAAAGTTTCCCAAAGTTCTTTGGTTTTATTCCATAGGAAAGCGAAGTAATCGCTAAGGGATATGTTTGATGATGGGAGATTAAAGTCTTGTGGTTTTTGTCCTTGAGTTTCTCCGGCGAAAATTTTTTCTATTAAGTCGGCTCCGAGGAGAGCGCCTTCAATTTTTAAGCTTGGGAAACGTGGCATAGTTTATAGTTTATTTAGTTGGAACGAGGACATAGACTGCTAAAAGTTCTGGTTCATAAGGTGTGACTGTGACTGGTGTTTCTTTTAGTAATTTGCGGATATGTAGATGTGCTTCATGGAGAGCGTTTGCTCTTTTTTTAACTATGGTTTGGATATCGGATTTTTTTTCATGCCATAATTTCAGAGCATCTTGGACCCATTCGGTTTGTTCTTCTGGGGACATATTTTTTGTTGGTTTAGCTTTATCTATGAGATTAAGTGCTTCATCTGTTTCTATCCAGCGAACTTTAGAGGGGGGACCTTCTGCGCCGATGATTAGGGTTTCTTCAGCGAGCAGGGGTTGTTTTTCTTTTTCTTGGATGACGAAGCGCAGGTATGTGATAAAGATTGTGGTTAATTTTTGGATGTAGTTTGTGAAGAAGGCGCCTGATCTGCGAGCTGGGGCGTCGGGTAAGTTGTGAATAGCTTTTTCAAGTATATAAGTTGCGAGGGCGACGACGAGGGGATGGTTTCTGCCGATATAGATAGAGTTTTCGGGTGGTGGTGAGGTAAATGTAATTTTCCAAATTTCATTTGATGGGATATATTCTTGTGGTATATTAATTCGGTCTCTTATTATTGAGGGTAATTTTTTAAAATTAAGTTCCCAGACATCATTGTTGAGTTTGTTGAGTGTTATTTCAAGGCGTTGGCAGGCATCTAAAACAAATTGTCTTACTGCATTTGGGTCGCCGAGTATGTTGTCAATTTCTTTTATTTCTTTTTGAATTTCATCTGGTTTGAGTGATTTTTGAGCGAACCTTGTTCTGCTTTCCTTTTCTTTATTTGCTATGGAATGCCATTTGGCGTGAAGTTCTTTGACTTCATTTAGTTGTGATTCAAATAGAGAGAGTTGATCAAAATTAGGGATGGAGGAATATCGTAGTAGGAGCGAGCTGATGATTGTTTCGGTGAGGCTTTCGCTGTCTGATGGTATAGGGACGAACACACCTGTTGATTTATAAATTTCTTGTGCTTTTTTTATCAGGACGTTTAGGACGATGCCGTCGATGGGGTTATCGCGTCCATAGATTAGGATGCTTTTTACTATATTGGCTGGTTGTCCGAATCTGTCGACACGGCCGTCTCTTTGTTCAAGGCGGTTAGGGTTCCAAGGTAGATCGTAGTGGACGACTGCTGTGAAATGTTCTTGTAGATTAATACCTTCGCTTAGGCAATCGGTGGCGACCAGAACACTTTTTTTATGTAGTGATAATTCATTAACACGGCGAATTCTTTCATCTTCTGGTAATGATCCTGTTACTGAATAGATTGCGATGTCATTTGGTAGGTGTTTTCTTAGTCCTTCGGCGACATAGTCAGCTGTAGCTATATAACGGCACCAAACGATCGGTCGGAAGTTTTCTTTTAGCAGTTTTTGTATTAGGCTGATTAGTGTTGTAAGTTTAGTGTCTGCGTTGGTGTGTTTTAGAGTTGATGCTTGTTTAGCGAACTCTTTTAATTTTCGTTTTTCACTTTCTAGTAGGAGTTCGGTTGTTTGAGATAGTTCCCCTACTCTATGGCTTGGTTCTGTGTCTACTGAGGTTTCTCTTTCGGTTGGGTCGAAAATTGTGGGGTCATATTCAGCGTTTTCGTTTTCTTCGGGAAATTGTTGACTATGAGTTATTAAGGTTCTTTCAGCTGCGGCTGGGCTTGACATAACGCATCGCAGGATAGCGAGTGCGTTCCAGTAGCATAATTTTTGTTTCCAGCCGTGTTCTTTTATTCCACGTTGGACTAGGGTATGGGCGAGGCGGTAGACATTGTTAAGGAGTTGTTTATAGTCGTGGGATAAGGAGTAGGTTACTTCAAAAATTTCTCTATTTGGGAATTTTGTTTCTTCACCGAGCCAGCGGCGGACGTCGGCGCGTTTGCGTTGAATGAAGTGGCGAGCCAATTTATCTAGTTGTTCTGATTTAAGGTTTGATAAATTATAGCTGCCAAATTCTGGGTTAAGTAGAGTTAGGAGTGATTGGAATGATTCTTCGATACCGCTGTGAGGGGTAGCGGTTAAGAGAATTAGATGTCGGTTTGGGTTTTTTGCAATTTCTTTAAGGAGTTCGTGTCGTTGTTGTTGAGTTCGGCTTTGTTTTGGTGGTTGAGCTGATCCGTGAGCTTCGTCGACTATGACGAATTCTGGGCAGTGGAGTAGGAAGTTATCTTTATGTTTTTCCATTTTTGCGTAGTCGATGCTCACGACGATTGCGTTGAAGTAGCCGAAGACGGATTCGCCTGGTGGTATTTCTTTTTCTAGGCGTGCGATGGTGCCTGAGCGGATGACGACGGCTGGGATATGAAATTTTTCCCAGAGTTCTTTTTGCCATTGTTCGCACAGGTATGGTGGGCAGAGGACGCAAATTCGTTTAATTTCGGCTCGGTCTAGCATTTCGCGGGCTATTAGAGCTGCTTCAATAGTTTTTCCGATGCCCACATCATCGGCGATAAAGATGCGGATTGGGTTGAGTCGCAGAGCCATCATTAGAGGGACGAATTGATAGGGTCGGGGGCGGAATGAGAGTTTGGCGAGTGATCTGAATGGTCCGGCTGCGTCTCTTAAAAGTAGTCTTGCTGAGTTCCATAATAAGCGTGCGGAGACGATATCAGCAAATTTAGAAGTTAATTTTGGGTCTATTTCAGGAAATTTTGCTTCTTTTATATCATTTTTTTCAAGTGGGAGGAAGATGCCGCAAATTTCCTCATCTGTTCCATTTAAAGGACGTAGGAGGAGAAGGTCATTATCATCTGAGGGGAGCACAATCCAGATTCTATTGCGGGCGACGACCAATGTTCCTGGTGGAAATTGGGGTTTCATTTTTTATTTCTTTTTTTTGTTAATATATTAACAAGAACCGAATACATCTTTATAATTGTTAATTTGTTCTTCTAGGTTTTCGTTATATTTAATAACGATGATGCGATAGCCTTTTTCTTTTAATTTTTCACGGATTTTTGCGTCTTTAATTTTCTGTTTTGGTGAATCGTGGATTTTACCGTCACAGAAGATGCAAACATTTGGTTCATAGAAGAAATCGGCTTCGCATGGGATTTCGGGGATATAGCGACGAGCGTCGTCAGGCAATTTTAATCTTTTTTGATACAGGAGGTCTAGAAATCTTCGTTCTAAGTTAGAGTCGGGGTCGGTTTTACTTCGTAAGTATTCATATTGTTTATCGTAGGGTCTGGATATGTTTAAAGTTTTAATATGACTTTGACTGAGGGGTAGTAGGAAATGGACTATAGTATGGCGGTTTAGTTTAAGGTGATCTGATTGGTTGTTGTAGGATAGCAGGCAGTCGTAGCAAGCTTTTACACATTTAGGATTTGTATTTTCGCCTGTTTGTGGGTTAAAGTGGCATACTTGAAGAGCTGTTTTGGCGACTTGAGCGAGAGCGGTTGGGGAAGAAACCAGGCGTTTAAGAACGCCCATGCTTCCTTCAGTTGTTTCCCAGAATAGGATTTGTTTTTTTCCATTTTGTCCTATTATTTCCGCTGATATTTCGTTTTCTTCCAATTCAAATGTTACGTGAATTCCTCTGAGTAGAGCGTATTGAAGAGTTGTCCAGAATTCTTCATTAAGTTTTGCGGTTTCTGGCAAGTTGAATAGTAGGATATCGTGGATATCTTGGACGAAGATTCGGACGGTCAAGTTTGGATTCACATTTATATCGGGGTTTGGGATGTCGGTTTCCTCTAATTCTTGAGTTTTTGCCCAGAAGCCTGTTGATTGGTCGATTTCGAAGCCATTATCTTTTACTGTTTTCCATTTATGATTAATGCGGATTATGGATGCTGCTGGGCCGTAGGTCATAGTTGCTAGGACTTCATTTGATTGGTTTAGAATGGTTGCTGAGGTGAGTCGTTTTTTCCCGCCGTGGCTTGGGGCGAAGCGAAAATGGGTTGTTATTTTATATCCATAGCGGGATCGTTCTTCTTCGTCGCAGAAAATTCTTTCAACGCGCCAGGTGGAGACGTTAGTCATTTCAAATAATTTATCTGTAACGATGCTGTTGGTTCCGTCCAAGGTTGAATTACAGTTTACGCAGAGGGAGACATCTGCTTCTGAGCTTTCGTGGAAATATCCGCATTCAAGGCATATTTTAGCTCGTTTTAGTCTTGCTTCGATTCCGCCTATTGGGAGGTAAGAGCGCACGATGCGGTATTTTGCACCTTCGTGATAGATTACGTTTCTTGGGGCAAATTCATAAAGTGCCAGAAAGCGTGGTCTAGAGATGAATTCTCCTTCATCTCCGTAGGGGATATAGGCTCTAAGAGGTAGACGGGGGAAATTATAACCTGGCAAAAAACCTTCGCTGGCGAGATAGCGATATGGATAAAAGTCGGATTCTTCAGGTTGGGTTTCAACTCGTAAAAGTAGATTTCTTTGTCTGAGTGCTTCTTTTTGTCTTTTTTCAGCTCTTTCTTGTTTTTCCTTGATTATTTTTGCTCGTATAAGTTCTTCACTTGCTAATTTAAGTTCCTGTTCCGAGATGCGGTATAATTCTCTCCAGCGGTCAAAGGATTTATCAAATTTTTCAGGAGCTTGAATTAGTTTTTGTTTTATCCAGTCATATGAAAACCAGTCTGTTTTTTCCAGGTCGGGGAGCAGGTCATGAAGGACTTGTTTACATTCATTGATACAAGTTTCAATTTTTGATTCAGATAGTTTAATTTGATCATAAACTTCAGATTTGAGTGGGAAGTTTGTTTCTTCATTTAGTTCCAGCACATGGTCTATGCTTTGTCCTAGGGAGACACCTGTTTGAGCTAGCCAAATGGCGTGGATGTGGGATAAGATTAGGTCTTCATTAGTTAAATCTATGCGAGGTGGTTTAACGCGTCCTGAGACCATTTGTTTTCTATGTCGGAAGAAATACTGGTCGTGGGGGTTTCCGAAAGCGGAGTATGTTAAGACAAGGGCTGGTCTTCCTGCTCTACCTGCTCTTCCACTTCTTTGGGCATAGTTTATAGGTGTTGGGGGGACGTTGCGTAGATGAACGATGTGTAGGTCTTTGATGTCTATACCTAATTCCATTGTTGGTGAGCAGAAAAGGACAGGAAGGTCTCCTTTTCTGAATAAGGTTTCGCGCTGAAGTCGTCGCTCATAAGCCACTTGTGCTGTATGTTCGCTGCTCCAAAGTTTTTTCAAGTTCAGACCTATGTTGATGTAAAGATTTTTAAAGAAATCATTTATAGCTCTTTCAACAGATTCTCTTAGGGTTTCAATTTGTCTTTCTTCTTTCAAAACATCTCTTTGGGGCTGTCCATTACCTTCTCGCCACAAAATTGCTGACCATTTAATTCTGAAGCGTTGTTCTCCATTTTTATTATTTTCACTATGAACTATTTCATAGCTTCTTAGTTGTTCCATAATTTTTGTGATGAGGAAGTTATACAGTGATGGGTCTAGATGAAGGTTGCGTTTTTCTGCGAATTTTTGTATATCTTGACCTAATCTGCTTCGGTGGGATAGACCTATTTCATTATTATTGGGTGAGCCTAGAACGAACCAGGACGGTTGCCTTATTGAATCATTTTCGTCAAACCATCTTTCGCTTAAGCGTTCCAATGCTCTATCCCTGAAACGTTTAATTTGCTCGCCATTTAGGAAGCTGGCATCAATTGCTAACGATTGTCTCATTCTGTCCAAGAGGCTTCGCAGGAGGTCGTAGCGTTCGTTTGGTGATAAGTTTTCAATTAGTGGTATACCTTTCCACTTATCTTCATGTTCACATAGTTTTTTGAGTCCGAGGTATTCTATTTGTAATAGACCTACTTGTTCGAGATTAGGCATTGTAACTCTCCAGCCGTAGCGTAGGTCTTCGTAAATTTTATATTTGATCAAATCTTTAAAGGTTTCCTTTGTTATGGAGGCGGCGGGAGAATTTGGGTCTAATTCTGGGTTTTTGGCGAAATCTTTGATATCCAGGCAAATTGCGTTGTAAACTTCATCGGCGATTTTATCATGGGTAAGCATTTTGTGTTTATTTAGGGCTTGGACTAGGGCAGATCTTAAGAGAGCTGTTTGGGTGAAATCGTTAAAGTGACCTGATTGGAGTGCGGCGTCTTGTCGGTTGTCTGTGAAGCTTAGAACTTTTTTGGCGCTGGGGTTTAGTTGTTGAACTGGTTCAAGTTGTCCAAGTGCTGATATAATTATCAATGTTGTTGCGGTGCTACGACCGCCGGATGATAGAAAGGCTAATTTACGGAATTCTTTCTCTTGAGGTTGATAGACTTTACCACAGTTTAGGCAGAAATTGAGTTTTTGAGGTATAAACCAGGCGTGAACGCCTTTATTTTGATTTTTGCTTAATGTTCCATCGGGTAGTACCTGAAGTTCTTTAGGTAATTTCTTTTCATATTTGGGTTTAACTTTTCCATTTGCATTTGTCCAATTATCGGGTAGAAGTTCGGCTTTGGGATACCATTTTTTATTTTCATCAAGCATTAGATATCCTATGGTGCTTTCAGATTCTTCAAAGCCAATTAGGGGGAAGCGCGGTAGTAATTTTCCAGATTGCTCATTTAAAGCAACAAGGTAGTAATCTTGTCCACATTCGCGGCAGAATGCGAGCGGGAAAAGAGGTTTATCGGGGGAAATGAAGCTTTGTCCTTCAATGTCGAATGATCTTTCAGAGGTTGGTTCGATGGTGGCAAAGACAGTTCCACCCTGTGAAAAAAACTGATGTAATTTGAACCCGAAGAGAGGTAAATTTTCAAAGTTGTTTAAGGGTGAGATGTTGCTTGCGGATAGTAGATATTTTTTCAAAATTTCAAAACAAGTTTTCTCATCAATATTTGTCAGTTCGGATAATTTTTTTGCACCTTCTTCTAGTGTTATAGGTATATGACGGCGGAGATGTCCATCTGTTTCTTCTTCAATTCCGAATGTATCTTCAATCCATGCGCATAAGGGGCTATTAGAGATTTCTTCCCATGATTTTGGTATTTGATTTTTTTGTAATTCATTTTTTAAGGCGTCGGGAGAAATTGGACGGGGATATGGGATGACACGGCGTAATGTTTCTTCAATTACATTTTCAGGTTTAATGTTGACGCCAAAGATTTTTGAGGCGGTTTCGGCTATTAAGCGGCATCTTTCATTGTGATTTTCACTGGTAGCTAATGTAGCGCTTGTGCCGATGAAAATTAGGTCATTATTTCTTGTGCGAACTCTTAAGCGGCGGAGCAATAAAGCTACATCGGCACCTTGACGACCGCGGTAGGAGTGCAGTTCATCCAAAACAACGAAATGAATGTTTGCTTCATCAATAAAGCGTCTATCTTCTGCGCGGATGAGCATGAGTTCAAGCATCACAAAGTTGGTAAGGAGAATATGCGGTGGGTTTGATTTTAATTGCTCTCTTTCTTCGCTATTTTCCTGACCGGTGTATCGTCCGAATCTGATTGGGCATAGTTTACCGGTTGAATTTTCATAGTTTTTGGACATATCTTTTAAAGCTTCAAGTTGCGAGTTAACGAGGGCATTCGTTGGGTAAATGATGATAGCACAGACATTTTTATTGTGGACGGCGTTACGAAAGATCCAGTCAACGATCGGAACAAGATAAGTTAATGTTTTACCTGAGCCAGTTCCGCTTGAAACGACGAAGTGTTCTCGTTTCAATCCTATTTCAATTGCTTCTTGTTGGTGCTTGTAAAGGTGAATTTTACCGAAGAAATTAATACATTCAGGGTGAATTTTACCTTTTTCTGCCAAATGATCAAGGGGTAGACCCAATTCATAATTTGGATTCAATTGGACAAGTGGCTCTGGCCAGAAGATACCTTTATCAAAATACTCATGGACATATTTTTTCAATCGCTCATCGGCTATTTGTAACGAATATCGAATATAGTTAGAGTATGACTTCACTATTTCATCTCTAATTTCAAAGATATTTAGCATGGTTGAAAAACCTCTTTGTTAAAAGGATGATTTCGGGTTTAATGCGGTAGAATTTGGTCATCTCTGTGATGTTTCTTTTGGCGGAGGTGAACTTGGCTTGGAAAATTGGAAAGGATTTGTTAAATTTTGTTTCAAGCATAGCAAAGATAAATTTTGTTGTTCCCTGCCCCGGTGTGAGCCGGGGTTTTTTGTTTAGAAAATAAAAAAAGGAGAGGAATTTGTCAAGGGGTGAAGAGGGGAAATTTTTAAATGAACCCCTCACCCTGTCCTCTCACGCAGGGGGAGGGGGAACAGGGGAAGGGTTTTTAAAGGGTGTTTTTTCCCTACTTTAAAGGTGGAGAAGACCTATCTTATAGAGAAATTCTTCCCATTGTTCCTTTTTGTATTTTAGTTTATCAATTCTGACGAGATATCTTTCCTCTCGTATTTTCCCCAAGTAAGGGAGCGTTTCATTTACATTTTTGAGTTTATCTTTACTTGTTTTAAAGTAGCCACAGATAAAACCTTTTAGTTCTGTTTTTATTTCTCCACATTTAAAATCATATATTCTTTTTTTGATATTTTTAAGATAATTTTTAAAAAGCAGATCATCTGCTGGAATTTTGCCTTCGGCGAAGTCAATGAGGCGTGAAAATCCGCAGACCTCAATGAAGAATTGCAAAATGGGTTGTTGGGGAACGGAACATTTAACCATAATTCCATAATCGTATCCTTTCTCTGCTTCCGCCCAGATACCAGACAATGCGGGTGATGATTTTATGCTGACCTTTTTCTTAGCATTTTTAATGTCGTTCTTATGTTTTTGAAGTTGGTTTGATATTTCCCAATCTAGTTCTATTCTTACCTTAGTGAAGTTTTTTTCAAGAAATTTTTTCAGCATAATTTCGCCGAGTTTTCCGATAAACTGATCCACGAGAATTGACTCAAAAGTTCTCCTTCTTTCTCTAAATCCCTTTGCGGTTATGGTTGCTTTTGTCCCTCCTAAAAACATTTGATAAGTTATTTCAATGCAGAATATCAGCAGGCGTAAAATGTCTTGGTCGTCTAATTTTAATATAACTGTATTTGGCAGGAGTTTTTCGTAGATCCATTTTGAGGTTTTTTCTTCATCAAGGAACATTTTGTTTCCTTTAAAGGAAATAACTTTAAGATCATTGCTTCTGCAAGCAGAAAGCAGTAGTTCGCTGAGTTCTTCTTCATTAAATGATATGTTATGGTTTTCTTGAATATGTTTTATCTGATCTTGGATATAGCTTGATAATTTTCTTTTGAACTTGGGTATATTGTTCAGTTCGGATTTTAGAATTCTAATCATATTATTTTTTTCTTTTTAGCACGACTAGATGTTCTGTTTTTATTCTGCTGTCATTTTCCTTTGATGCGGGGTTTATTTTCGTCTCAAACATGACCCTTGAGACAATTTTATCAACGAAAGTGATTTCGTGTTCCCATCCGAAAAATTTTAGGTGTTCAATTATTATTTCATCTATTGGTATTGGAGTTGTTCTTATCTTGGCGGGACCTACGAAAATAAACATGTAGTCGGTGACTCGTTCGCTCAAATTCGTCAGTGCCCATAAAATGCTAAAAAAATATCTATCATACAATAATTTTAAATGTTCCTCTTGTATTTTCCCCCTAAGTTCGTGGTACTTTTCTGAATAGATTTTTATTTCTTTAACAGGTCTATAGGGTAATTCTTTTTTGCTAAGTTCTCTTATATAATTTTCATCGAATCCGAGCCAGAAGAGTTCCAATTTAGTTGACCTTATATATTCTTGCGCTTGCAGATATGGGGGTGAAGTTATGAGGATATTCACATCGTTTTCAAGTTTCATTTCCAAGGTATCTATTCCCGCTTTAATTTCATATACAACTTCTTTTGGGTTCAGGCGATTATATTCCCAAATTTTATGGAGCAATTTATGAATTTCTTTTTCTAGTTTGGCGTAGAACAGCGCCTCATAGTTACTTTTTAATAGTTCTTCTATTTTTTTCTTTGAATATTTTGACTTATAAAGTTTGTGGACTTTTTCATCTGCGTAAGAGAAATACTTTGTGACATTTAAGAGGGGGATTAAGAGAATATGTTTTACATTTTCCTCTGTAGAATGGACAAATCCCCATGTTTTTGAAAGCATGGGTAGAAATTCTTGTGGGAACCAATAATTTAGGTTTGACCAATTGGGGATAAATTCATTTTTGGAATTTTTTATTTCTTTTATTAGTTCGGCGGGGTTGATTTTGGGGTTTTTCATAATTGCAGTGTCGTGGATTATTTTAAGGATTGGGTTTAGGTCCCATAGTTCATAATCGTAGCCGTAGAGTTTTGAGACGATGCCAACAGTTCCTCCGCCGGCAAATGGGTCAAAGATTTTCATTCCAGGTTTAGCGTAGTTTTTCAGAACATATGCGATAACTTGTGGGATAAACTTTGCGGGGTATTTGTATATGGAAAATGTTCCGTATGTAGTTGATGGGATTTCAGGGATTGTTTTTCTGAAAAGTAGAAAGACCTTTGTATTTTTTTCATTTTCTTTTGGTTTTGGAAAGTTGAAGAAGGTCAATTGTTTGGGTTTATCATTTAGCATTTATTTAAAGTCAGTATTTTTTAGATTTTGTTGTTTTTAAAGATAAAGATATGAAGAGAAATTTTCAAGGTATTAGGGTAGAGGTTTGTCAGGGGTTTGAAGACAAGCTTTTCCATATTCCGAATGCATTAACTTTAAATTCTCTATCTTCACATAATATAGAGCCGGGAGACCAGCACAAGCCGTGGGATTTTAATTTTCTACCTGCGCCTTTTTCATCATCCCAATCTCTACCTATCAAAGGTTCAATGTTTCCTTTTATAATCAGGTCATTGGAATATGAAATGTGGGACCAAACGGGGTTATCTTTGTTGATAAAGATGCAGACCTCACCGTTTTTTTCATGCCATTTGCCAGGGAAGTCGTTAAGTTCATTTTTAGGAACCATATCTTGCAGTTGTAGTAATCCGAATCCGTATTTTCTCTCGCCACCAACCTGGAATTGATTAGCCAACTGCTCTTTGAACTCAATACTTATCTTGTTATATGTGATTTTTAAATCATCATTATTTATTGAAAGGTTAAATTCGTTATCTGAAAGTTCTCTTATCCAGATCAATCCTTTCAAAAAAACTTGTTTTCCATCGTCGATCGTATATGGGCTTATAAATTCAACTTCGTGGAGCATACCTTCTTCAGTGGTAAATGATTCAGGGTCTATCGGTGCAGATGCCATTGAGCTAATAAATTTCTTTTCAAATTCGTTTTGAGGGAGAGAGTCAAACATCAAACCGTTGTTGGTATATTTGGGAATATATATTTCACTTTGCACGCAGGGGAAAAGATAGCCAAAACGCATTGAATTTGCGAGGAAATCGCCAACTTTCTTGTAGTCGTTTAGCCCGAGAAGCTGAGTAAGTTTTGATGTTAAAGCTGCCCATAGAAGTTTGCCTGGCACATATGGTCTTGTTTTGTAAAAATGCATTATTTTGTGGAATCCTACATGAAGTGGGGATTTCAGGCAAAATGTCCATTCAAAAAGATGCCAGTTCATTTATATTACTCCATTCTTTCATTGATTCTCAGGAAGATTTTGAAAGTGCCTTTGCATGATATCTTGCGTATATTAGTGATTTCTCAAGCATTTGAATAGCGAGTATAAGGTCTTCAAGTCTTGAAGCAAGTCCATTATCTTTTCGTATTTCTTCAAGTAAGTCAGTATTGTTAGTATTGCTAATAAGGTTTAGTTCGTTTAGTAATTTGGTTGTTATTTCTGTTATCTTTTTAGCGCCATTACTTTCAGCGCTTCCTCGTGATTCACAGAAGAGTGCGAAGGCATAGAGTCCTTGTTCTTGCAACACTCCCAGGGCTTTTGTAAGCAAAGATTCTGCTTTTTTAGCATCTGAATTAAAATCTTGGCTAACCTCCTTAGCAAATTCATATCCGTATTTTGCACAAAGTTTGTCAAGGTTTTTCATTTTAACAATCCTCCTTATTTAAGGTTGAGAATTTTTAATCTTCCCATGCCTCTTGTTCCCATTCCGCCGATGCCAAGAGTTTCAAATAGTTTCAGACCTTTCTCTACTTGAGTTTTAACCCATGAAGTTCCTACATCTCCGTTGTCTTCTGTTTTGAGTTCTTTTCCTGAGATTCTGAATGTTTTTCCTGAGTTATAGGCAATTTCAAATTTTAGGATAGTTCCTCTTGGGATAGCTTCATAGGTAAAAAGGGCGCGGTCTTCAGCTGTTCCTGTTTGTGGGTCAATGCTAACTGAGGTTCTAACTTCAAGGTTGCTATTAACTATTAAAGAAAATAGGGTATCTGAAACAAGAACTAATCTTTGTTTAACAATTTCAGGTATATCGGGGAAGTCGGAATTCGTGATATTACCTTTACCATTTTCTTTTTTCAACATGAGCCATCCAAAGTTAAGTCTCTCTTTATTTCGCAATTGATCTCCCAGTGGATAAAATCCTTCAGCTGGGGCTGCAAATTGTTGTTGTAGTCCTAATCCTTCCAGAGCCATTGGCGAAGTTACCCATATAGGGCCTATCATTGATGCGACGGGGAAGAAGAGGATATGGGCATCAAAGAATTGGGCGAGTCCTTGCATGCTGTAGCCTGTTCCTTTTGAGAATCCGTAAGGTATGCAGACGGGGCAAGCGGGGTCTGGTATGCCACAGTGTTTTTCACCACCTTCTCCTCCGCGTCCGGCGCAGGAATATTCGGTGTTGTTGGACTTCCACAGGTATCTACCTGTAACCATTGCTGTGTAAGCCCTTGCGGAACCACTTAGGCTTGTCCCTGGGATCTTTGGAAGATTTGTTCCTGGCTCTCTAATTATTGGTAAATCAACCCTTCCTAATCTTGACCCACCTGATCCCACATGGATTGGGTCAAGGGCTATCGCGTAGTATTTTTTAATTTCGCAATTACTGAACATTATTATACCCCCTCTGTTTTAGGTTTTATTTTTCTTACTTGAAGATTCCAGTGGAGACAAAGGTCTAAGGCGCCATCTTTTGTTGCTTCAAAAAGTTTATCAAAGAGGTTTTTCTCATTTTGGGGGGAGATTTTCAAAATATTTGTAAGACAGGACCTGACGAAATCTTCCCATACTGAATCTCCGCGGTAATCCTCATATCTTTTCTTTACTTCCTGCCAGAAGGCATAAAGCTGAGAGATGCCTAATCCTTTTGATTTTAAGATACGCTGTATATCTTCCCATATGCTATCTATACGTTTAATGTCATCAAGTGGTCGTAAATTGTCCCCGATTTGAAATCTTTCTGAGGCACTTTCAAGGTAGGACATTTTGAAATAAGATGTTTCAATTCTTATGCAATCATTTTGTTTAAGTTCTTTCACATGGACGACATAATCACCGTTTCCGGTGTAGTCGAAGGAGTAGTTTCGTTCTTTGAGGTTATTGCCATTAAATCTAATATAGGGGTGCCATTCATCTTCTTGATTGGGGTCGCCGGTTGAGTAGGAGATTTTCCAGGCAAGTGGGACAGGGAAATAGCAAGGGTTTGGGTTTAATGTTAGTTCTTTTACATATTTGCCCAACCTGTTGTGATCGGTGTTGTTGATTGAATTAACTCTGGCAGATATAGTTTTTGTTTTTTCTTTAAATGTTTCAATAAGCCTTTTACCTGCATCCATTGCTATATATAGTGGTGTTTTTCTATGGAAGGCGATAATACCGATGTGAAATGGCAGTCTATCTCTTACTTTTGAGAATTGAATTTCATATTCTTCGAGGATTTTCTTTGCGATATCAAAGGCGTCGTAGGCGGGGACGAGAGCCATAAATTGGTCGGGGTAGTCATAGATTTTAACATAGGGTAGATAGTTTTGAAATTCATCATTTGCTGGTTCTGCGTTTGATATTTTGGATTCATCTTTCCATTTATTATCGGTTTCACTTTTTATTTTTATTTTTTTCCCGGACATCCACGAGACAATTTCGTTTATTGTTTTACCTTTGTTAGCAAGGATTTGGAGGTTGATTGTGGTTAGGAAGAGTTTATTTGTTTCATCAATACAGACGGGGCTAAATCTTACGCCATCAATATCAATATCGCAGGTGGTGCCTTTAGGGATATTAGTATTGAGCTGAATGGTGAATTTTATTCTTTTTTTCCTGAGGTCTATAAATGGGGAATCTGTTCCGTAGGGGTGATTGTTGAGAATGTCTTCAAGAATAGTGTAGTGTATAAAATCTTGTGTTGTTTGCCAAATGCGATAAATACGGGCAAGGGATGGGTGTTTTCTAAATAATAGTTTAATAAGGTGTTTTGCATTTTCAGAATTATTTTTAAGTGACAATGCTTTTCCAGTTGCGTCCCTTTCAGCTATAGGCATCCAGAAATCATTCATAAAGTTATTAGGTGATCTTCCAGTAAATGACTTGCAAATATTTTTCCAATTTTCGTCTAAGTTTATAGACCCATTTAATAATTCTTCAAAACCTTTTTTGAGGTCTGAAATGTCATTTATTTCTAATTTACTACACAAGCTCTGGTTCTCATTTTTCCATTCATAAAAAGTTTGGGAAACAAAGGTATCCAAAAATTCTCCGGAAAGCCATTTTCTCAGGTCAAAAAATCCGATGATCAATGCAACACGGTCGTTATGATCTGAAACTTCATCTAACCATATTGTTTTCTGTGAAGTGTTAATCCAGTGTGCGACCCTTTTCTGATATCTATCTTTACATTTTTGGCATCTTTCATCTTTCACTGGCTTAAGTTTGATTCTACAAACAGGACATATGTCTTCTCCACCTGCATCTTGTGATTCCTTAAATTCTTTAACTAAATTTTCTACATCACCAGTATGGGGATAGACAATTCTCTTTAAGGATTCTTCTCTTTCATTTGCTAAAATAACCATACTTCTACTTTCACCGGAAATATCAATTTGTAAATTAAAATCAAGTTTGTTTAAATGTTTTAGTTTTTCAATTATTTCTGATTTTAATTCATTTATGTTCTCAATATTGGGGCATGAAAAATAAATGCCTGTGGAATCTCGGTAAATTTCATTACCTAAAGGATAATCAAACTCAATGATTTTCTTTATCGCCTCGTATGTGTCTTCTATCTCTGCTTTGTAACCAAAAATATCACCAATCTTTAACCCCTTTGATAAAAGTTCAATAACATTTAAATTTATCTTTAAAATTCTCCATTTTGAATTTCCTCTTGGTTCATACCATTTATCAATAACCATTTTTGCAAGATTAGATTTGACGAGTGAAGCTATAGTGTGAGCATAGTCATAGAGTGAAATTTCATTAATTGGTCGTCTTGTTTCAGCTATGGTTTTGGGGTAGTATTGTTTAATCAAGTTAACAAATTCTTTGTAATTATCATAAGAAATATTTTGGTTTTTTAGTATATTGTATAAGATATCATTTAATTTTTGAAAAAATTCTCTTTTTGTGTTACTGATTTGATTTTCATCTACATTATTTAAATTTGCAGAACCGAGAAGTTCTATTTCTTTTTCGTATCCAAAAGCTGTAGCCCTATAAGTATATTGACTACTCTGTTTTCCCGAACCTCCTTTTCCTGCCAATGCTTTATCTATTCCGGAAACAATTCCATGGGCATCGGCAAGGATTTTACAAAGTCCTTTTGGTTTATCATTCCAGGTGTGTTTTTCAATAAATTCACATAAATTTGTTATTTTATTGGTATCCAATTCTCCAGGATTTGTTAAGTTTTTAAATCCATTTAATAAATTTTCCCAATTATCATCTTTTAATAAATTACCTAAACTTTTATCTTCAAAAAAGTTGGAACTATTACATATTTGCTGATAATCAAAATTTGATCCTGTTTGTGTGTTATTTTTAGCTTGTGCCAAAATGAATTCTTTAGAGAATCTTCCGATTAGATGAATGTATGCTCCAATCTCAGCAAGAAGGATGGGTATTCTGTTATCTTCTAATTTTTTAAGGAGTGAACTCATTACCTCTCTCCTTTAATTCCTTTATTATATTTTCCAATTCCTCAAAATTACTAAACTTTACTATATCCAAAAATCCCTTTATAACCAATTTGCTTGCTTCTTTGTCCCACTTATTTTCAATTACTCCATATCCAGAAGATTTCTTTGCTGAAAAGCCATAGGTTAGCATCATTGCTTTTAAGCCTGCTACCACACCATTAAGGTCATTAATAACTTTTATTTTTAGTTCAGACAGGGGTTTCCCTAAATGGTAAAATGGCAAGTAAAGCAGTTTGAAAAATCCCTTTGCTCCTTTTGGCACAACCTCGTAGTATATTGGATTTTTACCTGTCTTTGTTTTTCTGTCATGCGGATTGATTACTTCCATATCAATCCTGTCCCAGAATGTTGGGTAAAAATATAGCATGCCTGTAAGGGAGGGGACCTCTTCTTCGCCGAACCTTCCTTTTAATTTGTTTCTATAAATATCTTTTACATTAGGACATAACTCATCAAGATATTTTGTCCAACCTTTTGCCATTTCTTCCATTCCCTTTTCGGTTCCAAATAAGAGGGTATGCCAAAAGCGCACCTTAACGAACTTTTCTGGGTCATTTGCCTTTGGCTCAAGATAGATTTTCATCATCGTCCATCTTAGGTTTCCCTTCCAAGACATAGCTGATGTAAATGGGATGCCAAAGACCTTATCTTTGCGAATCGGGTTTTCAATGATATAAAGTGGTGTATCATCTCTTGAAATAAATGGTTTTGCAAGGGTTATAGGAAATTCAATAATAAAGCTTCCTTTAGGGAGGGTTGAAATGTCTGGGGAAGAATTGATGCCGAGAAGATTAAGTTCGGATAACTTGCAACACTGTAATTGGTCATTGTAATTTCCATTTGAATGGATTAAGGATTTTAGGCCTGATGAATATTCCCTTTCCCCTACCTTTGCATATACATCGGGTTTAATTTTGTTGGGTTCACCTCTTCTGTCAGGGAAATTTTCTTTTACACCGAAAGAAGTGATTAAGAGCATTATCCTTGAGAAAACGTCGGTTACTTCGCTATATTTTTCTGAACCTGAGACAAGGTTGTCTACATCATTTTTTTCTTGAATGTGAAAATTTACATAAAAATCGTAGATCATTAGCTTTCCTTTTATGTTAATAAAAGGCTTTTCAGATAATCTTCAGTAACAGTATCTCTTGAAGAGTTAAATTCACGCCAGGCTATAAGTTTATGATTCTTTGTCTGGTTGCCTAAAAGTTTTGTCCAGGGTATAGGTGTTTTACCTTCTTCATTTAATGCCTCTTTAGAGTTACCTTCATTTAACGCCTCTTTAGAGTTATCTTCATTTAATGCCTTTTTAAAGGTATTTAGAAAGTTCCCTCTATTAAATCCATCAGGATTTTCATTTATAGGAATCCATCCCCAGATGCGGAATTCCCAGGTTGTGTCGTTGATTTTGTAGGCGCAGGAGATATTGATTTTTGAGGCAATTCTTTCTAAAGTCTTTTCTTTTTCCAGTGATTGTTCGCAATTTGAACACCAAAATTTTTGAGGATCATTTCTATGTTGTCTCACTTCTTCATAACAAATAGAACAAACCCTTTGTGTTGTCCCAAAGAGCCAGTTTTGTATCCTTCTATCCACGTTTTGATTATCGGTCTTCCACAATTTCGTTCCATCACCATATCTTAGCCAATTTTTTATCGCAGGAGAGATGGGAACAGATTCAGTTTTAATCCAATTAATCATTCTTTTGTCAGATTCATGACCTGCGTAGTACTCTCTTTCTCCTCTTTCACCCCTTTTTGCAATACCATCAACTTCTTTCCACCATTCGTTACTTTGAACCTCAAATTGAACCTTTGCAAAGAACATCTCTTTTATATTTGGTAGGTTATCATTTGTTTCACCCCTTTCTCTAATGCCGAGATTATTGAGTCGTTCTGTGTTAAGAATTTTTTTTAATT
>Ga0197143_1001482_pt1 | contig 19756 bp, 15 predicted proteins | sample GBS70_MetaG_FD_148603 | JGI IMG/M metagenome (GOLD analysis project Ga0197143, IMG submission 148603) | Sediment microbial communities from Great Boiling Springs, Gerlach, Nevada, United States - GBS 70_MetaG | ecosystem: Environmental > Aquatic > Thermal springs > Hot (42-90C) > Sediment...
TTTAGGAATGTGTCCCAACCGGTTAAATATATTTGACCCCAAGCGAAGAACACGGGGAACAGTGGGTAGATGTAGTTGATTGTAGATTGGAAAGCCACCACAAGGCCTATGATGAAAAATATATAGAAAAGCTTGCTTCTACCAAAGCTTGTCAACGCGCTCTCTTGCGCGATTCTCAGCGTGTGAACAGCTGGCATAACCGCGGGGAACGTCAACCTCTCCACCTCTATGAAGGGTCTTATCATCGTGAGAGCTGTGAATATGCACATTAGCAGGAAGACAAACATTATGATACTCTGTAGAAGCAGGGGGCCTATAACCTCACCCGGTATACCAGTTCCACCGGTAAACAAGCTAGCTGCCAGCGCCGGGTTCTTCGGAGCCCACACGTCAGGAATATACTTGAGTAGTTCGGTCAACTGTGCGTCACCTTGAGCATTATACGCCAAGGCTATAGGCTCTAACCAAAACGAGAAGAACCCGCAATCCATTACGATATATAGGGTGCCTACAAGCACCACTATCTCTGGAATGCTCAATACTTTCCATTTTGAAAGCGCACCTATGAGCGCGAGGAGCCATATGAAGCCCCACGGCAGGTAAATCGGCGCACCGATCCTACCGCCGAAGAAGGGCTCAAGCGTGATACCCCTACGCCACCACATCATGTAGTTTACGTAAAACATCATGATTCCCAGGACAACGACCAGCACAATGGTCTTCATTGTTAGACCCTTAACCGCTTTCACCTCCTTACTTTCTGCGGTTCCCATCGGATGAGAATCTTTCTGCATATTTATAAATTTTACTATAGATGCACGCGTTGAGATAGTTAAAAAGAGAAAGTAATACATATAAGAGATGCAAAATACGAGTCTCTGATGAGCTCTACCCGTTTAACAATTGCGGCGATTTTAACGTTGATAGTATCGGCTTTTCTATTCGCATGCAGCGCGCGCGCTCAACCTAGAGCTGAATTGTTATCTGAAGCTCTGAGCATTGAGGAGGTGATAGCTCATGTAGGGATTCTCTCCTCTTTCGGGAGCCGTTTCACCGGCTACCCAGGTTACTATAAATCGGTCGAGTACGTGATTGCCACTCTTAAAAGTTTGGGCCTCGATGTGGAATTGCACAAGTTTAACGCCACAATCCCCTTCGACTACGGCGCTGAAATAGAGGTGGATGGTAGCAGGATCAAGGCCTATCATCTCCATCCCAACCTGGTCGCGCTGGGTGCAGCCAACGTCTCAGGCCTGCTTGCTTACGCAGGCTTTTGCTCGCCCGAGGATCTGGCCGGTATCGATCTTGCAGGGAAGATCGCAGTGATGGAATTCGACTCCAACTGGGTTGAAGCAGTAGCTAGGGGGGCAAAGGCTATTATCTTCCTCGGCCCTGCAGCTGATAGATTATTAGCTCTCGCGAAGATCCTCCAAATCCCTCTCGATGTACCGCGAGTTTACGTGGAGGAGGGGGCTGATCTCGTGAGGGAGGCTGCGAAGAGGGGTGCGTACGCTGCGATCACCGGTAAATACGAGTGGCGTCGCGTTGAGGCGTACAATATCGTGGCGAGGATCCCCGGTTCTTCTGAGCCGGAAAAGGTCGTCGTGTTGGCGGCGCACTTAGACTCGGGCTCGGTGGTCCCGGCTTTGTCGCCTGGCGCCGAGGAGGCTGTGAACGTGGGGTTGCTGCTCCACCTCGCTAAGCTGTTGAAGGAGGCGAGGCCGAAGTACACGGTCTGGCTTCTCTTCCTCTCGGGGCATTGGCAGGGTCTCGCTGGCGCCAGGTGGTTCGTCGAAGACTACTTCTTCGGTGGGAAGCAGCTCTTCGGCACACGGGTCGGCGAGAGCGCTTTCCCCTATATCGTCCTCAACTTTGACCTGTCATCGGGGAACCCCAAGCTAGCCGTTTACCCGGGAGGGTTTTTCTACGGGCAGAGAACTCAGGGCGCTATAAACCTGTACAGCGACTTGAAGTCCGACCTCGCTAGCTGGTTAAGAGAGTTTTACAGTCGCTACCCCCTCGAGTACGAACGCATCTCTAGCGAAGCCATGCTTTTTAACGCCACAACGGGCGTCGTCCTCTTGCAGAGCTTCTCGACAGGTTACGCTATAGGTTGCGCCCAGTCCTTTTACCTGGATGCCGAACCTTTCCAGTTGGCAAAGATCCCAGCTGTTACCCTTCTCTCCTTCAAAGATTTGAGGTTAAAAGCCTTCACCCCCCGCGATGAAGCCGCTAGCGTGAGCTGGAGTGACCTCGAGCCCCAAGCGCGTTTCGCGTTCTTCATCCTAGAGAAGATCCTGAGCGGGTCTACCACAATATTCGGAAAGAGCGCTCCCCGGCCAGTGAGAATAGAGGTTGATCCAGCGAACGGAGGTTTCGGCTATATAACAGCCACGGTCGAAGTCATCGAATACGATCCAACAATCCCCACGCTGTACAGGGCTGTCCCAAGCTCGTTGGTTGTTGTACAAAAGAGAGACTGGTACTACAACGTTATGGGCTCGTTGGGTGTAACGATCTTCGATCCGCCCTACGCTAAGATGATCGAGCTAACCGACGACCAGGGGAAGGTTGCGGTTGTCGGCTTAGCGCCACCTGAAACGTTTACGGGGAACGTTGAAGTTTACGCGTACAAGGTGGAGAACGGGCGTCTAACGCACGTGCCGGACATGGGACCCAACGGCATAGGCAAGTTCTTACCGTACCCGCCCAAGCTACTCATGGGGACCACGCTGAAAGCTGTGGTGTTTAAGGCGTCAGCGCTCTTGCTACCGTCCATCACCGTGCCCGACCAGCCTTGGCCTCTCGCTACCTTCAACAGATACGGGAAGCCGTCCTACCCTGTGCCGTATACCAGGTACTCCTCACCTTACCCGCTTGCCGTTTCTATCTTCTACCCGAACTTGGCTACACCGGAATCCTACTCCCACGCTGTGGACTACCAAAACAGGTTGCTCCTAGTCTTTGCACCACCTGAAAGCAGGATTTGCGTCATAGTCAGTTTCGGTGGCGAACAGCGCCGTGCGGTGATCGCGATAAACTTTAGCGACGACCGGATTAACGGCATTAAACTGGGAGCTGCTGGCAGCGTAGTGTACGCCCCTAACGCTGTTAAAATGTACACCAGCGAGCTGCTAACTCTCTCTCTAGAGCGGTACGAGAAGGCAAAAAGCAGCGGTGTTGTGGACCCCACTAGCGAGGCGCTTCTCAACGATATTCTGAAGCTCTTTAGACCTGACGCGACTTTCGGCGAGCTTTGGGCGGCTTGGGGGTCTTCGCTGAAGCTCTACGAGCGCACGAGAGGAATGAGCTTAGACTTCGCTACAGCGACTCTCGTGGTAATGCTTCTGATCGTGCCGTTTACTATCATAGCGGAAAAACTTCTTTTCGGGCGTGGAGGTTTCAGGAGAATTGCTTACGTGGTTGGCGTAGCGGCTGCAACGTTCTTGCTCTTCGCAACGCTACACCCCGGCTTTTCGGTGGTTTACAGCGTTTACGCCTTGAGCTTAGGCACAGTAATGGCTGCGCTGACCATACCTACGCTCTTCTTCCTCCTAGTACTGTTCAACAGAGCACTTGGCTACACTAAGAGGGCTAAGCTCGGAGCTCATACTCTTGAGAGAGAAACCTTCGACCTATTCGTCACAGCGCTAGCAACGGGCGCGGAGAACATGAAAAGGAGGCGCCTGCGCAGCGCTCTCACTCTCACAACGGTTATCCTGGTCGTCGTATCACTGGTTTCGCTCACATCCGTGGTTCCTGTGCTCAGGGTAGGAGTTTCAATCTTCGAAAGTGCAGCTCCCTTCAGCGGGATACTAGTAAAATCGCCCTCGAGCGAGCCGCTCGATCCTGTAGTCATCGAAGTACTAACGAGCCTATTGGGTAGAGATTACATCGTAACCCCCCGTTACTGGCTGTATCCTCCACTGAGAGGAGAGCGTTTCACGTTAACTAGCGAAAAAGGTAGGATATCAACTTTCAGAGCGGCGATCGGCGTGTCGGCTAAGGAGTTGGAAACCAGCTTTAAAGATTTGAACCTAGATCCTTCAATCTTCGCAAAAGTCCCGTCCAGCTGTCTCATACCTAGAAGTACTGCTTCTTCTCTGGGAGTGGACGTAGGAGATCTAGTTGAGTTCTCTGGGTTGAAGATGGTAGTCGCCGGGGTTTTCGACGATTCATTGGCCGAGAAGCTCGTGAGAGATATTGACGATAGGGTTGGGGAAACGCCTTACGGCGGTAGACCGTACGATGTGGATAGGATGGTGGATTTGCAGAGGTTTGACACAAGCATTAGGATACCTTGGAGCGAGATAGTGATTATAAATAGCGAGCTGCTGAAAAACATTCCCGGGGCTTTCCTCGCCTCTGTGCTCATACTGCCTCGAGGGGAGACAAGCTCAGACGGGTTGGCCAACCTTTCTTATAAAATCTACAATGTTTTCGGCAAGCTGGATGTGTACTTTTCTGTAGACGGTCAAGCTTGCTTGGTCAGCAGCAGGTTTATCCAGGAGTTCTTCGGTTTTAGTTTCATCGTAATCCCTGTCGTGATAGGAGGGTTCTCACTAGTCCTCGCGATTTTGGGTAGCGTACACGAGAGAATGAGGGAAGCTTCGATCTACAGCGCTTTGGGCCTGGCGCCAGCACACGTGGGAGGGATGTTCTTAGCAGAGGTTGTCGTCTACGCAATCATCGGAGTTGTGACGGGGTACGCAGTAGGAATTGCCGCAGCAAGGGTGTTTAACTTCGCTGTTGCGACAGGCGGCTACGTGGGAATGAACTATTCCAGCTCCTCCGTTCTCACATCGCTAGCAGTTGTAACGGCAATGATCTTGGCGGCGTCGCTGTACCCATTCGCACGGGTTTCGAAGCTCGTCACGCCATCGCTGGAGAGGAAGTGGAGGGCGCCTGCGAAGCCGAGGGGCGATGTCTGGGAGATACCTTTACCCTTTACGTTCAGGGAGGAAGAGATGGCTGCGGGGCTCGCAGCCTATCTGAGCGAGTACTTGGAGAACAAAAGGGAGAGAATCGGTACATTTGCTGTGATGGAGCACTACGTTCGCGTAGAGGCTGGCAAAGTCGTTGTAAAGGCGAGAATCTGGCTGGCACCCTACGAGCAGAACATCGTACAAGACACAGAGATAATTTTAGCGAAGAGCGCGACCGAGGCTAGATATATAGTAACGATGAAAGCCACTCGCGAGTCTGGACCTTATGACCTCTGGGTTAAATCCTGTGAGACTTTTATGAGGGAGGTGAGGGAGCAGTTGCTCACGTGGAGGCTACTTAAGCCTGAAGAGAGATCAGCATACATTAAGCAGGGACTGGAGATGGTGAGGTCTCTATGAGCGAAGAGTATAAACGGGGATTAACTCCAGTATCGCTTCTCGCTGTGATCTACGCAGCTGTCGTAGTGACGCCTGTTCTCATCTACATGAACTTTCTAACAGGGCTACCCGATCCTGCGCGTTTCATCCCAGTCTTCGTTTCGCTCCTTCTCTTCACTGAGGTTGGGCGTTTCGTGGGTAGGTATGTGACATCTCAAGAAGCTTACATAGTGTATTTCATGACACAAATAGTGGCTTTCGACGCGCTATACTGGGTTGGGCTTCTCACGAACCTTTACTACCGTGACGCACCATACACGAAACTGTTTGGGATCGCTGATAGGATACCAACGTGGGCTGCGCCTCCTCTCGACAGCTGGGCTGTCCAAGCTAGAACTTTCTTCGCGCGGGAGTGGCTTACTCCAATACTCGTCTCGCTTATCGGCACAACAGCCAGCATATTAGTCGACATAGGTCTCTCATTCATCTTCATCCAGCTATACATCGAAACGGAAAACTTGCAGTTCCCGATAGCTCCTGTGGACGCTCAGGCGATTCAAGTTCTTACGGAGAGAACTCCAGAGAAAATGGTACCTTTCGCCTTCGCCGCCGTAGCAGGCTTCCTCTACGAATTCCTCGTCTACGGTTTCCCTCAGCTGACAGAAGCCATGATAGGAGCGCGCATACAGCTGATACCCTACCCGTGGATTGACATGACCAGTTTCTTCGCCACAGCTTTACCGGGCGCACTTATGGGGGTAGCGACGGATATCTCAACTTTTGCAGTTGGCTGGTTGATACCGTGGGAGAGCATAATCTGGCTACTGATTGGCTCTCTCTCCTTTTTCGTCATTGGAAACACGCTGGGTATCGTTCTGGCTGATGTAGTCAAGCACCCAATATTACTGAGGTGGAAGGCCGACTGGTCCCCAACAGCGACAATCGATTGGCTGTGGCAACGCTCTATCTACGACCTCTGGGCTAGCCCCTTCATCGGCTTAACCCTCGGAGTCGGACTCTTCTCATTCGCCATATCAGCAAAGTACATTAAACCAGCACTAGCGAGCTTACTTCATCTAAGCGAAGCTTCAAAGAAAAAGGGTTACCTGCCGTTAAGTCTCATTGTGGCGATGACCGTAGGAGGCGCACTTATGGGAGCAGCTGTCGCATCCGCACTATACCCTAGCCTCTGGTGGTTCTGGCTGCTCTCGTGGCTCGTCCTACCTTTCATTCAAGGGGTTCTTCTAGCTCGAAGCTACGGAGAAGTGGGCTTAGGAGTCCAGATCCCCTACGTGAGAGAAGCTTTCCTCATAGCTTTCACAAAGCCGGGCGAGGTGGAGCCTTGGCTAGTGCCCGCAAAGGTATCAACCGGTGCTGGAATAATAACTCACAGGATCAAAGTAGCCATGCTGTTGAAGGTTAGACCGATGGACTACTTCAAGGCTTACGCGATCACGCTCCCCCTAGTGTTGCTCTTTAGCTTCATTTACCTCCAGTCCTTCTGGTCAATGGCCCCCATTCCCTCAGCGGCTTACCCGTGGACGGTGATAACCTGGCCCATAGGCTCGCTGAGCTTTTCGATGTGGGTTTCGCGATCGATCGAGGTGTTTAAGCCGGACTTGATCGTAATTTCGACGCTCCTCATTTTTGCGGCCTCGCTGATCGCTAGGCGCTTCAACATGCCCTTCTCGCCGATAGGCTTCGCGGCTGGCGCCGCTTTAACGCCGCCCTTCGCCATCAACTACTTTTTAGGCGCCGTTGTGGGCAAAATCATAGAAAGGAGGTACGGGAAAGAGTACTGGGAAAGCGTGAGAGCAACGCTCATTGCGGGGCTCTTCTGCGGCATCGGACTCGCCCTGGCGCTGACGGTAATGCTAGTGATGATCTCGAAGTCCGTCTGGATCCTACCCTTCTAGCACGCGCGCCCACTTCACCTTTACAATCAAAAAGTTTTGCGAGCTATCCGATAGCTTGCGCTCAGGACCCCTCGTAGCGCAGTGCTTAAGGCACAGAGCAAGGGATTGAAGCGCATTATTAGTAGCGCGCCTCGCACAACCCCCGAAGAATTATTGTTGCAAAACTCGCGCCAATCAAGAGATTTTGAACAGGTTAGTAGCATCCTACGACTTACGCTTACTATTACACCCTTTGCTAAAATAAACAAGTAATGGATTGAGGTAAAAGTGTGAGTTCGATGAAGTCGGGTAAGAGGGTGTTAGGCGCCGCTTTAGCTGTTCCCGGTTTGGTTGCCGCTCAGAACCCACTGGCGAGCCCGGAGGTTTACGCGCTGTTCCTCGAGTGGTTGGAAGGGAAGTCGAAGGCACTCGTGACGTTCAGGATTTCGGCCGTTGACGCGAGGGGGAATCCCGTCTCGGACGCGTTCACCGTCTACGTGCACAACTTCACCGAGTACTGGCGTAAACCGAGCAGTGAGAGGGTTTACGCGGGCCCCCTCCAGTCTATTTCGCTCAGGATTTGGCGCCTCCTCAACCGGTTCAACGAGTGGGTGGAGCACGAGTACACGATCGTGCTGGTGGGCAAGAGGTACTTCAGTGCGAAGCTCGTTAAGGTGAAGCCGGAGAAGCCCCTGACCGCGGTGGACGTGGAGGTGCCCGTAAGCGAGGTGGAAGCACCAGCGAGCACGAGGGTAGGGAGCCTCGCGCCCGGAGCGCTGCTCGACGCGCGAGCGTCGGGCGTGTGCGTGCCGTGCGCCGGCCCACCAACTCATTACACCGCCGCGAAGACCGAGCTGACGAACGCTGTTCAGCTCCACACGATACCGGGCGTCGAAGTCTACATCGCGTTCAGATCAGGCAACTACCTGTACTTCGACCAGAGGGTTCGCTTCCTCTGGCTGTACTACGACTCATACGCTGGGACGTGCTGCTTCGACCCGGGCACTGACTGGCAAACTTCCGGCCCCAAAGCGACGATTTGCGGTAACGACGTAAACACCGCTTCGATCGCCGATGGGGCGAAGAAGTGGGTGAAAGTGTGCGTCAACTATAGGTACGAACTCTGGCCAGCGGGAGGCGAACCGCCAACCCACAGGTACTACGAGCTCCTTACGCCTGTGCATTTCGGCGGTTGGAATTGGGGCAGCAACATAGATTGCGGCCTATGCAGAGGGGAGCTGTCAGGCAGCATTTACCCTTACGCGCGCGGCACGCCGACACCCATCGCAATCTCTCTTGGTCCCGGCATCGACCAGGTTGAGGCGTGGGGCGCTGACGTCACCGTCCAAGCGGTCTATGGGCCCGTGACCGTAACTGTCCACGTGTGGTACAAGGTCGAGCGAGGGGAGGCGGGCGAGCCGCTTAAGGTAGTAATCTCGCGCATCAACTGGCAGGCCGACAACCTCTACGCGTTCGACGCCGGGACGGAATGGAAGGTCGTCCACTTCACTTGGATCCCACCCTGATCGCGGGAAACCGAAGAGCGAAACTACTCGTTTTCCTGAAACCCCTCACAGCTTCTTAGCGAGCCACCGGAGGGCCTGGGCCCAGAACCTCCCGTAGTGCTCCCACTTGACGAAGTTGATGCCCCAGTGGAGGACCGGGTCGCTCGCGAACGCCATCACCCTCCCGTCCCGCTCCCAAACGACGATGAAGGGATCGCCGTCGCCGATCGTCGCGAGGACGCTGGCGCCCGGCTTCGGCTTCAGCCTGTTGTAGCCGAGGAAGGGCGGGCACGTCTCCCAGGGTATCCCCCTCGTCAGGGGGTGCTCCGCGTCGACCACCTTCACGAACGTGCCGTCGGGCGTCTCCACCCTGTCGTCCTCCCTGCTAAGCTCCACGGGCAGCACCTCGGCCACCGGCGTGCCGTACCAAGCGCCCTGCCCGAAGCGGCCGGAGAACGAGTACCAGCCCCCGCACATTGCGAGCCCACCACCCTCCTCGACGAATCTCTTAACCAGCTTCAGCCTGTTCGGCATCCCCACGTACTTGCCCTTCTCCAGCATCTCCGCCTCCCTCAGCTGCTCGATGGGGAAGAACTCGGGGTAAAACGCGAGCACTTCGCTGGACACGTCACTGAGGATTAGCACGTCGTACTTCCTAAGCTCGCCGTAATCGCGGGGGAAGAGCCTGTACGCGTCAACGGTGCGCATGTAGTCGATGGAGATCCCGGGGTCGGCCCTCCTCACGGCTTCGACGAGATAGCTGCCCCACTCCCTCACGTACGCGTCCTTAACCTCGATGAGGAACGGGCTCTCGAAGATGAGGGGGCCGAACACTAAGCCGGCGTCGCCCACGTACAAGACCTTAACCTCCGCCACGCGCTAAGTGGGGCCCCGCCTTTTAAAGCTTAATTCCAGAAAGGCTTAAGGTGCGGCCGATTCCAACAATCTCATGGAGGAGATCCTGCTGAGGGAGTTCGTCGTCTGCGGTCCCTTCCCCCCCGGTACCATCACGAAGAACGGCTTCGACCCCCTGCTCGCCGAGTGGTTAGACCCTTCTAAGCCCTTAAGCGAGGGGGTCGACATCGCTGGGAGGAGGTGCTTTAGGGCGGGAACCGACGCCAGCGGGGTGCTCAACTTCGCGTCAATCTTCGGCGAGAGCTTTAAGCCCTTCTGGAGGCTCGAGCACGGCATGGCGTACGCTTACGCGGAGGCGGAGGGCGGCTCCTATGTCCTACTCGCGGGTTCCGAGGACGGCCTCGCCGTTTACGTTAACGGCAGGCGCACCCTCCTGCAACCCGTGGCGCGAAGGTTCGCTCCGGACTTCTACGCAGTCCCGCTGCACCTGGGGAGCGGCCGAGCTCGCCTGCTCTTCAAGGTGTCGAGGCTCGGCGGCGTAAGCTCGCGCGGGTCGAAGTCTCCTTCTATGTTCACACCGCCAGAGCCGTGAAGCCCAACCTCGTCCGCGGCAGGAGGGAGAAGGTCTACGTGGCGCTCCCCCGTAATCGCTCTGGAAGACCTCGCCTCGGTGACCGTGCGAGCCGGCGAGGGCTGGAGCTCGAGCAAGGTGGTGGTGAAGCGGTTGCGCGCTGGCGAAGAGGTCCCCGTGGCGCTCTCAGTCGAGCCGGCCCAACCCCCGCGCGGGGACGAGGCTGTCCTCGACCTGGTGGTGGAGGGGGGCGGCCACAAGGAGGTGGTCGAGCTGAAGCTGAGGGTCAGGGGGGAGGGCGAGCACAGGGTCGAAACGTACCTCTCGCGAGTCGACGGCTCGATGCACAGCTACGGGCTCAAGCCGCCGAAAGCCGTGGAGCCGGGCAAAAGGTACGGTTTACTCATCTCGCTGCACGGGTTCAAAGACCACCACTACTTTTCCGAGCTCTACGGCGACAAGGACTGGCTCTTCGTCGTCGGCCCCTCCGCCAGGGACGGCGAGGTGCCCTACAGGGAAGTGGGGTGCATCGAGGTGCTCGAAGTGCTGGGGCGGGTTGCGAGCAAGTACCCGGTGGACAGGGATCGCGTGTACCTGAGCGGACACTCGATGGGCGGCTACGGGACCTGGTTCATCGGGGTCAGGTACCCCCACCTCTTCGCCGCGATAGCCCCGCTCTCCTCGAGGGACGACCTGAGCGAGGACGCGGCCCGGCTGAGGGAGAGGCGCGGGTGGAGCGGCGTGGCGGAGCTCCTCGAGCACTACAACCCGGCGAACTTCGTCGAGAACCTAATCGCGACGCCCGTCTTCGTCTCCCACGGCTCAGCCGATGACTTCGTGCCCGTCGAAGCCTCGAGGCGCATGGTGGAGAAGCTGCGGGAAGCCGGAGTGGAGGTCATCTACGAGGAGGTCGAGAGCGGGATCAAAGCGGTGAAGTTCCTCGGTCCCGACGCGGTGGCCATCAAGGGCGTCAAGGTCGAGTGCGAGTCGGTCGGCGTCGCGCTCGTGTACCCGAACCCCTTGAACCCGAAGCGCTACGTCGCAATCGTCGGCGGCGAGAGCGAGGAGGCTGTGGAAGCGGTGGCGAAGGTCCCCTTCACGCTCGTCCCCGATTACCTGGTCTACGACCCCTGCCTGCTAGGCAGAGCGTGGGAAGGGGTCCTCGAATCCGGCTTCTTCGATGAAAGGTGGGAGTAAAAAACAAAAAATATAAAAATGGTTTTAACTACTGCTCGTACTGCGCGCGAACCATCAATCTCGCGCTATCGCATGAGTAAATTCTCAAGTAATTAGCGTTAGAGGGGGCCTTGCTCAAGTCCTCCATCGACACCTGGAGCGTAATGTAAGGGGTTCGATCTTAAAGATTAAGCTAAATGAACCTCCCACCTGGACCTTTATACTTTCGCCAATTATCGCCGTGAAGCTGGCGCTGAAGCTTTCCACCTGCACCCTGAAGCCAGCGTATTTATCCCAGGATTCCGTCCCAGTTTCAGGGCGCTTAAACTGGGTGAGAAACACACCCCCACTGCACGGGGTCCAGTCGTCCGATGCAGAGCATGTGTTGTAGTTAATGTTCGTAGCGTAGAGCAGAATCCTCACTATGTAAAGGGGAGGGGGGCCCTCGCCCACTGTGGCCATCACGTAGTCTACGTTTGTCGGGAAATAGTACAGCAAAGCGGCAGAGAACCTGCCTGTCCTGCTGCTGTCGACCGTGTAGCTCACGTATCCCGTGGCTTCCCAGTCCTCCTCGGTCCACGTTTGGAGCGTGGGGTCGTCGGTCCAGTACATTTTCTCGAAGGTCTCTATCGGTATGTTCGCATCTTGCGGGATGCTAACGTAGCAAGAGGCCCCAGGCGGTACAGAGCAGGCGACGATGACGACATTCGTAGCGTGCCTGTCAAGGAATTGAGCGTACTGACCCGGCGATGGCACTTGGTCGCCGCTCACCCGTCTCGAGTGAACCCTCTTCGCTTTGAGCTCGATCACGTACTCGTACCGCTCGGGGCTGACCGTAACGTAAGTCGATGCGACGTGCAGCTCCCTCCTTTCCGGGACATACGCGTAGGCGAACACGTTGAGGGGGTAGATCTTGTAAAGGATCCTTTCAACCCTATCCCTCCCGACCCACCCAATCGGAGTCTTGTGCACGGTGAAGTCGAAGGTCAAGCCTTCGGGCGGCGAGGGCCCGCGAACGCTGGCGCGAGCGTCTCCGACAGCGCCCTTTTGCGTCAGGTTGTAGACGCTGATGTTCACGGTCAGGTGCTCCGGGAAGCCCTCCAGGAAAACCTTCAGCCGGACGGGGACGGGCGCCCTCTCCAAGGCCGCGAGAGCGTGCAAGAAGGCGGGTATGAGCGCGGCAACGGTCAGGGATAGCACGATCGCGGGAGCGAGCCGGCCCTCCTCGTCGGCGCGCTTGAGCCTCGCTACAAAGCTGAACTTCGCTCCCAAGCTCCCAGCTGTGGTGAGAGCGCAACTCCAACTTTTATTTTTTCGGTTCTTGCGGAGGTCGCACCGCGCGGGCGCAGTAAACGTTTTCTCCTGGACTTCCGGCTCGTAAAGCGATGTGGGCTGAACCCGATAAGCGGGCTGTCGAAGCGCTAAGGAGGGGGCTATTCATCGTGGCGCACCCGCTCGCCCTCACGCGCGACCGGAAGCTGGACGAGAGGAGGCAGGCGGCGCTCACCAGGTACTACGTCTCCTCGGGCGCCGGCGGGGTGGCGGTGGGGGTCCACACGACCCAGTTCAAGGTCCACGACCCCAAGCTGGGCATGTACGAGCCCCTGCTCCGCTTGACCGCCGAGGTGCTTGACGAGTGCGAGCGCAGGACGGGCAGGTTTGTCGTCAGGATCGCCGGGATCGCCGGCTCCACAGAGCAAGCGGTGAGGGAGGCGAGGGTGGCGAGGGATCTCGGCTACCACGCTGGGATGGTCGAGCTGGGTTCGCTGAGGGGAGCGAGCGAGGACAGGATGCTCGAGCACGTGAAGGCAGTGGCACGCGAGATACCGGTGTTCGGCTTCTACATGCAGGTGGCGATCGGCGGTGCGCGCCTCTCTTACGGCTTCTGGCGCAGACTGTTCGAGGAGGTGGAGAACGTCGTCGGGGTGAAGATCGCGCCCTTCAACAGGTACTTCACCATCGACGTCGCCAGGGCGCTCGTGGATAGCGGCCGCGAGGGCGACGTGGCGCTCTACACGGGGAACGACGACCACATACTCCTCGACCTCCTATCTGAGTTCAGGTTCAAGAGGGGCGGCGAGTACGTGAGAATCAGGATCGTGGGCGGGCTGCTCGGCCACTGGGCTTTCTGGACCGCGAGATCCGTCCAGCTATTCGAGACCGTGAAAGGAATAGCGGAGCGCGGCGAGCCGGTTTCGCCCGAGCTTTTGGCACTCGCGAACCAGATCACTGACGCTAACGCGGCGATATTCGACGCGGCTAACGCGTTCAGGGGCGCGATCCCGGGCATCCACGAGGTCATCAGGCGCTCCGGTCTCCTCGAAGAGGTCGTCCTCCTCGACCCCGACGAGCGCTTCTCGCCGGACCAGCTGGAGGAGATCGACAGGGTGTACAGGGATTACCCCTACCTCAGGGACGACGATTTCGTCAAAGCCCACCTGGAGGAGTGGCTGGTGGGGGAGTGGTGCGGCGAAGGCTACACCCCGAGATCTCTAACCCAGGAAGAGCTGAGGACTATGGTGCTGAGAGGGGAGGCACCCCCGCTGGTGTAGCGGTTATGGTCTTCCTCTTCGAAAAGCTTAAAGCTGAGGGGTTCCACTTAGCGGACTCCCATGTCCACGTGTTCCCGAATAGCGAGATGAACACGAAGTTGCTAAAAGCCGCCGAAGCATTCAACGTGGGAAGGCTGTACGCAAGCATCGCGCCCCTTGAGCTCGCAGGCGGCTTTAAACCACCTCACGACGAGGTGCGGAGGGCGAACGAGCTGGTCGCGTGCGTCCAGAGGGAGAGCGGAGGGCTCGTGAGGGGGATGGTCTACGTGAACCCTCTCAATCGCGAGGATCTGCAGCTCGCGAGGGAGCTGATCGAGAGGGAAGGCTTCGCCGGCATCGGGGAGCTGTACAGGACCTGCAAGCCGTGGAGAGCTGAGGCGCTCCGCTTCTTCGAGCTGGCCGAGGAGCTGGACGTGCCGGTGCTCGTCCACACGGCCCACAGGCTCTACCCGCGCGATAGGCCGGAGGAGGCGACGCCCGACGATGTGGCGAGGGTCGCGAGGAAGTTCCCGAGGGTGAAGGTGATCATGGCGCATATCACCGGCGGCGGTGACTGGGAGTATGCGCTGGAGGTCATCAGACGCTGCCCTAACGTTTACGTGGACGTGGGAGGTAGCGTGCCCGAATCCGGAGCGGTCGAGAGAGCGGTCGAGCTGTTGGGGCCGAGCAGGGTTCTCTTCGCGAGCGACTGCCTCTTCGCCGAGTCGGTGGGGAGGGTCGAGTCAGCCGAGTTGCCTGAAGAGCACAAGAGGAAGATCTACTACGAGAACGCGAGCGAGGTGTTCAGGGAATGATCGTCGACGCCCTCGCCTTTCTCGGCCTTCACCCGCTGAGGGGCTCGGGGACCGAGAGCCCGGTCGAGCTCGAGCGTGCGTTGCAGCGGGCTGGGATCGAAAAAGCCTACGTGGTGGGCCTCGAGTCGCTGTTCCGCAGGAACCCCTGGCTAGCCAACGAGCTGCAAGCGCGCAGGCTGACCAGCTCGCGAGGCCTGACCCCTTTAGCCGGCGTCAACCCGCTCTATACGGTCGACCGCGAGCGGCTCGAGTGGCTGCGGGAGCTCGGCTTTAAGGGGCTCGTGGTCGCCCCCCTTTACCACGGGTTCAACTCGCGTTCAGCCACCGTCGGGCGTTTGTTAAGGTGGGCCGCGGACCTGGGGACGCCCGTTATCCTGCTTTGTACGCTCGAGGACTTGAGGGGCGCGCACAGGGCTTACCGGTTCAGGTACAGGGTTGGCGAGAAGGAGCTGGCGGGGTTCCTCGAGCACGTGAAGCGCGCAGGAGCTAGGGTCATGCTCTCGCACGCAGAGTTCAACTTGATGGAGAAGCTGGCGGGAACGATTAAGGCCGCTGGCGCGTTTGTCGATGTGGCGAGCAATACGGTCTACGGCCCCGTGTACGACAGGGTGCGGGCGCTCGTCGAGCTCTTCGGCGAGGATCGGGTCGTGCTATCCACAGGGGCTCCGCTTAACTATCCCCTCGTGCCGATATTCAAGGTGCTGCACTCTGGCGTTGATGGGCAGGCGAAAAGGAGGATACTCTGCGATAACGCGCAGGAGTTTTACGAGGGCTAAAGCGCACGCGCGCTAAGCTGAAGGAGAATTAATCCTTATACATAGGTTTCGCCGTCGAATTCGCGATCGCCACCTACTCGACGCTCGTGTACTGACTTTGCGAGCTTCGCTGAGGGGCTTGCGAGTAAAGAGCAGCGAGGAGATGCTGATCGGTAAGCTCGCATGGATGGGCTTCATTGCAGGCTGGCTGATCTACATCCTGCTCTTCGCGGCGCTGAGTGCGCACGTAGGTTTCATGAACATGTTTCTTATCCTGCTCTTCCTAGTGTTCACCGGCCACTAGAGGATAGCTGCTGAAACCGGCTCGAGGTACGGCCCGTGAGGCTTCGACATAGCTAGGATAGCGACTCAGACTACAGCCTACGTTTCCGGCATCCCGAACCCGTGGCACAGTACCACCTAGTGGGTACCTTGGCTTCGATGTGGATTAGGGACGCGTTTTCGCAGAGCGGCGGCATCATCCCGGCAAACTGCATCGGCAGCTCGCCTACAACACGAGGACGAACTACAGGGACATACTGATCGTCCAGATCATCTTCGTCTTCATATACGCTTTCACCGTTCTCTTCATCGGGTCAGCCTGCTCTACGCGTACGACGCTAAGACTTGAAAGACCATCTGGTACGCTTACGGCAGGCGCAGGTACGGTAACATCATGGCGAACGAGTTCCAGGCATCGTAGAACCCGGCCCCACCAACGGCCCGAAGGAGTTCTCCCACCTGCTAGCAGCCTTCGTTGTCGTAAGTCTCGTCTGGTTCATGAGGGCAAAGTTCCCGTAGTGGTTCTTCGCCCCCGTTGCGCTGCCTTTCCACAGCAGTTACTTCTTCAACTCGATGATCCCGGTCGTAGCGAAATTCCTGGTTCTGAGTTCTTGGAGATGAAGTCTCACGAGAGGTACGCGCTTCCCATCGCCGTAGGGTACATAATGGGCAGCGGTTTCGGAGCCTTCATCATACTAACGGCATATGCTCTTACCCCGTAAGTTAACCATCCAATTAATTTATTAATAACATTTTATTTAACATTTTATTCTTTTCTTCTCCAATTGTTGTTGAAGGGGTCTAGAATTCTCCTGTCCGCACATCGTAGTGGGTCGGCGTGTCGTACGTAGGGCCGCCGATCTCAACCCAATGCGCCACCCACTCCATGCCTTTACGCAGGGGGACGCGGGGGTAGCCGAAGAGGACGCAGCATTTTGTTGTGTTCACGAGCAGCGCCGTGTCCTCCCTCGGTCCTTGCAGCACCGGCTCCCTTTCCAGCATCCTCCCGAACTCCCTCGCCATCCACTCGATCGAGACCGTTTCGGGTCCCGAAACGTTGACCACGTCGAGAGGGCTCGCGCATCGCTCTAACGCCCTGAGCGCGATGTTGCTGAAGTCGCCCTGCCAGATCACGTTCACGTACGCAACGCGGAGGTTCACGGGCTCACCCCTCCAGACCTTCAGCGCGACGTCGAGGGGAACCCCGTAGCGGAGCTCGTAGGCGTAGCAGAGGCGCAAGATGATCGCCGGTACCCTGAGCTTCGACGCGAAGTACTGGAACACGCGCTCTCCCCCCAACCTCGACATCGCGTACTCGCCGATCGGGTTAATCGGCCCCTCCTCCGTCGCACCCCCCGTCGAGACGTGGACGAAGTCGTAGATCTGCGCGGTTGAGACGAAGACGATGCGCGAGGAGCGGTAACGCTTCGCGAGGAGGGCGGGGACGTACGCGTTGGTAGCCCAAGTCAGCGGCTCCTGTCCCTTCGTCCCGAACTTCTTCCCAGCGAGGTACAGGACGTTGGGGGCTTCGGGGAGATCCGCCCAATCGCTCTCCTCGAGCAGGTCCGCCCCCACGACTTCGACGCCGTTCGCCTCCAGGTACTCCCGCGCGCTCCGCCTCGTGAAACGGGATACCGCGTAAACCTTGCGCTCGACCCCCGCCTCCTTGGAGGCCCTCGCGGCCATCACCGCGAGGGTGGGCCCGATCTTCCCGCCCGCGCCGAGCACCACGAGGTCCCCGCGAACCCTCCTCAGCGCTTCAACGGTCTCGGGGTAGGGCCTGCTCAGCAGCTCCTCCAGCTGCTCGACGCTCTCGATCCTATCGGGCAGCTCCACGCGATGAGCGGGCGACGGGAGTGCTTTATACCTTGCTAACGCGCGACTTGCTCAAGGTAGCCTGAAAAGTGCGTAAAATGGCTAACAACCTTTCGAAAACGTATCTCGCGCTGTGAAGAGCCCCTCTTTTCCTCCTCCATTAAGGAATCATCGTTTCGCTACCGGGCTGCGTTGCCTTGGGATCCCCCGCTCGTGCGAGTACCTAGCATCAGCTTCTTTAACTCGCTCCTTATCGCGATGGCGGTAGCCGCTACTGTGAGGGATAGCAAGAGCGCCAGGATGACCGCGAGCGCCAAGAAGAAGTTGAAAGCGAGCGTTAATGCTCTTTCTGTCGTAAACCCCTCGTAGTACAGCGGCCTCCACCAGTAAAACATGTAAATGTACGGGAGCGACACGAGGAAGAGGATCCAGAGGAACACCACCAGCAGGGCGATGTCCTGCGCGTCCCTCCCTCTTTTCGCGGCCTCGCCATCTGCCGTTTCGCCGGCTCTCGACATTATGATCCGCCGGTAGGAACGGACTACCGCCCCTTAAACCCCTTTTGCGGGGCTCGCACTCCGGGAACGCTCGCGCGGAGCTCGGGTGCGTTTACTCGGAGCACCGTTAGGCCAGCGTAATGACTGGGAGGAGCGAGTCTCGGCAGCGATTAGGCGGGAGGAGCATGCACGTTGGTCACCCGCAACTACACCCCCCTCCCTCCTAGACTTGGAGGGCGCTCGGGCGCGCTTAACGTGCAAGCGGGAGACTGAAACGGCCCCCACAGCCCAGAGTCGGAGCTCATTGAGTACCCCGCGACTTTCCCGCTGCTCCGGCGGTTCGGTGTGCGCGATCGGCGTGACCGAGACTGGGAACTGTTCCCCCTCTCCCATTGAGCTGCCCGGGTGAGCGCTCCGTATCCCGCCGAAGCGCGTCGGGCAGCACGTTTATTAGCCAAGCACCCGCCTCGATGCTGGGAGGGCATGGAGGAGGTTGAGGGCTACATGCTTGCAGTGCTCCCGGAGGAGGTTGACGAGGAGCTTATGCTGGCGTTGCTCCCTCCCGAGCTGGTCGAGGATGCTGAGGCTCAGGGTCAAGCTCTGCAGGAGTGACACCTGCATCGAAACGCTCGCGATCGCGAACAGCGGCTTCATAGGAGCGGAACCCGAAGTCGCGATTCCCCCAAGGATTTCAGCGCCGCTCTTCGGCCCCAGCCCCAGAGTGGAGTTCGTGGAGAGAATGCTCGCGGACGGCTCCCGCGCGCTGCTCCCGAGGGCGCTCGACACCGTGGACGTCTACGTGGTGGAGGAGGATCGGTCGGTGAGCCCCGTGAAGGCACGCGCGTACCTCGGAGGGAGGCTGGTGATGCTTAACGACAAGCTGCTCGGGAAGCTCGGCATCGTAATCATCGACGCGGGCGAAGGGCTCTGGTGTTTCAGGGACGAGATAGGGCTCAAAACGCGCCGCGGGTACTGAGCGCTCTACCCGTCTCCCCCGGAGTACTCGGCCCTGTACCTTAGCCTGCTCTCATCGCACTGGTAAATGTCCAAGTACTTGACGCTGGGCGGCGAAGCGCTCCAGTCCACAACCTTAAACGAAAAACCTACGGCCATGGGTTCGTTGATCGCGAGGCTGTGGTCGAACACTAACGAGCCGCTGTAGCTGCTGTACTCGAAGCTTAGCTCGCAGCGGAGGGGCCTTCGCCCCACCTCAACGTACCAGTAATAAGTTCCAATTTCAGCTCTCGCAAACCGGCTCACCAGGATTCCGCCCTCGCAGGGTGGACGCTGCCACCCGAAGATCTTTGCCTCACTCACCGCAGGGCGCGCGTAAACCCTCACCGCGTAGGGCCAGGGGCCCTCAACCGTGGCCAACAACTGATAGCTTAGGCCGGCGGCGCCGTACGCGTAGGACGCGGGTCCCTGCACCTCTTCACTGAACTCCTCCGTCTCGACGAGCGCGTAGCCGATCACTACCCACTCGCCCTCCTCCCAGCGGCCCGAGAGGGGGTCGTCGCTCCAGTACAGCTTCCCCCACACCGGCGCCAGCAGCTTCAACCCCCTCGGCACCGACACCGCGTAGGCTGCGCCGGCCGGCACGGAGACTGAAATGATCTCGGCCGGCGGCAGCGTGCACTCCCAAGCCCCCCACTCGGTAGCGAGGCGCAGAGGCTCCTTGGCTGGCGGCAGGCACCGATCGGGAGTGTCTCCTGGCAAACTAAAGGCAGCGTAATCA
>Ga0197143_1001485_pt1 | contig 19733 bp, 9 predicted proteins | sample GBS70_MetaG_FD_148603 | JGI IMG/M metagenome (GOLD analysis project Ga0197143, IMG submission 148603) | Sediment microbial communities from Great Boiling Springs, Gerlach, Nevada, United States - GBS 70_MetaG | ecosystem: Environmental > Aquatic > Thermal springs > Hot (42-90C) > Sediment...
TGGAGATTTGTAAAGTTCTTCCATTTTTTCTTTTTAAGGAGAAAGATACTATTTTTGTTCAAGAACAAGAAAGGTTTTTAATGTAAACAACAAGATGTTTTTTTTCACAAGAAGGGAGCAACCGTATGTCCTTTTACGCCAGTAATCATATCTATTAACACCCATAACCCTATCATACTGTATTCTCCCATGATAAGTCCTAAGAAGCCCGGCATAAGTTTCCTGTATCCTTTGATACCGCCAAGGCGCAATATAAGTGTTTTCAGTAACCACCCCACCATTATAGGAAACCATATTTGCACAGTTGGCCACGAGTCACCCATCACGTAACCTAACGGGTGTAGCGGTAGCCACAGTACTGTTCTGCGAAGAATAATTAGTGTAGCCATTGAGGCACCTCCGAACAGTAGCCACCCAATAGCACCTAAGTTAAACTTTTGTGGGATATTGATAAGGCTAAAAGTGTGTTCTGGGGCACGAGTAACAACATGGCACCAAGTGTAACCAGTAAGGTTTATTCCGCCTGCCCTGTACATGAATACCAAATATACTGCATATGAAGTCACCATGCCAAGAAGTATTGCTAATATACTCAAACCAATTACTGCCGTACGTTTTAGGCCCCTAGCATCGCTTATTTTCAAAATGTCCATCACGTTTGGCATTAAAGCTGCGCGCTGGTCACGCATAAATATATGCTCCATAGGGCCAATTAAATTAACTATGTTTCTTACGCCTAATGCTGCGCTGCCAGTAAAAGGAATAATAATATCTGAAGGTCTGAAGGATGCCTGAAAGAAATATACGCCACCTTCTGCAGCAAGCCGTGTCGCTATCAATACAACAATGAAGAAGATTATAAAGATGCACAGTGTAAGGAGAATTGATAAACGTGCTACGTAGGCCCAAACACAAATTATAAATAGCCCTGCAAGCAAGCCAATAAAAGCTCTCTTGTAAAAAGTTGCTTCATCTCTATTATTATCCTTTGTTCTGTGTTGAAATATTTTCTTTAATTCCTTTCTGCTGCACCATAATAGGAATATACAAAAAACTATCATCCCGCCGGCTATTTGATAGCTTATGAAAGCTCTTGTTGGATAAGTAAACATGAAGGGCATGTGCGCACCAATCATTGTTCCTATCACTGCTTGTATGCGGAAAAAGATAAAAAAGAACCACAAGCTGAAGGATAAAGACGTTGGCAAGAGGTATGTTAGCCCGATGGCACTAAAAATTATATTTAGTGCAGCCGGTGATAGTCCTGTCCAGGGAGGCTCTTTAAGAAATTCGTCTATATTGACACTCAGATTTATTGAAGGAACAAAAGGGAAATATCTATGTAAGCCATTTATGAGCAGCGGTGTGGCTGATATAAAAAATCCATACCAAAATATATTGTTTCTCAATATTGGAGGTGTTGCTTTCCCTTTTTCCTCCTTACACAACTCCAGCGGTAAATACACCAAAGGGAACGTTAAACGCTCATTTGTTATCCACTGCCTCTGCAGAAGTAAACACAACGAGTACATGACTGTATACATGCCAATAGCTAAGGTAGCCCAAGTGATAAATGGGACAACCCACTCCTTCCACGGTATAGGGACGTTCTTAGGTATACCTTCCCATAGGTACTTAATTGCCTCCATGTTGGCAGGAGCAAACCATTTTGGAATATGTGGATGTAAAACCTCTCGCCACATGTTTTCTTTTGTTGCGCGGTAAAATACCGCTGTAGTTATAGGTATCACAGAATGAACAAAGCCTAATGAAACTATACATCCAACGACAAGCATCATACAATAGACGTAAAGTAACTCATGCTCCTGGAGGCCAATTTGCAGTTTACGCAAAAGTGTATTAAAAAGCACCAGCAACATAAAAATGATGACGACGTTCAGTGGCAAATAAGTCGCCCCAGACCATACAGTACCAACAATAAGATCACTATATGGGCTGAAGATACTCAGTATAACAACACAAATAATCCCCACAACTGCTGCTCTAATAGAAACGTTTGTCATTTTTTATAACATGAATGAACAGTCTCTTGGGACAAATTACATTATTTATTTTTAAAATGGCATTTGGTAAACAGCTTTAGAAATTAAAGAGATACCAACACCGACCATACCTATTAAGCCTACACCGCAGGAGTACCCCGCTAAAAGTATCGGAACGTAAGATTTCCAGTTCTCTTCACCAAAACGTTTACGGAAAAAATATCTTCCTAGCAGTGCGCCAATAAAAAGAGGTATAGTGTTATGTGGCCACGCCCCTATACCACCAACAAAACCATAAAAGAACATGGCCGGCAGCTTCAGAAGAAGAGTAAATATTGGGTAAAGAGATAACGTAACAGCAAACCCTGGAAGAACATAATTAAACTTTATTGCCTGCAGGAGCCAGTTTTTGCCTTCACGCGTTGCTGTACACCATAAACACGTGAACATAGCATTTTGTGGCCAATATTTTGCCGCATGGGGATACATTGCAGAAGGTATAGGTCCAAGTTTCCATAATAATGACCAGAAAACCATGCTTGAAATAAACGTTATTGGGAAGATCAAAAGTTCAGCCTTGATTAAGCTTGTTATTTTCGTCCTCGTAAGCTCTAATTCGCGGAATCTCTGTGCCACACCTCCATGGTCAAACAGGGGCAGCGGCGCAAACCATATGTCAATGCCTTTATATTTGCTCAATATAAAGGTACCTTCACGCACAAATGGTATACCTACACCCTGCCCTGTAATACCTATAAGTCTTGCAGAAATGTACGACATAAGTGGTGTATAGATGAGCCCGTAGAAGATTAATAGTCCTATCGGGAAACGAGGAACTAATTTATGACACAGAATTATATATCCCAGCGCAGAGCCAACAAAAAGCACTGTAGCAAGCCATAGAGGTATGTCTCCGCGGCCTTCCGGTGGTGGCGGTATAAAACGGAAGAACCTACGCTTGCTGCTGCTGTCAGCGCCCGTCTCGGGAAGATTAGCAGTTGTAATAGTTTGCTGTTGTGCTTCTTTTTTTATATTATTGTTTTGCTTCTGCTTAGATTTTATCAAAGCACGTATGACTGTTACGAAGCCAATTAAGGCTATGGCGAAAGCACCCCCTATCCCAATACTCATCCAGAAGTCTATACTGTTAGAAATATTAGTAGATATAGAGCCCATGCCTCTGCGCCACGTAACTAATATGCCAAGTTTGTAAAGTATAGGGTTAACTATTATGTTAACTATCATAGAAGATATAAATGTTCCTACAACTATAGGGAAGGGTATGATGAAGCCAACCATTAGCGCACCTAAGTCCAGCACGAGTCCTGTGAGCGCTGCAGGTAAAAATTTTTCTGTAACTTGCGTCAAGTCCACGAATGGTATTGGTATGAGGTGTATGGGTTTAGTGAAAATTAGTCCTGTGAATGTGGGAATAAAAACATAAAAAAAGCCAAACACCAAGCCAATAAAAGTACCTAGGCTGAATACATTCCAGCGCCAACTCTCCTTCTTGCTACTTATGTCTGCTAGCGCAGTTGAGCCTTGCGCAGCAATAGGTGCCATTGGGAATGGAAGACGCTCTACATCGCTTGTTATGCGATATAATATATATCCCAAGCCGAACCAGTTAAAACGGCTCAAAATTAATACAATAATAGTGACGGTGATTGCCGGTATCCAGTCTTTATGGAAGAAGGTGCGCTGCGCAATTGCAGGTGAATCCGGCGGTGGTACCACCCAGCGCGGTATCTCCTTCACAATGCCGAAGGCTTCCGCATAGGGCGAGCGTATAAGGTATTGGTTCATGATGCCACCAGCAAAAATTCCACTGCCAGCCATCACGCCTCCGCAGACGTAAAGCAGTATGTATATTTCTTGCTTCCGTAGGACCTTAAACGACCTGCGCATTATCTCTGTGAAAAGTATCACAGTGACCCAATCTGATACACCACCTAACCCGCCACCAGCAACTAAACCTAAATATATTGACCCAGGGACAATAACAAATCCTATAAACAGCGCACCAAGTATAGAGCGCGAAGTGAAGCCTTCAACAAATTTCTCTTCAATCTCTTCTTCAGTCTTCTTGCCTACTGTTTTGTTGTTGTCTGGGCTAACTTGTTGTTGTGCCTTCTGTCGATAAAAATTGTTTCCCATAGGCTTCTCGTCTTTCTAAAGATAGTGTTTTCCAAAGTAAAAATTGTTTCCTTAAGGAGTTGATAAATACACGGTTTGTTCTTTTCCAAGAAGTAACATCACCACTTAGACGCTGTATGTAAAATTGTACGTTATATATCTCCTGTCCAGATTCTGAAAGTTGAATAGAGATGGACATTTTTTGGCTCACGCCTAAGTCATACGGAGCTAACCATATCACCTGGTCCAATACATACTTTCTACCTAATTTTTGCATCTCGCACCTCTCTGTATAGAAAGAGCCTAAGGAGTACTCCTGGTGGCCTTCAAAGAATTCCTTCAGGAACATTAATAGCCCCATTGCTTCTGCAGTGCTTACTGTGAATGGTAGTTCAAACTTCCACTCATCACCTTGAGGCTCGCCTATTGACCATCTATATTCTGCAGTAGGCACTCCTATGCGTGAGGCTTTTCTTGCAGGATATATTGTAGAAAGTATCACCGTAAAGATCACAATACTTATAGTTCCTACTGCAGACAGCGATGAATAATTCAATGTGAGTCCAGGTAAAAGATTGAAGGCAGTGATTACTTTTGCAACAGCTTGCCCAAAAAGATAGCCTGCAATGCCGCCAATTATGCCGTACACGCTGGCTTCTGCTAAGAATAATATAGCGACATGTATTGGTGCTAAGCCCAATGAACCATAAATGCCGATCTCTTTTACTCTTTCATACACGGAGCCCAACATTGTGTTAAAAACAATCAGCGCTGCTATAAGAATTGGTATTACGAGGTTCTGTAGCCCAGAAAATTGCGTTAACCCGACAGCACTACAATAGTACGTCTCCTTCTTCTGAGTCTGTTTGTTTTCAATCCCTGCAAATATGTCTATACCTGTTCTTGGTAGAAGACTACTTAATATTTTTTCTACAGCTGTGCTGTCACTGCACGCAACTGCTATGGAACGCAAGTTGCCACCTAACCTTATCACAAACGAGTACGGCAGTATAACTACTTGTTGTGGCAGCAGGTGAACGTATTTTTGTGGAAGAAGCGATTTCTCTTTTTCGCCGCCAACACGCTCTATAGTACGTCCTGCCATAGCTAAGTAGTCTACCGGTGTGAAAGGCTCATCATCTAAGTCAACCAAGTTCTTGCACTTCTCACTGTCCAATATACCAACAACTTCAAAATCTATGCCAAATATTCTAACTTTGTCTCCACAGGTCACAAGTAAATCCTCAGCAACCTCCTCAGGTAATATGCAGCATAGCTTCTCTTCGTCTTTTTCAAGCCACCGACCTGCTTTAAGGATCTCTTTATTGTTGATGTAAAACACATCTTTTGCAGTGTAACCTATAATACTACTTACGGTATAGGAACGCCTACTATGTACATTTTGGACATCTATCCCGGATTGCTCTCCTACAGCTATCTTGGAGTAGTACCATGCGCGAGGACATACTATCACATCCCCTTTTTCGAGTTCGTTTTGTATTATTTTATACGCGTTCTCCTCCAACGGGTTCCAGTTGCGGTCACGCATAAGTATACCCGTGTACTTTGCTTCCTTGCCAAGCGGCATTTTCGTTTCTCTTATAGAGGTTTTAACTGTAGTGAAGGAAAGAAGTGTAAATGTTAATATGATAAGTGTTGTAATAGTTAATAAGGTGCGTTCTTTACGTTTACGCATGTTAGAGATGCCCAATGTGAACGCTACCAAAGTAGCACTTATCCGCCCTATATCGGCCGTGTGGACGCCCATTGTGCGCTTCTTGTACTCTTTAAACATCGCGTCAAACTTGCGCAAAATAATAGAAATAACAACTACCGATAACACAGAAACAAAAAACGCTAACAAGATCATCAAAGGCGTCAATGCTATCTCAAAAGCAGGATGAACATATCTCAAAAGTAAGAATATTATCAAAAAGATACTGCAGACGCCAGCTATCTGCTTGTTAATGTCTCGGAAGGCAAAAATTAGCCGCTCTAAAAAATATGCTGACGGCAAAAGCAGTATCAGATAAAATACAACACCTTGCACAGTATCGTTACCTGTTTTTTGCACGTCAGGGTGCACCCGTAACTCATATGCCCAAGACTCGCGTGCATACTTTATACCTTCGGAATACTTTTTCTCTGAGAGCTTTTCTTTTGCTTTCAGCAAAGCATCATAACTCGATTGGTGAAGCTCTCTTAACCTGTCGCTCTTTATGCCATGTGTTTCCAGAAGGTTTATGCGCCAGTCGTTCAGTTGCCACATGTCCCTCGCAACTACATACGGCACAAAAGGTAAAATCTTGTTTGTATCAAATTTATATCCTTCCCCCATTGGATTATCTTTGGAGGAGTTGATTATTACCAGCTGCGTGCCTAAAAGTGAAGAACTCATTGCAATCTTGCCCACTTCGCCAGGCTTCATAAATACCATATTCCCTGCCTTTGAGGATAAGTTACCGTAAGTGTTAGGCTCACAATCTGTCTTTGCATCAAAGATTCGTGCACCTCTAAGCGTAGTGTAGAAACGCGGCTCAACTGTGTCAAATAGTGTCATACTGTATGCACGGAAAACCACTATGGTGACTTCTTTCACAAACCAGTCCATAGCCACCTGCTGAGGATAATTTTTATGACCGTACTCGCCTAAGTCCGGCACGTAAATTATTTCTCCATAGTTTGCAGAACTTTTATCAACTACGTAGGCTTCTACACGCTGCATGCCACCTGCCGGCACAACCGTCATCTTACCTAAGACGGGAAATTTAAAACATCCTGAGGAATCACTAATGTCCATAAGGTCCCCACGGACGCCACTTAAGGTCTTGTGCTCCCAACGCGCAATAACTATCGCGTCCTTCACCGGTATGTTAGGAATATAACCTTCCCGTGGGTCAAATTCTAATACTCTGCCATACAGCAAGCAATTGTTATAATCTATAGAGATGTCTTTAATAATTTCTTCATCAATTATTTTCGGCAAGAGTAGACTTAAAAAATAAGTTTGTTTCGCAATGTTTTCGTAATTCACATTCACATCTTTATCATGCGGAGTATCTACTAATGCGCGTAGGTCGTTTGCCGTGGCAAAGGTTATCGCAGGCTTCGCAGATAGTGTAACAGCTTCACTCTCAAAAGCAATCTCGTCAACGAAGTAAGTTTCCCAAGTGCGCCCTTTGATAGGGTTTATACCATTAACGAAAACCTTAGATACATCCTCTTCGGTAAGATTAAAAGTCGTAGTAGCAATACTTACCGCATAACTATATATCGTCTTACCTAATTCGCTGTATCTGTGACGTAAATCCTCATCTATATGATTGTAAAAAGAGCCTTTATAAAATACTCCAACGGTCTCACTTTTACTGCTTAAGTCTAAGCCAATAAAGAATTTTATATGCAGCGGCAGTATCTCGCGCCTTTGTCGTGCTAAGAGCTGCTGCTGAGTTAAACGACTTTTGGGCGCCCTCTCAATAGTAATTTTATACCCTGTGACAAGGTGCGTGCCGCTACGTATCTCAACCTTGGGTTTCATGGGCAGGGAGGACTTGTTAGTGAATAAGTCAATAATTACATTCCCTTTTTCGTCCTTAATTTGGATATTCTTAAAGTAAGCTTTAAACAAACCTTTTCTATATTGTCCTGGTGGGGAGTCCATCGCTAACAATACTTTTGTGAAAGTTTTACCTGCCAGTGCAGAAATGTCAATCTTCCTATGTAGCCAGCAATCCTTAGCATCACTCATGTCTTCATTGGGATGTTTTATGTCTGTAACTTCAGGCCTATCGCGCAGTGCCCTGACGTCACCACCAACTAAGTCAACACCAGAGTTAAAACATGCGCTGTCGCCATCAATAAGCATGTCATACTCAAGATAGCTATTCTCCGGTATTTTCCATAAACCTTCGTTAAAAGATAAATATGCAACTGCCCACTCACCTTCACGTGTAGCTTTAATTCTCGCCTGCAAACATAGCGCATATTCCTCCTTATCTTCTTCAGAAATCTTAATCTCTACTCCTTTACGTGCAGGTAAAGGAGCCTTCACAATACGTAATCCTTCTCTGGCAATCGTATCTGCAAAATGTCTTATCCCGGATAGTCCTATGCAGTGCGCATCAGTAACTAAAAACATTATACTCCTCTTCGTAGGCGTTTGTTTGAACTTTTTTATCAGCTCTAACAGCACAGCAATACCGCAAGATTGCTCTGCCCCAGGAGATAATGAAGGAACAATTGACATAGAGTCGTAATACGCACTTAGCACTACAACTTCTTTCATTAAGCGCTTGTCTCTGCCAAAAATAATACCATAAATATTTGTCCCAATAACCTTCTCCCAAGACATGTCACACTCTAAAGTGTATTCTTCTCTGCTTCCTTCAGAATGAAGTTGTTTTAGCAATGTCTCGGCATCCTTGCGCGATATCCAAAAGCGTGGCGTGTTCGTCGGTATAGTGAGGAATTTCAACTCAGCTTCTTTCCTGAGAGCAATCTTAGGCTCTATAAAGATGACAGCTTTCGCACCAAGTAAGAAGGCATTTGTCCAGTCTCTACCACAGTGAAAGTCTAACAGTACAATGTTGCCTTCCACATCTTTCCCATCGTAATCAGTAAGTAAGCTTTTACCAGCATATATGAGCTTTCCTCTTATACCACCCTTAGGTAAAGAAGGTGTTCTTGCAAGGTTCGGCCAAAGAGGATAAATGCGGTATGTGTGCTTTTTAGATTTCAAATAGGCGCCTTTATCAATAGGCACCACGACAGTGAAAGTGTCACACTTAACGTAGTCTAAACCAAGCTCGTTAAATTTTGATAAGATGTATTCTTTAGCTTTTTGGTTACCTGGGTAGCCACTTACACGTGAGCCAAGGTTTGATAAGTACGATATTGTTGCCTTTTGCTCATCGAGTAAAGAGGTGAAGGCAAAATTTTTGCAAACAACAACCAGCAACAATAGCGCTGCAGTTCTATATGTTTTTTTTGTCATCTTCTTATTGTTTGGTATCTTTCACAAAGGTGCAATTTTGTAACAGAAAATAAAAAAGAACTCTTAAGAAATTCTACTTTTTTCTGCTTAACGGTTACAAATTTTTTATTTTTGCAAAAAGCTAAATTTTAATTAATGAAGGCGCCTCTCTGGTTTTTCCCTTACTCTATATTTTGCAATAACACTTTCTCCTGCTCACGATACATTTGACTACGACGTATTAGTTCTTCCCAGTCAACTCCTAAGGCGTCAAACTCAGGCCCATCAACGCACGCAAGCTTTTTACAGTTGTTCACGGTGACACGGCAGCAGCCACACATGCCCGTCCCGTCCACCATTATAGGACATAGGGAAGCTATTACTTTTGTCTCATATTTCACTTCTTGCACAACTTCAGCAACTTTCTTCATCATTGGTATTGGCCCTGCAGTGTATATCAAAGATGGAGAAAATAACATATCGTCTTTACACGTCATAGCATTCCTTTTATCTCTGCACATAACAAGTATCTTCCTAAGAATATCGGTCACAAAGCCTTTCTCTCCATAAGAGCCATCGTCTGTGGCTACATAAAGCTTGTCAGAAAGCTCTCTCATCTCTTCTTCTAAGATTATCAAATCCTTAGTGCGTGCTCCTAAAATCGTAGTTATGCAATTACCTGCGCTCTTCAGTGCTGCTGCAACAGGTAAGATCTCCGCTGCACCAACGCCACCACTAACTAAAATCACATGGCCATAATTTTTGGTCTCCGTTGGCTTACCCAGGGGACCAACAAGAGCATATAAGCTGTCACCAACTTCTAACCTGCCCAATAGCTTTGTTGTAAACCCTACCTCTTGAAAAATAAGTGTAATGCTACCCTTCTCAACATTTTTCTTTACTATAGTTAATGGTATCCGCTCACCATACTCATTCACCATTAGTATAACGAACTGCCCTGGGAGCGCACTTTGCGCTATCTCGTAAGACTTCACCTCTAACAATGTTATGTCTGGGATGTCCCTATCTCTATCTTCTATAACTAATTTTTTCTTCCCTATTATTTCCATTTAAAGATTTTTAATACTCCCTTCCATAGCTAAATATATGAAGCAATTAAATCGCCTACTTCCGCTGTTGTAAGACCCATCTTGCCAGCCTCCATGTTCTTGATCCTGCCGCTCGTTATTGCTTTTATCACCGCCTCCTCAACACTATTCCCTGCGTCAACCTCACCTAATACGTCTAACATAAGTTTTCCAGCAAGAATAGTAGCAATAGGGTTGATGACGTTTTTACCGGCATATTTTGGTGCAGAGCCGTGTATAGGCTCAAACATGGATACGCCGCCCGGCTGAGGATTTATATTACCTCCTGCTGCTACACCTAAGCCACCCTGTATCATCGCACCCAAATCTGTGATTATGTCTCCAAACATGTTACAAGTAACTATCACGTCAAACCACTCCGGATTCTTCACCATCCACATGCAGCACGCATCCACATAGGCATGATCCTTCTCCACTGTAGGATACTTCTTACCAACTTCGTCAAATACGCGCTCCCATAAGTCATGACCGTGAATCAATACATTAGCCTTATCTACAAGTGTAAGTTTCCTCTTTTTATTCCTCTTAAGAGTGTATTCATACGCAAACTCTATACATCGCTTCACACCTTTGTAAGTGTTTAGATCAATTTCAATAGCAATTTCGTCCTCAGTACCTTTCCTAAAATTACCTCCAACCCCGCTATAAAGCCCTTCTGTGTTCTCGCGTATCACTACAAAATCTATATCTTCCGGAAGTTTGTCCTTTATCGGTGTCCATACATTAGGATATAGCTTCACCGGCCTAAGGTTAATGTACTGTTGTAGCGAAAACCTTATTTTTAGCAATATCCCATGCTCAAGAATGCCAGGCTTAACTCCCGGATGCCCAATCGCACCAAAATATATCGCATCGAGTCTCTTGAATTCTTCAATTGCGGAGTCTGGCAGCAGCTCCCCGGTCTTTAAATAGCGCTCACCTGAAAAGTCGTATTCTATAAAATCAAATTTTATATTGTGTTTTTCTCCTACAGCTTTTAAAACTTTTACTCCTTCACGTATGCATTCAGGTCCTACGCCATCACCACCTATTGTGCCTATTCTGTAGGATTTCTTCTCCATCGTCATCTTCTTCCGTCCTGCCCCTTTCTTTTACAAAATTTAAGTTTCACACTTCTTAGGTTACTCCAAAGAAACTTTATCAAATGTCCTTTACATAGACAGAAAACTTGCAACATTCTAACGCATCAAATACACAAAAATAGAAAAAAAATTGTCTATCCGGCTAAAAATTATACTACATTCTCCACACTACTTTGTATCATCTTTCCACCCTTCAATAATACAAATTAACCATCATCTAGCAGAGCCATCCCTTAAGTAAGAAAAAAAACAACCTAACGTTATACCTTCCTACTTGTGGTATTGCTTGTCGTTTTTTAATTACTACTTGCGATTTAAACCAAACTGCACTATGCATAAACTAAAATGTAGTGTCTGTGGCGCAAAATACACAGTTTTTTGTTTAGTGGCTGCTGCTGCAGCAGCAGGCCTCTCCTCATAGCGATAACGCGCAACCTGTAGGTGTGCAACGTCACTTGTTGTGACACGGCCCACTTCTGGTTTGCATGTTTTATTATGTAGAGCTGAAGTATAAGGACTCTTTATTACTACGTTGTTTATCAAGTTTCACATTTTTACTGCAGCTGCCACCTCTACAACAGCTATTTTCTTCTGGCGTTTATCTCACATTGTGACTATGTAGATGGGCTCCTCGCCAATTTTTAATTCTATCGTATCTCCCTCTATAGCGAACTCCTTACGATTTCCAATCATGTCGTATATGAAAAGGCTCTTTCTATCTTTCCATGTTGTAGGAAGTTTCACGTTGACGGTCTTTTTACCTCGCTGGCTCCATAAAATAATCACTTCTTCCTTTACAGCACTACTGTTACCACCAGCACCAGAAAATAAATACGCATAGACGCCTTTCTTATCCACGCTTACAGGAGATGAAAATTTCTTGTTTCCTATACGTTCAACAATTGTGCGATATGCCAAATATGAGGGCTTTGGTGTGTAGTCAGCATGGAGCAAGCCGTAATGCCCTTCACCAAGTAGGTCTTTCTCTTCCCAGTCGGAAAGGTTAAAATAATACAAGCGCTCAATTAGCCCTTTAGCAAGTGCATATGGATAGAGTTGCGATATATATTTTGCTTGCATTCTTTCCATATTTTTTGCCTCCGAGAAGGAAATTTTTTCTTCTCCGTAGCCGCCGCTGGTGCTATAAATACTTTTCCAGCCCATCTCCGTTACCCATATTGGCACAGTAGATAAATTGTATTTCCCGAGTAAAGCCTTAAGAAAGGCAATTTTATTAAACTCCGAGCTTCTCTCTACTGCAGAGACGCCATCTTCGCAATAGGGATGAACGGATATTATATCAACATACTTATCTCCACCATAGGATAATACTTTGTCTATAAACTCTATGTCACAGAGTGAAGTCACCATAGCTACAACCTGTGCATCTTTATTGACAGCCTTAATAGCCTCGTATACGGATTTTAACATGGTATAATAATCCTTAGGGTTAGGCTGCGGCTGCCAAAAAACTTTTATATTAGGCTCATTCCATACTTCCCAGTATTTTATATTTTTACCATACCGTGCAACCAGCTCACTTGCGTAGTTTGCGAAAGAGTACAGTAGTTCTGCACTCGCAACAGGCGCAACATTCGGCTCCCAGGAAGAGTAATAGCACAGTATACCTAATAAGTCTAAATTGTATTTTTTGTAAGTCTCTACAACTAAATCGCACTTCTCCCAGGCGAGTTTGCCCTTCTCAGGCTCGATTTCATTCCACCATAGGTCGTTCCTTGCGGAAGGCGCCCCTGTGCGCCTGTGTAGCTCTAATCTAAGTTCGCCAATGGTGGGTATGTCTTTTATGTTTAGGTGGAAGAGTGCGCCGCTGCAGAGGCCAAAAAATGGTGATATATCATTTACGTTTTGAAGATTTTTAGGGAGTGCGCAATATGAGGAACGCGCTGACGCAATTATCTCTGTTCCGAGAAGCCAATACGCGTATATATCGCAATAGGTACGAGCTTTGTTCTCTTCTGGGTAAATTTTTACTACATACGTGTAGGTAGAGCGCGCTGGTATCTCTTCTATACTGTGGCTATCTTTTCTTACTACTCTCCCGTAAAAGTCTATTATTTCATATTCTATTGTTGACGATGGTAGAGGGATATTTTTTTTGTTTATCGCTACAATCTTAAGTTCTATACTCTCTTCTAAATAATACACTCCGTGACCTTGCGAATGAAAAATGTAAAATTCTATCTTCTTTTCCTGCTGCTGTGCTCTTTCTAAAGAAGAAAACGTCACAGGCGGGAAACAAAAAGCTAAAATTAGCAATAATAATATTGGATATAAGAGGTTGCTCATTTTTTAAGCTATCATATATCGGTTGGTAAAAAAATTGTGCAAGCTAAAAGTTAAAAGCCTGCAGCCAACAAAGAGAAAATGAGATTGGGACATAATAGCCTCCCCTCTTAAAAGGTTGCTTATTTTCAAACTATACTGTAATATGTTTTACAATTTTAGCCTCTAACTTTTTTTTTCTATTTGGGTTCCCCACACTATTTTTTTTTCCAAAATGAAGCTCAGTAATATCACTCTTTCTTTTTGCCCCACTTAAAAAGAATATCTATTGTATGCGTGGAGCCTAAAAAGTCTTCACTACCTGCACTAAAGTTGCTACTAAAAGTGAGTTTATCACCCACGACTCACGCAATTTTATCCCTGATCCTATGCCATAGTTGCTTATATTAGAAAATTGTTTTATTCCGCACCTCAACGCAATAATGTCTTTTAGCCACAACTCACCACCAAAGCTTACACCGATAACAGACTTAAACTCTATTTCGCAAGCTACAACGCCCTTAGAGAATAATTTTATAGGCAACTTGTCAAATATGTAACTTGCGCCTACGGAAAGTTCTAAAGGGACTTTGTCCTCGTGGCCACTCTCACTCTGCCACTTTATGTTCGTAGAGAGTAAATTTTTTAATGCGACACCAAGGCGTAAGTTTGAACTTTTATACATACATGTCCAGTCTACGCCTAACGTGCTACCGGTGACATCTAAAAGCCGCAAGTGGACGTATCTCGTATTTACTCCTGTAAATATACTATGCCTCATTTGGTAAACGTAGCACAGGTAAAATGCATTTGCAGCAAATACATTGTCGTATATAGAACTATATAGTTGAGGGTCGTAAATTATTATATCGTGAATTTGTGGATTAAATTCGTCAGGGTTGCTGCCTGTCCTTCCTTCAGTATCTGTGTACAATACATCCCTTGTATCAGGAATATTAGGTACTACAAAATATGTCCAACTTATGCCAATACGTGATACATTCTTAGGTATAAGCATTAGGCTGACACTGCCAAAATTTGCCATCCCGTTATATATGCTGCTGTATATACAATTGATTTGTTTCTCAAAAACTTGCATTAAGCCACTGCTGTTTTTAGTTATTGCAGAGATATCGTCTGCAACGCCTGTGAAAGCTCCACCGAGGGCTTTCGCTCGTGCTCCCTCAACAAGGGTGGATAAAAATTCTATTCCACTATATCTTGATACATTTTCTTCTACCGCTTGCGGAAGAGCTTCGTTTCTCCACATAAGTAAAAGTAGGATTGAAAAAGTCAAAATGGGGAGGGGGGCAAATTTTTGCCACCAGTATTTGTTGCTCATTGTGCTTTATTTTTATTTGTTGTTAATTTTTTTCTCTTTTATATTATTATTTTTTATGCCAGCTCTTTTATCTCCGGAGGTGTAAGATAATTATTGAAAGCGCTTGAAAGCTTCAATATCTCTTCGTCAATGCTTACGCTGTCTATCGTCTCATCAGTTTGATGTATGAAAACGCGATAAGAAAACTTCAGTTCTTTACCTTTTTCTAACGTGTAAGAGCCGTTAATGTTTTTATCATTATAGTAATGCGACAGAGCAAAAGGATTTGCTGCCATTAGACCATAGTTACGCACATGCCAATACGTAGGGTAGCGCAAGTTGTTAGGATTATCAAAAATTGCTATACCGACTCTTTTAGAACCTATCTTACCGGAGTAATTACACCAGTGTGCCCGTTTTCCCCAAGTTTCTCCTTCACCTAGGCCGCCGTAGCTGTTAATAATCAGCCCTCCTCTGTCCCCTCTTAAAGAAGTTGCTACACGTACTGCAATAATGCCTCCTTCTTTTGTGTCGCCAAAAATGACTTTGTCTTTTTCTGCAATAAAAGTTATCTCAAAGTCTATAATTCTCACTGTTGAAAGATTATAAAACACCATCTTACGTATTTCTCTAAGTAGTTTATCGTCATTGTCGTGCGAAGTCCAAAAGTTCTCTGCTACAATCTTGCCAAATACTTTACCTGAGGTAAGCTCTAAAAAAGTATTATGTTTGACGAAGCCGTGTCTCCCTTCTTCATGCCAGTTATCTGTGCCATTTATGTCGCCGTGGCCAGTGAAGATGCCACGCTGATGAATATGGTCATGGTCTGGCGAGGAAGGTTTATCAAATAATTCTCGCACTAAAGAGGCATTTGTATTTAGTGGGCCCATAACTGGATTTAAGAAGGGCCTCACAACGCTCTTGCCAAAATGGTATGTTGTAAAAAGTTCTTTGTTTATTAATACATCAATACTGTTTTCTTTCTCTATCAATTCTACAGCTGGGTGGTGGGAGTCAGCTGCTTTCTCTTTCTTGCCGTCAACTTCTTCTTGCTGAAACGCTGTTATTTCATCTGAAATTAAATATTTCTTCTCCTCACCCCTCTGCAGGCTGTCAATAATGAAAACAATCTTATTTTCTTTACTGTCGTACTGCACAGGGATTTCTTCTTTTTTGTCTAACCGCAACAATTTTACATCCTTTTCTCTAACATCAGAAATACTATAAGCTATAGGACAAAAACTATATCCTCTTTGAGTCCCTTTTACTGATATTACCTTTTCCATGTTTAGAACTTTTTCCCTGATATAAAATTACTCTTCACAGCTTATTAGTCTTCGCTTTGCAGCCACACACTTTGCTCTAACCAGTTTGTCATCAAGTTAATATTCTACTAAAATTTTTGACAGAATGAAATTGAATTTTTTAAAAATTGGAATACACTTTACCACTATATGGACTAATTTTAGCTTAAGAGCCAAATCCCCAACTAAAATATTACAGACGTGCCTCCTTTTTTGCTACACACGACAAGCTCAATGTCATATTTTCGTACATAGTAAAGCAACTAATATGAGTAAAGCGCAGGGAAATACAAGTAGCTTATACACATCTTTCCAGCTGGAGTTGAAGTATTGCCTTGTTAGCGACAGGCAGTAGTGCATTGGAGAAAGCAGCACGCCTAGGTATCCAGCAAGGTATGCTATTGTGAAATATTGCATATTTTGCAATAAGTAGTTTTGAAACAACGGGAAAGCTATACTTATATATGCTACGGCAACGCCTGTCAAAAAACCTACTATAAATGGCAAAAGTAGTACCATAAGGGATATAGGAATACCGAGTTCTATGAACTCTTGCGATAGCTGCAAGACAACACCTGTGCTCTTTAAGATGTTTTTGAAACTTACTATTCCCCAGACTAAACTTATATTTGCCGCAGTGAACGTTTCTTTAAATATTCTCCAGGCGCTTAAAAAATTGAACCTATAAAACACAATTACGCCTGCCACGACAATGCCTACTGCCAACAATAAAGGTGTTTTGAGAAGTAAGACAAAGACAATAATTAGCATTAATGGAAGCAACGAGATGAAAATATTGGAAATGTTCTGTGCTGTCTTATTATTGTTTAGTTTACCCTGTGATGTTTCTTCTTTGCCTGTTTTTACAAAACCGACCAGTACGCCACCAATAATCGCAGTTATCGTTAGTGGCAGGTTCGATAGAAAAATTTTAGTATACGACATGTTTAGCAATGACGACGCTACAATAATTGCCGGATACGTTGGTAATATATATTCCCATAGGTGCCTGAACCAATAATTAAGGAAAGTCTTTTTTGCAGCTGAGAGCCTACTGGACAGCTTTGCTTCGTCAAACAGTGCTGCAGACATCAGCGCACCGCCAACTATTGGCAGCAAGCCAAGTAGCGACGAAGGCAATACTAATGCTATAAAAGGATGTATTCTGGTATTTTCTATACCCTTAACCAAGGATGTTGTTGCACCGGAAGCACGCCAAAGCCCTATGAAATAATAAATAAGTATTAACGAAAAAATTAAGTTTATTGCCTCGCCACTGTATAGTGATTTAAAAATCTCTACACCAACATTCACAGGAGGTAGATAGAGAACACCCAGCAGCGCGGAAGATAATAACAATCCAAGCCCTAAGTCCTTCTTTTTAATTATCCACAATAATAATATTAAACAAATCAAAAAAACCTTCAATATAGCCATAAGTTAGTTTCGTTTTGATAGACTGCGCCAATTTCCTGTTCTTTTTATCTCTTTTGGTAGCTTCTATCAAGAAGAAAGAAGGGATGCAGCACAAAGCAAACTTTATTTTCGAAATTAGAGCCTCTTCGGAAAAAATAAGATTTAAGCTGACTAAAAATTAAGGACTGTTTCAGGTAAAGACGCTTCATTGCTGTCACACAAGTGTAAGTATTTTTTTTCGCCAAAATAATTTTACTTAATTTAAAACACCGAAAGGAAAGAAATAATTTTTTCAGTTATTATTTTAAAAATGAAAAAAAATGCTACCGGTTTTGTTGTGGAAGTGAATTTTCTTTTTGATATAATATTTTTTTATTAAACCTTATTTGTGTATTGTATTACGCATGTTTCATTCTTGAAAAAAAATGGTGAAGCATTATCATGTTTTATTTTTTTAAGAACGGAGGGGAGAGGTTGTAGAAAAATGTCCATAAAAAGAGGACACTTGCTGTCATTGATGTTCTTAATTATAGCTTTTATGGTATTAACGAAGGAATTGTATGGAGTGAGGTGTAGTTTTTGGAAGCAGGCAGTCCAGGAAGCAAGGTGGTACAAAAGATACGATGCTACAGCGGTTGTGTTTAATAACAAAATATGGCTTATTGGTGGTCATGGTCCTGCAGGGGATGTCTATAACGAGGTATGGTACTCAACAAATGGTGTTGATTGGACACGAGTAGAAAGTTTTGTAGGTTGGCTTCCGAGATATAAACACACATCGGTTGTGTTTGATAATAAAATATGGATCGTAGGTGGTATGGGGAAATATGAGTGTTATAACGATGTATGGTACTCAAGTGATGGTATTAGTTGGACGCAAGCAACAGCAAATGCCAACTGGTCCCCGAGGTTTGAGCATACGTTAGTGGTGTTTGATAATAAAATGTGGGTTATTGGTGGTCGTGGCAGTTCAGGTTGGTATAACGACGTATGGTACTCAAGAGATGGTATTAACTGGGTGCAAACAACAGCAAACGCTCCTTGGCAGCCGAGATATGGGCACACATCTGTTGCATTTAAAGGCAAATTATGGGTTATTGGTGGATGGGGTACCATTATCTATAATGATGTATGGTACTCGAGTGATGGAACTAATTGGACTCCAGCAACGGGAGAAGCAGAGTGGCATTGTAGGAGCGGACATACGTCAGTTGTATTTGGTGATAAAATGTGGCTTATAGGCGGAATGTTTCACAGTTTCCCCAGTTCTATTTACTATAATGACGTGTGGTATTCTTCTAATGGCAAAGATTGGGAATTGAGCACATCATCTGCGAGCTGGTCCCCACGAGAAGGTCATGTATCGGTTGTATTCAACGATAGAATATGGCTTATGTCTGGTTATTCTTCTACTGAGGGGGGACTTAATGACATATGGTATTCAAACGTGAAGATTTCTGGTATGGTCAAACGTCCTGATGGTGTACCTATGAGTGGCGTAGTTGTAACATTATCTGGCGATGAAAGCCAGGTTACAATTACAGACAATAATGGCGAGTACAGCTTCTCGGTTGATTTATTTTCCAATTACACCGTTACACCGTCAAGTGGTTATTATTCTTTCATCCCAAGTTCAAGGACGTATTTACCCATAGAGGATGACATGATGAACCAGGACTTTGTGCGTAGCAACAGCGTAAGTGTTATTTGGCCCGGGGAAGAAAATTACATTTCCGATGGTCTACACCCTGAAGTTGACGATGACGAGCACGACGGTATAGGGCCTTTTATATATAAAATCAAATATGTAGATTTTGAAAATGATCCACCAGAGATAGGATATCCGAAACTGGTTATACTTAAAGGTGGAACTACGATATATAACATCCCGATGGCGGAAGTTGAGCCTAATGATAGAGAATACTTGGATGGAAAATTATATATTTATGAAATAACATCCGGAATAACAGCCGGGAGAGATTACTCTTATTATTTCATAGTGAAGGACACATTTGGCGCAACTGCAGTATCTGAAGTAAAACCAGGGCCGATAGTCTCAACAAGTGCGCCACAGCTCCTTTGGACTGGGGAGGTTAACTATGAAAAT
>Ga0197143_1001490_pt1 | contig 19715 bp, 16 predicted proteins | sample GBS70_MetaG_FD_148603 | JGI IMG/M metagenome (GOLD analysis project Ga0197143, IMG submission 148603) | Sediment microbial communities from Great Boiling Springs, Gerlach, Nevada, United States - GBS 70_MetaG | ecosystem: Environmental > Aquatic > Thermal springs > Hot (42-90C) > Sediment...
GGATGGCGGCCTGGGTGCGATCGCTCAGATCCAGTTTACGCAAAATGGCCGTCATGTGGTTCTTCACCGTCTGCTGGCTGATCCCCAGCCGCTCGGCGATGGCCTTGTTGCTGTAGCCCAGGGCGACGTACTGCAGGATCTCCCGCTCCCGAGGGGAGAGGCTGAGATCCTCTTCCGCCTCCGCTTCGCCGATGATCTGTCGAACCTCGGGGGCGGTCAGCACCCGGGATCCCAGGACGTAGCGGCCAGAGAGCACGTGACGGATGTTCTGAAGGAGTTGCTCGGGAGGGATGTCTTTGGAGCAATACCCGTTCGCGCCGATGCGAACGGCATACCGCATCTGCTCCTCGCTGTCATAGGCGGTGAGGACCAGGATGGCGCCTTCGAACCGGTGGGCGCGGGCCTGCCGGATCACGTCCAGGCCGTTCCGGATCGGCAGGTGCACATCCATCAGCACCAGATGAGGGCCCAGGCGCAGGATCATGTCCAGAGCGGTTTGTCCGTCCGCCGCTTCCCCGATCACCTGGAAGCCTGGCTCCAAGGCCAGGGTGTCCCGGACGCCTTTGCGGAACAGGGGATGATCGTCCACAATCAGGACCCGATACGACATCGCCGCTCCTCCTTTCCGGCGGCTCCGCGGCATCTCCTCCTCCGGATCGACGGAGCGGATCGCGTGCTTCCGGGGAGTTGGCCTTCATCGAGCTCAAAATATTTTAAGTAAAACCGTAGATTTGACAAACCGGAATGCGAGGGGATCATGGGAGATGTCCTGCGGATGCTGGGATGGCTGGTGATGGCCTTCGGAGGGCCGGCCCTGGCCCTCTGGGCAAAAGGGCGCTGGGGCCGACCGGCGGCCTGGCTGGGGGTGGGGGCGTTGACCTTCTTGGGGGCCCAGGCGGTGCGACTGCCATTTTGGGCCGGGCTGACCGCCCTTTTCCGGCAGAGCGTGCTTCCGCCACCCCGGGATCCCTTCGTGTTCAACTTGGTGGTCCTCAGCCTGTCGGCGGGCCTGTTCGAGGAGACCGCTCGCTGGTGGGGGATGCGCTGGGCCCAGCGTCGTCAGGCCCGACATGGACAGATCCTGGGGCCGGCCGATGCGGTGGTGTTGGGATTGGCCCATGGCGGGACGGAAGCGTTGGCCCTCGGCCTGGTCGGGTGGGCGACCCTGATGGGGATGCTCCTGATGCGAGAGGGCTTGATCCCCATCCCTCCGGGGATGGAGGCGACCGTCGCTGCCTACTGGGCCACGCCGCCCGGCTGGGTGTGGGTGGGGGTCCTGGAGCGCGGGATGGCCATCCTGCTGCACGTCGGGCTCGCTTTCGTGATCTGGGATGGCGTCCGTCGAGCGCGCCGGGCGGGTTGGGCGGCAGCCGTCCTCCTCCACGCGCTGGTGAACGGGACGGGGGTCGCCGCCATGTCCTACTGGGGGATCGGGGCCGCTGAGGGCCTGATCGCCCTCTGGGTGGGCCTTCTCCTGGGAGGAGTCATCCTGCGATTGCGCAAAGCGGGTTCGTAATAACTTAACAAATTGGAGGCAAAAATGCCCAAAATTAAATCTAAATCATGGGGACAGTATGCGATTCATCGGTTCGGTGAGTATCTGGTTACCGCCGAGCTTTGTCGTCGTGGATTCAGTGCTACACCGTTTGCCGGAAATCTTCCGCATATAGACATTATGGCGATGGACGAAGACGGATCTTTTATTCCTGTTCAGGTTAAAACAATAAAACAAAATTCTTCCTGGCAATTCGATGTTCGGAATTTTGCTGATGTCCAATTTGATGGGAATCGTCAGATCTTAAAATCGCCAAAAGATCCACCATATCCTAATTTAATTTGTGTTCTGGTTCGACGTGGCGAGGTTTACGGAGAAGATATGTTTTTTATATTAACTTGGGAAGAACTGAGAGATATAATATACATGAAATACAGCGATGATGTTGTCAGGAGGCTTGGTGGAATCAGGCCACGCACTCCCCAATCAACTCATTATGCAATATATCCGATAGATTTGGTTGAATATAAAGATAGGTGGGAGCTCTTTGAGAAGATCAGGACGGGTTTGCATCGTGAATAGCCGGGGCATTAGCCGGGCGGAGGGATCTGGGGCCTCCGCCCGGCATGTGTCTGCCGATTATGAAACGGAGACTTGAGCCGGGGTGGGGATCGGGGCGGGCCGTGTGGGGGAACCCCGGCGGGCGGCCAGGTAGGCGTGGACCACGAGGTCCATCAGCCCGCTGACCCGGACGCCCAGCTGATAGTAATCGTTCAGATCCCCGAGCTGCAGGCGGCAGTTGTCGCACGAGGCGACGACGATGCGGGCTCCGGTTTCCCGGATCTGCTCGACCTTGCGGCGCCCGGCCCGCATGCGCTTCTCATACCATTCCGGAACGGCGACCAGACCCGCCCCGCCGCCGCAGCAGAAGTTCTCCGCCCGGTTCGGGTTCATCTCCCGGAAGTCCTGAACCACCGCCCGCAGGATCCGCCGTGGCTCCTCCAGGAGCCCTCCGTTGCGGCCCAGGTTGCAGGAGTCGTGGTAGGTGACCGGCTCCGGGTTCGCCGAGGGGTCCAGGGGCAGGCGGCCCTGCTCGATCCACTCCGCGGCGACCTCGATGATGCTGCGCACGCGGAAGGGGAAGTCCTCGAACCAGTTCGGGGCTTCCCAGCGCAGGACTGTGTAAGCGTGCCCGCACTCCGCCAGGACGATCTCCTTCACCTTCAGGCGTCGGGCCTCCTCCACGATCCGCCGGGCGATGGCCTTCGCCCGCTGCAGGTCGGCCAGGAAGTAGCCGTAATTGGCCGCCTCGAACATGCTCAAGGTCCAGTCAGCCCCCACCGCGTGGAAGAAGATGGCCGCGGGCAGGATGGTGTGGGCGCCGGAGAGGGCCACGTAGAGGATCTCCGCTCCCTCCTTCTCCACCGGGATGCGAGCGGAGGGGTCCCCAGTCTGCTCTTGAAGCTCCCGCTCCAGCTCCCGGATCTGGTCGATGTAGAATTCCCGGAAGAGTTCCAGGTTCTCCTCCCGGGCGATGGCGGCGTCGGCCAGCTGCACCAGCATCTCGGGGGCTTTCCCGGCGGCGGTCAGCATCGCCCGGGCGGCCCGCATGATCAGGGCGGTGTCCACCCCCATCGGGCAGTTCATCGTGCATCGACGGCAGAGGGTGCAGGAGCCGAAGGCGAGCTCCGCCAGCTCATCCAGGTCTGCCTCGGTGAGGTCTTTCGCCCCCACCCACCAGGGGAAGAGACGGCCGATGGGATCATGATGGCGCCGGTAAAACCGGCGGACCGCCTCCGCCTTGGCGGCAGGGGCATTGCGGAAGTCCGGCTCGGCGGCGAACACGTGACAGGATTCCGCACAGATCCCACACCGCGCGCAGACCTCCAGGGCCGCCAGCAACCGCCGGTCCAGGGATTTCTCAAAAGCGGCCATTGCCTGCTGCACGAGCTCGCTCATCTGGTTCCTCCCATCGATGGGAAAGAGGTGGTTTCGCATCGGATCTCCCCGCCTCCTAACCCAGCACGGCCCGTCGGCCGTAGAACCGCCCGAAGAAGAAGCGCGAGAAGAAGAAATACAGGCAGTGCCGGATCTTTGTGAGCGGGATCGCGACCAGGGTCAGGGCGGAGAGTCCGTAGAAGAAGGGGAGCGCCCGCGGATCGGCCCAGAAGGCCGTCCCCGCGGCCTGCCATGCCGTCACCAGGACCACCGCCGCATAGTCGTCGGGATGGCTCAGGGCCCGGAGCCGTTCATCGAGGATCCGCATCAGGACGCCGATCAACCCTCCCAGGGTGCCCATCAGGGTGAGCCCCAGGCCCACATGGGCCAGCGTCGAGGGGAGGGCATGACGCCATGGGCTGACGATCAGGGAGGCGAAGGTGGCGAAGATACCGATGTGGAAGAGCACTCCCCGCACATAGGGGAGGAAGTGGCGGCGGGTGCTCTCCTTCGCCCACGGCATCATGCCCCAGGTGAACGCGTAGAGAATGCCTCGCCACGCGGCGCCGCGCGGGGGCGCCCGATCCGGACGGGAGGGATGGGCCAGCAGCCGCCGGAGTCGCCATCCCAGGCCCACCCCGCACAGGGCCAGGGCGATGAGGACGATCCCGCCCCACAGCGCTGCCGTGCTCATTTCAACCTCCGCACCACAAAGCGGATCACCTTGTCCTGCTTCTCAATCGTGACCAGCTCGTTACCGGTGCTCCGGCACCACGCCGGGATGTCGGCCATGACCCCCGGATCGGTGGCGTAGGCCTCGATGAGGCCGCCGACGGGGACGTTCTTGATCGCCTGGTTGATCTTGACCACCGGCATGGGGCACAGCAGCCCTTTGAGATCCAGGGTGAGATCCGGCTTGAGCTCCATCGGGCACCTCCTTGGCAGATCGGATCAGATGAACAGGGTGATCTTCGAGCGGGACGCTTCCTCCAGGAAGGTGGCCACGCCCACCACGTCCTGGACCTCATCGATGAGATCCTCGCGTCGGATCTCCATGACCTCCATGCTCATCTGGCAGGCCAGCATGCGGACGCCCAGCTCCGCCGCGAGGCGACGCAGCTCGGGCAGCGGGGTCACGTTGTGGGACTTCATCATCTTCTTGAACATCCAGCGGCCCAGGCCGCCGAAGTTCATCTTGCTGGGGCCGACCCCCTGGATGTCCCGGAGGAAGACGCCGAGCATGCGCCCGAAGAGGCTGCGCCCGGTGGGGCTGGGCTTCTTGATGGCCTGCAGCCCCCAGAAGGTGAAGAACATCGTCACGTTCATGCCGGAGGCCGCAGCGCCGGTGGCGATGATGAAGGCTGCCATCAGGCGATCCATATCGCCACTGAAAACCACCATCGAGAGGCGGTTCTGGACAGCGCGCTCTGCCTCCGCGGCCGGAACTTCCGCGATCTGCTCCAGAGCCATCGGGGCCTCCTTTCAGGACTGAGCGATGTGCTGGTAGAGGTGGATGCGATCCAGCATGACCGCCCGCATCAGATCCAGGGCTTGGATCACCCGGTGATCCGCCAGGGCGTATTCCACGACGCCGCCCCGGCGGGTGGCGATCACCAGCCCCTTCGAGGCCAGGACCCGGAGATGGCGGGCGACAGTGGACTGGGGAAGCCCCAGGGTCCGGGCTAAGGCCGTGCCCGTTTGCGGGCCTTCCGCCAGCTCGTAAAGGATTAGGATCCGGGTGGGATCCGCCAGGCCCGCGCAGATCTCCGCGTGAAGCTGATAAATCTCCTGCCGGGTCGGCCGCTGCATCCCCTACTCCTCTTCGGTTATCCGGTTAACAGGATACCCGGAGAGCCGGCCCCGGGGTTGTGTCTCCTGTCACAAATTCTGGTGCGGAAAATCACAAGCCTGGCATCCTTGAGATCATGTGGATGATCGAAAAGATGTGGAAGGTCGGGAGAGGTGGAGTGTCCGTGTTCTCTGTGGGGCAGCACCCGGTGGCTCTACCATCCCTGGGGGCCCAGGATGCGCTTCCCTCTCGGATCAAGGGCCATCCTCCGGCCTGGGAGACCGAAGCCCTGCGGTGCAGAGAGGGGCCTTGTCGGGCCCAGGGAGGCCCGTTATAATCCGGGGTGTGCCCTGGCCGTCCAGAACCCTAAGGAGGAGGGGAGGCCCTCATGTCGAAACGGATCCGAATCTGGGCTCTGGTCACGCTGGTTTTCACCCTGCTGCTGACGGCGTGTGCCCAGCCGGCGACGCCTGCCCCCACCCAGCCTGCCGCGCCTACCCAGGCCGCGGAGCCTGCGAAGAAGCCCTTCCGGGTGGGCCTGGTGACCGATGTGGGCAAGATCGACGACAAGTCCTTCAACCAGGGCACCTGGGAGGGCGTGCAGAAGGCGGTCAAGGAGCTGGGCGCGGAGGCGAAATACATCGAGACCCAGGACCCCAACGACTACATGAAGAACATCGCCCAGTTCGCGGACGCCGGCTACGACGTCATCGTCACCGTGGGCTTCGCCCTCGGAGAGGCCACCCGTGAGGCGGCCCAGAAGTATCCCAACGTCAAGTTCATCGGCGTCGATCAATTCCAGGAGAGCACCATCCCCAACGTCGCCGGGCTGATCTTCGAGGAGGACAAGGCGGGCTTCATGGCCGGCGCCCTGGCCGCCCTGATGAGCAAGACCGGCAAGATCGGCGCCGTCCTGGGCACCGACGCCGTCCCGCCGGTGTGGCGATTCGGCGAGGGCTACCGCGCCGGCGCCAAATACGTCCGCCCCGACATCGAGGTCCTGGTGGTCTACCACAACGATGTGGGGCTGGACAAGACCTTCACGGACCCCGAGTGGGGCAAGTCCACCGCCCTCTCCTTGGTGGATAAGGGCGTGGATGTGATCTTCGGGGCGGGCGGCAAGACGGGCAACGGGGCCCTCATCGCCTGCGCGGAGTCCAAGAAGTGCCTGGCCATCGGCGTGGACGTTGATCAGTATTACACGGTGCCGGAGGCCCGCAGCGTCCTGCTCACCAGCGCCATGAAGGACCTCACCGAGGGGACCTTCAACCTGATCAAGGCCGCCTATGAGGGGAAGTGGCAGGGCGGCAACGTGATCGGCCCAGTGCGCCTGGCGCCCTTCCACGACCTGGAGAGCCAGGTCCCCCAGGAGGTCCGCCAGAAGCTGGCGGAGATCGAGAAGGGGCTGCAGGACGGCACGATCAAGACCAACGTGCCGCCGGCCAAGCCGCAATAAGCCGTCGCCGTTCATCGGTATTCCGGCCCAGGGCACCGATCGGGGCAGGAGAACCCTGCCCCGATCTTGTTTCGCCCCTCTCTCTATGGAAGCGGAAAATCGCTATAATCCCTCTCTGGGGGCGGTTGGCCTCTGGTGAGGCCCCCGGTCTTCAAAACCGGTGTCGGGCCGCGGCGCGGCCCGGGGTGGGTTCGATTCCCATCCGCTCCCGTGGCCAGTGCGCTCAGAGGCCGTTCGGAGCGTGCTTTCCCCGGCGGGCCCGCAAAGGCGCCCACCGAATCTGTTCATCCTCACACGGAGGCAGGAGACGATGCGCGCGGTTCGGATCCATCAGTTCGGCGGCCCTGAAGTCCTCCAGGTGGACGAGATCCCCACCCCTACCCCCGGCCCCGGCCAGGTCCTGGTCCGCCTCCGGGCCATTGGGGTGAACTTCATCGACACTTATCATCGGACCGGCCTTTACCGGATCTCGCTCCCCTTCATCCCCGGGCAGGAGGGGGCGGGCGAGGTGGTCGCCGTCGGCCCTGGGGTGACGGAGTTCCGGGAAGGAGATCGGGTGGCATATGCCGGCGTCTCCGGCTCCTACGCGGAATACAACGTGGTGCCTGCGGATCGCTTGGTGAAGCTTCCCCCTACCATCGATTTCCCGCAAGCGGCGGCGGTCCTCCTCCAGGGCATCACTGCGCAGTATCTCAGCGTCAGCACGTATCCCCTGAAGCCCGGGGAGACCTGTCTCATCCACGCGGCCGCCGGGGGCGTCGGGACGCTGCTGGTGCAGATGGCCAAGCGCCGGGGCGCCCGGGTGATCGCCACGGTCTCCTCCCCCGCCAAGGCCGAGATCGTCCGCGACCTGGGGGCGGACGCGGTGATCCTCTACACCGAGCAGGACTTTGAGGCGGAGGTCAAGCGCCTCACCGACGGCCGCGGCGTCGATGTGGTTTACGACTCCGTGGGGAAGGACACCTTCGAGAAGAGCCTGAACTGTCTGCGCCCCCGCGGCTATATGGTGCTCTTCGGCCAGTCCAGCGGGCCGGTCCCGCCCACCGATCCGCAGATCCTGAACCAGAAGGGCTCCCTGTTCCTCACCCGTCCCTCGATGTGGCATTATCTGCTGACCCGTGAGGAACTGCTCTGGCGGGCCGGGGAGGTGCTCCATCTGGTGGCCACCGGCCAACTGAAGGTCTTCATCGACTCCACCTTCCCGCTGGAGCAGGCGGCGGAGGCCCACCGCCGCTTGGCCTCCCGCCAGACGGTGGGGAAGATCCTGCTGATCCCATAATCTGAATCCCCGTCCCCCGGAGGCCTATTCGTTGATGTTCACCTTCCTGGACCCCTCCGGCCTGCGGTGGACCGCGGGGATCGCCCTCGAGGCGGTCGACGGTCAGACCTGGCCGTCGACCGCCTGGCGTCTGGTGGAGGAACAGCGCTTCCCCTTCTCCGATCTCCACGGATCCGGCGAGGAGCTCCGACAGGTCTTCCAGGCGCCCGGTTGGGAGGCGATCCGTCTCTTGCGCCGCTACAGGGCGGCGACGGCTGTCCGACTGCTCCTGCGCCGGCGCGCGGCTTCCTCCATCGCCCTGCGCCGGGCGGCGGTGCTGACCGGGCCGGTGGCGGCTCCTCTGCCGCCTTCCCGCTGGCGATTCTACCGGAATGGGTTTCACTCATGGAGCTTCGCCGGAACCACCCCGGTGGAAGGCCGGGACGCCGGGACCCTTTTCGGGCCCCTGGGCGCCCCTATGACCTTCGATGTGGCCACGCCCCCTGGACCCCCGGGCGTGCGACGCAGCGATCTGGTCGCCGCCCTGATCGTGGGGGAGCGGGCGCTGATCGTCGGCCAGATCACCACGGCGGATCAGTTCGTCAAGATCGAGCTGGACGCGCGCGGGATGCCCCAGCTGCACGTGTATGCGGAGCTGGATGGGATCTCTGTCGCCCCGGAGGAGGAGATCCCCTCCGAGTGGGTCTGGGTGGAGATCCGTGAGGTATCCGATCCCGATCCGTTCGGGGACTATGCGGAGGCGGTCGCCCGGGCGATGCAGCCCCGGATCCCGCCGCACGCTCCTTCCGGCTGGTGCTCCTGGTATTTCTACTACACGCGCGTGCGCGATGCCGATATCCGTTCGAACCTGCAGGCGCTGGCGGCATGGCGGGAAGTCCTCCCTGTGGAGCTGATCCAGATCGACGATGGCTTCCAGACGGCGGTGGGGGAATGGACCCGGTTCAGTCCTCGTTTCCCCGAGGGGGTGGCCCCGCTGGCCCAGGAGATCCGGGAGGCAGGCTTCACGCCGGGCCTGTGGCTCGCGCCCTTCCTGGCATGGCCAGAGGCGGGGGTCGTCCGGATGCATCCCGACTGGCTGTTGCGGGATGCGCGGGGCCGTCCGGTCTCCGCCGGCTTCAACTGGTATCGCTGGCTCCGGGCCCTGGATCCCACTCATCCCGGCGTGGAGGAATGGCTTCGGGATCTGATCCGCACGGTGGTCCATCGCTGGGGCTTCCCTTACCTGAAGCTCGATTTCCTTTATGCGGCAGCGCTCCCCGGTCGCCGTTATGATCCGAAGGCCACCCGGGCGCAGGCCCTCCGCCGGGGGCTCCGGGCCATCCGCGAGGCGGCCGGGGAGTCCGCTTTCTTGCTCGGATGTGGCTGTCCCTTAGGCCCCGCCATCGGCCTGGTGGACGGCATGCGAATCGGCCCGGATGTGGCGCCCCACTGGGAGCCCCGCATGTTCGGCCTGCGCCGTCCCTTTCGGGCCGAGCGCAGCCTTCCGGCGGCGCGGAACGCCGTTCGGAACACCCTCACCCGCTCCTGGATGCATCGCCGATGGTGGTGGAACGATCCCGACTGTCTGCTGCTGCGCGTCCATGCCACCTCCCTCACGGAGGATGAGGTCCGCCTGATGCTCACCGCCGTTGCCTTGAGCGGGGGGATGGTCCTGGTCAGCGACCCGGTGGCGGAGCTTCCGGAGGAGCGGCGAGCGCTCTGGGCGGCGTTGCTTCCCCCCACGGGGGAGCGGCCCGAGGTGCGGGATCTTTTCGAACGGGAGTTCCCCCGGGTGATGCGCCGGGCGGGAACCCTTTGCGGCGCTCCCGTGATTTGGGTGGGGCTCCTGAATCCGGAGGATCGGCCCTGGCGAACGGCGCTGCCTTTGAGCGACCTCGGCCTGCCGGAGCCGGCTTGGGGCTTTGAGCGCTGGTCCGGCCGGGCCCAGCGGCTGACGGGGAACCTCCCGGTGGACCTGCCGCCGCATGGAGCGGCCCTCTGGCTCCTGCGGCCGATCCGACCCGGACCGCAGTGGGTGGGCTCCACCCTTCGGATCCCGCCGGGTGCGGAGGTCGTGGAGGGGGAGGAGGAAGCCTCCTGGGGGCGCTGGGTGCTCCGCCGGGAAGCCCGCGCGCGAGGGTTCGTCTGGCTGGGGATCCCGGATGAGGGAGGCGTGCCGGAGATCCGATGGAACGGGAGGCCATGCCCGGCCGAGCGGGCAGGGGAAGGCCTCTGGCGGGTCGAGCTGGCGTTTCAGGGAATCGGGGTGCTGGAGGCCTGTTGGACTTCGCCCTGATCAACGGTTTGCCAGACCACTTTCGAAACCCTGCGCAATGGAGGCGGTTCATGGAGCGGACGCTGGTGCTCATCAAGCCGGATGGGGTGCAGCGGGGGTTGATCGGGGAGATCATCTCCCGTCTGGAACGCCGCGGATTGAAGATCGTGGCGCTGAAGATGATGCGGATCACCCCGGAGCTGGCCGCGCGGCATTACGCGGTCCATCAGGGCAAGCCGTTCTATGAGGGCCTGATCCGTTACATCACCTCGGGGCCGGTGGTGGCGATGGTGGTGGAGGGGCCCCAGGCCATCGAGGTGGTGCGCAAGACGATGGGGGCCACCGACCCGGCGAAGGCGGAGCCGGGGACCATCCGGGCGGACTTCGGCCTCACCATCGGGCGCAATCTGGTCCACGGCTCCGACGGGCCGGAGACCGCCGCCTTTGAGATCGGGCTGTTCTTCCGCGAGGACGAGATCCTCTCCTATGAGCGGGCCATCGACCCCTGGGTCCTGGAGCGCTGATTCAACCGAGGGCCTGCAGGGCCTGTGTCAGCGTCTCCGGATCCTCCACCCGGAGGGTGCGCACATGCGGGGCGATGCGGCGGATCAGGCCGCTCAGCACATCCCGGGGGCCGAACTCGATGAAGATCTCCGCCCCTTGCTCCACCATATAGCGCACGCTCTCCGTCCAGCGGACGGGGGCGATGAGCTGGCGGGCCAGCTCCGCCCGCAGGGCGTCGGGATGGCCATCGAGGGGGCGGGCCTCCACGTTCCCGATCACCGGGACGCGGGGCGGCGAGAAGGGGATGGTCTCCAGCACGGACCGGAAGGGCTCCACAGCGGGGGCCATCAAGGGGGAGTGCGCCGCGATGCTGACGGCCAGGGGGATCACCCGACGGGCGCCTCGGGCCCGGGCGAGCTCGCCGGCCCGGGCGATGGCCCGCTGGCCCCCGGAGATCACCAGTTGCCCCGGGCAGTTGTCGTTGGCGACCACCACGGCCTCGCCGGTCTCGCGGTGGGCTTCCGCGCAGATCTCCTCCAGGGTCGCCCGTTCCAGGCCCAGCACCGCCGCCATCGCCCCCGGTTGCTGCTCGCCAGCCCACTTCATCCACCGTCCGCGTTCCTGAACCAGCCGCAAGGCGTCGGGGAACGCGAGGGCCCCGGCGGCCACCAGCGCTGAGAACTCCCCCAGGCTGTGGCCGGCCACCCAATCGGGGGGGAGCCCGCCCCGGGTTCGCCATGTCTCGTAAGCGGCGATGGAGACGGTGAGCAGCGCCGGCTGGGTGTAGAACGTGTCGTTTAGCTGCTCCTCCGGCCCCTCGAAGCAGAGCCGGGAGAGGGCGTATCCCAGCCGGCGATCGGCTTCCTCGAAGATCGCCCGGGCTTCGGGATAGCGCTCATACAGCGCCCGGCCCATCCCGACATACTGGGAGCCCTGGCCGGGGAAGACGAAGGCGAGCCGCGGAGGCATCCTCCATCCCTCCTCGCTTAGGAGTTCCCGCTCCTCGGGTTGGGGGTGAAGGTCTGAACGATGCGGTCGATGAGCTCCAGGAAGAAGCGTTGTCGGAAGCCGGCGATGAAGGCGATCAGATACATGAAAAGCGGATTGGCCGGCGCGGGGGTCCCCTGGATGGTGAAGAACCCCACGGTGATGATCATGAAGATGATCATCCCGATCATGCTCCCCAGGATCGGCTGGACGAGATACCACATCACATACTGGCGATCGAAGTCCCGCCGGATGGCCACGTGCCAGTAAAGGCTGTAGAAGATCCCGCAGACCCCGCCCAGGCCGCCCCACATGATCGGCTCCCAGATCCCCTCATAGCCGGGAGGGACCACCCAGGCGCTGTAGCCCCGCCCGGCCGTGAGCGCATAGAGATACGCCCCCAGCCAGGCCAGCCCCCAGAGGAACACGAAGAGCCCGTAGGTGTATGACCAGCGCCAGAGCCGGCGGGCGATGGCGTATCGGGTCAGGGCGAGGCTGTAATAGTATTCTGCCTCATCGTAGCCGTCGGGCTTCAGGAGCGCCTCGCGGGCCTGTTTCAGCCAGCTGAGCGCTTGCTCCGCGGCGCCCGGGTCCGGGATCGCCCCGCCGGCGATGCGCCGGTAGAGCTCATCGATCCGTCCATGGAGCTGGCGAAGTTGGGCTTCGTCCACGGAACGAGGGCGGGGAGCGGAGAGCCGCTCAGGGGAGGGTGTGGGCACAGGTCCCATCGATGCCTCTCCTTCTTCAGAGGTCTCCAGAGATGTCTCGAAAGCAGGCGCGATGGGGCCTACGGCCTCGGGCTCCAGCAGGCCCGGGATGCGCAGCGCCCGCATCGGCCCCTCCGGGTCGATCTGAATCCCCTCCGAAGCCGGAGGAGGGGCCTCCCAGCGCCAGGAGGGGGGAGCGGCCTCGGGAAGCGGCGAGGCCCTCACGGCCGCCGCCCGCGCTGCTTCCATAGCCAGGAAACGGAAGCCGTCTCCGTCTCGATCCCCTGCGGGGGTTGGGGAGGGAAGGCTTTCCTGGGGATCCCGCTCCCCGGACCCGGAGGCCCCGGCTTCCACGTCCGAGGCCGGCGGCGCTTCCGAGACCGGAGGGGCTGCGGAAGGTTCGGCGGGAGACTGCTGGACCGGCATCTCCGGCGGTGGGGATGACTCCACCGGCTCCACCCACTCAGCGAGGCCGGCGAACAGCGCCCGTCCTTTTCCGCGTAAAGAGATCTCCGGTCGCCCTCGTTTCCCCATCGCTTCCCTCGCTCCGGATCCGGAGGCAAGGATCCGTTCACCAGAAACCTTCTTCCTGCGGCCCGATGGGTTCCAGGTATTCCATCTCGACGACGTGGCGGGACCAGAGGTGCTCCCCCTCCCAGGCCTCCGCGATGACCGAATAGCGTCCGGGTGGCAGCTGCCGGAGGAGGGCGCTCGCTGTGTCCAGGGCCTCCCGCTGGTCCAGCGGGGCTTCGAAGAGCTCCATCACCTCGAACACCCGACGGACCTCGTGGGGCGCCAGGGTCACGGTCATCTCCCCCAGGGGGAAGGCCATCGGTCCCTCCAGGCGGAGGGAAACCCGCAGGGAAAGCGGCCGGTCCAGGTCCGAGATCACCCAGACCTCCCGCAGGGGCGGCTGGCCTACCCCCGCTCGCTCCACATACGGGACGATGGAGACCAGGACCGGGCTGGAGGCCTGCTGCAGGGCGAAATAGCCTTGCTTAGGGACGCGTTCCACATCCAGCACGGCCCAGGTGATCCCTTCCCACGGCTCGACGAACATAAAGTGAAAGTAGCCGGTGATCTGTCCTTTGGCCCGCCGATACGTGTGGATCGCAAATTCGATGAGGCGGGCCTGATAGCGCTGGCTGTTCTCCACGAAGGCCTCCAGGCGCTCCCCCATCTCCACCCCTGCCACGCGGAAGGTCTGCTCCGGCTGGAAGTTGTGATACACCCACGTCTCCCATTTCGGCGGCCAGGCGTCGGGGCCGAGGACCCGTCGGAGGAGCTCCGCCCGGGGCAGTGCCTGCGCCCCGAACTCCGAGGGCAGCGGCGCGCCGGGCAACGCCTGGAAGTCCCGCATGTGGCCCCAATACCATCCGGGATACGCGTGCTCCCGGAAATCCGAGGCCTCTTTCACCGGTCGGGTGGGATCCGCGGCCCGGATGGCCGCCGCCACCAAGGGCGCCAGGGTATACCGGTTGTGGGTGGGCTCGTTGTGGGCGCACCACAAAAAGATCGAGGGATGCGCCCCGAAGTGTGTCACCATCGCCTGGGCCTGGCGGACGGCCTCCTGGGCGAACGCCTCATCGTCGGCATAGCCCCACTGCAGGGCGAAGTCCTGCCAGACCAGGATCCCCTCCCGATCGCAGGCCTCGTAGAAAGCGGGATGGGTGAGATGGGCGTGCACCCGCACAGCGTTGAGGTTCGCGGCTCGCAGCAGGTGGACATCGCGTGCAGCGTCCTCAGAGGTGTAGGCGGCCAGCCACTGGGTGGGGATGATGTTGGTGCCCCGCAGGAACACCCGGCGGTCGTTCAGGAGCAGCCACGCGCCCTCCTGTCCGAGGGTTCGGAAGCCGATGGGCGCTGTCACCCGTTGATCCCCCAGAGCGGCCTCCAGCCGGTAGAGATGGGGAAAGCCCCGCTCCCAGATTTCCCAGCGTGGGAGTTCCGGGAGATCCCAGATGAGGGAGATCGTCTGCCGTCCGGCCTCCAGGTCCAGCATCCGTGTGGTCGTGAAGGAGGAGCCCTCGAAGTTCTCCGGCTGGAGGGTGAAGGTGAGCTCCGCACGGCCAGCGGCGAGGGCGTCCAGGGTAAGCTGGATCCGGAGGCGCCAGCCCTGGGGGCGGCGGAAGGTTTGATGGGTGAGATGGAGCAGCGCCACCGGCCCGGTCTCGAAGATCGTGATTCCCCCCCACAGCCCACCGGTTCCCCGCTCCTGCCCCCGGGCGGTGGCCCCGCCGGGGCGGCAGTCGTGCTGGCCGAAGATCCCCTTGATTTGCCGCTTCAGGCGGGGCCACACGGTGCCGTAAGGCTCCTTCGGGGCCGCCACGCGGAGCCAGAGGGTGTGAGGCTCCCGGGGGAGCTCCAGGAGCCAGGGCTCGAAGTATCCCTCGTGGGCGCCGAGGAACTGTTCATCCGCCCACGCGTGACTGAAGTAATCCGCATACAGGCGGGCCCAGCGACGGGGACCTGTCGCCGCCGGCAGCTCCAGTCGATACCAGCCCACCTCCGCCTCGATGCCCTCCAGGGTCCACTGATGGGGAAGGGAGATCTCCCGCCAGCCCTCAGAGGGCAGCTCGGAGGGGATTTCCGCGGGATGCGAAAGGAAGTGTGCTCGCATTGAGGAAGAAGGCCTCCGGCTCAGGATGTGCGTGGATTGTTACTCAGTATACCGGGAGCTGCTCAAGAGGAACAATCGGGGACTGCCGGTCGACCGACTGCGAGGCTCGTGGTATCCTGGGGCCGATCTCTGAGGACATCCGGCAAATGAGTCTGCGAGCGCGCATCGAGTTAATGACATTGCGACGGATAGGCGGATATGCCCGATGGCGGGAGCGGCTGGCTGTTCAGTCCGCCCTCTGGGGGATGGCCCTCGGCTGGTCGCGGTTCCTGGGGTTCTTTCAGACCCTCCTGCTGGCGCATTGGCTGGGCCCAGCCGATTTCGGGCGGTTCAGCGCCCTTCAGAGCTGGTTGCGCTTCGGCCATGAGAGCGGCGAGTCCGGCCTCTCGATGCTCATCATTCGGGATCTGAGCCGCGGCGATGCCCCCCGGGTGAGGACGTATGTGATCCTGCGGGGGCTCTGGATCGCGGGCCTGTGGGGGCTGGCCGGGCTGGCGGCGTGGGGGGCGGTGGCGCCCCCGGCGATCCAGCAGGAACTGCCGGCACTGACCCCGCTGCTGTTCCTGATGCTGATCATCCCGCTGCAGGGCGCCCGCTTGGCGGCGGTTGGTCGGCTGGACCGCGCGGCCGCGGTGGTGTTCCTCACCCGCACGGTGGGGCTCACCGGCATGACCTTGGCGGCGCGATGGGGATGGACGGCGTTGTGGCTCGGCTTCGCGGGGGCGATGGCCCTGGACAGCTTGGGACTCTGGATGGCCGCTCGGCGGGTGGGGCCGCCGCTCTGGCCGGCCGCCGGGAGACGGTGGATGCCTGAGGCGCTCAAAGAGGGGCTCCAGATGCTGGCCTTCGGGATCCTGGGATCCCTCTACGCGCGGGCGGACAGCCTGTTGCTCCTGAGCCTGCGGGGGTCTGTGGAGGCGGGCTTTTACAGCTTGGCGTATCGCTTTTATGAGGCTGGTCTGTTGCTCAGCAACGCCCTCGCCGTGGCGCTGCTCCCCCGGCTGGCCCGGGAGGAGACCCCGGCCCATCGGGCCCGTCGCCTCCTCGGCGCCTACCTGGCGCTTCCGCTGAGCATGGCGATCGGGATGGCCCTTCTGGCAGAGCCGCTGATCCGGCTTCCCTTCGGCCCCCGCTATCTTCCGGCCGTCCCGATGTTGCGGTGGCTAGGGCTGTCCTGGATCCCGGCCTTCCTTTCCGGCCTGGGATCAACGGTCTGGATCAGCGCAGGGCGCTCGGGAAGGCTTCTGGTCGTCTTCGCCCTGGGAGCGGCCGTGAACTTGAGCCTGAACCTGATCCTGATCCCCCGCTGGGGCGGGGTGGGGGCGGCCATCGCCATGCTCGCTTCCACCACGGCCATGGCCCTCGCCTTCCTCCCCACCCTGAGGCCTCGCTGAGCCGCTTATCGCACCGGACGTTCCGGGCCGCGGCCGCGGAAGGCATCGACGAAGGCCGCAGCGGCCTCCGGATCCCAGGACTCCAAACGCAGCATGCGGGTCCAGGCGGTCAGGATCACCGCCCGCCCGAGCCCGGGCCGGGGGACGACCACGATCCCATCCCAAGGGCCGTTGAACATGCGCGCCCACGCCCGGAGCGTCTGGAGCGCCTCCGGCCCTGGATCGTCGTAGTAGATCACCACGAGGCCATGTTCTAAGGAGTGGACCAGGCGCTCGGGAGGCTGTTCCGTGGTGTAGAAACCAGGGGGGACCGATTCCGGGCTGTGGGGGCCGGAGGTCGGAGGATCCGTCCGGTAGGCAGCCCGCTCGCCGGGTGCAAGGTGCACTCGGCCTTCCTCCGGGAAGATCTCCACCCGGCTCAGCGCGGGCTGGCCGCGTCGCGCGGCCTCCTGAAAGGCCGCATATGTGCGGCTCTGCGCCCCGATCCACCACAGCAGGCTGCCGGCAAGGAGAAGAAGAAAGGCGATCCCCAGCCTGCGGAACAACCACGGGCGGGGCACTGCGCGCCCCGGCTTCCGGGTTTTCTTTTTCTTCTTAGCCATCTGGGATCCCCCTCCGAGGACGCGTCTTGTCTTCCCCATTCTATCCCCTAAGGAGGAAACGGCGGACCACATCAGGCTTTCCGGTTTTTTCGTCACGGGTCGATCCAGGGGCTTCCGCTTCGATCGGCTCCGGTGCGTGTATTAGGCGGCTGCTCACAGTGGCCTCACACGTCCCGGGGCCGGAGGCTACCCCACCCGGGAAACCGGAAAGCCCCAGGGGACATCGGAGAAGCGGAACGCCGGAGGTCTCGCCTCCGTAGCCCGAGACTCCCGCGCGGATCCCCGTTCCCGAGAGGCCACGTCTGCCCTTCATTCCTCGAATTGATCCTCTAATCAAGTTATACAAAGACAAACCACATCGCATCATACGGTTATAAATTATAAACCAGTGTATGAAAACGGTATGACCGTATCTGAATAAGGATGATGTGCGGTATAGTGAACGAGAGAAGAACCGCGGAAAGATCCCGGAGGGCATGATGGGGCGAAGGGGGCAGGGGTTGGTGGAGTTCGCCTTGGCGTTGCCATTGTTGCTGTTTCTGGCGATGGCCATCGCGGATTTCGGGCGGATCCTGCTGATCTATGCGGAGCTGGGCGGGGGCGTGCGGGAGGCCCTGCGGTATGCCATCGTCCAGGCACCTACGAGCAGCATGACCAAAGCCCAGTGGAGCAGCTTTTGTTATGAGGCCCTGCTGGATCGCCTGAAGGCCACGCTGGTGCTGACCCCCAAGCAGGCGCTGGTCCCGCAGCGCACTTACTTTGTGTATTTCGAATCCTTCCGCTACGACACCGGACAGTTCCGGCCGGCGGTGGAATGCGCATCGGTCGATAAGAAGTTCGTGCTGAAGCGGGAGGACCGGGTGGTGATCGATGCTCAGGTGACCGTCTCGCCGGTGACGCCGATGATCCAAGCCCTGATGCCTCAGGTGACGATCCGGTATCGGGCCGGGCGGACCCTGTTCCCGCCGGACGGCGTGTATTTCGGCCCGAGCCAGCTGCCGAGCCCATAAAAGGGAGGGAGGGGATCCATGGGGTGGGGACGCTCCGGTCAAACGCTGGTGCTGGTGGCGCTGATGCGGACGGCCCTGATCGGGCTGGCGGCCCTGGCCATCGATGGTAACCAGGCCTACGCCCAGCGGCGGCGGGCCCAGAACGCCGCGGACGCAGGGGCGCTGGCCGGGACGCGGGCGTTGTGGTTCGCCCAGCATGGGGTCGGCGGTGAGACGGCGATCCTGCAGGCCATCCATTCCGTCGTCGAGGCCCAGGGGATCCCGGACGCCGGCGGACAGCCGGGGGATGCCCAGAACGCGAACGTCCAAGCTTTCTACTACATCTCGGAGGGGGCGCAGGTTCCCATCCCGGCCGGCGCTGTCCCCCCGACCGCCCGGGGGGTAGCGGTGGTGGTTCGAAACCCCTTCCGGTCCTTCCTGGCGGCGGTGATCGGCCATGCCTGGCTGGAGGTGCGCGCTCAGGCCACGGCGATCTATTTCCCGGGCTGGAGCTCGGGCGAATACGCCCTGACCGCCCTGTGCAAGAATGAAAACACGAACGGGCCCTGCTATCTGAACGCCCTGAACCTGAGCGGGAGCGACATCTATGTGGATGGGGGAATTCATTCGAATGCTGGCCTGAATCTGACAAACGCGGATCCCAACAAAGCCCCTCACGTGGTGGTAGACGGGGCCTGCGAATATGGGGGAGAGGCGTATGGCCTGAACGACGCCGGGCTGGGATGCCAGGGCGCATCGCCGCTCATCCTCGGGCCGTTGTATGAAATTGACCAGTTCCAGCCAGGAGGGGATTACTGGAACGACGCCGGTCGGAAATTCTGTCTGCAGCCCTCCTCCGCGCAGGGGGTGACCCTGGACCCGACGGCTCCCTACACGCCTACGGAGGGCTTCTGTGGCCCGAACACCCTCAGCACTTACCGCCTGGTGAACGAAGCGCTTTATTTTGTGAACGGAAATGTGACCGTGAAGATCCCCAGCGGGTGGACCACGCCGATCACCATCACCGTGGCCGCGACCGGGCGGATTAACGTGGACATGAAAAACTGTCCGGATATCGACGGGGATGGCCTCCCTGACTGTTCGCCGTTGTATGCTTACACGGCGAAGAGCCTTCTGTTCTTCAGTCCCGTGAAGGATGCCTCCACGCCGGTGATCCAGGTCAGTTCCCCCAATATTTACTGGAACGGCTTGATCTACGCGCCCGTCGGGCTGGTCCGTATGTCCAGCGCGGGCAACATCGTGACCGATGCGGGGGCTATCCTGGCCTGGCGGATCGATCTCTCGGGCAGCCGGATCTCTATCATCGCCCAGCAGGGCCTGGGTCCGCTGGGGCGGCCGCGGATGAAACTGATCCGGTAGGAGGGAAGGGATGCGGCGGGGACAGGGGCTGGTGGAGCTGGCGCTCAGCCTGACGGTGTTGCTGCTGCTGGCCATGGGGCTGATCGATCTGGGGCGGGCCTTTGTGGCCTGGCTGGCCATCCACGACGCCGCCGCGGAGGGGGCCCTCTATGCCGCCGTGAACCCCTACTGCCGAGACCCGAACGATCCGCTCCCGCCGGACGCGGACCCCGATGTCCAGTGCGCAGATCCGAACAACGTGCAGTATCGGGCCTACACCCGGGCCCTGAGCGAGACCCGCTGGATCCCCTTCTCCCTGGTGGATCCCAGCCGGATTGCGGT
>Ga0197143_1001491_pt1 | contig 19710 bp, 12 predicted proteins | sample GBS70_MetaG_FD_148603 | JGI IMG/M metagenome (GOLD analysis project Ga0197143, IMG submission 148603) | Sediment microbial communities from Great Boiling Springs, Gerlach, Nevada, United States - GBS 70_MetaG | ecosystem: Environmental > Aquatic > Thermal springs > Hot (42-90C) > Sediment...
TTTTATACATAAAAAGAGAAAAAAAGTTTTTCTGATTATCAAAAATTTATTAAAAGTTCTTTTAACAATAAAGCATTTTTTACAGCATAACCATTAAAGTCATTATTAAAGTAACAAAATACAGTTAAATTTTTTTTTGAATAACTTTTAATTTTAATGGCCAGATTGCGTAAATCATCTATAGAATACTCTGATGCATATAATTTATCTGGTCCATGCATTCTAAAATAAACAAAATCAGCAGTTTGTACGTCTAATAATGGATAAGTTTTTGAATGAGAATAAACTAATGATATATTATTTTGTTTTAAGAAATTAAATAATTCATCACCTTGCCAACTAATATGCCTTAATTCAAAAGCATAAAAAAATTTATAATTTTTAATATTTTCAGTTAAGTTTTTTAATAAAACAAAATTTATATCATTTTTAATAAAAGATGCAGGAAATTGAAATAATACAACAGATTTTTTTTCAAAACATTTAATTTGTTGAAAAAAAAGTTGTAAAACTTCATTTATATTTTTTAATTTTTTAACATGCGTTATACTTTTATGGCATTTAAAAGAATAAATAAAGTTATTAGGAACAAGATCTTTCCATTTTTCAAAAACTTTTGAAGAAAAAAACTTATAAAATGTTGAATTTACTTCAACAGTATTAAAGAACTTAGAATAATGTTGTAATTTATGCTCATTTTTTTTTAAATTAGAATAAAAAGTTTTCGATAAATGAGCATAATTCCAACCAGAGGTCCCAATAAAAATTCTATTTTCAAACATACATAAAATTATAGGTTAAAATAAAATATTTTTTGGCAACTTTAAAATAAATATAACGTCTAAATTAAAATGAAATTAAATTGGAATGATAAAGATTTCATTAAGGAAATTATTAATAGGTGTATAAATAACGATATGCAAGCTCAAGAATTTTTATATAGAAATTTTTATTCAAAATTTTTACCGGTATGTTATAGGTATGCTAAAAATAAAAACGAAGCATTAGATATTTTTCATGAAGGAGTAGTAAAGGTTTTTAAAAAACTCGGATCATTCGGTTTTAATGGCTCATTTGAAGGATGGGTTAGAAAGATTATTGTTAATACGGCTATAGATTTTCTTAGAAAGAAAAGCAAAACTTATACTCAAGACTTATCTTTTATTGACGAAAATATTCAAGATGATGATTTTCCTGAAAACTATATGGAAAACAATGAAATTATTAACTTAATTACTCCAGAAGAATTAATAAGTTTTATACAACAACTACCTCCAAGCTATAGATTAGCAATAAACTTGTACGTATTTGAAAACTTAACACATAAAGAAATAGCAAATTTACTAGGAATTTCTGAAAACACTTCTAAAACTAACTATATGAAAGCTAAAAAAAAATTAAAAAAATTAATCGAAAAAAAATTTATGAATAAATGAAAAATTTTGAAGACATATTAAGAGAAAAACTTAAAGACTATGAAGTACCTTATGAAGCCTCATACTTTAAAGAATTTCTTAAATACAAAAAGAAAAAAGAAAAAAGAAAAAATACACTTAAATATTCTACTTTTATCTTTTTAGCATCAACTATATTATTTACATTATTCTATACATACTATAATCAAAATCAAAAAGAAGCATCACAAAAATTAAATTTCCAAAACAATAGTAATAATAATTTTAAACAATTATCACTGGACAGTATAACTAAGAATAAAACAAATTTAACAAACCTTAACAATACAAAAGATTATAATACAAAAAAAACGATAATTAAAGAAAAAAAACAAAAGTTAATTAAAGAAAGTAATCAAGAAGATAAAAATTCTTTTAAAACATCCTTTTTTGATAAGAAAATTATTACTCAAAATGTGATTGAAGTAAAAAACGATACAATTAACACAAGAAATTTAAAAATACACATATCAGAAAATAAAATTTGTGTGCCAACAGAAGTCAAAATATATACAAATCAATTATGTAATAATTGTTCATATGTATGGGAAATAAATAACAAAACATATGCAACTAACGACAATTTACTTTCTATCCTTATAAAGGAACCAGGTAAATATGAAATTAAACTTAAAGTAATAGATAAACTTAAAACAATAGGTACTTCAGATACAGTATTTTTTGCTTATACCAAACCAATTGCTAATTTTAAATATGAAATAAAAGATAATTCCATTAAGCTTATTAATATAACAAAAAACATAACTAACTGCACCTTTATTTTTGATGAAATAAAAAAAGAAAACTTTGAAGTTGAATTTTCTATTAGTAAATCAAAAGAATATACAATAAAACAAATAGTAAAAACAGCAGAAGGTTGTCTTGATAGCATAAGTAAAGATATTTATTTAGAATATAAATTGCCAATTTATATTCCTAATGCTTTTAGTCCTAACGGCGATAATATCAACGATGAATTCTTTCCTATTGTTTTTGATAGTTTAAATAATTACTTCTTTGTTATGAAAATTTTTGATAAATTTGGTAAACTAATATTTGAACAAGAGGGCTATAATGTAAAATGGAAAGGTGAAGATATAAATTCTGGGAATATTGCAAAACCAGATATTTATAAGTATGTAATTTTTGTAAAAGATAATAAAGGAAATATAAATGAAATAAAAGGGAAAGTAAAATTATTAAAATAAAAGCATATGAAAAACTTTAATTTAATTTATTTAATCCTATTTAGCAGTTACAGCTTAATTTGCCAATTAAAAGAGTTCAATCTAAATAATTATTTTTTATTTAATTACAAAGTTAAAGGAATCAATTCAAAATATTTATCAGATTATGCTGCAAGATTATTAGAAAAAAATGATGTAGCAATATTTGCTGCATTTGATACATTAGGAAGTGGATATGTAATTGTAGAAAAAGAATATCAAGGTAATGAATGTAAAAAGTTTCTTGAAAATGCTGGTAGATACAACTTTACTGTTATTTCATACGAAAAAATGAATTTAACAGAAGATTTATATTTATCTATCTATCAGCTTAGAAATAATTTGCCTTTAAATGAACCTCCAAAATTTATACAATTAGGTCCAAAAACAGAATTATCTAACTTACTCTATAACAAAGCTAAAGATATTTGGATAAAAAAATTTCCAGAAAAATATAAAGAAATAATAAAAAGCAACAATAAATGAAAAATAAAAATAAGTACAAATTAAATTTTTTAATTTTTATAAAAATTTTTTTTTTCAAATTTTCTGTTTAGTCAATGTTATAATTGCATAAATAATTTTTCTGATGAAATTTTTTACATAAATCCTAATGAAAAAAAACTAATAACAAAGTGTATTAAACCAGGAGAATATGCATATTTTTATGTAGAAGAGGGGAATACATATACGTGGTCCACTTGTGAATTCAGTAGCTTTGACACATATATAACTTTATTTAAAGATTCTTGTAATGGTGAAGTAATAAGTTTTAACGATGATTTTTGTGATTTTAAATCTTCAATAAATTGGACTGCAACCTTTTCTGGTGTAGTTGTTTTATTAATTAACAAATATCAATGTGAAATTGATACATCTTATAATTGTTCTTTTTTAGAATGGTACTGTGAAAAAAGTAATTTAACAAAGAATTGTAATAACGATTATTGTCAAACTGCTTGTCCTTTTTGTACAGGGACAACATATTCATTTCCATTAAATACTAATATTTCTCCTCCATCTGGGCCAAATTATGGTTGTTTATGTACTCAACCTAACCCAGTTTGGTATTTTTTATTAATTGATAATCCGGGTAATTTAGTAGTATATATGTATTCACCTACTGGGAATGACATTGATTTTATAGCTTGGGGTCCCTTTACTTCCCTTAATAATGTTTGTTATAGTCAATTAACTGGTAATTGTAGTGGTTGTGGAAGTTGTCCAAATAATACTTCTAATCCAAACTTTTACCCTTCTGGTAACATAGTAGATTGTAGTTATAGTGCTAATTCTTATGAATATTTACATATTAATAATGCTCAAACTGGACAATATTATTTATTGTGCATAACAAATTATTCTAATTACACAGGGACAATAGAGTTTTACCAACAAAGTGGTAATGCTACAACTAATTGTAATATAGTGACTTGCAATATGAACAATCTTACTGGTACACCTTCAAACTGTACACCATCAACAAATACATATTCTGTTAGTGGAACAATTAGTTTTACTGGCGCTCCAAGTACAGGTCAATTAATAGTATCAGATAATTCAGGGATATCACAGTCATTTAATCCTCCTTTTAATAGTCCTATTTCATATACTTTGAATAATATTAATGCAGACGGAACAACTCATACTATAACTGCTTATTTTACTTCTGCACCAACTTGTAGTATGACAATTACATATCAAGCTCCTTCACCTTGTAATACTTGTCAAGCTAATGCAGGTTCAGACAAAACAGTTTGCGGGTTAACAACTACATTACAGGCTTCATATAGTTCAAATGGAATATCTTATCAATGGTCTCCTGTATCTGGTATTACTTTTGGAGATATAAGTTCTCCCACAACAAGCATAACAGCTTCTTCTGCTGGTACATACACATTAACATGGAACGTAACTACTACATATGGGGTTACATGTAGCGACCAAGTTGTCGTTACCTTTTATAATCCTGTAGCTGGTTTTACATACAACGGAAACCAGTGTGTTAATAATAACAGTTTTAATTTTTATAATACTGGGAGCAGTGGTTCAGGGATAACTTATTCGTGGTCATTTCAAGGTGGAACACCATCAAGTTCAAGTGCCCAAAATCCAAGTGGTATAACATGGAACACAGCAGGTACATATACTGTTACACAAATAGTTTATCAAGGAAATTGTTCTGCATCAACTCAACAAACTATTACTGTTTATCCTCAACCAACAATATCATTTAATACCACAAATGTTTCATGTTATAGTCAATGTGATGGTAGTATAACAGCCAACATTGGAGGAGGAGGTTCTCCTTATTCATTTCTCTGGAATAATGGATCAACTTCTTCTACAATTTCTAATCTGTGTGCAGGTACTTATACAGTAACTGTAACAAACTCATACGGTTGTACAAATAGTGGATCTTCTACAATTACTCAACCTCAGCCTTTAAGTCTAAATTTAACAAGAACTAATCCAACTTGTGATGATTTATGTAATGGAACAGCTAATGTTAGTGTTAGTGGAGGAATAGGACCTTATAGTTATATATGGAGTAACGGAGCTACTACACCATCTATAAACAATTTATGTGAAGGCACTTATTTAGTTACAGTTTATGATAATGCTTCTAATAATTGTTCAGTAATAGGATCAGTATCATTAGTAGATCCTCCTGGTATAGTATTAAATAGCTCATCACAACCTGCAACTTGCGGATTAAATAATGGTTCTGCAACTGTAAGTGTTACAGGAGGAACTCCTAATTATTCTTATTATTGGTCTAATGGCTCATCTACAACAAATACACCATCAACAACAAATACTATCACAAACATTGGTGCAAATAATTATACAGTTACTGTAACAGATCAAAATGGTTGTTCTAAGATTACAACAATAAGCGTAAATAATATAGATGGACCAACAATAAATATTATCTCATCAACAATGCCAACTTGTCATTCTTTATGCAATGGTAATGTAACGGCTGAATTATCTGAAAACTTAAATCCGCCCTTTACTTATCAATGGTCAACAGGTACAATTATAGATAATACTACAGCTACTACTTCAACAATAAATAATGCATGTGCAGGCACAATTTCTGTAACTGTTACTGATAATTACGGATGTACTGCAGTATCATCAATTAACCTAAGTCAACCACCTCAACTTATAGTAAATACTTCTTCACTATCAGCACATTGTAATAACAATGATGGTATTGCAGAAGCAATAGTTACTGGTGGTACTCCTGGATATACATTTTTATGGTCAGAAAATACAGGAAATCAAACAACACAAATTGCAACTAATCTTTATCCAGGAACTTATTATGTTACTGTTACCGATGCTAATAATTGTACTGCAACGAATAGTGTTGTAGTTGGTAACATATTAGGACCTAGTTTAGTAGTAACAAACATAAATAATGTTAGTTGTTTTGGTGGTAACAATGGTTCTGCTACTGTATCTGCAACAGGAGGAACACCACCATATTCATATCAATGGCCAGCATCAGCTAATAATCAAAATACATCTACTGCTATTAATTTATCTGCTGGTACTTATATTGTAACTGTTTCAGATTATTATAATTGTACCAATACTATAGAAGTCACAATTACTGAACCTTCAAAATTAGATGGAATGATTCACCACATAAATGATGTAACTTGTTATGGTTTATGTAATGGTAGTGCAACTGTAATTGGTAACAATGGTACTCCTCCTTATACATATTTATGGTCAAATGGACAAAACACACAAAACGTAAGTAATTTGTGTGCAAATACATATTACGTAACAATAACTGATTCAAATAATTGTACTACAACTATTTCTGTAACTATTTCACAACCGCCCCAATTATCCATAACTTTAAGTTCAACTTCTTCGTACTGTAATTTAGGATATGGAAGTGCAAGCGTCAATGTATCTGGAGGAAGTCCTCCTTATTATTATTTATGGAGCAATGGACAAACATCACAAACAATAAATAATCTATATCCAGATAATTATTTTGTTACAGTTACAGATAATAATGGGTGCAGCATTGAAGGTAACACAATTGTTGGGAATATACCAGGAGGAACAGTTTCTATAGCAAGTTTTGTTGATGTTAGTTGCTATAATTACTGTGATGGTAGTGCTACTGCTGTAATGGCTGGTGGCTATCCCCCATATACTTATATTTGGTCTAACGGATCAACAACCCAAACAATAAATAACCTATGTGCCGGGTTATATTATGTTACAATTACAGATAGTTTAGGATGTGCTGATATTGATTCTATCATTATAAAATCACCAGAACCATTATATTTAAATATTTTAGTACAAGATGTTATTTGTTTTGATCAATGCAATGGAATACTAACAGCTAATGTAAGTGGAGGAACTGCACCTTATTCATATAGTTGGTCTAATGGTGCTACAAGCAATCAAATATCTAACTTATGTTCAGGAAGTTATACTGTAACTATAACAGATGCTAATAATTGTACTATACATGATACAAGAAACATAAGTAGTATACCTCCAATAATTATAAATGGTGATGTACAAAATGCAAATTGTAATCAAGCAAACGGTAATATAGATATAACGGTTCAACAAGCAATACCGCCATTAACCTTTAATTGGTCTAATGGTGCAACTTCTGAAGACTTATTAAATGTACCAGCAGGTATTTATAGTGTAACAGTTACAGATTCAAAGGGATGTACTGCAACTGCAAGTTTTCATATTGATAATATAGCAGGACCAACAGTAAATATTGAATTATATTCACCAATAACATGTAATTCATATTGTAATGGTTCTTTAATTGCTAATGTTAGTGGAGGTATTTCACCGTATTTATATAATTGGAGTAATGGTCAAACCACTCCTATAGCTACGGGTTTATGTTCTGGAATTCATACAGTAACAGTAACTGATGCTTTTGGTTGCGAAGCAACACATATGTTTAATTTACAAGAGCCATTACAATTAGAAATAATACAACTAACACATACCAATCCTACATGTAATGGTTACTGTGATGGAAGTGCAAGTGTTGTAGTAAATGGTGGTACCCCTCCTTATACTTATCAATGGATAGGAGGTAATCCAAGTGGTGGTTCTACTCCAACACAATCATCTACTTTTAATTTATGTAATGGAACTTATTATGTAATTATTACAGATAATAATAATTGTAGTACTTCTGCTTTTGTAAATATAACAGAACCAAGTTTGTTATTACTAACAACTACTTCTACACCTAATACTTGTTTTGGATACAATGATGGTACTGCAACTGTAATACCAAATGGAGGGACACCACCATATATTTATCAGTGGTCTGCAAACACTGGAGGTCAAATCACTCAAACTGCATACAATTTAGCACCTGATACATATTTTGTAACTGTATATGATTCAAATAATTGTATTGCTTCGGCATCTGTTAATGTATCAACACCAACACCACTAGAGTTTTCAACTATTAATCACACAGATTTACCGTGTTATATGTCAAATAATGGCACTATAACTGTCAATGTGCAAGGTGGTACTCCTCCATACAATTTTAGTTGGACTAATTCAAATGGCACTTTTAATTCAAATAATCAAAATTTAAATAATCTTCCTGCAGATGTGTATTATTTGACCGTAACTGATGCAAATAATTGTTTAATAACAACAAATGTTATTATTAATCAACCGCCACCATTATCAGTATTTATTAATAAGACAAATGAAACATGTTATCAATATTGTGATGGTAGTGTAGAAGCATATGTTAATGGAGGGCAAATGCCATATAGTTATATATGGAGTAATGGTAGTACGTCATCTATTGTAACAAATTTATGTCCAGGCTTATACACAGTTACAATAGTAGACGATAATCAATGCTCAATCATTGAGCAAGTAAATGTTTTAGGAGCACAAGAATTACAAATTATTGTCCAAGATATTGTTCCTGCTTCTTGTGGTTTATCAAATGGTTCTGCAACTATAGCAATAGTTGGAGGCGTTGGAGATTATACTATACAATGGTCTACAGGAGGAGCTTCTTTACAAGAACAAAACTTATCTGCAGGTAATCATTTTGTTACAGTTGTAGATAATAATGGATGTATAAGTGTAAAGACAATTTCGGTACCAAATTTATCTGGTCCAGAAATAACACAAATACATGTTACACATGTTACATGTACAGGATATTCGAATGGTACTGCAATAATAGAATATAATCCATCTGATCCTCCGGCACCACCTTATAATATTACATGGAGTAACGGAGATACAAACGATACTATAACAGGCTTATCTGGAGGACTATATTATGTTACTATACAGGACGCTAATGGATGTATAGATGTAGAAAGTTTTACAATACAAGAACCAACTCCATTAAATTCTATTGTTAGTGGTATTTCACATAATAAATGCTATGGTAATTGTGAAGGTACCGCAACAGTAATTGCTGCTGGAGGTACTCCACCCTATTCATATACATGGCTTGGCTTAAATCAATATTCTCAATTTGCAACTAATCTTTGTGCAGGAACTTATACATTAATAATTACAGACGCTAATAATTGTACTACTTCTCAAACCATTACTATAACTCAACCTGATTCTTTAACAATAACTGCAAACATAAGTGATGTTAAATGTTTTAATGGTAACGATGGAATTATAAATGTTTATGTAACAGGAGGTACTCCAACATATCAATATTTATGGCAACCACCTATAAGTGGAACTACATCTGTTGCTGCAAATCTTTCAGCTGGAACATATTCAATATTAGTCACAGATTTTTGGAATTGTTCTAAAACTGCAACATTTACTGTCAATCAACCAGATTCAATAAATGTTTTAACAAGCATTAAACCAGAAACTTGTAACAGTAATAACGGAATGGCTTGGATAGAGAATATTACCGGAGGTACTCCTCCATATTATTATACTTGGATACCATTTAACTTAACTACTGACACTATTTATAATTTAAATACAGGCACTTATATATTATCAGTGACTGATGCTAATGAATGCTCACATGTATCTTATGTTCAAATAGAAGAAATTCCGCCTATTACATATATCACTTTTGAAACTCAAAATTTAAGTTGTTATAATAGCAATGATGGGAAAATAAAAGTTAATGTAGAGGGAGGTTCTCCGCCTTATAGTTATTTATGGTCTAATGGTCAAAACGAACAAACAGCAACAAATCTTTCTGCAGGATATTATTCAGTTACGATAACAGATTACTACAATTGCTCTATAAGTGGAGGTATTTCAATAACTGAACCAAATCCAGTAATACCAATAACATTTGGAATTGATACAATATGTGCAGGAAATGATTATGTTAATATTAGTGTTATTGCTATAGGAGGGACTCCTCCATATACATTTTACTGGACACAACCACCTGTACCTAATCCAACAGCTCAAGTTATTTCTGTTTCTCCAGATACTACAACTACATACTATGTAAACGCATACGATGCTAACAATTGCGTTTCATTGCAACCAGGAAGTGTAACAGTATATGTATATCCACCTTTACAAGCAATTATAAATCAAAATTATACTGAAATTTGTCAAGGAGATACCGTAATTATTAATGTTGATGTTTTAGGAGGTAAGCCCCCTTACAATTATTTATGGAATATTGGTTATGGGAATCCAAACATTGTTGTTCCATACCATACTACAACCTTTATAGTAACTGTAACAGACCATTGTAATTCATATCCAGCAATAGACTCTACAACAATAATTGTTCATCAACCACCAAAAATAATTAAACCACCAACATCACAAAATGGTTGTCCTCCTTTAACAGTTAATTTAAATCTTACAGTTGAAGCAGAATCTTTACCAGTAACATATTTATGGAATTTTGGAGATATTTTATCTGGTCCTTTAAATATTTCAATGGATAGCATTGGAACACATACATATCAATATCCTGGAGAATATGATATTACTATCACTTTAACTTCATTAGCCGGTTGTAAAACAATTCAAAAATATAATTCTTTAATAAAAGTTTATCAGCCACCTACAGGAGAATTTACATATACTCCTTCGGAAAATATTAATCTTGCTAATGCAGACATATGGTTTATTGCTAAAACTGATCAATCAAACAAAATAATATGGGATTTTGGAGATGGAACAACTATTGTAGGTAAAAACAAAGTATTACATTCTTACACATACCCAGGTATTTATACTGTTATGTTAATACTTGTTTCACAAGAAGGCTGTATAGATACAATAACTCAATATATAAAAGTTAATGAAATTTTTACAATATGGGCACCAAATATAATTATACCTGGATCAGGAATTTTAAATGGATATTTTTATCCTAAAGGTTTAGGTTTTGATTCTTCTTACTATCATTTAATCATATACGATAGGTGGGGAAATATTATTTATGAAACAAGAGAAATGCCCCCAGGTACTTCTCTTAACTATACAGAAATAATTAACATATTAAACAATCAACCAAATTGGAATCCTGGGGGCTGGAATGGAGGCTTTAATAATGATCCTAATAATATTGTACCTCCAGGCTCTTATATCTGGGTTCTAATAACACGAGATATATTCTCTGGAACATTTATCGAAAAATCAGGTATTGTAAATGTTATACGATAGTCCTTTTATTTTTTTAAAATTTACTTTTGAAAATAAAAAATTTTACAAAACAAAAGCCTTTTCTCATATTTCTACAACCCCAAAATACTATTGGAAGCAAATCCTTATGATTTAAACAATGCTGTTTTAAAGTTCTTTTAATCTTTTAAATTTTGTTTTTAATTCAGCTAATTTTATTATTAAATATTGAATTTTTAAAGTTAAAAAATTTACTATTTTTAAAATAATTTGCATTTCTAAAACTAAAATTCAGAAATAAAAAAACAAAATCTATTATTCTTTTAAAACGAACAGAACAAAAATATAAAAATTTATGTTAGAAAAGCTTTATTTACAAAAAACTTTTTTTTAAAAAATTTAATTGTGATATATCAAAAAAACTAAAAGTATTAAAGACAAGATGATGTTAAAAAAATTTTCTTTGTTTTTTTAAATCAATTAATTACGAATTTAAATTTAATTTTGGTATTAATAAATGTTAATTTAAAGCAAAATAAAATTATACGAAGTTATTATTTTTCATGTAATTTTTCACCACCTATTTTACAACATTCTGGCAATTGTTCATAAGCAAAAGGATCTGGTTTTATATCGTCTGCTTGGTAACCTTGTTTTGAAATAACAAGCCTTAAACGTTCTGGATTTGTCTTTTTGGGGTTGTAAATTATATGTATTTTTTTTGTTTTAAGGTCTAAGTTTGAAGAGTAAACTCCTTTTTCATAAGCTAGTGCTTTTTCAAGCCTTTCTTTACACATTCGACACTGAGCGCTTGTTTGAATAACAATTTCTGCTTTTTTTTGAGCATAAGCTACTTGAATAAAACTAATTAATAATAATAAGTTAAAAAATTTTTTCATAGGTTTATTTTTTAGTTAATTTATATCTTATTCCACCATAAAACATGCGCCCCATTATTGGAGCATAAACTAATGAAGCATCAAAATAAGGCCCAAAAGGATCGTCATAAGCTATAATTGGATGTTTTAATCTATAATTTAAAGCATTTTCAACACCAGCATATATGTCCCAATTTTTGAAACGACGTGTTATTTGAGCATGAATAATTAAATAAGGTTCAGATTTTGAAGGTAATCTATATTCTACAGGATTAGATGATAAGTCTGGTAGTAGTGTAGAACTATTCCATTGATTAGTCACATCAAATGACCATTTCTCGTATAACGTAGAATATGAAATTGTTGCTAATATTTTTAAGGGAATAACCATTGGCTTTATTCTTAATTTATTATCACTGTAATATTGACGAACATCATTGTATCGCCCAATTAAGGTAATATCCATACGCTTTATAGGTGAAAAATTAATGTCAATTTGATAATTATTGCTAAAATTTTTCTCATTTGATTGATAAATAATAATTTTATGAGGATCAGTTACGAAATCCACAACAAGTTGTTGTTTAAAATCGCTTCTAAAATAGTCAAAAGTAAACTGTATATTTTTATCATCAATTAATTTAATTTTTTTAGAAAAACTAAATCCATAGGTCCATGCATTTTCAAAAAAATTGTCAGTTAGTATTTTCCATGTTCTAGAACTAACAATAAAGCTCATATTTTCAGCAATGGGAGTAGAAAATCGCGAACCTCTTCCACAAGATAATCTTAAAATTGTTGTTTCACTTATGTCATATTTAACATGCAAACGAGGTGTATATATCCATTTATTATAAATAGTTGAATAGTCAATACGAAAACCTGTAATAATTGATATAACGCTATGATAATCAAAAGAATATTGAAAAAATAAACCTGGAATGTGATTTATTTTATTTAATGCAGTATCTATACCTTTAATAGTTATATTTTCTTTTAAATTGTTATAAATATAAGAACTCCCAATATCTATTTTGTGTGAATTTGTAAATAAATAAGTATTGAAAATTAAATTAGAATACAAGTATTTTTCATTAGCAGTATACTCATTATGTCCAAAAAAAGCTTTTTGTTTATGGTGCATAACAGATAATTGTATTCCAATGCTTGTAAATCGTCGTGGAAGAATAAAGCCATGTTTTGAAAGTAATTCTATGCGTTCATTTGTAATTCCAACACCATAGTAATTTTGTAAAAACTTATCTATCTTATGATCAAAATTTCTTTGCCCGCCATTTCTTTTATCGAAAAGATATTTAATACCATATTGAAAACAATATTTATCTTCTTCCTCATAATTGAATCTTTGAAAAACATTTATTTGTTTATTAATAGGTATATCTAAAAAACTATCATCATTACGATCTAATTCCAAAAACTGACTTTCTAAATGAATTAATGTTCCAGATGAAAAATTTTTGTTTATTTTAAAATTCACATCTGCATTAACTTCTGTTTTTCCTTCGCTATTTGTATATAAATTAAAGAAAAAAGGATCTGATAGATGGGGTTTTTTAAAATCAATGTTAATTTGACCTGTAATTGATTCAAAGCCATTTATTACAGAGGCTGTTCCTTTAGAAACTTGAATTGAATTCATCCATGTTCCTGGTACGTATGTTAAACCATGAGAGTATGATAAATAATTTAATAATGGCATATTTTCGCCAAGTAGTTGCGAATAAATTCCAGCTAAACCTAACATTTGAATATGTTTTGCTCCAGTAATAGCATCTGTATAATTAACATCTACAGTACCAATATTTTCAAAACTTTCTGATAAATTACAGCATGCTAGTTTCTGCAAACCTGCTATAGTAATTATTTCGGTTTTTATAGGATTCATTTTGTCAATGTATTCTCCTTTTTGCCTTTCAACTACTTCTATTTCTTTTAATATATTAATAGCTTCTAAAACAATATTTATTTCTTTTTGACCTTCGGCAATGCGTATTGTATCTGATTTATAACCAACATAACTTACCACTAGATAACGTTCCCCTGGTATAAGTTTAAGCTTAAACTTACCATTAACATCTGTTGTAGTTCCTATATTTGTGCCTTTCCAGTAAACACTTGCTCCTACTAAAGGTTCAAATTTAACTTTATTATCAATCTTTTGTTTTTCATAAACATAGCCAGTAATATAATCCTGTGAATAAACATCTGCAAGAATTATAAAAAAAATAATATGTATTCTTTTTAAAAACATGTTAAATGTATTTCAAATTTAATAATCTTTACCATTATAAATATTGACTTTTATCATTCTTTTAACTTTCTTAAATCTATAGAAATCTTCATAAAACTTAATCTTTTATTTTAGCTTTTCATTTTCTTATAATAGGCTTATAATATTAAAATAAACATTTTCTAAAAGAATAGTAAGTTCTTGTTTAAAAAGAATTTTATTAACAGAATAAAAGATGATATTAGATATATTACATAGTTTAAATGGTATCATTTAAATATTAAAAAATTTTTATGCAACAAGGTGTTTAAAACAAAAGGCGAATTATTTTATAGAACTTTGAAAATTATGCAAAGAAATTTTATATAAAATTTATAACTTGCAGAAGTTGTAAAAAAAACAAAAAATACAAAAAATAAAGTTAACATAATTTATTAAGAAAAGTTATGGAAAAATATTACCTGCAGATATTTACAACAATAGCAAACTTTTTAAAGTGGTATTAATGAGAAAAGTTTAACACAAGACAAATGACTTAAATTAAAAAGATGTAAGATTTATAAAAAAATATATAAATAAGGAACCAAAAATGAAGAATGATAAAAAAAACTAGCCAAAAAATTATTTAATGTGGAAAAAATTTTAAATTTCAATAAAGAAAACTTTTTTATTAAAAAATAAAAGGTACATTAGAATTAAATATGAGGAAAAGAGTATTAGTTTGTTTAAGTGGAGGTATAGATAGTTCATTATCTGTTATATTACTAAAGGAAGAGGGCTATGAGGTTGTTGCCGCAACATTTCGTGTTTATGATTCTATACAAGAGGGATGTTTAAAAAAGCTTAGGGGTTGTTGTAGTATTGAAAGCATAGCACAAGCTAAATATTTTGCAGAAAGTTTTGGTATCCAGCATTACATTTTAGATTATAGAGAATATTTTAAAAAAACTGTTATCAATGATTTTATATCAAACTATTTAAGAGGTAGAACACCAAATCCATGTGTTTTATGTAATGCAGAAATAAAATGGGGTAAAGTTTTAGATTTTGCAGAATCTATTGGATGCAATTATATTGCAACTGGTCATTATGCTAATGTTTTTATTAGCAATAATCGATACATTTTAGTTAAAGGAAAAGATTTATTAAAAGATCAGAGTTATTTTTTATGGATGTTAACTCAAGAAAAGTTATCTAAAACAATTTTTCCACTTGGTCAATACACAAAAGAGCAAATTAAACAACTAGCTAAAGCTAAAAATCTTAACAATCTCCTTATACAGAAAGAAAGTCAAGAAATATGTTTTATTCCAAATAATGATTATAGAGAATTTTTAAGAAAAGAAATTCAAGATAATAAATCATTAAACAAACCGGGATATTTTATAACAACAGAGGGGAAAATAGTTGGCATTCATAAAGGTATTGCTTTTTATACTATTGGACAACGGAAAGGATTAGGAGTAGCTTTAGGCGAACCATATTATGTAAAAGAAATAAAAGTTGATTCAAACGAAATAGTGTTAGCTAAATACGAAAAACTAAAAGCAAAATACTTCTTTGTTAATAAAATTAATTTTATTGCAATAGACAAAATTATTGATGGTGAAGAAATAGAAGTTAAAGTTAGATATCGAACTAATGCCATAAAAGCTAAAGTCTACAATGTTGATAAACATACTGTTAAGGTTGTGCCAATAGAAGCTATTTATGCAGTTACTCCTGGTCAATCAGCTGTATTCTATAAAAACGAAATAGTACTATTTGGCGGAATAATAGATAAAGTATATACCGATGAAGAATGAAAATTTCATTAATATTGAAAAAACTTTTAAAAAAATTAACATTAATTATTAAAGCATTAATTAAAGCTATAAATTTTTAGTATTAATAGTGTCTTAAAATCCTATTTTTGTATTATCTAAGATAAATTGAGATGACGCTCAAATTGTTGCTTACAAAAATTTTTATAGTCTTTAGCTAAATTATTTAAAGTAAGTCAAAATCAAAAAATTATACAAAAAATCTTTAATCTCTGTTTCATTAAGTGACAGATAATTTTTTTATATCACATAAGCAATATAATTTGTTAATATTATTTTTATTCTCAATAATTTATGTTAGCTTAATAAGTGTTGTAAAGACTGCATTTTTATTAGGTACTTATAAATACTCATTCTTACGTTTAAATTTTTAAGAGCAAATGTATAAAATGATTATTCTTAGTTATTATTTTTTATTGGAAGTTTTAAACCAAATTTGTAAAAACGAAGAAACCCATTAATAGAAGTTTTTAGCAAGTCATCAATTTTATCACTACCATTTTCATTAGGATAGATAATTATACAATCTATTACCTTTATATCTTTATCTTCTAAATCGTCTTTAAGAATATTTAAAATTTTTAAAATTTTTTTGTCACGGGCATAACCACTAAGTTGTCTAATATCTTCTATATCATAATAGTCATATTCAGATTCTTTTTCGTTAATATCATAATATATTAATTTGTATTTGGCATCAATAATTAATTTTAAATTCTCTTTTTTACATATAAAATCTGGCTGACCATAATTGCCTTGTGGTTGATAAACTATATCTTTACTGGTATATTTTTCTAACAATTTGCTATAAACATACAATTCAAAAAGCTTTGGCATGTTTATATAAAAAGGTGGAAATGGAAATTTCTCTTTTTTAGTATTATTGATAGAATACCCGAAGTATTTTAATATCATTTTTGCAAGTCTTATTCCTAGTTTATATTCTTTATAAAAAGGAGTTATCTTTATAGTTTTTATTGTATCTACATCAACATCGTCGCTTACAAGTGTAAAAGCTGATAAACATTGATAGATAATCGACATATAGTCTATGTTGGTTATGATTTTATGAGTAATAAAATAATTTCTTGCAAACAAAAGAGCTTTTTTTATTATTCTGTTTTCTGGACAATCTATAGTAAAATTAAAATATTCACAGTAATTTTTATTTATTTTATTTTTCAAATGATTTTCTTTAATTGAAGGGGATGTTAAAATTTTACCTTTTATTCTATTTGTCAGATTTTCTTTAACTTTTACATAATCTTTTTTCAAACCTTTTTTTATTATATTTTTTACTACATAAAGAAAATTAATAATAAGTAAAGGAGTTATTTCAAATTGGGTGGCATCAAGATTTACAGGTTTTTCATCAAGAAAAATTTCATAAACTTTTTCATCGTTATCTTTATTGATTTCATTTAATACCACAGGATGCTTCAAACATTCTAAAAACATTGACAAATAATTCAAGTTTTCAATCTTAGGTTCTACTACAAGTACAAACTCATTGGTAAGCCATTCAATGCCAATAATATATCCAACCTTAAATTCTTTATCTAATTTCAGGTAACTATGAAACTTTTTACTTTCCTCGAACAATTTTTCTAACTTCTCTTTGCATACTTCATCAACATTAATATCTTCGTGCTCTTTTGCTATAATAAATTTGACTTCCGTCATTAATAATAGTTTAATTTTTTATGTTTTACCAATAGTTTTTTTCGTTAGTTTTCAATTTGAATTATTTAATTTAACGCGAGTTCTTTAATTTTATCAATTACTTTTTCTTCTTTATCAACTAAAATCCCATCTTTGTAATACTCAAGAAGTAGTGGTTTTATTTCATATTCAAATTTCATTTTAAGTTCTTCATCATTATTTGCCAAAAAGTAACTATGGCCTATCATTATATCGTCAAAATCATAATCTGGAGATAAATGAGTATTTATAATCTTTTCTACCTTTTCATAAAGTTCCATTGCCACATTTTCTAAGTTTTTCTCTTCGTTTTTTTCTCTTTGTAAAAAAAACGGATAATATCTTTATTGGATTTTAAAGTAATGAAAGCAAATCTTCTTCTGATAGCGTAGTTGATGTGTCCGGCGCTACGGTCTGCAGTGTTCATTTTACCTATGATATAAAGATTTTCGGGTAATTCTAATTCTTGTCCATCTTTAGGATGAGAATACATACTCTCACCTTTTTCTCCTTGATATTCTAAAGCATAAATGAGTTCTTCAAAAACTGCAGGTAAATTTGCTCTGTTGATTTCGTCTATAATAAGAACATATTTTTGGTCTGGGTTTTGTTTTGCTTCTTCTGCAAATTCAGCAAGTATTTTATTTTTTACTTCGTAAATAACTCCTTTACCATCTTCTGTAGGTTTTGTAATTATACCTCTAATAAAATCATCGTAGTTGTACGAGGGATGAAATTGAACGGTTTTCCATTCTCCTTTATTATTGTTTTCTGTCATCTCTTTAGCTATTTCTTTAGCCAAATAAGTTTTACCCGTACCAGGTGCCCCCTATAAAATTATTTGTTTCTTGTATTCTAACATTTTTTTGATTTCTTTTATCATCATAGTTATCATAGTTATATATATTTTTCTTAATAATCTTGGTAACATTATCCTAGTACCTCTCCTACTACCAAAGAAAGGATGTAAAGATACCCTACCACTATCCAAATAATCAAAAACCAATCTCTCAAAATATTTTTTAGCTTCATTATAGGATTCTTCATCTTTATCATCGTCAAGATTAACAACCCCTTTTTTTTCAATGAAATACTTGATAAGTTTAACAATATCATGCCAATGGTTATTAGTTATAAGTTTATGACCATATTGACCATCTTGCAATTTGCTAACACTTAATAGTTTTTCATAAAGTTTTTCTAAAAATTCCTTAAATTCTTTATTTCCCCCAGATATTTCACCTATTACATTATCTTTTACATGTTGTTCAATATTTTCAATATCATGAGTTCTTGATGCTGGCCATTTATGTTTATAAGTATCTAACCAATAAACAGATTTTTCAAAAAATTTAATAATCTTATTAGGATCCCTCACAAGCACCTTAGGATCCTCTACATTACCAATCTTTGAAATATCTTTGTAGTACAATTCAGGAGTAGTATACTCTTTACCTTCATTCTTAAGTTTATATGTCACTTTCATTACTAAACTACCTTCTTCTTTGTTTTCTTCTATAACTTTTTCTTCTACTTCAATGTTGTCAAAAAATTGAATTAGATCCAACCAGTAATTTAAATCTTCCATCAAAAAACTTCTCAGGTTTTATAATCAAAAAAAAAAAAATTAAAATCAAAAATTTTTTATATTAAAATACCTTTGAAATCAATAAATTATTTTTTTTTATTACTTATTTTTATTTTCCCCTATTTTATGGTAAAATAATAACTATTTTATTT
>Ga0197143_1001492_pt1 | contig 19708 bp, 16 predicted proteins | sample GBS70_MetaG_FD_148603 | JGI IMG/M metagenome (GOLD analysis project Ga0197143, IMG submission 148603) | Sediment microbial communities from Great Boiling Springs, Gerlach, Nevada, United States - GBS 70_MetaG | ecosystem: Environmental > Aquatic > Thermal springs > Hot (42-90C) > Sediment...
ATAGAGGAGTCAAAAACGTCCTCATCTTAGGAATGGGAGGCTCTGCTATCGGAGGTGACCTGGCAGCGGCCATCGCCAGGTATGAATCCCCGTGCCCAATAGCCGTATGCCGAGATTACCGCATACCCTCATGGGTCGGCTCTGAGACCTTAGTGGTAGCTTCAAGTTACTCCGGGAACACTTAGGAGACATTGGTCACTTTCCACCAGGCTTTGGAAGTAAAAGCTTGTTGTGTTGCTGTAACAACTGGCGGTAAGCTTGGCTCTTTAGCTAAGGAGAAAGGCATACCTCGAGCAAATCCTTTGGAGCGTGCATTTTGGGGGCTTCGTAAGCTATTACTTGGCAATTTTGAACAAGGCCGACCCCCCAATCAGTGGATGTTATTGATTACATAAAGAGCCTTAGAGCAAGTTCAGCGGAGCCAATAGAGCAAAACTGAGGCCGCAACCCCAATTAGAGCCCCTGCCAGCACTTCAAATGGCGTATGGCCCAGAAGCTCCCAGAGGCGCTTCTCGCTTATAGGGTGCCCTTGAAATAGCTCTTCCAGAATTTGGTTCAGGATTTTGGCTTGAACGCTTGCTGCTATCCGGACCCCAGCTGCATCGTGCTCAGGGCAAAAGCGGTGGAAGAGAATCCTTCCCAAAGTCCGGTTGCAGTGGCCATAGCCGAGACTAAAGCGGAGTGAGAACTGGGCATTCCCCCAGCGCTTACCAGAATCCTGAAGTTAAGCTTCCCCTTTTGCAACCGCCATATGAAAACCTTGGGCTGGAGTATGTAAGCTTTCCGCTCCTCCTGGGGGATGGAATTTATGAGCTGATTGGTTAGGTCGCCAATTATCTTCTGGCGTTCCGCTCCGCAGTAGGGGCAAACTGCTAAGTTAAGCCTTCCCCTTAAGAGGAGCTCTCGGAGTTTTTGGTTTCTGGAGGCATCCACAATGTTGTGGCCCACAACAGTGAACTTTTGCCTGCAAAGGGGGCAGGTCACTAAAGCTGTTTTAGGCGTCTTCCTCTCCTTAAAGGTTTGAACACATTATACCCCTACCCCAAAAAGGGCAAGGCGCAACCCCCATGAACGTAAGGGTAATGCTGTTGCTGACCCCAGAATGGCAGGAGATGCTGGCGGCAGATGGGGGTGGCCAGGCCATCACTCGGACCGAGCGACAGTTAGTGGTGTACTCACGGAAGTAGGGGCAGGCGGCAAAAATAATGGTGCGCGCTCGCTTGTGGCATAATTCGCCAAACTGAGCGCGCACTTTATTGCTATGGAATGCCCTCCTGCCTTACGGCTACTTAAGGCCTTCGGCTTCTACTTGGGCTAAAACCTGCCGAATGCGTTCTTTCTCGGACAGGGGCCTGCCTCTATCGTCCACAGCTACGATAGCTCCATTGATAGCCCTGGTTTTGACCTGGCCCCGGGCATAGGGGTTGTTTTTCAGCTGCGGTGCATCTAAGAGTCCGATTTTAACAGCGAGGGCCAGCGTCGCTGGATCGGTCAACGGGTCTTCGGCCCGGCCTGCCCCCAGCGCACGAATGGCGTCAATCAGCACCATGGTCTCTTCTATTAGTTCTTTCTTACGCCGTTGGACTTCGGGGTCTGCTGTCATATCCGGCATTCCCTTCAGGCAGGTCTGGATAACCCAGTTGGCCATTTTGCAGCTTTCAATGACCTCCTCCGCAGTGGCGGCATGGTCGGCTTCACAATAGCCCACCACGTGCACGATAGAGGGCTTAAGGGCCATCTGCAGGTAGACCGACTGGGCTAAGTGAGCCCGGGCGTAGTGGACGTCCACCGGGTAGCTGAGAAGGCCCGTGCGGGTCTGGCGCCAGATGCGGAAATTCTCATCGGCCATGGACTCGGCCAGTTCAATCTGGGCCAGCGCTTTGGCCAGGTCCATTTTGTTAGAAAGATGCGGGGGTGTCTCAAACATGTAAGTAGCGATGTAGTCCTTTACCCCCGCCTTCTTAGCCACATAGGCATAGATGTAAGCGGCAGCACAGACTATCACATCGTGAGCATCTCTCAGACCCCAGTGATAGGGCTCATTGCCCTCCACGGGGATATTTCGTTCACCATGCCAGCGCATTAGCTCAATATGCTCGCGGATGGACTGCTCCAAAGGCGAAGGGCCGCGTCCATCCATGGCATTGAACCAGAAAAGGGAAGTAGCGCACCAAGCATTGCGAATAGTGCGCCGTAGCAATTCAGCGTAGCGTATGTGATCGGCTGTGCCTGAATAAGAGCGCATGAGGGGGTAGTTCCCCCGCCGGGAGGCCTGATACAGCCGCTCCAAGTCCTCCTCGGTGCGGAAGGGGACACCGCCAGCTCCTTTTGACTTGGGATCCTGCCGTTCCGGGTGGAAGAAATTTTCCTGCGCATCTTGATCAGGCCCCAAGGATATTACATCCAGCACAGCAGCCTCAGCGATCTTCTTGATACCTTCTACTGTGGGCTCAATAGTCTTAGCCGGGATCCCGAAGTGATGCCGTATGATGGGGAAAGGAGCCTTCCACAGGATGCGGTCAATGGTCTCTTGGGGGTAGTCTTCGGGCCTTTTCCGGTGCAAAGGAGTTCCTTTCAAGTAAGCAATGACCGCTTCCGGCGGTTCACTGCCATCAAAGACAGCCTCAAAGAGGCCCGTCTTGCGAGCCACCTCGGCCACCGGTGGCGTGCCGCCGAAGACGAACCGCTTGCCCGTCAAACCAGCCTCTTCAATGGCGCGTTTGAAGTCCTCCAACAGTAAGGCAGCGTTCTCAGGAGTCAGCCGGTAACTGACACCAATGATGTCCGGGTCTACCTCTTGGGCGGCAGCGATGAAAGCTGAAATGGAAGTGGCTGGGCCAGTGAACTCCGTGTGGTAGCCAAGCTCTTCCGCCAGCCGCAAAAATTCTAAGACCCCAGCAATGTGAACGCAGTCACCCAAGGCACCGGCTAAGATTTTCAGGCGTTTGCTCTCCTTGCTCATGGTTGTCACCTCCTGATTCCTATTTCCACGAATTCTTTGATTTGCTCCACAGTCATCCCTGCCAGCCCAAGGTTTTCCAGGCTACGTCCTTCAGCCCAGAAGTCGCGCCCAAACAGCGCACAACTGATATCCACGAGTGCTCGGCTGGCTGGGGTGGGGATGCCAGCTACTTCTGCCAACGAGGCGATGGGCACCAGGCTGCAAGGCACGTCTTCGGTGATGTAGCGCGTGTTGAGGGTTTTAGGGGCTTTGATGCCAGCGTAGGCGGGATTGCTTTGGATGCGCTCGTACAGTGTATCCCCTTTAACGCCTTCGTACGTGTGCAATAACCAGTCGGCCGCGGATTCCACCGCCACACCGTAAGCCTCAGCTACTGCCACCCGCTCCCGGTCAACGACTTCTAAAAAGCCAGCCACCGTAGGGGTTATACCGCGATAGAAATCAAAGTCCTCGCCAGCTTCAATGCGGTTGGCATTCAGGATCACGGTCGCCGGGTGAAAGACGGCCCCGATGTTGTCAAGGCCAGTTTCCAGCACGTTGGCAGCCGGAGTGAATTGGGGGTATAATTGTTGGATTACAGCTAATACGTGAGGATTGTCTGAGGCCGGGAGGGCGGCCACTGGCACTTGCCGCTTAATGCCCATGATGCGAACCCGCGCTGGGCCGCTGATGCGGCAGGCGTAAACAAGGGATTGAGCCTCAGCTATGTAGATCCGGCGGCGAACATCATACTGCTGTAAAACCTGGGCGAATTCCAATGCTCCGCCGGTACGGCCGGGGTTTAAGAGGATGATCTGACCGTCGCGCAGGTATGGGGCACAGATCTGGGCCATGAAACGATGGGCGAAAGCTGGCACGACGACCATGATGACATCAGCCCAGCCAACGACGGGCTCGGGATCGGTGGTTACCAGCTCGACCGGTCCGAAACCCTCAACGGCGCCTTCCACCCTCACGCCACCTTGTTCCCGCATGGCTGTGAGCTCTTCCTCAAACTTATTGTACAACCGGATGGGGAAACCCAACATCCCCAGATGGCCAGCCATGGCATGGGCTCCATTGCCAGCACCTAAAATGGCTATCTTCAATTTGTCCATGTTTATACCTCCTCCAGGTATGCACGCATCAGTCGTAAAGCGCACCGTGGGCTAAGCTCGGATAGGAGGCCCATGGCCCAAAGGATGTAGCGCCGATCTACCCACAGTCGGGGGGCTTTGGGTTTGAGCAGAAAGGGATTAGAAGGGTCAAAAAGGGCCGCTTCCAGGATCTCCCGCGCCCTTGGGGTGTGGCAGAAAATACCCCCCGTGCCAATAAGGTGCTTGACTCGCGTCAGGTCTTTACCCTCCTGGATAAAGTAATAGCCCGTCGGCAGGTGCAGCTCCCGAAGGGTACCTACATGCCGGGCCATGCTCAGTTCCACAGCAGCCTTGGCCAACCCTTCGTCAATAACCTGTTCTTCCGTGTTACGGGGTACGTGCCCTACATTTGTAGCCAGGACCTGGACATACTGGGCCAGATCCAGGTTCCCTTTAAGGCCAATCTTTTTCTCCAGTCGTTTTCGGCCCACTGCCTCAAGCAAGGCAGGCGCGCTAACCCGCAGTCCCAGGTCCCCTTCCACAGTCCGCTTGGCGTAAGGCTCCGGTAGCCCCCGTTGGATGACGATGGACTCGGTCGGCTCACCGGAGGCAATAGAGTGGACATCAGTAGTAGCACCACCCACATCCACCACCATCAGTTCACCCAGGCCTTCCTCGTTCTCGGTTCCCGAAGCCAAAAGCTGGGCGGCGCGTAAGACAGCAGCAGGGGTAGGCATCAAGATGCGTCCAACGTAGGCTTCGGCCGCTTTGAAACCCTTGGCCTCCACAATGTGTTCCATAAATAGTTCTCGTATGGTCTGGCGGGCAGGGTCCACGTTGATCTGCCCCAGTCGTGGCATGACATTCTCTGTGATCCGTACCTCTTTGCCCCCTTTACGCAAGATGGCCTCCACTTCTTCGGTGGCATCTTTATTGCCTGCCACGACAATTGGGCAAGTTAGAGTTGAACTGGCCAGGACGCGGGCATTGTGCAAAATGACCTTTTGATCGCCGCCATCGGTGCCGCCAGCCAGAAGAATCATATCAGGAGCCAGTTCCACAATCTCCTGCAGTTCGCGCAGGGTCAATTTATGAGCATAAACAGCTAAGACGCGAGCGCCAGCTCCCAAGGCAGCCCGTTTAGCAGCCTCTGCTGTCAGTTCGGGCACCAGCCCTATGGCAACGATCCGTAGTCCTCCGGCGGCGCTGCTGCAAGCCAGTTTATGGGGAAAGGCGTGCGCTTCCCGCCCCAATGAACCCGGCAACCGGGTCAAGGCCTCCCTCAAGCCAATAGTAATATCTGACTTGGCCGTAGTAACTGCTTGGGATTGAGCAACAATCTTTTCCGTGGCCAAGTCAACGACCACTACTTTTGTGTAAGTGCTGCCAAAATCAATCAGCAGCGCTGGCTCTTTTGGTCTCATAGTTTCTCGGCTCTCTCCAGATCCCAGACGAAGACCATGGCTCCGCCGATGTGCACCTCCAGTGGAGAGGCCAAGCAAGGGGCCTCATGGGGTTGTACCCATTGGGTACGGGAGCGGCAATGGCTCCGGATAACTTCAATAACTTCATCTACTTTCTCTGGTTCCACGCCAATGAGAATAAGGTTGTTGTTGGCCCGCAAGAAACCCCCCGTAGTCTGAATCTTAGTAGCCCGGAAGCCCATTTCCACTAAAGCATTCAGCAGTTCATCGGTATCCTCTTCTTGAACGATAGCAGCAATCATTTTCATCCCTTATCCTCCTTCACGAAGAAAAAGTGGTATTTCCCTTGACAGGGGTGGCCAAAGCAAGCCCAGAAACTCCTTGTCGCCGGGAGCAAAATGGTTGTAGAAATGGTCACGGAGCAGCCTCCCAATTCTGCGTGGCGGCAGAGGGAATCTAAGGGGCCGCCATGTCGGGCCATCAACTCCTGCGCCCAAGCCACATCAATCCGGCCCCAGGCTTGCTGGAGCGCTTCCCTGACCACTTCATACCGGCGCTGCGAATTGCCCCGCAAGTGTGGCTCTTCCTTCTCTATCCATTTGGAGCAAAGCTGAGGAGTGACGAAATGGTTGGTGCTGACGACAAAGCTGTTTTCAGCCTTTATCACTCCACAGTTGTGGTGCCCAGATTCAAAGACCGCTAAATTCCCGCCCGCATCCGCCAATACTAAGTTGCTCCCTCCCAGACGGCTGGCGTTTGTAAGGTAATCCAAAGCAGAGCTAACAGTGGCATGCTCTTCCAGAAGGTGCATCATCAAGGAGAAACTGGGTAAGCCCGGTCCCACGTCCACGGTGCGAACGCGAGCGTCGGCCACAGCCAAGCCAGCTTCGTTCAATCCTGAACTGAAGACACCAGGAGCTCCCGCGCTGGTGATATAGCCGTAACGGTAACCATGTTCTGGCTGAGCCAAAGCTATCAGTTGCTGATCAGATTGCTCCGGACGGTCACGATTCTTAACCAAAAGGGGCTGGCCGTCGGCGGTAGCCCCATCACTCGCCGCCCAGACAGTACATTCAACCGCTACTTGTTGAGTTGGCGAGGCCCCCCAATCCTCCAAGTAGGAAGCCATGGCATACTCAAAAAGCAAAGTGAATTCCACATTCAGTGCATCCGCAATCCCGCGTAACATCTGCATCACGGGCTGGTCCAAGGACTCCAGGGCCTCTAAAAGCTCCTTTGCTCGTTGCTTCAGGCCCTGCTCGGCCTGGGGTAGCAAAGATAGGCGCCTTTCTATCGTCTCCAACACCACAGGGCGCAGATTAAGCACTTCTCGCCCGTGCTGATAGCCCATCTGGTAGTGGTTGCCTTGTAGTCTGATGACCTTCACGTGACTCCTCCACGATAAAGGTGGCAAGCGACCTGGCGTCCATCTCCGACCTCAAGTAATGGTGGTTCCTCCCTCTCACAGACCTTCCCCACTTTAGCAAAGCAGCGCGGATGGAAGCGGCAGCCCGAAGGCGGGTCAATAGGGCTGGGGGTAGTACCTGATAGGATTATACGCTGACGCCGAAAATGTTTGGAAAGGCGAGGGATAGCAGCCAGCAAGGCCTGGCTATACGGATGCAAAGGGTTAGCAAAGAATTCTTCGGTATCTGCCACCTCCACAATCTTGCCCAGGTACATAACCGCCACACGATTGCTGATGTGGCGCACCACACGCAGGTCGTGAGTGATGAATAAGTAAGTCAACCCGTATTCTTCCTGCAGTTCAATCAGGAGTTCCAGGACCTGGGCCTGGATGGAGACATCCAAGGAAGAGACCGGCTCATCGGCCACGACGAACTTAGGGCGTATGGCTAAGGCGCGGGCGATGCTGATTCGCTGCCGCTGACCGCCACTGAATTGATGAGGATACTGGTCAATGTTGCGACGGCTCAACCCCACCCGCTCCAGGAGACGGAGGATCTCTTCCTCTTGGGTTTTGACATCGGTAATTCCACGCTTGCTAAGGGGCACGGCGAGGATCTGCCGCACGGTCTTCCGAGGGTTGAGGGAAGCATAAGGGTTCTGGAAGATGATTTGCGCCAGCCGGTGGAAGTCTTCAACAAACGGAGGCGCAGAGGCGGAAACTCCCCCAAGCCTCTGCTTCTCCACAGCTTGGCTCTTAGGCTCAATTTGGCCGGACACAAGGCGTCCCTCGAAGAAGACCTGCCCAGCAGTAGGCGGATACAAACGCACCAGCACCCGACCCAAGGTGGTCTTCCCACAACCGCTTTCTCCTACCAGGCCCAGCGTCTCCCTCGGGTATATTTGCAGGTCTACGCCGTCCACAGCGCGCACAACAGCGTCCCTTCGGCCAGCCAGAATTTTAGCTAACAAGCTGGGACGTATAAGGAAGTATTTCTTAATTCCCCGCGCCTCAACAAGGGGAAGTCGCTCGCTCATCATCTTGGAGTTCCCTCACGTGTACAAAATGCATCGTACCATGTGCTTAGGTCCAAGTTTCACTAAAGGTATGTCCTGGCCCAGACATTCATCACGGGCAAACTTACAGCGAGGGTGGAAGGCACAACCCGGGGGCAGGTTCATCAGGTCGGGCACAAAGCCAGGGATAGGGGTAAGCCTCCGGCGTTCTCCGGTAAGGCGTGGGATACAAGCCAGCAGCCCCTGGGTGTAGGGATGCTTAGGGTCTCCAATGAGGGCGTCGGTGGGCCCTTTCTCCACGATACGCCCAGCATACATGACCGCGATCTCTTGACAGAATTCAGATGCCAGTGCTAAATCGTGGGTTACTAATATGATACTGGTGCCGTGCTCGCGGTTGATTCGGTTTAGCAGGTCCATGATCTGGGCTTGGACGGTGACATCCAGGGCAGTGGTTGGCTCATCGGCCAAGAGGACCTTGGGCTCACAGGAGAGAGCAATAGCGATGAGAACCCGTTGCTGCATCCCTCCGCTGTACTGGTGTGGGTAACGCTTTGCGGCCTCGGCTGGCATAGGTATGCCCACTTCCTGCAACACCTTCAAAACTCGTTCCCGTTCAGCCCGTCGTCTGGCTCGGTCAAAGGGCCAAGGCAGGCGAGGGCCGGCGTTGCCCAACAGGCCGTGGATGCGCAACGATTCGCCAATTTGTTCCCCAACAGGAAAGACAGGGTTAAGGGTAGACATAGGGTCCTGGAAGATAATGGCGATTTCTTTGCCTCGCACCCGGCGCATCTCACCTGGAGGCAATTTCAGAAGATCACGTCCCTCAAAGAGCACCTGGCCGGCCACGATCTGGCCAGGGTAGGGGACCAGCCGGAGGATTGAGAGCAGGGTCATGCTCTTGCCACAGCCGCTCTCCCCTACCAGACCCAAGATCTCGCCCCGGTGCAGGCTAAGGTCTACCCCGGCCACAGCCTGCACTACTCCCCGTTTCAGGGGGAATATCGTGGTTAAGTTCCGGACTTCTAACAAAGGTTGGTTGGAAAGTGCCTCGTTCATTCTATCCTCAACCTTGGATCAAGGATATCTCGCAATCCTTCCCCGAACAGGTTGATGGACAATACCAAGAACAATATGGCTAGCCCTGGCAGAGTGGATACCCACCATGCCGTGAGCAGATAATTGCGGCCACTAGCCACCATAGAACCCCAGGCTGGCGTAGGTGGCTGGATGCCCAGGCCCAGGAAACTCAGACTGGCCTCGGTGATGATCATGTCACACATGCGTAGGGTTCCCAGCACAAAGACGGACTGGATGATGTTGGGAAGGATCTCGCTAACAATGATAGCGCCGCTGGATTGGCCCAACACCTTGGCGGCATCTACGTACTCTTTGGTCTTCTCTGCCATTACTTCCCCTCGCACCAAGCGGAAGAACTCAACCCAGCTCTTGAAGGTCAGGGCCAAGATCAGGTTAGCAAAGCCTGGCCCCAAGAAGGTCATAACCCCGATGGCGAAGATGAGGGCAGGGAAGGCCATGAGCAAGTCGGCAAAGCGGGAAATCAGGTCGTCTAAGAGGCCTCCGTAGTAACCAGCCAATGCCCCCAACGTCGTGCCAATTGCTACTGAGATGCCCACAGCGATGATTCCTACTGCCAATGAGATGCGCGCCCCAAAGATGATGCGGGTAAAGAGGTCGCGCCCCTGTTCATCCGTCCCCAGAGGGTGGGCCAGGCTGGCCCCTGTCTCCCAAGCAGGAGGCAAGAGGCGCATCCGGAGGTTGCCCCTGGTGGGATCATGGGGGGTAAGGTGAGGGGCGAAGATAGCTACCAGTATATAAACCACGAAAACGATTCCCCCCAGCAGCGCCAGAGGGCGACGGTACAGCTCGGCCAGGAACGCCCCTGCACTATGGAGCCATACCTCTAACCGTATGCGCCACAAATAGATCCATCGGGTCAAAAACGGCTCTCTTCCTGGGACGGTTTCCATGACTTATCCTCATATCTTACGTACCGCATTGCCCATTCACAGGGTGATCTTCGGATTCAAATATGTGTACAAGATGTCTACTATCAAATTCACCATCACGTAGGTGAAGGCATAGACCATAACTGCACCTTGCACCAAGGGGAAGTCCCGGTTGAAGATGGCTTCAACCACCAGGCGACCCAAGCCAGGCCAACCGAAGACCGTTTCCACGATCATGTTGCCTCCTAAGAGAACCCCCGTCTGCAATCCCACTACCGTCACGGTAGGGATCAGGGCGTTGCGTAAGGCATGTTTCATGATGACCAAGAACTCTACCTGCCCCTTAGCCCGGGCCAGAGTGATGTAATCCTGGTGCAGGACTTCCAGCATGCTGGAACGGAGCACCCGAGCCACGACGGCTGCCACCGCCGCTCCCAAGCTTACGGAAGGCAAAATCAGGTGCTTCAGGCTGCTGATAAGGGCAACCCAGTTGCCAGTGATCAAGCTGTCCAGCACGTAGAAACCGGTTATCTCTTGCAACCCTGTGCCAAAGCCAATTCTACCCTGGACAGGGAGCCACCGGAGACGTACAGAGAAGAACAGGATCAGGATGATGCCCAGCCAGAAGGCGGGCATAGAGATGCCCAAGAATGCTCCGGCCATGCTAAGGCGGTCCAGGACTGAGTTCTGACGCACAGCCGAGACGATCCCGATGGGTATGCCTATGATCAAAGCAAAGAAGAGGGCACCAAAGGCCAGTTCAATGGTGGCCGGCAAGCGCTCGGTGATAAGACTGATTACTGGGCGCTTTTGAATGTAAGAATAGCCCAGGTTGCCACGCAGGGCATTGCCCAAAAAGATAGCCAGTTGAACGGGAAGAGGCTTATCCAGGTGAAACTCAGCGCGCAACCGCTCCATCTCGCCAACGGAGACAACCCCCCCTTGACCCATCATGATATCCACCGGGTCACCGGGGGTCAAGCGCATGAACAGGAAGACCACAATAGCAACGCCTAACATAATGGGGATGGTGGCAAGTATGCGTTCTATGATTTTGACAGCTCGCATAGAGATTCACTCCCTGGAGGTGACAAATTGAAGGTACAAGGGGCTAAAGGCGCTATAGCCCCAGCCCCTTGCACCTTGTCCTTAGGCTTTGTTACTTCAAGCACACATCGTGTAGGTTCACCCGGCTATCCGAGGCCGGTTCCCAGTTCTGGACCCTTGTAGAAGCAGCCTCAATGGCCTCCGGGAGGACCAAGAAAATAGCCGGTGCTTCCTCGTAGAGGATTTCCTGGGCTTCGTTGTAGATGGCGTGGCGCTTCTCCAGGTCAATTTCCCTCTCTCCTGCGGCGATTAACTCATCCACCCGCGGGTTAGAATAAGTTGAGAAGTTGCCACGGCCGTAAGGGGTTCCCTCTTTATAGGAGTGCCACTTGGCCTCCATATGGCCCACGGGGTCAAAGGCTGAATCGCCCCAGTCGCCTAAGAAAGCCATGCGCTCGCCTGCCAGGAGCAAGGGCCGCAGCACGCTATACTCCCAAACCCGCACACTGGCATCAATGCCGATTTCCCGAAGCTGCCCGGCTAATGCCTCGGCCAGGGGGCGTGCCACCTCTTGGCAGTCAATTACGAAGGAGAAAGGCTTTCCGTCCTTGTCCAGGATACCATCACCGTCGCTGTCCTTCCAGCCCGCCTCGGCCAGGAGCGCCAAGGCCTTATCCTTGTCGTAGGGGTATGGCTTGAGGTTGGGGTGGACAAAGTTGTTAAGGGGTGAGAGGACGCCGGGCAAAGGTTTGGCCATGCCTTTGAAGACCTTCTCTATAATCAGGTCCTTGTCCACAGCATAGTTGAGGGCCTGGCGGACGCGTACATCATCAAAAGGTGGTTTATGCACGTTCATCTCCATCCAGAGAGGCCGGGTCCCAGGGGCCGTCTTAACCTGAATCCCTGGTATCTGGCTCAGCAGATCAGCCATATCCGGTGGTACTTCGGTGATAATATCCACCTCTCCGGCCAGGAGAGCCGCCACCCTGGTGGAGGCTTCAGGAATGACCCTGAAGATGGCTCCCTTCACACAGGCGGGGCCAACAGGCGGGAGATCCGGCGCACCGCCATAGTAGTCATCAAACCGCTCCATCACCACCTCGTCCAAGCCAGGCGAGGCTGACACGAACTTGAAGGGGCCGGTACCGATAGGGTGCTCAATAAAGCCCTTAGTGCCAACCTGCTCCAGGTAGTGCTTGGGCACGATCTGCTGGTGGACAAGCATCTGCATGGCAACCGGCCAGGGGTCGCTGAAGTACATGCGTACGGTATAGTCATCCACCTTCTCCAATGACTGGAGTGGCGCGATTAGGCCTTTACGGGGTGAGGTGTGGGGCTCCGGGTATTCAATCTTGTTCTCCCCGATGATGCGCTCGAAGGTGAAGACCACGTCATCGGCCGTCATCTCTTTGCCATCGTGGAACTTGACCCCCTTGCGTAATTTGATCTCCAGGGTCTTGGGGTCAAGCCATTCCATGGACTCCGCCAGCTCCAGGTGGACACCGCTGCGGGTGTCCCGGGTCACTAAGCCGTCAAACATGTTGCGGATGACCGTCTCTGACTCACGGACGCGGTGGTCAGCTGGGTCTAAAGTAGTGGGTGAGCGGGCCAGAGCGACGATGATCACTTGACGGCCAGGGACAGGTGTAGGAGTTACTACCACTTCTTTTTCGATTACCGCCGGGGTAGGAGTGGGCGTTGGTGCACAGGCCGTCATACCGAGCAGGGGTACTAACAGGAGTAATGTTACTGCCGCTATGTAAGCCTCCTTGCTCATTTCTCCTCCTTTCATTAAAGTGAAAATATTATTGTGTCCTGGCAAATCAGCGCAACACTTGCCAGGGCTTTCCAGTTTTAGGGGCCGTTAGGCGGTGAACGCTCGGAAACCGATTGCTCGCCAGTCGCCCGCGGTCCCTAAAGCGCGTATCGCCGAGGGAGTAAAGTCTATCGCATCCTCTCCTTTCATTAAAGTGAAAACATTATACTATAAACCTTGTGTCCTGGCAAATCAACGCAACACTTGCCAGGGCTTTCCAGTTTTAGGGGCAGTTGGGCGGTGCGCGCTCGGAAACCGGCTACTCGCCAGTCACCCGCGCTCCCTAAAGCGCGTATCGCCGAGGGAGTAAAGTCTATCGCATCCTCTTAATCTGCTTACTTGTTCGCTGCGATGAAAACTGGAAAGCTCTATAAGGGGGATGGCAGCTTGTGGAATTAACAACAGCCGTGGTAAGAATGGCCGTGCTCCTCTTCCCCAGCCTCAGCTTTTAGGTATTTTTCGGGGTCTTTTTCAAAGGCAACTTTGCAGCCCGGCGCACAAAAGTAGTAGGTCTTGCCTTTGTATTCGGCTTTGGCTGGGGCCGTTTCAGTATCAACCCACATCCCGCAGACTACGTCTTTCACTTTAGCCATTTTTACCCTCCTTTAAAGCTTGACTCGGCGCAACAGGTTAGCATTGGTGACTACAGTGACAGAGCTGGTGGCCATGGCTATCTCGGCCAGAAGGGGATGCATCATCCCCAAAACGGCCATAGGAATCATGATTACGTTGTAGAAAAAGGCCCAGAAAAGGTTCTGCTTTATCTTGGCAAAAGTGGCCTTGGATAGCCTTATCGCTTTTACTACCCCCATAAGCTCACCCCTGACCAAGGTTACATCCGAGGCTTCAATAGCGATGTCAGTTCCAGTGCCGATGGCTATGCCCACGTTGGCTTGCTTCAAGGCGGGAGCATCATTTATGCCATCGCCCACAAACGCCACAAGGCCGTAATTTTCTTGAAGGCGACGGATTTCAGCCAATTTCTCTTCAGGCAGGACCTCGGCCAAGACATAGGTTATGCCGAGCTTTTGAGCTATGGCTTGGGCAGTGCGGCGGTTGTCACCAGTAATCATTGCCGTGTTAATACCCATCTCTCTCAGCATCCTGATAGCTGGGATAGCATCTTCCTTGAGGGTGTCGGCTACAGCTATGAGGCCAATGGGCTGCCCTTCCACGGCTACCAACATCGTTGTATGCCCTTTCTCCTCTTGCTGCAGCATTTCCACTTCCAATGGCGATGGGTCAACCCCCATTCCTTGAAGGAATCGCTTGCTTCCCACTAAGACTCGCTTGCCCTCAACCAGTGCTTTAACCCCTTGACCCCGTATAGCCTCAAATTCTTTAGGCTCTGAAAGCTCAATCCCAAGCGATCGTGCTTTTTCCACCACTGCTTTGGCCAAAGGATGTTCGCTTCCCAACTCCGCTGAGGCAGCCCAGAAGAGCAATTCGTTTGGGGATAATGAGCCGTTCGCTACCAAATCAACCACTTCGGGTTTGCCCTTGGTGATGGTGCCGGTCTTATCAAAAGCCACAACCTTTACTTCCCTCAAGGTCTGTATAGCTTCCCCGGAGCGTATGAGTATACCATTCTGGGCACCGATGCCGCTACCTACCATGAGAGCAGTCGGAGTTGCAAGGCCCAAAGCACAAGGGCAAGCAATCACTACTACCGAGACGAAGGCTATGATGGCCAGCGTCAATCGGTTGGCTTCGGGGTTAACCCAGGGAAGGAATTGGGAGGCCCAAGTTGCTATGGGTTTCATTGCCTCCGGAAACAGGAGCCAGAGGAGGAAAGTCACCGCTGCAATCCCCAGAACCGCCGGCACGAACACGGCCGTTACGCGGTCAGCAAACTCTTGGATTGGAACCTTAGAACCTTGGGCTTCTTCCACCAGCTTTATAACTTGAGCCAGGAAGGTGTCTTTCCCGACCTTGGTAGCTCTGATCTTGAGGAGGCCATCCTGGTTGATTGTGGCACCTATGACCTCATCGCCGGGGCGCTTGTTCACGGGCATGGACTCGCCAGTGGCTATGGACTCGTCCACGCTGCTTTCCCCTTCAATCACTACCCCATCGGTTGGAATCTTCTCGCCTGGCCGCACGATTAGTATATCGCCAACTTGCACTTTTTCTATCGGCAACTCTATCTCCTTGCCATTCACCAATACGCGAGCGGTTTTTGCCCCCAGCTCCATCAGCCTCCTTATGGCTTGGGAGGCCCTACCTTTGGCCGCGGCTTCAACGTAACGGCCAGTAAGGTGAAAGGCCATAATCATCGCTGCCACCGGGGCATAGTTAGCGATGGGGATTAAAAAGCTGAGGGGGCCCGTAAGGAAGGAGGTTATGGTGCCCAAAGAGATGAGAACATCCATGTTGGCGAATCCATGGCGGACGGAGCTCCATGCCGAGCGGTAAGTGGCGCTTCCGGCTATAGCCAGCACAGGCAAAGCCAAGATTATCGTCCCCAACTGGTAGATGGCCGGGGTAGGCCAGGCAATTCCCCACAGCATTTCCGGAAGCATCCAGAGAATGAGGGGGATGGTAAACCCCCACGCCAGAAGCATCCTGTGGCGAGCTATGCGCATCCGACGTTCTTCTTCACTCTCCCCTTCCCGCTCCAGCTCCTCACGTTCAATTATGACATCGTAGCCTGCTTCCTTTACTGCAGCGACGAGTTCGGCAAAAGAGGTTAAGCCTGGTATGTATTCCACCGTGGCCCGCTCAGTAGCCAGATTGACCGAGGCGCTAAGCACACCATTTACCTCTTTGAGGGCCTTTTCCACATGCGCCACGCAAGAAGCGCAGGTCATCCCAACTATGGGCAATGTTATCCTCTCCACTGGCACATCGTATCCAGCATCCCTCACAGCTTTTACCAGCTCGGCAAGTCCGGGGCCATCGGGGTTGTAATTCACGGTAGCGCGCTCAGTTGCAAGGTTAACCGAAGCCGATATTACTCCGGGGACGCTTCTCAGGGCCTCCTCCACGTGAACTACGCAAGAAGCACACGTCATTCCTGCCACTGGCAAAGTTATTGTCCGTGGCATAGCTTTAAAACCCTCCCAAGGTTCTACCAGTGCAAATTTTATTAACCCAGCTCATCTCAGACAAGGACAAAAGTCACACCCACTCTTGGGAAAGGCGTAGAGCTTTTCTCAAAGGGCTACTTCGCTCAACGCTCTGGAGGGATTATGGTGGCGAGAAGATAACCAAGGACCATGCTCAAAACGATGATGAAAGTTATAGCCCACAAGATGATTTGTGACCAATTGTAACGTTTCCCCCTCATCCTACTACCACCAAAACTTGGCCCATTTCCACATCATCCCCCTCTGAGACCTTAACCTCTTGCACGATGCCATCCCTTGGGGATTGGATTTCGTTTTCCATTTTCATAGCTTCCAGGATACAGAGCACATCGCCCTTTTTGACCTTATCGCCCTGTCGCACTTTAACGGCTATGATTTTGCCAGGCATTATGGCTTTTACAACTCCTTCTTCTTCAACAGGGGCTTCAGGGATGGGAATGGTGGGAGCTTTTTCCTCCTCCAGGACTTCGTACTTGTAGGCAATCCCGTCCACTAATGCTACATCAGCTTTTATTTCCACCTCATGAGAAGCCCCGTCTACTACGACTTTCCCGCCGTTCACTTTGACGGAAAAGGGCCGGCCATTTACCCTTACGACACCCTCTTCCACTTCAATTTCGTAAACCGTATCTTCAATCCGCAGGCGGAATCTTTCTACCATCTGACCCATCCTCCGGCCGGCCTTGCTGCCAGTTTCCAGGGGGAGATGGAGAGCTGAGGCATAGGCTGAGGCGCAGGTTTAGGGGCTTTGGGCTTGCGGTTGGAGACGATATATGCTGCTACTGCCGCCGCTATTTCTTCCTTAAAGTTTACGCCTCTGGCTCTCCTCTCCAGGAAAGGCTTTGCTACCTGAGGATAAAGGGCGTAAGAAACCACGTCCTCTTCGCTGCGAGCAAGGTTCCCTATCTCTTCCCTCGCTTTCTCCAGTGCCGGCTTCAACAAATCAGCCGGCCGGCAATTTATCGGCTCCTCATCCCCTATAGCCAGCTTTTTGACTTTGGGGTCAATGGGACCTGGGGGGCGGCCGTAAAGGCCCTTTATGTAATCTTTCACTTCTCTTGGGATGACCTTGTACCGTTCGCCCAGCAGGACGTTGAGGACGGCCTGAGTGCCGACAATCTGGCTTGTGGGGGTTACCAATGGCGGATAGCCCAGTTCTTCCCGAACCTTGGGCACTTCTTCCAGGACCTTGGGCAAAAGGTGGAGGGCCTTTTGCTCCTTGAGTTGAGCTATCAGGTTGGAAAGCATGCCCCCAGGGATTTGGTAAGTAAGCACGTTTGTATCCACCGTTATCGGTGCTTCGTAAGCCTTGTACTTCGCCCTTATTTCCTTAAAGTATTCGGCAATTTTAGATAGAAGCTCTAAATCAAGGCCGGGGTCCCACGGTGTGCCCTTGAGTATGGCTACCAAAGTTTCACATGGGGGCTGGGAAGAGCCCAAGGCCATTGTAGAGATGGCCGTATCCACCACATCGGCTCCGGCCTCTATGGCCTTAAGGAGGGTGGCTGTTCCCATCCCGCTTGTGTAGTGAGTGTGGACTTGGATGGGGACCGGAACTGTTTCCTTTAGCTTGCCCACAAGCTCGTAAGCAGCATAAGGGGAGAGAAGCCCAGCCATGTCCTTTATGCAGATAGAGTCTGCACCAAGGTCCACCAATTCCTTCGCCAGTTCAACATATTTTTCCAAGGTATGGACTGGGCTTATGGTATAGCAGATGGCGGCCTGGACGTGGGCTCCTTCCCTCTTAGCCACCTTCATTGCCCAGGCCATGTTGCGGGTATCGTTAACAGCATCAAAGATGCGGAATATGTCAATGCCGTTAGCCCTGGCCAGGACAATGAACTTTTCTACCACATCATCCGGGTAATGCCTGTATCCTACAACGTTTTGGCCCCGCAGAAGCATCTGCAAGGGAGTATTGGGGAGGTTCTTCTTTAGCAAGCGGAGGCGTTCCCAAGGGTCCTCGTTTAGGAAGCGCATAGCGGCATCAAAGGTTGCCCCTCCCCATACCTCCATGGAGTGAAAGCCCACCTTGTCCATAAGCGGGGCTATGCGGAGCATATCTTCAGTCCGAAGCCTCGTAGCCAGGAGGGACTGATGGGCATCCCGGAAAGTAGTATCGGTTATTTTGACTGGCTTCATGCCTTCCTCCCGCATTAGTTAAACACTCGCACGCCTGAGCAGGTTCGCAATAAGCTTATCACAATCTAAGAACAATGACAAGTGCAAGCTACCAGGAAGTGTATCTCAATTTTTCGGAAAGCAGAGCTGTTTAGTTTGGCGTTCACGACCAAGCATTGGATTTGACAATTCAATAATTGCGAGCATAATACATACCGACCAGTCGGTATGAAAGGAGGGCCGATGCGTGCCAGGGCGGAGGAAACCCGTGAACGAATCTTAGCTGCTGCTGAGGATTGCTTTGCCCATTACGGCTACGATGCCACCGGCGTAGCTGAAATCTGCCAGCGGGCTGGGGTCAGCAAAGGTGCTTTCTTCCACCATTTCCCCACAAAGCAAGCGGTCTTCTTGGAAATCTTAGAGCGATGGTTAGCCAAATTGAATGAGCAATTAGCTGCCCTACGCGCCGGAGGGTCTACCGTACCGGATGCCCTTCTGCAGATGGCTGGCATGGCTAAGCAAGCCTTTGAATTAGCCCGAGGACGTCTGCTCCTTTTCCTGGAATTCCTGAGCAAAGCGGCTCGTGACCCTAAGGTTTGGCAGGCCACTATCACCCCCTACCGCCACCTCCGGGCCTTCTTCGCTGAAATGATAGAAGCTGGTATCGCCGAAGGGACTCTGAGGCCAGTAGACCCTGATGCAGCGGCTAACGCAATCCTGTCGTTGGCCATTGGATTAGTGCTGCAGGCAGCTATGGACCCTGAAGGAGCAAATTGGGGACAAATTGCAAAGGGAAGCATGCAAGTGCTTCTGAGAGGAATCCAACAAGGATAATACGCGGGAGGATATGGCCGAAATGGAAACTCTAAAAGTGGAATTACCACCAGTATCCGTTATAATCCCAGCCTACGATGAGGAAGCATTTATCGGCACGACGGTGGCTTCTATACTGGGCAGCGGGTTCCCTTGCGAGGTCATTGTCGTTGACGATGGTTCCACGGACCGGACTCCCCAAATTTTGGAAGGCTTTGGTGACCGGATTAGGGTAATCCGCCACCCGGTCAACCGAGGCAAAGGTGCCGCAATGGCTTCGGGGGTCCGAGCAGCAACAGGGGAGATAGTGGTCTTCTGCGATGCCCACCTACTGGGTTTAAAGCAATACCATTTGCTTTTTCTCGTTCTGCCTTTAATCCAGGGCTCGGCCAGGGTGGTGTTGGGTGTAAACCTATCCGGGGTCGGGCTTTCTCCTGTCCTTATGCCTGTTCTGACAGGGCAACGAGCCTATTTCCGGCGTGACTTGGAGCCCCTTTTGGATGAAATGGAAAACTTGGGCTACGGCGTAGAAACCTTTCTCTTTCATTGCTTCCCTCGGCGGCAAACGGTTGTGGTTGTGTTACCAGGCCTCATCCATTTGCCCAAGACCTCCTTTTTCCCCACCCAAGTGGCGATGAAAAGGTATGTGAGGGAGTCGGTGGAAATTATGAAGACATTAGCATATCTTGGAGGAGCTTCACCTGCCCAGCTTGGCCAATTTAAGCGCAGGCTTATGGCTTTTAAAACCCGATACACCCTCCGAAATTGAACGTTCTACTTTTAGGTATAGGACTTACGCAATTGAAGAGGAGGGTGTGCCCCAGAATTGTGGAGGACCCTTCTGGCTGGAGGTCTGCCAAGCTCTTTGGTCCCACTCGTGGCACCCCTTACACGGGAGGGTTACCCCTTCGCAGGGGGATTATGTGGGATTTCCCACCCCCGTTGGCTGAGGGCCACGCCCCGAAG
>Ga0197143_1001494_pt1 | contig 19654 bp, 24 predicted proteins | sample GBS70_MetaG_FD_148603 | JGI IMG/M metagenome (GOLD analysis project Ga0197143, IMG submission 148603) | Sediment microbial communities from Great Boiling Springs, Gerlach, Nevada, United States - GBS 70_MetaG | ecosystem: Environmental > Aquatic > Thermal springs > Hot (42-90C) > Sediment...
AACTCCATCCTTTCCCATCCCTGTTAAAATTATTGCACAACTTTTTTCTCCATAAATATTTGCTATTGATTCAAAAAGATAGTCAGCAGATGGTTTAACTCCATTTTTTGGAGGTAAATCCTTATGAACTAAATAAATGGAATTACCTTTCTTTTCTAAAAAAACATGAACACCACCTTTTGCTATGTAAAAGGTATTTGGTTTTACTTCCTCATTATCTTCTGTTTCCTTTACATTTTTACCTGTTATTTCCTTTATTCTTTCAGCAAATCTTTTTGTAAATAGAGGTGGCATATGTTGAACTATGAAAAAGGGGATGCCAATATCATCAGGTAAATTTTTTATTATATATTCAATTAAAACTGTTCCACCAGTTGAAGATGCAATTCCAACACAAGAAACACTTAAAATTCCCCTTTTTTTAAACCTTTCAAAATCCTCTTCTTTTGGTCTAAAATTTTTTATATTTGCATTTTTTGCTGCCTTCACTTTACTTATTAATTCATTTTTTACCTTTATTATATCAAGAGAAAGTTGCCCAGAAGGTTTTGGAACAAAATCAAAAGCACCACGAGAAAGTGCTTCAAGTGTAATTTCTGCTCCTTCTCTTGTATAAGCAGAAACCATAATACAGGGAGTTGGCTTATACTTCATTATTCTTTCAAGAAGTTCAATTCCATTCATTTCCGGCATTTCATAATCAAGGGTTATAACATCTGGCTCACAAGTTTTAATAAGTTTGATTGCTTCAAAACCATCTTTTGCCATCCCTACAACTTTAATTTCAGGATCTTCTTCAAGAATTTCCTTAATCAATTTTCTCATCAAAAAGGAATCATCAACTATTAAAACTTTGATTTTCCTTTTCATTTTAATATTTTATTATAATAAAATTATGAAAAGAATTTCCATTAGAAGAAAAAGGAAGGAAAGAAAAAGGAAAAAATTATTTAAAGAAATTGGTAAAAATTTTTCAATTTCATCAAGGGAATAAATTTTTGAATTTTTTAACAAATCCTTTATTTCCTTTTCTTCAATTTTTTCTATTAAAAACTCATCTTTTGAAAAGTTCAAATTCAAATAAAATTTTTTATTATTTTTTACAAAATAAGTTCCATAATTTAAATTTTTTAAGGAAATTTCATTGAAACCCTTTAAAACCAAATTTTTTTCAGAATCATATATTCTATATTCTCCATCAATATAAATAAATGTATCCTTTTTAAAATTTAAAGAATAGGGTAAATTGAATTTTAAATTATTAATTCCGATTTTAAATATTTTAAGAAAAGATGGTGAATAAACAATTTCACTATAAGAGGGTTCTGGTAAAAATCCAAATAAAATAGTATTTTTTAAAATTGAAACATAATTTATACCTTTATAATTTAATATTGCCTTACCTTCTTTTATGTCAAAAACTTTTGAAAAATAAACAATTTCATCATCTATTTTTAAATTTAAATCCTTTTTTAAAAAAGTTTTAAAAAAATCTTCCCTATCAATAAATAAAATACATGGCTTTTCATAGTTTATGAAATTTAAAAGAATCTCACGAGTTTCCCCTTCATATGGAATACCATAAAATATAAAAAGAACAGAATCAGATATTTCATCAATTTTTTTATAACCTAAGGTAAATAGCAGATTTTCAAGATATTTTGAAGGATTTCCAAAAATTTTATATAATTTTTTAAATTTTGGTTTTGAAAAAAAATAAAAGTTATTCTCTGGTAAAAAATCTAAGGGTAAAACTTGGATCTTTAAAAACTCAAAATCTTTAACTTTTAAAGGGAAAGAATATTCATTTAATCCCTCATAGATTTTAAAGAAAAAAGAAAAGGAATTTTCATCAAATATCATATTTAAACTTGCATCACTTACTTCTTTTGTTGAATAAATTTTCACAACAATTTCCTTATCAGTTATTTTTAAATCGTATATTCCTATATCATCTCTTTTTTTATCAGGAATAAATATAAAAAAATTTTCGTTACTTTCTTTTATTTTTTTAAAAAAATTTTTATCACCATCAGTTATTACAAATATGTTTCCCTTTTTATTTGAAGTTTCAAGAAAATTTTCATAAAAAACTTTGTCGGTTATTTTTGAAACTTTATTGAATTTTTCTTCAATTAAATCTCTATAAAGAAGTGTGCTTTCAGAAACATCCTTAACTAAAATATCAGGAAAAATTTTTCTTTTTAAAAAAGGGGAAGATAAAAATAAAAGGAGGAAAAAGAGGAATAAAATTCTTGAAAGAAGAACTAAAATTTCCTTTATCCTTCTTCTTTTTCTTCTTATATCTTCTTTTCTTTCCAAAAAACCAAGATATGGAAATGGAAACGCCTTTAAAAATTTTATAAAAATAAGGTGTAAAAGAAGGGGAATTAAGGATAAGGGAATTAAATATAAAAAAATTGGATTTTTAAAAACCATGTTTTTTATACCTAAAAAGAAAATTTAAAAAATTCTTTTCAATATCCTCATCAGTTATAAAGCGGGTAAAGAAAATTTTTGATTTTAAAACCTCATTTTCAAAATTCTTTATATAATTTAAGAATTCATTTTTAAAATAATTCGCCTCTTCCCTTTCATAAATTCTATGTTCCATATTATATTCCATATCCTTTAAAGTAATTCCTCCTTTCCATTTAAAATCTATTTCATCCCTTGAAAGAATTTGAAAAACAATTACAAGATGCTTTTTTGCTTTAAAATATCTTATTCCCTTTAAAAATTCCTCTTTCCTTTTTAGAAAATCAGAAACTATTATTACAACTCCTCTTCTTTTTATTATTTCAGAGAGTCCTTTAAAAATTTTTAAGGGTTCTGTTTTACCTTCTGGTTTTATATTTAAAAGGGTTTTAAATATAATATTTATTTGCTTTTTTGTTGCTCTTGGAGGCAATGCCTCTTTTAAATCATCTGAAAAAACATATAAACCTGGTGCATCCCTTTGTAAAAAGGAAAGGTAAGAAAATACCCCGCAAATATCTTTTGCAATTTCAATTTTTTTTAAAGGATTACCATAATCCATTGAATTTGAAGCATCAAGAAGTATATATACTTTTGTATTTGTTTCCTCCTCAAATTTTTTAACAAAAATCTTTTCTCTCCTTGCAGTTAATTTCCAATCAATATATTTAATCTCATCAAGGGGATGATATTCCCTATGTTCCTTAAACTCAGAAGAATATCCATGAAAAGGGGAAGGATGGAGTCCAAGTAAAAAACCCTCAACTATTTTTTTTGCTTTAAATTCAAATCTTTTTAATTTTGATATTAAACTTTCCTCTATCAAGCCTTAAATAAGTTTTTTAAAATGAATAAAAGATTTGCAGGTCGCTCGCCTAATCTTCTCATAAAATAAGGATACCATTCAGCTCCAAAGGGAACATAAACCCTTACCCTATAACCTTCTTCTGAAAGTTTTCTTTGTAAATCATACCTTATTCCATAAAGCATTTGGAATTCAAATCTTTCTTTTGGAATTTTATTTTCATTTGTATAATCTATTGCCCATTTAATTATTTTTTCATCATGAGTTGCAATAGCAGGATAAACCTTATCTATATTTTCAAAACAAATTTTTAAAATTTTCTTAAAATTTTCATCAACATCTTTTTTCTTTGGAAATGCAATATTTTTTGGCTCCTTATAAGCACCCTTACATATTCTAACATTTAAAAAGGAATCCTTAAAAAGTTCTATTAAATCCTTTTCTGTTCTATATAAATATGCTTGAAGAACAATTCCAACATTTTGGGGGAATTCTTCTCTCAATTTTTTATATATATCTATTGTTCTTTGAGTATATAAGGAACTTTCCATATCAATTCTAACAAAATTTTTAAGTTCATTTGCCTTTTTAACAATCTTTTTAACATTTTCATAGCAAAATTTTTCTCCAATATCAAGTCCCATTTGAGTTAACTTTATTGAAACATTTGAATTAACATTTTCCTCTTTAATTTTTTCAAGAATTTCTACATAATAAGAAGAAGATTTAATTGCCTCATCTTCATTTTGAACATTTTCACCAAGATAATCAACTGTTGCCATTATGTTAAGAGAATTGAGTTTTTTAATTACTTTTAAAGCATCCTCAAAATTTTCACCTGATATAAATCTTTCAACGAGTTTTTTAGAAGGTGGAAATTTCTCAATAAAATTTTTAATAAATTTCTTCTTTGAAAGAAAAATGAAAAAACTTTTCATAATTTAATTATAAATTATAAAGAATTTATAAGGCAATTGATTTATAAACTATCTCAACCTTTAAAATTTAAATATGAAAAAAATTTTAATTATATTTTTTAGTATTTTTCTTTTAAAGGGTGAATGGCAAATAGTATATTATGAAAATTTTGAACAAGGGCTTCCAAGTGGTTGGCAAATAATTGATGGAAACAATGATGGATATAAATGGAATGTAGGAAATCCTGGATTTTATTATCCTCCACCAAGTTATGGAACAAAATATGCTTATTATAACGATGATGAAGCAGGACCTACTTCTCCACCTGCAAATGAAATTTTAATATCACCTCCAATATTTATAACAAATATTGATTCTATAAGATTCACTTATTCTTATGGATTTAATACATTATATTTTGACGATATTTTAAGAATAAAAATGAGAAAATTTAAAAATGGTTGGAGTGATTATGTTAAAATTGATAGCATTTATAATCTTGGAAATGGAATAAAAACAATAAATCTTTCTAATTATTTGCCTTTTGATTCAATTCAGTTTATGTTCCATTATATAGATAATGGTGGACATAATTTTGGTCCGGGAATTGATAATTTGAAAGTTGAAATAAAACCTGTAAATATCCAAGAAAAATTTTCTTTTAAAAATGAAAAAAGAAAAAATGAAAACCTTTTTGATGTAACAGGAAGAAAAATAGAAAAATTTAAAAAGGGAATATATTTCAAAAAGAAAGAAAAGAAACTAATGATATATTTATAACCACTTATTTTTATTTCCTAAATATAAAAATGCTTAAACTTAAAAATAAAAGAATTAAATTTCTTATAATAAGTAAAATGCCTGTTTTAGTTTCTTTTCCAAATATCTCAAAACATCCACATTCAAAAGAATAACCTTTTATGGTAACATAAGATATTGCTATTGTAAATATTAAAAGGAGTAAAGAAATTGTAAGGGAAGAACCTCTAATAAAAAATCCTGTTAAAAGGAAAAAACCTGAAAATATTTCCAAGAATGGAAGAATAACTGAAAAAATGTTTATAAATTTTTCAGGTAAAATTCCATACTTTGCAACTGTTAAAGAAAATTCAACAGGATTTAAAATTTTTAATATTCCTGAATATAAAAATAAAATTCCTATTAAAACACAAATTGTTCTAATAAATATTTTTTTCACAGGGAAGTCCTCTTTTTTCCCATTCAGGATAACCATCTATATAAACAGAAATATTTTTAAATCCATTTTCTATTAAAAATTCAGCAACTATAAAACTTGCTTCACAATATCCACCATCACAATAAATTACTATTTCTTTATCTTTATTTAAAATTTTTAAAAAATCATAAAAATTAATCTTTATTTCATCATAAGGAACATTTATTGCTCCTTTAATATGCCCCTTTTCATAAAAAATTCTTTCCCTTGCATCAACAATTATAATGTCCTTCATCCTTAAAAATTCATTTGTTTTTAAAAGTTTAATTTCAGGATATTTTTTTGAAAAGATATAAATTTTTGTATCATATGGAAAAATTTCAATTTTTTTAATTAAAGCGTAAAAAATACCTGAAATTGTTGAAATTGAAAAAATTATGATTATTTCAAAAATTATTTTTTTCATTTTGCCTTAACTTTAATAGGGGCATCAAAAAGAATTCTATTTAAAAGTGTTTTTAAAATTGGTCTTTTTTCTTTAATATCTTCAATTATAAAAGAAACTCTTCTAAAAATTAAAAAAAGGAGAACAAAAATTGAAAATAAAAATAATGAAAAATCTTTTTTAAAAAAATAAATAAATATTGGTAAAATAGAAAAAGACAAAATTACTCCAAGTCCTACTTCTTTAAAAATAAAAAGAGGAGAAAAGATTAAAAAGGAAAAAAAGGTTTCTTTAAAAGATAAAAATAACATTATACCTAAACTTGTTGCTGCACTTCTTCCACCTTGAAAATTTAAAAATAAGGGAAATGAATGTCCTACTATTGAAAAAAATCCTGAAAAATAAATATAAGGAGAAGAAAGTCCTGAAATTTTAATTAAAATTATAGAAAATATACCCTTTAAAATGTCTAAAACTGTTGCAATTACTCCAAATATAAAACCCACTTCCTTTGCAACATTTGAACCACCAACATTTCTTGTTCCAACTTTTCTTATATCCTTTTTGCCAAATATTTTTGCAATTAAGAAAGAAAAGGGAATAGAACCTATTAGATAACCTGTTAAAGAGGATAATAAAATTTTCATAATTAAATTATAATTTTTTTTACAAATTTAAATCAATTGCTTTATAATTAATTTTTAATTTTAAAGGAGAAAAAAATGGTAAAATTGCCAAGATGGTTGAAAATATCAATTGGAAATGAACTTGCAATTGATCTTGGAACTGCTACTACTTTGATATATATGAAAAATAAAGGTATTGTCCTTGATGAACCATCAGTAGTTGCAATTGATAAAATAACTGGAAAACCACTTGCTGTAGGAGAGGAAGCAAAAAAAATGCTTGGAAAAACTCCAGGTGATATAATAGCAAAAAGACCAATGAAAGATGGTGTAATTGCAGATTTTGAATTGGTTCAAGAAATGCTTCACTTTTTTATAACAAAGGTAACAAAAAGGGCTCTTTTGACTCAACCAAAGGTTTTAATTGCTGTTCCATCTGGAATAACAGAGGTTGAAGCAAGGGCTGTTAAAGATTCTGCTGAAAGCGCAGGAGCAAGAGAAGTTTATCTTGTTTCAGAACCAATAGCAGCAGCAGTAGGAATTGGTCTTCCAATACATGAAGCAACAGGAAATATGGTAATAGATATAGGAGGAGGAACAACTGAAATTGCAGTAATTGCACTATTTGGTATAGTTACAAATGTATCAATAAGGGTTGCAGGTGATGAGATGGATGAAGCAATAATAGATTATGTAAGAAGAAAATATAAACTTTTAATAGGAGAGATAGCAGCTGAAAGAGTGAAAATGGAAATTGGTTCAGCAATTGTATTAAAGGAACAAAAGGAAATGGAAATAAAGGGAAGAGATTTGATAACAGGTATTCCAAAAACATTAAAAATAACAAGTGAAGAAGTAACAGAAGCATTAAAAGAACCCTTATCACAGATAATTGATGCAATTAAAAAAGCACTTGAAAAAACACCACCAGAACTTTCTGCTGATATAATTGAAAATGGAATATATTTAACAGGAGGAGGGGCACTTTTAAAAGGAATTGACAAATTAATAGAAAAAGAAACAGGACTTAATGTTAAAATTGCTGAAGAACCAAGAAAATGTGTAGTTATTGGAGCAGGAAAAATACTTGAAGATTTGGAAAAATATAGAAAAGTTTTGAGAAGACCAAAAAAAGTATATGAGGAATGAAAAATTTCTTCTTTTTTTATTTCTTTTTTTAAGCTCCTTTACTTTTTTAAACCCTCTTAAAAAATTTTTAAATTCAATTTTTATAGATTATATTTATTCACCTGTTATTTTGTTTAAAGAAAAAATTGACGAACTTTTAAATTGGAAATTTGAAAAAAAAATAATTTTGGAAAATTTAAAAGGAAAGAATAAAATTGATTTTTATACAACTTATAAAATTTATTATGAGCCCCTTTTTCCACCATATTTTATAACCCTTTATAATCCTGAAAATCTTGATTCAAATGTAAAATTTGTCCTTCAAGAAGAAAATTTTGTTGGAATAATTAAAGAAAATAAAAAAAACAAAATCACAGTTGAGACAATATTTTCACCAAATTTCAAAATTGATGTAATGGACAAAAGGAGCAAAGTTTTTGGTGTTTTAAAAGGTAAAGGTGAATTTTTCTTAAATTTATACTATATTCCCTATTGGGCTGACATTAAAGAAGGGGATACACTTTTAACAGGAGGAATTGGAAAATTCCCTTATAGTGGCATTCCTATCGGAGTGGTAGAAAAAATAGAAAAAAGGGAAGGCGAAACCTTTTTGGATATAAAAGTAAAACCCCTTTTTGACCCCACAAAATTTTCTATTTTTATTTTAAAATGAATAAAATAATTTTATTCTTAATAATTTTTTTAATTATACCTTTTGAAAAAATTTTTTTACCAAACATAAAACATGCTTTTTCCTTTTTTTTATTATTGTTTTTGAACTGGCAATTATCACCCTTTTTCCTTTTTCTTTCTTCCTTTATTTATTCTATTTCTATTGAGAGTTTTAATCCTTATAAAATATGGTTTTTACCCTTTTATTTCTCAATTCTTTCTTTTATTCTAATCTGGTTTAAAAAAAACATAAATTATAAAATTTCCATCATTTTATTTATTTTCTTTTTCCTTTTATCTTCAATCTTTTTTAATTTGATTTTTTCATCAATTTCAAATTTTTTAAATTCCTTCATATTTTCAATTTTTTTAACTCTTCTATTTAAACTATGGAAGAAAAAATAATAAAATATTTTTTAATTGCAGTTTTTATAATTTTTTTATTAAGAATTTTTTATCTCCAAGTGATAAAGTTTGAGGAATATAAAGAAAAATCCATAAAAAATATAGTTAAAGAAATAAAAATACCTGCTTTAAGGGGAAGAATTTTTGATAGAAATGGTAAAATTCTTGCTTCTTCAAGAATTGGATATGAAGCAATTGTTGAAGATACAATCGTTAAGGATGATATTGATATAAAAGAAATAATAAATTTAGAGGAAAGTGGTAAAAAATTTTATATAATAGGAAGACCTTATAGATTTTATCCTTATAAAGAAATATACTCACATATAATTGGATATACAGGTAAAGTTTCAAGAAAAGAAATGTTAGATAAGATTTATTCCTTGGGAGATAGAGTAGGAAAAAGTGGAATTGAAAAAATTTATGAAGAAATTTTAAGGGGGAAAGATGGGATTTCTTTTAAATTGGCAGATGTAAAGGGAAATATTTTAGGGGATGAAGTAAGACCCCCAATTTTACCAATAAAAGGGAAAGACATAATGCTTACACTTGATATTTTCCTTGGAATGTATATAGATTCCCTCTTCTTTCCTTATAAAAAAGGGGGAGCAATTGTTATTAATTTAAAAAACGGTGAAATTTTAGCAATGTATAATAAACCAAGTTTTGATCCAAACATTTTTTCAGGGAAAGTCAAAAAAACAGAATGGGAAAAAATAAAAAATGATACTTTAAATCCAATATTAAATAGGTGTGCAAGTGGTCTTTATTCTCCTGGAAGTATTTTTAAGATATTTACAGCACTTGTTGGTCTTGAACTTGGAATAATTGATACAAATGAAATTATTAATTGTAAAGGTAAATATAAATTTGGAAATAGATATTTTAAAGATTGGAAAAAAGAAGGACATGGAATTGTTAATTTTAAAAAGGCAATTGAAGTTTCATGCGATGTTTATTTTTATGAAATTGGAAAAAGAATAGGATTAAAAAGATTTCTTAAAAGATTAAAGGAAATAAAATTAGAAGAAAAAAAATGTTTTGATTTACTTGAGGAAAAAGAGGGATTTTTACCTGATATGGATTTTTATTATAAAACTTATGGTCCTTATGGTTTTTCTGAAGGAAATGTTTTAAATTTAGCAATTGGACAAGGAGAAATAATTTTAACTCCTATTCAAATAGCAGTGTTTGTAGGTTTAGTTGCAAATGAAGGAAAAATTATAAAACCCCATTTAATTAAAAAAATTGAAAATGAAGAAATAATTATAAAAGATACAATTTATTTACCCTTTGACAAAAAAATTATAAAAATAGTTAAAAATGCCCTTTTTTATGTATGCAATGGTGAAAATGGAACAGGAAGAAGTGCAAAATTAGAAGAATGGAAAGTAGCAGGCAAAACAGGAACAAGTCAAAATCCTTTTGGAAAGGACCATGCTTTTTTTGCAGGTTTTGCACCTTTTGAAGACCCAACTTTTTTGGTCTTTGTATTTGTTGAAAATGCAGGAATGGGAGGTGAAATAGCAGCACCTATTGCAGGAAAAATATTTAAATACCTTTATAAAAGATGGAAAAAAGGCACAATTTAATATTATTAAATGTTTTTATTATTCTTTCAATAGGTCTTTTAACAATCTTTTCAATTTCAAAAAATAAAAGTTTTCTTTTTGAAAAACATTTAACAAATATATTTTTTTCAATTCTTTTTTATTTTTTCTTTTTAAAATTAAAAATACCAAGAAAATTTTTTCTAATTTATTATTTTATAACAATTTTTCTTCTTTTGTTGCCACTTTTTATCTCCCCTTTTCCAAAAAGATGGATAAAACTTGGGGTTATTTCATTTCAACCCTCAGAAATTGCAAAAGTTCCTTTTTTTATTTCACTTTCTATTTTTTTGGAAAATAAATTAAAAATAAATTTTAAGGAAAGTTTTTTCCTTTTCTTACTTTGTATCTTTCCTTTTATTTTAGTTCTTTTAGAACCTGATTTAGGTTCTTCACTATTTTACCTTTTTTCCTTTTATTTATTAATTTTATTTAAAAAAACTAATTTAGATATAAAATTTTTTTATACTTTTCCACCTTTATTTTTAATTTCCTCTTTTAACCCAATTTCCTTTTTCCTTTTATTAATAATTTCTTTAATTTTTTTAATTTTCTACGATATTAAAATTTTAAACAAAATAATTATATTCTCAATATCAATAACAATAGGTCTTTTAGCACCCTTTTGTTGGAATAAAATTTTAAAAGATTATCAAAAAGAAAGAATAAAATTATTTTTAAACATTTCAAGGGATCCAAAAGGAAGTGGATGGCAATTAAATCAGGGACTAATAGCAATAGGTTCAGGTGGTATAAAAGGAAAGGGATTTTTAAAGGGCTCGCAAAAGGGACTTGCTTTTTTACCTTCAGCACATTCAGATTTTATATTTGCTTCTTTTGCAGAAGAATTCGGTTTTTTAGGAAGCATTTTTTTACTTTTTCTTTATTTTCTCTTCTTTAACAATTTACTATTTATAATTAAAGAAAAGGAACCTTTTTTAGAAACTTTTTCGCTCCTTACTTTTTTTGCCTTCTTTTATCCTTTTGTTTTAAACATAGGAGGCGAAATTGGAATTTTACCTTTAACAGGAATACCACTTCCTTTTCTAAGTTATGGTGGAACAAACCTTTTAACAAATTTTTTATTACTTTCCCTTCTTAGAAACTTTCAAAGAAGTATTTTTTACAAATGGTAATGATGTGATTTCAAATTCTTTTATTTTTCCTCTTATATCAACATAAATTTTATTTCCTTCAAAATCTGATTTTACATATCCCATCCCTATTGGAAAATTTAAATTTGGTGAAAATGTTCCAGATGTTACATATCCAATTTCTTCATCATTATAAAGTATCTTCATTTTTTCTCTTGGTATAGCACTTTTATCATATGTAAAAAAAGCAATCAACTTTTTACTTACACCTTTTTCCATCTCCTTTATTATCCTTTCTCTACCAAGAAAATCATCTTTTATTTTAACAAACCTTTTTAAACCTGCTTCTAATGGAGAAGTATTATCGTCAAGTTCGTGACCATAAAGAGGATAACCCATTTCAAGTCTTAAAGTATCCCTTGCACCAAGTCCGGCAGGTTTTATTTCACCCTTAAAAACCTCATTCCATAAAAATTCTGCATATTCCTTTTTAACATATATTTCAAAACCATCCTCACCTGTATAACCTGTTCTTGATATTAAAATTTTTATGCCCTTATATTCTGTTTCAAGAGAATGATAAAATTTAAGTTCTCTTAAATCTAATCCCATTGTATCAAATATATGCTTTTCTGAAAGAGGACCTTGAATTGCAATTTGAGCAATCTCATCACTCAAATTTCTTATTTCAACACCATCAAATTTATACTGCATAAGAAAATCATAATCTTTTTGTATATTAACAGCATTTACAACAAGAAAATATCTATCAGGTAATTTATATATTAGAAGGTCATCAACAGAACCACCTTTTTCATTTAACAGAACTGCATATTGAACTTGATAATCTTTTAAATTTGCTGGATCATTAGAAACTAAAAAAGATAAAAAAGGAAGAGCATTTTTTCCCTTTACTTCTATTTCACCCATATGGGATACATCAAATATAACTATTTTTTGCCTTGCATATAAAGTTTCTTTTATTATTCCCTCATATTGAACAGGCATTTCAAAACCAGCAAACGGAATAATTTTTGCCTTTAACTCTAAATGCTTATTATAAAAAGGTGTTCTCTTTAACATTATTTTCCTCCCATATATTTAAAAGTATCCTTTTCGCAAGCATAAAAAATTAAACCTTTTGAAGGAGAATAAACTTCATAACTTTTTTTATCTTCTTCTTGAACTTTTCCTAAGAATTTAATTTTTATATAAAATTCTCTTCTAACTTCAAAAGTATTTTCAAATTCAACATCACCTATGCGAAAAGTAAAAGGACCTTTAATTTTAATTAAAATTTTTCTCAAATAATTTAATGTATCTCCTTCTATTAAAAAACTCTTTTTTAAACTATCAACTATAATTTCTCCATTTATAAAAATAGAAGGAATGAAAGGTAAAAAATTTTCTTCAATTAAGTATTCATTTTCTCCAGAATAAAAAATTTTTTTAAAATATCTTTTTAAAAAAGCATCCCCTTTTAAAAAATAATTTCTTTCCCCAAAAAAGGAAACTTCCTTTGAATTTTCACCCAAAATTAAAGTATCACGAGTAACTTCTATATAATATATTTCTCCATCATAAGAATTTAAAAATTTACTTTTGAATCCATTATAAAGGGGAAAATAATCTTCTAAAATTCTATCAATTAATGAATTTTTAAAGCAAGAAAAAAATAAAATTAATATAAAAAGTAAAAATTTTTTATTCAATTTTAAATCCCCTTAAACTTTCCTTTAATTCCTCACTTACATGAGCAAGTTCTTGTGTGCTTGCAGATATTTCTTCTAAAGAGGCAAGTTGTTCTTCCATACTTGCTGCAATTTCCTCAGAAGCAATACTAACTTCTTCAACTGCCTGACCAACTTTATCCATAAAAAGAGCCAATTTTTCTATTTCTTCCTTTTGAACATTTGTAAGTTTTGTAATCTTTTCTATTTTTTCCATTGCCTCTTCTGATTGATCTGCAATTTTTTTAAGTTGATTTGCAGCCTTTAAAACTACTTCCTTTGCATTCTCTATTATTTTTTGATTTTCAACCAAATTCTTTGTATGTTCCTCAAGTAAAACTTTTATTCTCTCAACAACTTCTTGTATTTTTTCAGCATAAACTGAGGAATCCTCAGCAAGTTTCCTTATTTCATTTGCAACAATTGAAAAACCTTTCCCATAAAATCCTGCTCTTGCTGCCTCAATTGAAGCATTTAAGGAAAGCAAATTTGTCCTTCTCATAAATATTGTGATTGTATTTGATATTTCAAGTATATCCTTTAAAAGAACACTAAGGTTATCTACACTTTCTCTTAATTTATTAAAGGCATTTGTAACTCTTCCAAGCTCTTCACTAACATTTTCAGAAATTTTTCTCCCATCAAGTGCAAGTGTATAAGAATATTCTTCCATTTTTCGCATTTCTTTTGCTTCTTCATTTGTTGTAAGGGCTAAATCTAAAAGTTCTTTAACAGATCTTGATGCTTCAAGAACATTTTTGGCACTTTCAGTAGCCATATTGGAAAGCCTTTGAACAGTATCAGTTACTTCATTACTTGAAGCAGTAATTTCTTCTATTGCACTTGAAACATTTTCTGAAAATTCAATGGACTTTGAAGCAGTTGCTTTTGTAATAAATATTCTTTTTGATAAACTCTCAATAAAGGTATTAAAGGAATTGGCAATTTCTTTAAATTCAGCATCCTCTTTTATTTCTATTCTTTTTGTAAGGTCTGCTTCACCCTTTGCTATTTCTATTAAACTTATCTTTATTTTTTCAATCATATTAAAGAAAAGAGTTGTAACAAAAATTGAAAAAATGAACCCAAAAATTATTACTACTATTCCTAATATAAAAGATAAAAATATTCCTTTATTTTTTTCCTTTATTATTCCATGTGCACTTATATAAATTTCCATTTTGCCTAAAAGAATATTTTTTTCTTGAAGTTTAGTAAAAATAGGATAAGAAAAAAATAAACTTTTTTCTCTTAAAAAATTTTCCTTTGAAAAATTTAAAATTTCATTATTTATAGAATCTTTTATAGAAATTTTTAAAATCAAAGGGTCCTTTAAAAGACTTCTTATTATAGGAGAAATAAATGTGGAATCTCCTGTAAAAATAAACATTTCAATTTCTTTGGAAAGAACACTTTTTGCAACTCCTGCAATTTTTTCAGAATTTTCCTTTAAAAGTTTATTTATATTTTTTATATAAAAATAGGAATAAATGAAAATAATAAGAAGAGAAAATAAAAAAACGATTAAAAAGATTTTTAATCTTAGACCCCTAAAATATTTAAATATTTTTTTCATTAAATTTTATTATAAAGTTTTAATTAAAATATTTGCAAATAAAATTTTTTTCCTTTATAATAAAAAACTTTTTAGGAGACAAAAATGGTAAAAATAAGACTTTTAAGAATGGGTAAAAATAAAAGACCTTTTTATAGGATTGTGGTAACTGATTCACGAAATAAAAGAGACGGAAAATTTTGCGATATAATTGGTTTTTATGACCCTCTTAAAAAAGAAGGATTTAAATTAGATTTAGAAAAGTATAAGGAATGGATTCAAAAGGGAGCACAACCTACTGATAGAGTAAAATCCCTTTTAAAACTTTATAAGAAATTATATGAAGCGACGCCCACAAAAAATCTCTAAAAGGAGGTGAGTAAAATGAAAGAATTACTTGAATTTGTTGTGAAACATATAGTGGATAATCCTGAACAAGTTTCTGTAAAGGAAATCCCGGGAGAAAGGGTTGTTGTTTATGAACTTAAAGTTTCCTCTGCTGATCTTGGAAAAGTTATAGGAAAAGAAGGAAAAACAGCAAAAGCTCTTAGAACCATACTTGCAGCTGCTGCTTCAAGAAAAGGTAAAAGAGCAATGCTTGAAATTTTAGAGTGAGATATAGGGGTCTTGTTTGTGTAGGAAAAGTAAAAAAAACTTTTGGAAAAAAAGGGGAGGTAGTTGTAATTCCAGAAACACCTTATTTGGAAAGTTTAAAAAAATACAAATATTTTTATATAGAATACAAAAGTGAAAAAAGAAAACTGAAAATTCAAAAAGTAAAATTTTGTGGGCGTCGCTTCATTTTTAAATTTGAAAATATAGATAGTATAGAGAAAGCAAGAGCAATTGAAGGGCATTATTTATTTGTTGAAAGAGAAAATTTAATTGATTTTGAAAAAGAAGGTTATTATATATTTGACCTTGAAGGTCTTAATGTATTTAATGAAAATGATGAAAAAATAGGAATTTTAGAAACAGTTGTAAAAGGAAAAGTTTATGATTATTTTATTGTAAAATTAAAAAATGGAAAAGAAATATTTTTGCCAGGTGTTAAAAAATATATTAAAAAAATAGATCTCCAAAAAGAAAAAATAATTGCAAGTTTGCCTGAAGGATTATGAAAATAGATATTGTTACACTTTTTCCTGAATTTTTTGAAGTTGCCTTTTCTTTTGGACCTATAAAAAGATGCATAGAGTTAAAAAATCTTGAAATAAATATACATAATTTAAGGGATTTTGCAGATGGTCCAAAAGAAGTTGATGATTATCAGTATGGTGGTGGAGGAGGAATGGTTTTAAAGATAGAACCACTTGTAAGAAGTTTGAGAAAATTAAAAAAAGAAAATAGTATAGTAATATTATTTGAGGCATCTGGTATAAGATTAGACCAAAAAATCATAAATGAACTTTCAAAGAAAGAACATTTAATCCTCTACTGCGGAAGATATAAAGGAGTTGACGAAAGATTTAAGAACTATATTGATATGGAAATATCTATTGGTGATTATGTTTTATCAGGAGGAGAAGGTGCATGTTTTGTATTTGTAGATGCAATAGCAAGACTTTTGCCAGGTGCGCTTTCTGATTTTGATTCAGCAGAAGGTGATTCATTTTTTTCAGGAATACTTGGCTTTCCTGTTTATACAAGACCGAGAGAATTTGAGGGTTATAAGGTTCCCGATGTTTTACTTTCAGGAAATCATAAAGAAATAGAAAGGTTTAGGAAAAAAGAAGCACTTAAAAAAACCCTTTTAAGAAGACCTGATCTTCTAAAGAACTTAAATTTGAATGAAGAAGAAATTAAAATTCTTGAAGAAATAAAAAAGGAGGTTGAAAATGGTGCATCAAAAAATATTTGAAATTGAAAAGGAATATTTAAAAAAGGATATTCCACAATTTGGACCAGGAGACCTTTTAAGAGTTTATATGAGAATAACAGAACTAAAAGAAGATACAAAAACAAAAAAACTTGTGGAAAAGGTAAGGGTTCAACCTTTTGAAGGAATTGTAATAAGGAGAAGGGGAAGAGGAACTAATGAAACATTTACTTTAAGAAAAATAACACAAGGAATAGGCATTGAAAAAACTTTTCCCCTTCATTCACCACTTATTGAAAAAATAGAGGTTAAAAGAAAAGGGAAAGTAAGAAGAGCAAAACTTTATTATTTAAGAGAAAAAATTGGTAAAAAGGCAAAAATAAAAGAAAAAAGGGATTAAAATTGTTTAAGGCAAAAGAATTTCTTGAAAGATATTTTGGAATTTCTTCAAAATTTCCTGTTGGAGTTGATGAAGCAGGAAGGGGATGTATAGCAGGACCTATTGTTGCTTGTGCTTCTTATATTCCTGATAATGTAAAAATAAGGGGACTTGCAGATTCAAAAAAACTTTCTCCATTTGAAAGGGAAAAAATATATAAAAAGGTTAAAAAAATAAAAGGAATAAAATTTTCTTTTGGGATAGTATCTCCTTCTAAAATTGATAGGATAAATATAAGAAATGCTACTTTCCTTGCAATGAAGATTGCCTTAAAAAAATTAAAAGTTCCTTTTGATTTTGTTCTTGTTGATGGATTTGAAATAGAAGGTTTAAATTTTAAACAAAAAGGGATTATAAAAGGAGATGCAAAAATAGATGCTATTGCACTTGCAGGAATCTTAGCAAAGGTAAAAAGGGATAAAATAATGGAAAAGTATGCAAAAATTTATCCTGGATATGGATTTGAAAGGCATAAGGGATATCCAACAAAAGAACATATTGAAAGAATTAAAATTTATGGGATATCAAAAATACATAGAAAAAGTTTTAAACCTTTAAAGGAGTTTAAATGAGAAAATTATTTATTGCAGGTAATTGGAAAATGAATAAAGGGATTAGAGAAACAGAAAAATTTTTAAAGGAATTAAAGGAAGAAATAGAAGAAGAAATTTTTGAAAAGGTTGATGTTGCAGTATTTCCCCCATTCACATCCCTTTACATTGCTTCAATTTTATTAAAGGATACAAAAATTTATCTTGGTGCCCAAAATGTTTTTTATGAAAAAGAAGGTGCTTATACAGGTGAAATATCTCCTACAATGCTTAAGGAAATTGGTGTTAAATATGTGATTGTTGGACATTCTGAAAGAAGAATTATAACTCATGAAAATGATGAAATGATAGCAAAAAAATTAAAAGCAGCAGTAGAAGAAGAAATTGTTCCAATTTTATGTGTTGGTGAAACAATTGAAGAAAGGGAAAGAAACATTCATAAGGAAGTTGTTGAAAGACAAGTTCAAGAAGGATTAAAATTTTTAAAAGAAGATGATGAATTTATAATTGCTTATGAACCTGTATGGGCAATAGGAACAGGAAAAACAGCAACTCCTGAAATTGCAGGAGAAATGCAAGGATTTATAAGAGAAAAAATAGGGGAAATTTTTGGAAAGGAAAAAGGAGAGAAAACAAGGATTTTATATGGAGGAAGTATAAATTCAAAAAATATAGAAGAACTAATTTCGCATCCTGAAATTGATGGTGGTCTTGTTGGTGGGGCATCATTGAAAAAAGAGGAATTTTTAAGTATAATTAAAAACTCAATAAGGAGTTTGAAATGATAAAACCATTGCTTTTAATAATTCATATAATTTGTGCAATTTTACTTATAATGGTTGTTTTAGTTCAACAAACAAAAGGAGCAGGACTTTCATCGGTTTTTGGAGGAGGTGCTGCTGAGGATATACTTGGTGTAAGAGGTGCTCCAACCTTCTTTCAAAAATTAACATGGACACTTGTAGGAATATTTATGTTAACAGCCCTTTTATCTGCAATAATTTCTCCAAGAAAAGTAATAGTTAAAAAACCTGTAATTCAATCAAAAATTGAAGAATTGATAAAATTAAAACCTTTACAAGAAGAAAAAGAGGAAACACCTTTTGAAACACCCTTTGAAGAAAAAGGAGGAAAATAATGTGGGCACTTGTGGAATATAAGGGATTTCAATTTTATGTGAAAGAAGGGGAAAATGTAATAGTTCCACTTACAGATGAAGAAGAAGGAAAAGAAATTGAAATTGATAAAGTTCTTTTGATAAAAAAGAATGGTGACATAAGAATTGGAACACCTTATATAGAAGGAGCAAAGGTTATAGGACAAATAATTGAACACACTAAATTAAAAAAGATAATTGTTTTTAAATATAAGCCAAAGAAAAATTATAGAAGGAAAAGAGGACACAGGCAAAAAGTCACAAAGATAAAAATATTAAAAATTATCTTTTAATCCTCTCTTTAATTTCCTTTTCTCTTTGCTCCTCATATTTCTTTCTTTTATTTTGAAATTCCTTTTCTAAACTATCTATATTTTTATCAGATGGAACATTTGAATCCATTGGAATTTCAATAAAATATTTTACTTTAAATTCTCCATTTATATATTTGAAGAAAAGAACAGGGAAATAAAGTCCATATCTTGCAGGTGTTATATAAATAAATTTGTAATTTAATGTATCAATAACTGTTTCAAATTTATGATAGGAGGCATAAATGTATAAAAGGTTTGAGGGCAAATTTGAAAAATTTTCAGGTGCCATATTGCAGGATGTAAAAACATAAAGGGTTTTATCTCCTATTGCATTTTCAAAATATTCATTAACAGGAGTAGATTCCTTTTCATATAAAGGAGAATATGAGGTAAATATTATTTTAAAATCTCCAATTTTAAAAATCTTTTCTTTTGGAATAAAAGAAAGTTTTGGAATTAAAGTTGCAAATGGAAATTTATCTGCCCATTTTTTCAAATATATTTCCCCCCCAAAATTCTCATAATATCCAACCCCCATTGCATCAATTCTCATTTCCTTTGCAATTTTTGAAAAAACAGGAGGAGCATAAGGTTCATAAGGAGTTATTTTTACAAAATTTCCTGCATCAAAGTATAAAATTTTATTCTTATATATTTTTTTAAGTTCCTTAATACATGTTGTTCTTCTTGCAATATCTCCTCCTCTAAATGGTGGGTTTCCGCACTTACAGG